>Ga0209321_10002596_pt1 | contig 12158 bp, 12 predicted proteins | sample Rifsed16ft4_FD_184012 | JGI IMG/M metagenome (GOLD analysis project Ga0209321, IMG submission 184012) | Soil microbial communities from Rifle, Colorado, USA - sediment 16ft 4 - CSP-I_5_4 (version 2) | ecosystem: Environmental > Terrestrial > Deep subsurface > Rock core/Sediment | place: Rifle... | reverse complement strand
AGCTGGCCGCCGGGTGTCTGGGCACCTGCAAGGTCGCTCTGGGTGAGTCTGTCAGGTACGCCAAGCAGCGGACGCAGTTCGGGCAATCCATTGCATCGTTCGGGCTGATTCAGAAGAAGCTGGCGGAGATGGCGATCCGGACCTACGTCGCGGAGTCGATCGTCTACAGAACCGGTGGCTTGATCGAGGCGATCCTGTCAGGGATCGATCAGGGCAGCGAAGCGGCAGGGCTGGAGGCCGCGAAAGGTGTCGAGGAGTACGCAGTCGAGTGCTCGATCAACAAGGTGTATGTCTCCGAGGCGCTCGATTACGTGGCCGACGAGACCGTCCAGATTTTCGGCGGGTACGGCTATATCGCGGACTTCCCGGCCGAGCGGATCTACCGGGATGCCAGGATCAACCGGATCTTCGAGGGGACCAATGAGATCAACCGGCTGCTGATCCCGGTCACGCTCTTCCGGCGGGCTTTGCAGGGACGCCTCCCACTCCTGATCGCGGCGCAGAAGTTGATGGCCGACCTGCTCTCCTACAGCCCCGGTCAGGACGAGGCGCCCAAGGGCCCGCTTGGGGACCAGATCCGAATGCTTCAGTTGAGCAAGAAGATCGCGCTGATGGTGTCCGGCGCCGCCGTGCAGAAGTACCGCGAGAACCTGCAAGGGGAACAGGAGATGCTGGGGATCCTGAGCGACCTGACGATAGAGCTCTTCGCCATGGAGAGCGCGCTGCTCCGGGCGCTCAAGTCGGCAGCCGCCGAGGGGGAGAAGGGGACCGAGGCCAAGTCTGACATGGTCAAGGTCTACTTCAACGACGCGTTCGGCCGGATCGAGCTACTGGCCAAGGAGGCGCTGGCCTCGATGGAAGAAGGGGATACGCTTCGGACACAGCTCAGTGCCCTGAAGAAGTTCACCCGCTCCACCCCCATCAACGCCACCCGCCTCAGGCGCGCCATCGCCGGAAGGATCATCGAGGCTGAAGGCTACAGAGCTTAAGGGCGTTCACGGTTGACAGTTCACGGTTCACGGAAGATGAATTCCGGAACACAGCTGTCAACCGTCAACAGTAAACCATCAACTGTCATTGGTGTTCACAGGCGGCGGGGCCGATCCACTCTTCGCCATCGGTCCAAACCTCTTTCTTCCAGATCGGCACGGTCTCTTTGAGGCGGTCGATGGCGTAGGCGCAGGCTGCCAGGGCCTGGTGGCGATGCGGGGCAGAGACGGCGATGGCCACGCTCGCCTCACCGATCTCCAGATGTCCGATCCGGTGGACCATGGCGATCTCGTCCACATTCCACTTCCGGCGGATCTCATCGGCGATCTCTCGCATCTTCGGGATCGCCATCTCCCGGTAGGCCTCGTATTCCAGGTAGAGAACCTGCCGGCCCCGTGTCTGCTCCCTGACGACGCCAAGGAAGCTGGCCACGGCGCCCGAACTCGACCGAGTGACGACACTCACGAGGCGTTCGAGCGAAAGCGGCTGGTCGGTGATGTCAAACATCCGCGCCTCCGCTGACAGGCGGGATCAATGCCACTTCGTCATCGGGCGAGAGCCTCTTGTCAGAGGGGGCATACTCGCGATTCACCGAGAAGAGGAGCGAACCAGCCAAGCCCTGCAACCGCGGGAATTGACCCTGGACTTGGTCGAATAGCTGTGTCAGTGTGCTTCCCTCCGGGAGGTCAACGATGAACTCCCCACTCCCGACAATCTCGCGAGCGGCCGCGAAACACCTAACCCGGACCTTCATCCCAGTCGCTCCGAGACGCGATAGCGCCGCTCCACGTCCAGGTGACTTCGGACTCCGGCCGCCTCCCTCTGAATAATCAAGTACTGATAGGCACGATCGGCTCGGTCACACAGAAGCGGCAGCCGCGCAGCCAACTGCTCGCGCGCTTCCTGAAGCAGGGCTGCCTCTTCAGCAGAGCCGGTCTCATCTCGAAGGCGCGAGTCGATTCCGCCGATCACCACTCGCACGCCCTCGAGAGCCCTTAAGGCATCTTCCAGCCGCTCGCCGGCCCGACCCAGCGCCTCGGCCTTCTCCCGCCGGATTTCGCTCCCAATCGCCTGCAAAGCATCAACACCACTTCGCAGGAAGGCCGAATACAGCATAGAAGAATTTACCGGATATTTCTCATCCATATCAATATAAACAATAGCTTATATAAACTATTTCATGTATCTCATGAACATGTTCTCCGGCCAACTGTTGGCCGAATGTAGCATGAGTTCTCGGGAACTGTCAATCCAGCTCCGCGCACCAGAGGCCGCGACGACGAACTTCGCGCTTGACCTTTGCATCTATCTATGTTACGACATCTCTCATGAAACCCGGGCCAACTGAGCCCGATTCCGAGAGGAGGACAATAGAGGGTGGCGTCGAAACAGCCGAGGACAAAGGCAAAATCGCCGCTAGAGGCGGTGGGCATGAAGATCCTGGCTGGCTCGAACAAAGAGAAGGCAATTGCCCTCGGGCAGTTGACAGAAGACCTCCTCGATGAACTCGGCTACTTCGATTTCCGTGCCAGGCTGTCCACCACGGCCCTCACGATCGACCTGAAAGCTCGCCACCGTTCCGGGTCTCATCGTCTGCATTGCCACGGACGAACCACACCTCGCGAGATTCGCCTGGACGAACTGCGGAAGGTCCACCGGCGATACGTCCAGGAGCGACGACGGGATAAGCGACTCGCCGGCGCCTTCTTCTCCCCATTCGGGTTCCACTCAACCGCCAAATCCTGGTTTGCTCGCCTCGATCCCGCTGTCAAGGGCGACTATCACCTATTTGGCTTTGAGAAGATATGCGCCCTGCTCCGGCGGGCTAAGTTGGTCTCCTCCCCGGAGCAGATCGTCCACGCGACTGAGGGGCGCGTCATGGCAGAGCTAGGCGCACAAAGCCTGGTCTTTATCACAGGAAGGTTCTATTGGGTCTTCCTGACCCATGCCAAGAAGGGAACTGCCTACGTCGTTTTTGATGCCTACGGATCGCCAGTCTCCCGGCGCGTTGCCCACGCGATCAAGCGGATGGATGGCTCTCTGAAGGGAAAGCGCTTGCTGAACCTGCAGGCGAGGGAGAAGATCCTCCTCGCACTTGCAGAGTCCGGACAGAAGAACCTCGAGTCCCTGGGGCAAGAGACGAAAGAGCCCCTCAACGATCTTCGAGATGTCATGCAGGGGCTTCTGTACGAAGGCTTCCTTGTCACAGAGCCCGGAGGTCAGCCTCGATGGAGGTTTGACCGATACTCGATCAAGCCAGGGTTCACTGTCTTCCTGAGCCTCGCTCGCCAGTTCCTTGACAGCCCCCAGCGGTTCAAGTTCCTCCGGTCGAACTATGCGGTCCAGATGCTGGTTGCCGGCTTGGTGCCGCATCTCGAGGGACGATTCCGCGTGAAGTTCTCTGAGGAAGATCGATCCTGGCTTCCGAAGTTCCTAGCCGTCTCTCCCTCGGCCCTCTCCCACGCCCTGTTTGCGCCGTCAGACTATTTCCTCTCCGCGTGGCAGGAACTGGAGAGCCGCCTGCTGCCCAGCCAGGAGAAGGAGCGGCTCCGGAACCTCCATTTGGGCAAGCTCTACTCCGACCTGCTACTGCGCTACGCAAGCGACCTGCAAGACAGCCGATTCGAGGATATGCTTCGCCACAAGGGCGTGAGAGGTCACCTCTATCGGGTCACGGCCAAGGCAGCAAGCGCCGAGGAGCTGTTCTTCTCGATGAAGGGTGACTCGTACCTCACGCTCACGGGGCTCTCCGCCGCCGGCACCATCGCCCCAAAGGTCGCCGGACCCACAGGCGCGCCCAATGGTGACATCGCCCTGAGCAACGGCAAGGCCCTGATGCATATGCAGGAGTTCGACTACGCCGTAGAGCTGCTCGATCGGGCGATTAAAGACATGAAAGACCCAAAGAAACTCCTGGAGGCTTGGCACAGCAAGGGAGTCTGCTTGCTGCATCAGAAGCGGCATTCCGCTGCGATCTCCTGCTTCAACGAGGCCCTCCGCTACGACGGCAATTGCAAGGAGGCCTGGCTTCACAAGGCTGCCTGCCTGAAGGAGTTGGGAGATAGCAACGGGGCCATTCGCTGCGCCAAGCGGGCTCTGGAGATCGACCCCGCCTACGACGAGGCGCGAGACTTCTTGCGCAGCATCTGAGCCGTCCCTCGCGTTGGCCTCACCGCATCGGTTGTCCCTCGTTCCGCCGACGTGGCGTGCCCACTGAGGGGTTCTTCGTCGTGCAAGGCAACTCCAGCATTGCTGCTGACCTGGTCGCATTCCATGCGGTTCGGCACCTCAGGACCTGCGGCTCGACACCGAAGTTCAAGATCCCACGGCCCTTTCCACGGCACTCGATTGCACACAACCGGGTCGGGCTCTCGAAGATCGTGAGGAGACCGACAGGCGACCGTCTCGGTCTCGAGAGGCCGCGGGGTTCACCGTGATCGGCATCCTTGACTACGCCGCCTACGTCCCGATCCACCGCCTTTCCCGAGCCGAGATCGGCAGGGCCTGGGGCCGACTTGTTCCGCCCTACGCAGTCGGAGAGCGAGCTGTCTCGAACTTTGACGAGGACAGCGTGACCATGGCAACTGAGGCCGCCCTCCGCTGCCTCGCCCAGTCCGAAGGACAGCGGCCGGACGGCCTCTATTTCGCCTCCACCACCGCGCCCGACCACGAGCGCCAGGCGGCAACCGTCATCGCCGCAGCCGCCGATCTGCCGCGCGAGATCCGCACGGCGGACTTCGCGGGGTCGCTCCGGGCCGGGACGTCAGCGCTCCTGGCGGCTCTCGACGCGGTCAAGGGCGGCCCGGCGTGGTCAGTCCTCGTAGCCGCGGCGGACTGCCGCCTGGCCGAACCGGGACAGACGGCCGAGGCGCTCATCGGCGATGGGGCCGCCGCCTTCCTTGTCGGAGAGGGCGAGGCGCTCGCCACAGTCGAAGCAGCCTACTCCATCGCGGAAGAGTTCCCCGGCACCTGGCGGCAGAGTCAGAATCTCTACATCCAGAGTGATGACGAGAAGTTCGCCGCCACCTACGGCTATCAACGAATCCTTCTGGAGGCGATGCGGGGCTTGCTCGATAAGGCGAAGCTCAACCCCAACCAGGTCTCCAGAGTGGTGTGCCCCGCGCCGGACCTCCCCAGCTACACCGCCCTCGCCCAGGCCTCGGGGGTCCCGCTTCTCTTTCTCCAGGACCCCCTCCTGCTCTCCGTCGGCTTTACCGGAGCCGCCTCGCCTCTGCTCCTGTTGGCGACCTGTCTTGAGAAGGCCGAGTCCGGGCAGTTGATCGTAGTCTTGAGTTACGGTAGCGGGGCTGACGCCCTCCTCCTCTCTGTGACCGACGACATCGAGGCGCACCGGTCCAGGGCGCGGCGAGATCTTATCGGCCATGGGCGACCCCTTCCCAGCTACCAGACCTATCTCACGCACCGGGATCTCGTGAAGAGCCAGCACGGCGTGTGGGAGGTCGAACCATTCAGCTCTCTCACCATGATGTGGCGCGAGCGCAAGCAGAATCTGGCGCTGTACGGGGTCAGGTGCACGAAGTGCGCGACGGTCTTTTTTCCGGCGCGAAGGGTCTGCCCGAAGTGTGGAACCAAGGATCCTTTCGAGCCGCATAAGCTCAGCCGGCGGGGCCGACTTTTCACCTTCAGTACAGATCGGCTCTACCCAGGGCCTGAGTCGCCGACGGTGATGGCGGTGGTCGATCTGGACGGCGGGGGTCGGCTCTTTACACAGATGGCGGATTGCGATTCGGAGACGCTCCGGGTCGGAATTGAAGTGGAACTGACGCTCCGAAAATTCCATGAGTCGAAGGGGTACACCCACTACTTCTGGAAGGCCAGATCGATCGGGCTGGACTCATGAGCCGAGCCGCAGCGCATCGCCGCCGCTGAGGAGACCAGGGCGGCCGCCATGGGTGGGGGATGAGAGGATTGCGATGAGCATCCGAGACAGGGTTGCAATCATCGGCGTTGGCGCGACACAGTTCGGCGAGCACTTCGAGCAGGGGTACTCGGACTTGATCGTGGAGGCTGCCTACGAGGCGTTTCGGGATGCGAATGTCTCGCCGCCTCAGATCCAGGCCGCCTGGCTCGGGACGTGCTTCCCGGATTCCGGCGGCTACCAGGGAAACGCCGGGGCCTCGCTGGCCGATGCCCTCAGCCTCTACCACGCCCCGATCAGCCGCGTGGCCAACTACTGCGCCACTGGAGCCGACGCGTTCCGAAACGCCTGCTTCGCCGTCGCCGCCGGCGCCTATGACCTCGTCCTCGTGGTCGGCGCGGAGAAGATGCGCGACGTCACCGCCCGCGAGAGCCTGGTGGGCCAGTTGGCCGAGACCGGCCACCCGGTCCACGGCAAAGGGGTCACCGCGCCCGGTATGTTCGCCCTCTTCGCCACCCGCTATTTCGATCGCTTCGGGATCGGCCGGGAGACCCTGGCGAAGGTGGCGATGAAGAATCACCGCCACGGCAGCCTGAACCCCAAGGCCCACTTCCAAAAGGAGATCACGCTGGAGCAGTACTTCAAGGCGCCGATGGTCGCCGATCCACTCGGCCTCTACGATTGCTGCCCCCAAACCGACGGGGCGGCTGCGGCGGTCATCTGCCGGGCCGATCTCGCCCCGACGTTCAGCAAAGAGCCGATCCTTGTCAAGGGGCTGGGCCTGGCCAACCCGGTGGGAGACGAACTGGCCTTCGATCCCGACTCCGACTTCATCTCCTTCCGCGCCACGAAGGAAGCCGCGACGCAAGCCTACGAGCAGGCCGGAGTGAAGGACCCGTTCAAGGAGATCGATGTCGCCGAGCTTCATGACTGCTTCACCATCACAGAGCTGGTGACCTATGAAGACCTGGGGTTCTGCCAACAGGGCGAGGGGCGGACGTTCATTGAAGAAGGCGTCTCATCCCTGGAAGGCGCGCTGCCGATCAACACCAGCGGTGGCCTCAAGTCGTGCGGCCACCCGATCGGCGCCTCCGGCCTGCGGATGATCGGCGAGATCACGAACCAGCTTCGCGGACGGGCCGGCAAGCGCCAGGTCAAGGACGCCAAGCGTGGCCTTGTCCACAACCTGGGTGGCCTCGGCGCGGTGACCAGCGTCATCGTCCTGGCGACCTCATGATGGCTCTCCCCAGAAAGGCTTGGCCACTTCACATGATATGCTTGGTGTTCAGTCATTCACGGGAATGCTTCACAAATCTGGTTCCGTTTCAACGGGGATGAGGAGGCGACATGCAGGGACATCCGCAAATCACCGAATTGTTGAACAACGTGCTCCGGAAGGAGCTGACCGGGATCAACCAGTATTTCGTGCACGCCAAGATGTGTGAGAATTGGGGGTATCAGGTCCTGGCGAAGGCGAACCGGGATGAAGCGATGGATGAGATGAAACATGCCGATAAGATCATCGATCGCATCCTGTTCCTCGACGGAACCCCGAATATGTCCAGCTACGATCGGATCTCGATCGGAAACAACGTCAAGCAGCAACTGGAGAACGATCTGGCCCTGGAGATGGCCGCACTCCAGGTGCTGGGTCCTGGCGTGAAGCTGTGCACCGATCTCGGGGACACCGGAAGCCGGGAGCTGCTGGAGCACATCATCGTGGACGAGGAACACCATGTTGACTGGATCGAGGCACAACTGCACAAGATCAGCGAGCTTGGGTATGAAAATTACCTGGCGGAGCAAATCTACGAAAGGGGCTGACTGCTACGCGAGCACCCCAAACGTTTGCGACAGAACCAGGATGCCGGTGACGATAATGTCACCGGATCGCGAAGGAGGCTATTATGAACAGCAATCGACCCATTGGGGGTTCCCATAGGAGATCCCCTCGCACGGTAGCAGGAATCCGGGCGATTCTCTTTTCGGGGATCGGTCTTCTCCTGCTCTTATCCGCCTGCGCGAAGCGACCGGAGGTCGTCTCCACCGGGCCGCCTCCGACGGCCGCCGGGCCTCTCGCCCAGCAGCCCGGTGAGCAACCGCTCGCTCAACCGGGTCTCGGGCCCACTGTAGGCGGACCGGGAGCCGCGTCCAAGCCTGGGAGCGCTTCTCCGGACGGACCAGAAGGGGGTCCGACGGCGGGAAAACCCATGGAGCAAGGTGCAACAGCAGGGGTTGGAGCGGGGCCCTCGATCCCGCTTCCGCCTGGGACTGAGGCGATCTTGCCCCCGCTATCGCCACCCCGCGAGCAACCGGTCGCACAAGTGGCGCAACTAGCTGCCAAGGAGTCACCGCTTAAGGACATTTTCTTCGACTTCGATAAGGCGGAGATCCGCCCGGATGCAAAGGGGCTTCTCGCGGAGGATATCGCCTGGCTGAAAGCACATCTTAAGGCTGTCATCACAATCGAAGGCCACTGCGACGAGCGCGGCACGAGCGAGTATAACCTGGGCCTGGGAGAGCGACGCGCCAAGGCGACGAAAGACTACCTGGTGGCGTCCGGGATCGACGGCAAACGGATAGCCACCGTCAGCTATGGCAAAGAGCGACCCTTTGTGCTTGGGCATGACGAGTCGGCCTGGAAATGGAACCGAAGGGCCCACTTTGTTGTGACGAGGGAGTAACAAGCGAGGTCCAGGTTCCGGGTCGATGGTACAAACGAGATCTTTCTCTGCCTTTTTACCATGATCCCTGGCATGGGTGCAGAGTTCCGCCCCTGAGGACGAGACATCGGGAGCGTGATTGAACGTCCCTTACGCGGGCGGTATGGATGTAAGGACTGATTACCTCCAGGAGATCCGGCTGTTCAGAAGCATGGCGGCGAAGTGCTGGTTCGCCCTGCTGTTGGTGGTCCTCCTGGTCATTCCAGCGGTGGTCGAAAGTTATCTGGTCTACCTGCTGGCCCTCGCCGCCGTTCATATCATCATCGCTATTGGCCTGAACCTCTTGATCGGCTACACTGGGCAAATCTCCCTCGGTCATGCCGGCTTCATGGCCATTGGCGCCTACGCCTCCTCGCTCTTGATGCTGAAACTCCAGTTCCCCTTTTTGCTCGCTTTCCCGGTCGCCGGCCTCATCGCGGGGCTCTTCGGTCTTCTCGTCGGGTTCCCGGCCCTCAGACTGACCGGTCCCTACCTTGCCATCGCAACGCTGGGATTCGGGATCGCGGTGGCCCAGGTTCTGGTCAAGTGGGATTCCCTCTCGGGAGGTTCCATAGGGATCCACCCGCCGAAACCCTCATTTGGACCGTTCATCCTGAGCGGGGAAACCCACCTCTATTACTTGGCGATCGTGATGATGCTCCTCATGACCATTGGCGCGGCCAACCTGATGCGATCCAAGATCGGCCGGGCCTTTATTGCCATCAGGGACAGTGACATCGCAGCCACAGCGATGGGAGTCAACCTCACACTGTACAAGACGCTGGCGTTTGCGGTCAGCGCCTTCTACGCCGGGATCGGCGGGAGCCTTTTTGCCCACCTCGTCGGCTTCATCAGCCCCGAAAGCTTCAACCTCCTGGTCTCGATTCAGTTCCTGAGCATGATCGTCATAGGCGGCCTGGCTTCGATCCTGGGCTCGATTCTCGGGGCGATCCTCCTGACGGCCCTTCCGTATTTCCTCTCCGGGATCAAGGACTTGCCCATGGTGATCTACGGCGCGTGTCTTATTCTGGTTGTGATGTTTGAACCGCACGGACTGAGAGGACGGTGGGGAAAGATACGCCTGTATTGGCGACTGTGGCCATTTTAGGAACAGTTCCGAGTTCTTAAGACTGGAAGCCTCGTTCCCCAATCTGCAACCTGGAACGTGGCACCTGGAACTTCACTTTGACCGATGCTTGCCCAACTGATCGTGAGCGGATTGGCGACCGGGAGTCTGTACGCTCTCTTGGCGCTAGGCCTCGTCATCATCTACAAGACCTCCAACGTCTTGAACTTCGCTCAGGGTGAGATGGCGATGGTCAGCACCTTCGTAGCCTTCACCTTTCTGGAGACGCTCCATATCCCGTACCTCTGGGCGTTCCTGCTGGCCATCGTGGCGTCGTTCCTATTCGGCGCAGCAATTGAAGTCGCCTTGCTCCGGCCCGCGAGGAACCCCACTCCCCTCGGCCTCATCATCATCACCCTGGGCGTACAACAGGTTCTGTATGGGGCTGCGGGATGGATCTGGGGGTATGACACCAAGACCTTCCCCTCTCCTCTCTCTGACACGAAGATCTACCGCCTCGGCCGGGTCGTTCTGAGTGAAGTGAATCTGTGGATTCTGACCGCCAGTATCATCTTGATGGTTGCGTTACTCCTATTTTTCCGGTATACACGACTGGGGGTCGCCATGCGGGCCATCTCCCAGAATCCGACGACCGCCCGACTGATGGGGACACGAACGCCCTGGGTCCTGTCGCTGACCTGGGCAATCGCCTCGGTGTTGGGTGCAGTAGCTGGAATGCTTATTGCCCCCATCACGTTCCTTGACCCCAACATGATGTTGAACCCGCTGCTGAAGGCCTTTGCGGCGGCGACTCTTGGTGGAATGAACAGCCTCGCCGGGGCCGTCGTGGGCGGCGGAAGCCTGGGCATCTTGGAGAATCTGGTTGGCGGCTACCTCACGCCAGAACTCAAAGATAGCGTGGCATTCTTCGTCATCATCCTTGTGCTGTGCCTCAGGCCAAGCGGCCTGATGGGTCGGCACTACAGACGTCGAGTGTAACACTCCACCCAAGGAGGACGCGTGAAGCGAGCAGATCGGACCGGCCGGCCGACTCGAACCGTTGGATTGCTGATCTGTGCCCTGGCTGTCGGACTGGGTGGCGTGAACTCCCTCTTCGCCGCTGAGGTGGGGGTTACAGATACGACCATCACACTTGGCACCTATCAGCCGATCTCAGGTCCACTCGCACCATATGCCGTCCTGGGGCGAACCATAGAGGCCTATTTCAAAATGGTGAACGACCGGGGTGGAATCCATGGCAGGAAGATTAACCTGTTGATCCGGGATGATGGTTACAACCCGGCCAACACGCGTGTCGTGGTCAGGGAGCTGGTTGAGCGGGACAAGGTCTTCGCATTTGTGGGCGGCCTCGGGACGCCGACAGGCCTGGCTGTCATGGACTACCTGAACGACCACAAGGTCCCACACGTCTCACCCGCAAGCGGCTACAGCGGGTGGGCACATCCCCCGAAGAGATACCTCTTCGCGCAGTCAACCAACTATGCTGTCGAGTCCAGGCTGCTGACCAAGTATGCGGCTGAGCAGCTCAAGGCGAAGAAGATCGCCGTCTTTTACCAGAACGACCCGTTCGGGAAGGAAGGGCTGGATGGGGTTACTGACATGGCCAGGAGGAAAGGCCTCACTCCGATCGCCACCGTCTCGTACGAACGAACCGACACCGACTACGCCTCCCACGCGATCAAGCTTCTGCGATCCGAGGCCGACACCGTTCTCCTCTGGTCGAGTTCCAAGCCGACGGCCGCCCTCCTGAAAGAGGCCGCCAAGATCGGCTACAAGCCGAGGTGGGTGAGCAGTCTGGTGAACCTGGATCCCGTCATGTTCAAGTTGGCTGGCGAAACCTGGGAAGGCACCATTGTTGCATCCTCCTTTACGCTGTATAGCTCCCCGGAAGCCGAGCCATATCAACACTTTATGAAGAAGTATCTGCCGAATGAGCCGGTCGGGGGCTTCTCCGTTGGCGGCTACGCCATGGCCGAAATCATGACTGAGGCCTTACGACGGGCAGGCCGCGACCTGACCAGAGAGAAGCTGGTCCAGGCCCTGGAAACGTTCAAAGATTGGAACGGGGTCATGGCCTACAACATCACCTGGGGGCCCAATAAGCGGCAGGGGCAAAACTCCATCTTCTTCACAAAGGCCGAGAAGCGTGAGTTCGTCAAGATCAGCGACTGGCTCTCGCTAGATGAGTGACGGCAGGACAGCTTGCAACAAGAGAGGCAGTTCAATCTGGAATGCCCTGCCTCACCTTGGAATGCCTTGAGTGATGACCGTTCGGCCTTTCTCCGCATAGAAGATCTCTCCCTTCAGTTCGGCGGGGTGGTGGCCCTGAAGGACGTCAGCCTTACCATTAAGCAGGGAACCATCTCGTCGATCATCGGTCCGAACGGAGCAGGTAAGACCACACTCATAAACTGCATCAGTCGGATCTACCGACCCGATCGCGGCCACATCTTTTTTAAAGGCGCGGACCTTCTCAAGCTCCGACCGGATCAGGTGGCAA
>Ga0209321_10002592_pt1 | contig 12162 bp, 13 predicted proteins | sample Rifsed16ft4_FD_184012 | JGI IMG/M metagenome (GOLD analysis project Ga0209321, IMG submission 184012) | Soil microbial communities from Rifle, Colorado, USA - sediment 16ft 4 - CSP-I_5_4 (version 2) | ecosystem: Environmental > Terrestrial > Deep subsurface > Rock core/Sediment | place: Rifle... | reverse complement strand
AGACCGCTCACTCGCCAACGGTTTCCGAGGGGCTGATTATCAGCCAGGACCCTGTAGGCGGGTCGTTCGCTGCTTCGGGTTCGACGGTCACGATCACGGTATCGCTGGGGCCTGAGCCTGTCTCGGATGAGCAGCCCAGCGGCGGTTGGAAGTTCCTCAGCAGTTACGAGTCGGAGTTACAGCGTAGGCGCACACGCAAGAAAGAGCGCGATGAGCTCGAGGCCGAGACCGAGCAGATTCAAGACGAGCTTGACCGCAACATCGCCCTGCTCATGCGCGAGCAAGAGGCGAAGGACGACAAGCGCAAGGACTTTGAGCGGCTAGCAGACCTTGCAAGGCAGAGCGCCGACCTTGAGGCCGCGAGGCAGTACAGCGAACGGGTCGCCACTGCTTACGCTCGAGCGATCGATAAGGGTACGTTCTCTGCGGTCGAAGCTTTGGACCGAGAGTTGAGTCGCGCTCGTGAGGAGGAGGAATTTCTCCTGACGGCGCTGTTGCTGTTGGCGGACTGATGCACGTTTACCGGCTGTTTTCGGATGATGAAGCGCGAGATATCGCGAGTCGGATCGCCGGTTGGTCTCGGGGAGTTGCCGCGAACGATCTCACGGTCAAGAAGTATAACGACGAAGCGACCGACATGGAGTTGTCTAGTCTCGTTCGAGAGTGTATCAAGGGTTGTGCGGATCTCCGCAAGGACTGTTTCGTCGAAGCCATCTCGGACCCCAAGTTCAATCGTTACCGCGAGGGTGGCGAGTACGCGGTTCACACCGATGCGGCATCGATGCAAGGGGTCAGGACTGATCTCGCTTGCACACTGTTTCTGTCCGACGACTACGAAGGCGGCGAGCTGTGCGCGAACGATCATGAGATCAAGCTAAGCCCCGGAGAGTGCGTTGCTTACGAGTGCTGGCGTCCGCACTACGTAAAGCCGGTCACGAAGGGCGAACGGATCGCAGCTATCTGGTGGATGCAGTCGTACATTCAGGAACCTGAGCGCAGGGAGTTGTTGAACATGCTGCGACGGGAGAGTGGAAGGACAACGGATGTCGATCTCTACGCGACGCTAGGCTCGGTACACGAAAAGCTCGTGAAAATGTGGTGGCGTTGAAATGGCTCAAGTCGATCTGATCGCGTTTCAACTACCCAAGACACGCTGGCAGGAGGGGAGCGCCTTCAACGTCGTAGTGTACTTTCGCCTGAGATCGACCGCAGCAGCGGCTACGCCAACCTCGATTCAGTACCGCATCGACTGCAAAACCACAGGAACCGAGGTGCTTGATTGGACGACTGTCTCGGCAGCTTCGAGCGCAACCATCGCGGTTACCGGCGCTCAAAACGCCATCCAGAACGACAGTAACGACTACGAGATCAGGCAGTTAACTGTGATGTGCGACGAAGGATTGGCGACTCAGTATCGAGGCACTGCGCGGTGGCGCGTGGAAAATCTGTATGGGTCGCCCTAGCGATTACACCCAAGAGCTTGCAGACCGTATCTGTGAGCAACTTGCGGATGGTAAATCCTTGAGGACTGTCTGCCTCGCGGACGAGATGCCGTCAAAAGCTACTGTATTCAGTTGGTTACGCACTAAGCCAGAGTTTCTAGACCAATACACGCGCGCGAAGGAAGAATCGGCCGACGCTTTGACCGATGAGATGCTCGATATCTCGGACGATGCGACTAACGATTGGATGGAAAGGCACGGCGAGTCCGAAGGCTGGCAGTTGAACGGCGAGCACATACAGCGTTCGCGGCTTCGGATTGAAACGCGCAAGTGGATAGCTTCCAAGCTCAAGCCCAAGCGTTACGGCGACAAGCTGACTCATGAGGGTGACCCTGATAAGCCCATTGTGGTGAAGGGCGCGATAGAGCTTGTCCGCCCAACCTGAGGTCATTCGCTGGCAGTTCCCCGAGAAGGCTGGGCTGCTGTTCAAGCCGGCGCGTTACAAGGTTTTGTATGGCGGTCGAGACTCGGCGAAGAGCTGGTCGATTGCTCGCGCGCTGCTGCTCGAAGGCGCTGAGCGGCCTTTGCAGGTCGGGTGCTTTCGTGAGGTTCAGAAGTCGATCAAGGACTCGGTTCACCAGCTCTTGAGCAACCAGGTTCAAGAGCTTGGGTTGGGCCGGTTCTACGATGTTCTAGCCACCGAGATTCGAGGGCAGAACGGCACGAGCTTTGGGTTTGCCGGTTTGTCGGCTCAGACCCGCGAGTCGATCAAGTCGTGGGAAGGATTAGACCGCGCTTGGATTGAGGAAGCGCAGACGGTCTCGAAGCGTTCGTGGGACATCTTGGAGCCCACGATTCGTAAGCCTGGCTCCGAGATTCTCGTGAGCTTCAACCCGTCGATGGACACCGACGAGACCTATCAGCGGTTCGTGGTGAATCCTTCGGATGAGGTTGTATCGTCGTTCATGAACTGGAACGACAACCCGTGGCGCTCAAAGGTTCTCGATGCTGCTCGCGAGCGAATGCAGGCCGCAGCACCTGATGATTACGCGCACATCTATATGGGGATGTGCCGGCCGGCTGTTGAGGGCGCGATCTACTACACCGAAGTGAGCAAGCTCAGGTCTAGTGGTCGTCTGTGCAATGTGCCCTATGACCCAATGCTCAAGGTCCACGTTGTGACTGACCTGGGCTTTAACGACTACATGAGCTTGATCCTCGTTCAGAGGTTGGCGAGCGAGATCAGGGTGATTCGGTACATCGAGGACCGACAACGGTACATCCCGAGTTACCACCAGGAGCTCAAAGACCTGAAGCTCAACTACGGGAAGCTCTATCTACCCCACGACGGGAAAGCGAAGCATGTCACTGGTTCAAGTGCCGAGGAACAGTTCAGGGCTTTGGGTTGGGATGTGGAGATCGTTCCTGACATTGGTCTTGAGCAAGGCATCCGAAAGACTCGTGAAGTCTTTGGTCGGTTCTATGTGGACAAGTCGAACGCGAGTGAGCTTGTCAATCGTTTGGGGCGATATCGCAGACGAGTCAACAGCGAAGGACAGGCTTCCACACCCATGCACGACGACGAATCCCACGGTGCTGACGGCACACGCTACCTTGCAATAGTCGCTGACCAGATGAGCAACGACACGCACAAAGTGACCGACCCGAACAAAGCCTTCCGTAGGGGTTGGGCTGCCTGATGGCGTACAAGAAGAAAGGCAAGGGCGACAAGGTAGCGCCCAAGCTCTCGAAGGACAGTCAGGCCAAAAAGGACCTGCTGAAACGCGTTCGCGAGCGCTATAAGGTCATGAGCGAGTCGGACCAGGAGAACCGCACAGGTGCTATTGCCGACATCAAGTTCGTGAATGAGCCAGGCGCGCAGTGGGACGCGAACATGAAGCGGCAGCGGGGCAACCGGCCGTGCCTCGAGGCCAACACGCTGCGTATCAATGGCAAGCGGATCATCAACGAGATCAGGGCCAATCGTCCCCAAGGACACGTCAGGGCGGTTGAGGGAGGCGACAAGGAAGGCGCCGAGCTTCGCGAGGGGTTGGTCCGAAACATCCTCAACATGTCGGACTTCGACTCGGTGACGGACTACGAGGCCGAGTATCAGGTTGACGGTGGGTTAGGCGCTTGGCGGATCGATACCGACTATGCCAATGATTCGATGTTCGATCAGGACATCCTCGTCAATCCGATCAAGAATCCTCTGTGCCTCTATTGGGACCCTGCGTGCAAGGACGTGCTACTCAAGCGCGATGCCGAGGACTGGATTCTCATCGACACCATGTCGGTCGCCTCCTACGAGGCCGAGTACAAGGACGCCGAACAGTTCGACTTCGAGACTGACGACGTTGACTCTGAAGATTGGGAGACCGACGAGACCATTCGGGTCTGCGAGTATTGGTACAAAGAGCCGTACAACAAAGAGCTGTGGTTGATAGAGCTACCGAAACAGGATGGCTCAGGCGGCGTTGATCGGCTAACCGTCGACTCGACGAGCGACGAAGCAGCGGCGCTGGTTCGTCAGGGCATCAAGCCGGTCAAAACCCGTGATGTTCACTGCCACAAAATCATGATGTGCGTGGCCTCTGGGAAATCGATTCTCAAAGGCCCGGTCGAGTGTCCAGGAACCGAGTTCCCTTTCGTGGTGGCACACGGCGAGATCAAGGTCGTGGACGGCAAAGTCCGGTGGTGTGGTCTTCACAGGTACAGCAAAGACGCGCAGCAGATTCACAACATCTTTTGGACGGCTGCGGCTGAAACAGTCGCGCTGGCTCCGAAGGCTCATACGTGGGCGACCGTAGCGCAGGCTCAAGGTCTCGAGGAGAGTTGGGCAGAGGCTCACGACAAGAACCTACCGTATCGGCTCTACAATCCTGACCCTCAAGCTCCAAGCGCTCCGGTGCAGCATCCTGGCGCTCAAGTCCCGGTCGCGATGATGGAAATGGTCGCGCTGTCCTCGCAGATGGTGCGCACGACATCTGGACTGCACGAGGCATCGTTCGGCGAGGAGTCTAACGAGAAGTCTGGCATTGCCCTGGAACGGAAACAGAACCAAGCTCAGATCGTCACGTACAACTTCCCCGACAACATGGCGAAGGCGGCTAAGCGTACCGGCGAGATCATCCTCGACCGAATTCCGGTGGTGTACGACGCCGAGCGCGAGCTTCGGGTCCTTGGAGTGGACGGTGCCGAGGATTACAAGAAGGTCAACCAGCTCGTATTCGACCCGGCGACCGGGAAAACGCTACGAGTGAACGACCTGACCGCCGGCAAGTACGACTACTACGTCAAGAGCGGGCCTAGCTACTCGTCGCAGCGTGAAGAAGCGGCAGAGATGTACGGCGAGATGGTGAATAAATTCCCGGACCTTATGGGTGTTGCGGGGGATTTGATTTTCAAGGCTTCAGACTTGCCGTACTCCGACGAGATCGCGAAGCGGATGCAGACCTTGCTACCGCCGCAGATTCAGCAGCAGTTGAGCGAAGGCAAGGAGATCCCGCCAGAAGCTCAAGCGGTCATGAATCAGGCTAACCAGGCGATGCAGCAGGTTCAACAGCAGACCCAACTCGTGCAGCAGGCTGCGCAAGAAGTCCAGCAGGACCAAGCGACGAGCGAGAAGGCGAAGGCCGAGGTTCAAACGGCAATGGCGAACCTAAAGACGGCTGAGGCGCAGTTCGAGACGAAGGTTGCCAAGGCCGTTGCAGACCTACAGATGCGAGAGCACAAGCTAGCGATGCAATCGGCCCAGATCGAAGGCCAGCAGCAGCAGTCCGAGCAGCAGCAAGGATCGTTGTCGGAAGCGGCGAAGGCCGTAGAGACCATTGACTCAGCGGTCGCTCAGTTCATTCAAGTGGCTGCCGATCTCATGGCGAAGATCAAGGCCGAGAGCGGCGTGACGATTGTCACGCCGAAGAAATCACGCTTGAAAGGTATTCGAGCGCAGAGAGTCAACGGTGAGCTCGTTGCGGTTCCCGAGTATGACGGCGAGTCCGACGAGCCGAGAATCGCGAGGGTGCGTGCTTCACGCGGGCCAGATGGCTCTTTGATGGGCACGCCAGAGTACGAAGATCAAGCGGCAGAGCCGCAACCAACGTCTACGGTTCAGTAGGCGCGCCTACCGGTTGGTTTAACCGGGCGATCCAACGAGGATTTTATGACGACTGAGGCAACTCAGGGCGCGACTGCGCCCGTTTCCGATGCAAACGCGAGCCAGCCCCAGGTCTCGACGGAAGTCGAGCCGAAGGCGCCTGGAAGCGAAGCAGGCTCATCCCCTGCCGCTACCGAACCGAGCGATAAGGTCAAGCCGAAAGGTGCAGACCAACGGTTCGGAGAACTGACACGACGATGGAACGAGGAGAAAAGGCGAAGCGACCGGTTGTTGAGGCAGAACGAGGAGCTGATGCAGAGGATTCTGTCTCAGCATCCGCAACAGCAACCAACGCAGCCCAAGACTCTCAAGGACTTCAACTACGACGAGGCTGCTTTTCTCAAGCACGCGAACACCGAGACAGCTTCTACGGCGACCGATGCCGTCAAGGCGACGCTGGCTCAGGTGCGTGCCGAGGAAGTGGCTAAGCAGCGTAGGGCGAAGTTCGACGAGAGGCTCACGGCTTTTACGAGCACCGTTCAGGACTACGACGAGGTTGTGACGGACATGACCCCGGTCTCCAAGGACATGGCGGAAGCCATTCAAGAGTCGGAGATACCGGGCGAGATTCTGTACTACCTCGGAAATAACCTGGACGTGGCCACGAAGCTCTACCAGCTCCCACTTGCAGCCGCAGCGAAAGAGATCGGCCGACTCGAGGAACGATTGATCGCCGAGCGCAAGAAAGCGTCTGGAACGTCAGTTACCAAGGCCCCGCCGCCTGTGCCGAAGGTCGAAGCGAAGGACCCCGGCAACGTTGAGAGCGACCCCAACAAAATGTCGCAGGCTCAATTCAACAAGTGGCGGGAGAGCTACATATCGAAACGGTAAGGAAACGCAATGTCAAGCACATTCGTAGTCACCGATCTCGTCGCCAAGGAATCTCTGCGCGTCGCGCATGAGTCTTTGTCGATGATCGGCACGGTGGATCGTCAATTTGACGATTCGTTCAAGTACGGGGGCAAGCACGGGTCTACCCTCAGGGTGAAAAACCCGAACCAGTACAAGCGTCGTCAAGGCACTCGGGTCATGGACGTGCAGGACCAAGCCGAGGCCGCGCAGACCATCACCGTTGCTACTCAGGACGGTGTGGACATGAAGTTCAACTCGCAAGAGCTGATCCAGAGTGTCGATAGCGGGGCTAAGTTCGACGAGTTGTCGAAGAACTACATCTCGCCCGCGGTGAAGGTGCTGATGTCGGGTATTGAGGCGGACGCCATCGCGTTCTGGACGAAAGCGACCGCGAATGTGGTCGGTACGGCCGGAACGGCTTTGACGACCATCGAGGTTCCGACACTCGCTCGAGCTCGGTTGAACAAGAACCTAGCCCCGAAGGATGGACAGCGGTACTTCCAGATCGAATCAACGGCGATGGCCGGCATCGTCAACGGGTCGAAGGCGTTGTTCCACGACGGCGGGCAGTTGAAGGAGGCTTTCCGAGAGGGCTTTATCAGCCGTAACGCCATGGCGGATTGGTACGAGAACGACCGCATGTGGACGATGCCCAACTCCGCCGACGTTGCTGGTGAGATCAACGCCGGAACACTGACGAGCGGCATCGAGGCTCTGACGGTCGACGGCATCACGGCTGCTCCGGTGGCGGGGATGGTGTTCACGGTCGAGGGGATTTACGACGTACACCCCGAGACCAAAGTCGCCTATCCGTATCTGAAGCAGTTCGTAGTGACTGCTGGGGCGACGACTACCAACCTGACGTTCGCGCCAGCGATGATCTTCGCGACAACCGACGCCAAGCAGAACTGTTCTGGTACGCCGGCAAACAACAACGACATCGTATTCGTCGGGTCGCTGACCACGAATTACGTTCAGCAGTTGATGTATCACAAGGAGGCGTACCAGTTCATCACGGCAGAGCTGCCGATCATGGACGACGCTCACAAGTGCGTGCGGAAAACGTCCGACAACTTGTCGGTCCGTGTATGGATGGCATCGGACATCCGCAACGATGAGTTGCTGATGCGTCTGGACATCCTGTACGGATTCGCCGCATTGAAACAGGAATGGGGTTGCCGTCTGATCGGCGCCGCGGGTTAAGGAGGAAGGAACATGGCAACTCAAGACTACGAACAGGTCACTTATAACTCGCCTGGTGGCGCGATGATCGGATCGAGCGCAACGGAGAAAGTCGGATTCTTCGGTGCGACTCCGGTCGTTCAGCAAGCCATCACGGCGGTGGGGACCACGACGGCCACCACGGCGCTGAACGAGACGAGGATCACGCGTCTCTACACCGCACTGGTCAATCTCGGGCTCATCACGACGGCCGGCTAAGAGGTTGGGGCGCGGGGTAAAACTCGCGCCCCTTTTTTATGAGCGAACTGTATTTCGACGCTGGGAAACCGGCAGTCGGCCAAAAGGTCATGCTGGCAACTCCGGTTTATGAGAGGCCAGCGGCGTGTTACGTCTATTCGATTGCCAACAGCCGAGAGGCGTTGCATGAGGCTGGGATACAGACAGCTTACCTACTGCTTTCTGGTAATTGTCACGTAGACGATGCTCGAAACCGATGCGTTCAGGAGTTCTTGCTATCCGATTGCACCGACCTGGTGTTTTTGGATGCCGACGTATCGTGGGAGCCAGGTCAGTTAGTGCAGCTCTGCCAGTACGACGAGGATTTAGTAGGCGGGGTGTATCCGTTCCGTCGTGAAGATGGGAAGTCGGCTGAGAAAATGCCGGTGCTTCTCGTGGACGGTGAAACCTCGGACAGTCAAGGGCTCATGAGTGTCGCGGGTCTGCCTACAGGATTCATGCGGATACGGCGCAAGGTTCTAGAGGCATTGTCGAAAGACGCCGATCACTACTGGCTCACCACGGATCGCAGGGCGCCCGTGCCGATTCTTTTCGAGCGGACCATCGATCGAGGTACTCGACTCGGCGGTGATTTGAACTTCTGCAAAAAGTGGGCGCTGAAGGGCGGGTCTATACGCGCCGCTCTCTACATGAGACTCGGACATTCAGGGTCGGCATTGTTGCAAGACAGTCTCGCGGCGTTCATTCGCCGGCAGAACCACGAGACATTGCCTTATCTGGTGCGCGAGATACGCGCCAAAGAATTTTGTCCAGATGCCATAGAAGAAGGCATCAAGCTCGCCGGAAATCCCACCTTTTCGGCACCTCAAGAAGTGTTGTCGCTGTGTGTATCTCTTGCCAAGAGAGCGAAAGGTCCGATCCTCGAGGCGGGTAGCGGGCTATCGAGCATAGTCCTGGCGGCTGCCTCTGACGAGCCTGTGTACGCCCTCGAACACTCCGACCGGTGGGCGGCTGTCACGCGGGATTTGGCCAATAAAGCGGGGCTTAATAACGTCCACATCGTTCGGTGCGAGATCGCAGACGGTTGGTATGACGTACCGAATGATCTCCCGAAAGAATTTGCTCTAGCCCTCAACGACGGACCGCCTCGTCACATGGGCGATCGGATGGGGTTGTTCGATCGGTACGGCAATACACCGGCCATCGTTTGTGACGATGCGGATAACCGAGTTTTCGGTGACAAGTTGCAGGTATGGGCAGTGGAGCGTGGTCGGCAAATCTCGTTTATCGACCGCGCGGCGCTGATTAGGTAACAGGAGATCGTATGTCCTACTACAAGCTATTCGTCCCGAAACAAGCGGTCGGTGCGAATCTCGTCTATTTCGATCTGTTCAACGTCTCGACTAGCGGCTACACGCTACTGGTCGAGTCCGTGATTCCCGTGATTTCCGGCGCGGTAGCGGTGACTGGCGTTGTCGGCGTGGACCTTCTGCTCACTCGCACGAGTGCGGTCGGAACTGGCGGTACGGCTGCGGTCGCTGAAGGCGCGACTATCACTGCGATGACGTTCTCGAATCAAAATGGCGACCAGCCGATAGACCTGACAAAGGTGAGCGCTCGGTTAACTCCAACCGGTGGAGCGACGGCCGGAGCGATTCTAGCCTGGCGCTGCGGGTTTCCAGAAGAGACCAACGGCGGGACCTATACCCAGATCCTAGACTTGGTGAAAGGGTGGGACCAAAACGCTCCGTGCATCACCGTCAAAGGCGGAACCGGAATTCGCGTGATCCAAGGCGCGGTCGCGTCGGTCGGCAACATCGGCTTTGACGTAGCGCTTCGTCTGAAGCAGCTATGACCACGAATGTCGTGATAATCGGTGACGCGCTCCGCTTGCTTGGAGTCGTCGCTGAAGGCCAGTCGGTTTCTGCTGAGCAGGGTTCAAACGCTCTGCGAGCGCTCAACCAAATGATGGAGCGCTGGACCGAGGACCGCATCGGACTAGGATACTTCGCTCAGAGCTCGACGACCGATACTTGTCCGATTCCTGCATGGGCTGAGCAGGGAGTTATCTCGAAGCTCGCTCAGAGGCTCATGGCGGACTATCCGTCGACTCAACCTCCGGCCTGGGTGTTGAGCGATTCAGAAAACGGCTACGGGACCATCGCTCGCAAGTGCATGGTCGAGCGGATGAAGCCGGCGCGGATGGATCATATGCCTGCCGGAGAGGGGCACACGATCTGGCGTTCGCGGATTTTAACTGACGAGCCGTAATGCCTTCGATCAGTTTGCCGCTCCACTCTTACGCGCTAAGAGCGGCTCAGGCGTCCACGTCGCGGCTGGTGAACTGTTATGTAGAGCAGTTACCGCCCGACGACAAGACTCCGGCTCTACTGATGCGAGCGCCCGGTTTGCCGAGCTGGGGGACGGTAGGGACTGGACCAATAGAATCTTTGCACTCTGACCATGGTTCGCTGTACGTCGTGTCAGGTGGCGGTTTCTACACGGTCACATCGGGTGCTGTTGCGACTCTCCGTGGAGCGGTCGGAAGCTCGAGCGAGATCGACATAGATTCCAGCTTGCTTGCCACGGTGATTGTGAGTCCGCCCAATGCGTACACCTGGACTCTCGCCACATCGACGTTCGCACAGATTACGGATGCCGATTTCACGACTCGCGGAGCCGGAGATGTTGAGCACTTAGACGGGTACATGCTGTTTCGCGAGCCCGATACTGCGAGGTTTTTCGGTTCCGATTTGAACGACGCAGCGGCTTATGATGCGCTGAATTTCGCCACGGCTGAAGGCGCGTCGGACGTACTGGTCGGAATGAAAGTCGATCACCGGCAGATCATCCTCGCAGGTGAAAAGTCTATCGAGCTGTGGGAGAACACCGGGGTAAGCGGGTTTCCGTTTGAGAGAAGCATCAACGGATTCCTAGAGCTCGGGTGCCTGAACGGGAAAACCATAGCGAAGATCGACAACAGCGTGTTTTGGGTCGCGAGCGATTATTCGGTGCGCCGCCTGGACGGTTTGACCCCTGTCCGCATCTCTAGTCATGCGGTCGAACAGTGGCTCAAGGGCGCCACGCTAGCTTCGCTGAGAGCATGGACCTTTACCCAGGAAGGCCACCTGTTCTACATGCTGACCGCCCCTGAGGGGGCGTTCTTCTACGACATCACGACACAACTTTGGGCAGAACGAGGAAGCTACGGATTCGACACTTGGAACTGGGGCAATCCGGTCGAGTTCGCAGGCAAGGTTCTTGTTGGATCAACGACGAGTAACGTCATTGCCGAACTGTCGCCAACGGTTTACGAGGACCTGGGCGATCTCCAGGTCATGACGTGGACGTATCAGGCTGTAAAACCTCCTGATGGTAGCCGTAGGGCGTATTTCAGCAGCCTTGAGGTTGTTCTTGAGGTCGGAGTAGGGCTTACCACTGGCCAAGGCAGTGACCCTCAGATGATGCTCAGTATCAGCGACGATGCTGGTAGGACTTGGCTCGCGTTACCGACCAAAACGATAGGCGCGATTGGCAAATATCGAACACGTGTGAGGTGGGCGGGCTTGGGGTCTACCGATTCCCCTCACGGCCGCGTGTTTCGCTTCTCGATCAGCGACCCGATCCAGGTGGCGGTGGTGGATGCTCTGCTCGACTACCACGGGTGAACGATGCGTGCGCTGGTGTTGTGTTTGGTTTTGCTGTGCGGGTGTGACGATGAGGCTTTGCGCTATGCCGATGGTACGGAGTGGGAAAACGTGAGCCTATCGCCAGGAAGGATTTTGCCGCGGGACATGGACTCGCGGCAGTATGCTCAGTGGGCAGCAGGACAGCAGGCGATACCTCATCGTGACATCAAAACATTCGCTCCGGTATGGGGTGGTTTTAGTTCCAATCCGTCCGGTGACGTAAGTTACGTTGATACTGGCGGATTGGTGTTCATGTGGTTCGGAAATACTGGGACTTCTAATGCCACTACGTTCACGTTCACCGGAATCCCGATTGCGATAAGGCCACTGGCAGATTTCAGGATCATTGTTTCCGCTTTCAATGGTGGTGTGCCGGTCGCAGCTGAGGCAAATGTACTGACTTCTGGTGGCGTAGCTTTCAGTGCTCCAGACCCATCCGCTTCGCCGGATTTCGAGTTTGATGTTGCCGCATGGGCTAACACCGGCGCCAAAGGGTGGACCGGACTCATCATGTACCCGAAGTGAGGTAACGGAATGCCATTCCCTGACGCAACCGGCTGGGTTCCTAACCAGCAACTCAGCGGCCTAGCGGCTGCGGCTGGGG
>Ga0209321_10002585_pt1 | contig 12194 bp, 12 predicted proteins | sample Rifsed16ft4_FD_184012 | JGI IMG/M metagenome (GOLD analysis project Ga0209321, IMG submission 184012) | Soil microbial communities from Rifle, Colorado, USA - sediment 16ft 4 - CSP-I_5_4 (version 2) | ecosystem: Environmental > Terrestrial > Deep subsurface > Rock core/Sediment | place: Rifle... | reverse complement strand
TGGTCGAGTGGACGAAGTCTGTATCGAGACCTGCCGCCTACTCGACCACCAATTTATTTATTTGAGGAAAAATGACAGAAGAAGCCATTAACCAAATTAAGTGGACAATTCACGATACACACCCTGATAAGGTACAGAGCGCGCGCGAGAAACTCGCGGAAGTAGTTGACCCTGAGATTGGGATGACTATTATTCAACTGGGGTTGGTGCGTGATATTAGTATCGAGAATGATATAGCCCGCCTGAAGATGATCCTCACCACCCCGTTTTGTCCCTATGGCCCGGCAATGATCGAAATGACCAAAGCTAAAGCTGTGGAAGGACTGAATATGCCTGTGACCATCGAAATGGGCATGGACATGTGGGACTTTTCCATGATGGAGGATCCCTCCGCGTTGGATTGGGGCATGTACGCGTAGGCGTGGAAAACGCAACTCGGACGGCGACCGGCTAAGGCGTGGAAGGAATCGTAATAAATTAATAGCAGAAGTTAGAGGTCCTCACAGAAACCAAATCTGTGAGGACCTTTCCTCTTTCGCACTTATCGGTCATTCTTCCGTAATTGTTATCGTCGCAATCGCATCCCCTTCAAAAGTTGGGCTTTGATTTGGGTCGCGACGCGTGAGACCATTGACAACATCCATCCCTTCGATAACCTGTCCGAAGATAGTGTGCTTGCCGTTCAAATGTGGTGTGGGAGCATAGGTAATAAAAAACTGACTGCCATTCGTATTAGATCCTGAATTCGCCATGGCGAGAATGCCAGCCTTGTCAAAAGTCAAATCAGTGAACTCGTCTTCAAATTGATAACCGGGGCTGCCCCCGCCCGTTCCGGTCGGGTCGCCGCTCTGAGCCATGAACCCGTCCAACACACGGTGGAATGTAACGCCGTCAAAATATCCCTCCCGGGCGAGAAAGACAAAGCTGTTCACGGTGACCGGAGCTTTAGGTGCATATAGCTCTGCGACGAATTCTCCACCTTTGGCCATTGTGAACGTGGCAAAATATTTCTTACTCGTATCAATGGTCATGGGCGGAAGTGCATCATATTGCCGGGAAGTCCCCTCCGGGAGTTCCGGCACATTCGAGCTTTTATCGGACAGAAGGAGCCAGATCAGACCAACGGCGATCAAAGACAGGATGACAATCCCTGCGATCTGAATAATCCTTTCAGTTCTCCTAGCCCGAAGAGCTTTTTCCCGCTCTTCAATTTTCTTTTTGTTCGCCATATTCATTTACTCCTGATTTGATTGTTGAAGTTTTGGTAATTAACCGCTTGCTGCCGGCATACCTGCTTGCTGACTAAGCTGGCGCACACGGGTTGACATGTGTCGCAACACAGAGATGGCAACCTCCGGGCGGTCCATGAGGATGGTCTTGAAAGCCTCGCCTTCGATGACCAGCACACGCACGTCTCCCTTTGCCCGTAAAGTTGCAAAGCGGGGCGCAGACTCGAGGATCGCCATTTCCCCAACAAACTCACCTGCCTCACGCACAGCAATAATATTTTCCGTTTTATCGAGTCCCTTAATGACCTCGACTTTGCCATTTACAATAATGAATAAGGTACTCCCGCGCTCTCCTTCGCGGCAGATCAATGCAAGAGGTGAATACAATTGCTCCTGGGCAATCTCTGCGACCTGTTCAAGATCTTCCGGAGAAAGCCTGGAAAACATGGGCACTTCCCGCAGAAGCAAAATACGTTCAAGTGTGGAGAGGGTCTTTAAAGTTTTCATCTCAGCATCACCATCCATTCGGGCAAGCGCATCAACAGCAGCTTGCTTTACAAAAGGCACCGGGTCAGACATCAGCTTATGTAATATCGGCGTAAACTCTTTCAACCCCAGATCATAGACCGCCCGTGCGGAAAGAGCCCGCAACCAGTAATCCTCATCTGACAGCAGGATTTCAATGGCGCTAGTAACGTTCCCTTGCTCATTGTGAGCTTGAAATATACCCCCTCTATCCAGGATTGGCAGCACTTCCTGTGTTATTTTCCGGTCACCGAGTGTTTCAAGTGCCTCCAGGGCCGCAGCCCTTGTTGTGGCATCTCCGGCGTTCAGACTCTTGCGGATCAAGTCAAGCGCGCGCGGGTTGCCAAATAGCCCTATGGCCTTGACCAACCTTTCTTCGCTCAAAGATTCGCGATTCTTCAGTGTTTCACGAAGCAGCCCAGTTGCGCCGCGTTCTTGCGGGAGCGAATCGCCAAGCCTCCTCAGATACAGAATCTTCGACACTTCCCTCTGGATATAGTCGTGCAACGCATCCAGGATTTCTGCAGCGCCGGGAGGGATCGAATCCAGCGCGGCCCCGAAAGCTGTATTGTTCGTTCCCTTCAGCGCCTGGAGGATATGCGCTCTGGATTCCGGCCAGGCCTGCCTCAGCGTTTCTGAGGCGACCTTCCTCACCGTGGCATCTTCATCAGACAAACAGCCTGCGATGGAAGCATAGATCGAGCCATCCTTCAAAAGAGAGGCGACTCGAATCGCCTCCCTGCGGACAATTGGGGAGGGGTCACTTAGGGTATCCAGAACAAAGTCAATTCTGAATGGCAGCTGCACTTTGGAAATTGCATTGGCTGCGATGTGACCCAGGGAAATAAGCGCAATGCGCCGACTGTTGGCATCTTCATCTTTGAGCAATTGTGAAAAGAGCAGCAGCGCGCGTCTGTGCTCTCCAAGAAAGAGCAGGACCACTGCGGCATGAGCGCGAACTTCGATGCTCGAGTCTTTCAACAAACGCTCGAGAGTTTGGATCAGTTCGGGAGATGAAGCAACTCCGAGCTTGGGAAGCGAGGCGAGAGTTTGTTCACGGACAATATCGTCAGGATCGTCCAATCCAGGAATAATCTTACTCGTCGCAGCAGTTGCGCCGAGATCTCCCAATGCCTGAGTTGCCGCCGCGCGGACCGTCGCATCGTTATCGGACAATCGCTCGAGAAGATCGGGAATTGCAAGCACAGCGTTCATCCTCGCAAGCATTTCAGCGGCAAGACGACGAGTATTTGCTTTGGGATCCTGCAGGGCTTTTAGAACCACCTGCAATGCGGCAGGGTCGTGCTGATAACCGGAGAACGCTTCCGCTTCATCGCTGAAAACTTCAATCCGCCCGGCACGCAGCGCGCTGAGAAGCGCTTCACCATAAGCAGGCCTCATTCTTACCGTCATATATACGGTGATACACGCAACAACCGCGCCGAGCAATAAGACAACTTTTGTGTCAGCCAGGATATCCTTGGTCAGGATAATCAACAAACCAGAGAGTATCACACCGATCTGAGCGGGAACACCATTGTTGAACGCCAGGACCTGACCGCGTCGCTCGGGCGGCACAACGTTAAATAGCGCATTCCAGGCGGTTCCTGCCAACCCGCCAAGGATGACGAGTTGTGAGAAACGAGCTCCCACTGCCCCCCAAAAATTGAAACTCACAAAGAAAAGGATAAATGCAACTACATAGGTAAGCGGCATGATCAAGACGCTGTTGACGATGCCCAGCCGCGTGTACAAACGATTTGCCAATAACAATGAAACCAAAAAAGTGACAGCAGTGGTGATGCTCGTGAACAGTCCCTTGAAACCCGCCAGCCCGGCTTCGTCGCCTGTAAACTGAACAGAGACGATCTCACTGAATGGAAAATCAACAGTAAAGAACAGCACGGAATATAGAATGGAGGAATAGGCGATCAGCCTGAATAACGGCGAGGCGCGCACGAAATCATAACCAGTCCGAACATCATCCATCAGACTATATTTGGCACTCGCAACAGATTTAGTTTTGAAATATACTCCTGCAATCTCGCGGGTTAGGAACAATCCAGCGCCCAGCAATCCTGCATATAGAATGATCAGGTTATCTGTCCCGGCAAAATTTGCAAAAACACCTGTGAGCGAATTGCCCAGGACACTTCCAAGGATTCCCATGCTTGTGAAAAGCGGGAACAAGCGTTTGGCCTGCCGCGCATCACACACCTTGCTTGCCACCGTCCATAGCAGAGTCCCAAGGATCACGCTCATTCCATAAGCTGTAAGCCAGAGTATGGAGTAAAGAGGGATACCAAGAATAACGATCACAACCCATTCTGCGGCAAACAGAAAAACAGCCCCGAGCAAAAGGTATACAACAACGCTGGCATCTTGAAAACGACTTAAACTGGTGGCATAGGCAAGAGAGGCCAGGAACACCACTCCCCCCAGCCCCATATACATGTAAGGCAGCAAATCCACATCGAGACGCGCCAGGAACAACGCAAACGCGGCATTCTCGCCGATCCCTTGACCCGCCTGAAGACAAAGGAATAACGCGGCCATCAACATGACCATTCGTGTTTCGTCAGGGCGGATCTTCAGAAAGGCAACAGCTTTTTGTCTTAGCATTTAACGAATGGAAGTGTATCTTTATCCTGGAACAAACCTGATTCTAGCATACTCATAAGGGAATATAATCACGGACATGCGGACGTCCTACTTTCGCAAACAGATGTTCCTGCCTCAAGACCATGGCTCATGGGTGTTCATCCTCAGCCCATTGCTCGTCGGTCTTTACGCGGGAGGCCGTTTCGATTTCGCATCGTTCAATCTGATCATTGCGGCGATGGCCGCGTTCCTGATCCGCCAGCCGGTCACCATTGCGGTGAAGGCATATTCCGGTCGCCGCGCCAAAGATGATTTGGCCGCCGCGTACTTCTGGGTTGCCGTGTACGGCATCATCCTGGTGCTCGCGTTGATCGCATTAGTATTTACAGGCTTTGGTTACATTCTATATCTTGCCATTCCTGGAATCCCAGTATTTGCATGGCACCTATGGCTCGTCAGCCGCCGCGAGGAAAGGAAACAGGCCGGGGTCGAGATCATCGCAACGGGAGTGCTGTCACTTGCCGCACCTGCCGCTTATTGGGTGGGTGTGGGTCGCTATGACCCGATCGGCTGGTGGTTGTGGCTGCTCACATGGTTACAAAGCGCGGCAAGCATCGTCCACGCATATCTAAGGCTGGAACAACGGAACCTGGCCAAAATCCCCGCGCGCAGCGAACTGTGGAAAACGGGATCCCGCGCCTTCGCGTACACAACATTCGATCTCGCTGTTCCCCTCGCGCTTGGGCTTGCTTCCGTTTTGCCGCGCTTTATCTTTATCCCATACTTGGTACAATGGACTGAAACGATGTGGGGAATCTTCCACCCCGCAGCTGGATGGAAGCCCACGCGCATCGGCATCCGCCAACTGGTCGTCAGCACACTCTGGACGATTTTGTTTATCATCACATGGAGGCTGTAATGGACGAACTCAAATGGGAATTGCTCACCGAGGTACAGGGCCGCCTGGAAGCCGACCTGCTCAAGAGTTACTTCGAAGCCTATGGCATTGACGTGGAACTCTTTCAGGAATCTGTGGGACATCACATTTATCCCGTGACAGTAAATGGATTGGGGCGGGTGCAATTGTTTGTGTCAAAAGAGCAGGCAAGTGAAGCACAAAAGCTTCTAAACGAATACAATAATGCGGTGGAGTAAAAAATAGAAATGAATTTTGACCTGAATGAAGAACAAAAGTTTTGGCAAGAAACCGTTCATGATTTCGTCGCGAATGAAGTGCAGCCCAAAGCCCGTGAAGTGGATGTGACCGGCGAATTCAACTGGACTGCGACACGCAAGATGGGGCCGCTTGGCATGCTTGGATTGAACATCCCGGAAGAGTATGGCGGCGCGGGCGTGGATGCCGTCAGCGCGGCGATCGCGATCGAAGAACTTGGCTGGGGCTGCGGCTCAACCGCGCTTGCCATTGCCGCCCACAACGGACTCGGCACGACGCCGATTGTTCTATTTGGAAGCGAAGAACTGAAGAAGAAATGGCTTCCACTCGTTGCAAGTGGAAAGAACAAACTGGCCGCGCTCGCTCTTACGGAGCCGGGTGCGGGATCCGATTTACAGGGCGGGGTCGTGACCAAAGCCGTGAAAGATGGAAACGAATGGGTCATCAACGGCGCGAAGATGTGGTGCACCAATGCCTCCATCGCTGAATATATCATCACGCTCGTCCGCACCGATCCCTCCGGTGGCTCCCGTTCACTGAGTCTGATTCTCGTCCCAACCGGTTTACCGGGACTCAGCATCGGTCCCGCCGAAAAGAAAATGGGACTGCATGGCTCCCCCACTCATGCAGTGACCTACGAAGATGTGCACGTCCCGTTGGAGAATTTGATCGGTGAAGAAGGCAAAGGGTTACAGCAAACTCTCTCCACGCTGGATGGCGGGCGGATCGGCATTGGTGCAATTTCAACCGGCCTGGCACAAGCCGCGTTCGAATCTGCGATCAATTATGCGAGGGAACGCAGAGCCTTCGGGAAAGCCATCGCTGAGCAACAAGCCATCCAATGGATGCTGGCCGATGCCGCAACCGAGATTGAAGTAGCGCGCACAATGCTTTACAAAGCCGCGTGGCTGAGAGAACAAAAACGCCCTTATAACAAAGAAGCCGCCATGGCAAAGATGTTCGCCACCGAAATGGCGGAACGCGTGTGCAGAAACGCAATACAAATCCACGGTGGATACGGATATTCGAGCGAATATCCTGTTGAACGGATATATCGTGATGCCAGACTGATGACCATCGGAGAAGGAACAAGCGAGATCCAACGAATCGTGATCGCGCGGCATGTGCTGGCAATGGAATAGAACGCAAAAACCTGTTTATTTTACGAGCCAGTCGTCACAGCTTCAAACACCAGGACTGTATCATTCTTGATAATGGTCAACGTATCGCCTTCGATGTTGAAACTGGCGGTCTCCATTAGTACCTGATGAATAGTATCCTCCTGCGCCATCTGCAGGTCAGGGCATGCGATCAGCGTTGAAACATTTTGGCCAAAAGTGATCTGGTCATCTTCCACGCTGTAATCACCGCCAAGCTGATTACAGCCGGTAGTGCCGGTCAGGGTCCCATCTTCGCCAAATGCGAGGGTTGCGTCAGCATCAGGCACCGCAGGGGTCGGGGAATCAACAGGACCATAGGCAGTCAACCTCCAGGATCCAACAAGAGGCCGGCCATTCTCTTTGGAAGCGCAAGCTGATATTGCCAGGCAAATTAACAATGGAACGAGCAAATACTTTTTCACAGTTTTTCTCCAAAAGGGGTTTCAGGCACAGAGGCTTAAGTTGACAGAAAAGTTCCTGCCAAGCTCGAGAATAAGAGAAAGCATTGCTCCAGCATTCCCCTCTTTTTTTAAGGGCGATCCAGCGAGCCGACCTGTTTTTACTACTGAGTAATTGCGCGCAGTCGTAGATCAGTAATCGAAGGATGCCTCCCTACGGCCCAACGGTGATCAGATCCTTGATACGTTCGTACAGACCGGGACCAATGCCAGAAACATTGATGATTTCCTCGATGCTAACAAATGCACCGTTCTGTTGCCGGTATTCAATGATCTTCTGTGCCGTGGTAGGACCGATGCCAGGCAGCGTCTCGAGTTCGCTTTGCGAAGCAGTGTTGATGTCAATCAGTTCGGTGGTCGCTGCGACCACCGTTGCGTCTGGTGTGGGAAGTACAGGCGAGCCACCTTCGAGATAAGGAATATCCAGTTTCTCACCATCAATAAGCAGGGCAGCAAGGTTGATCTCAGTCTTTTCGGCTTCTGCGAGAAATCCACCTGCGGCTGCGATGGCATCCTGCACGCGGCTCCCTTCCGGAAGGGCATACACGCCCGGGCGCGGCACCGCGCCGGTGATATGCATAATGACCGGTCTTTCGGTCGGTACGGGGCGAAGCGTCACCGCTTCCCCGCTGGGGTTGCGGGCCACGATCCAGACGAGGGCCGCGAGGAATAATCCGAACAAAATTCCGGCGGACATGTAGAGAGCAGACCTTATATTTTGCATAGGGATAATTTTACTGCAACTTCATCACCGAGAGACCATCTCCTTCTCCAAATCTCGCAACTGTTTCCACCCAGCCCGCCAGCCTGCTAATGCGTTGAAAATAACGCGGCATCTGGTCATGCAGAATCGCGCGGAAACCAAACTTTGCATAGAGAGGCTCAAGCCGCGACCGGCACATGAGATAAAGAGGCCGCGGGCTATCGGCAAGCAGGCGCTCAATAATTGCGCGCGCAACGCCCTGATTCCGATATTCGGGATGGACCGCAAGGGAAGCAAGTTCAAGGACATCCTTCCCGTGAGGCTTTAACTGCCCGCATCCGATGACCTCGCGTTTTGGATTTACGGCGATGACGAAACGCTTCCAATCCAGACCCATGGGGTTGATCTCGCTCAAGTAAATTAATTCCTTGATCGAGGGCAGATCCGTTTCAAGCGCGGGGCGAAGGGTGTAAGTAGCCATGTAGTTTGATGGTTTGTCCGTTCTTATATCAATCCTGCTGCGACAATGATAATGAAGGTTGCGATAAACCAGTGGATCAAAAACGGCCAGACGAACGACTTTGTCCGGTAGGCCACCCAGCCAAAGGCGAATCCACCGAAGATGGTGGATAGCGTCTCCACTTCAGGTTTTCCATTGTGCATCAATGCAAACGGGACAGCCTGCAACCACAACGCGTCGTGCCCGAACTTGCGGGCGTAGCCGAATAATAGCCATCCCCGGAACAGGAATTCCCAGCCGATCAAATCAAGGAAGGTCGTCCAGGGCAGGCCCTCGATGAGCGGCTCATAATATGATTTCATGGACTCAGCGCCTTGTCCCAAAAAGTAGATGACCGGAGCCATGAACAGGATTCCGAGAGCAGTGATCGCCAGTCCTGCTTTCCAATCGCCAAGCGAGAGACCAAATTCCTTTGGGTCTTCGCGGAAGATGAAAAGGATGATTGCCAGCGGAATGACAAGGTATAGAATGATCCGATCCCAATACTTGTGCGGAGTGAACTTATGATAGTAATCCGCCATCAGTAGCAACGTGCTGACGATTGTGATGGAAACGATCTTCCAGTCAAAGTGCAGTTTTTCACCAAGGAGATTTTTCATAGTTATCAGTGATCAGTTGGCAGTCATCAGTAGGGGGAGTGGGATTGATTTCCATTTGGACCCAGCAACTGGGATATTTTATCCGCATCACGATACAGTTCCCAACCCCAGTTGAGGAAGAGCAGAAACATGGCAAATATCGCGAAGGCTACAACGAATTTTCCTGTCAACGACTCATTCCAGCGAGTGGATAAGACACTGAAGCCATTGACCCAGAATTGCGCGGCAAGAATGGCAAGATACGGCACCAGCGCGAGATGAAAGCGATCTTCTGAAAGAATGAATACATGTGGCAGTGTATAGCTAATAAATAGCAGGCCCAGCAAGATGTGTTCAGGTTTCCAGCGAAGAACAGAAAGGCCGAGCGCGGCAGAGCACGAGATAATCACGAAAGGCAAAAGCAGGATGGCTGAAATCGTCAGCAGCAGTGGAGGAGGGATATATCCAATGATATTGTTTGAATAGAAATACATCAACACACGCTTTTCGAGGCTAAAGAAGAATCCCAGACGATCGACAGCGAGGGGAATAAATCTCTCCGGTTGTGCATTAATGAATTCAATCGCTTTTTGCATGCCGGTCCGGTCTCGTTCCGCATCATCGAGGATGGTCAACAGATCCAGGGAAGGGCCGAAGACGAATGAGCCGTTTCCCTGTGGGTGATAACCCAGATACAGATTGTAGCCCATCGAAGTTTCGATTCCAGTCAACTTATGATGCAATAGCGAATTTCGAATGATCCATGGAGAAATGGTAAGCGCAAAGGCAACTGCAATCGATGTCGCCCCACGGTATTGTCTTAAGACGAGCCAGGCCCAAAGCATCGCAAGTCCTGCAAAAGGAAGGATAACCGAGCGAGTGAGGGCAGTAAGACCTAGGAAGAATCCAGAAAGCAGGAAATGTATCGCGCTTGGCTTATTGATGGAGGAGAGAAGAAAGAAGAATGAAGTAAGAAGTAAAATGAAAAAAGGATTTTCCGTCCCTAAGCCAAGGGGATATACAAGCAGCATGGGATAACATGCGACAACCCACGCAGCGATCCGCGCAGCCTGTTCATTGTTCCGTCCTCCTGCATCTTTCAGGAAAGGAGAAAGAGGAAAAAGTCGTTGAGCGACCCAGTACGTAAGTGGTGCGAGCGGCGCACCAAGAAAGATGGCTTGTGCAAATCGTGCGGCAAAGAAACGCGAGAAGCCTGTCCCGCTGAAAAAGTAAATGAACGCAAGAAATGAAGGATATAGCGGTGCCCGGAACGAAGTGAGAATGCCAAGGATGGGATCATATTCTTTGACGGTGGCCAGGTCGAAGTCCACGAAGGACGCGAGCAGAGTTAAATCCTCCTGCGCGTACCAGCGAAATCCATTCCCCGCAACAATACTGCGCGCCAGCATATCATATTGGAACATATCGTCGAGGCCAATGCCCAACCCGCGCGCAAGGATGACAGGGATCAGGCGCAAAACAAGCGCAACGATGAAAATTTGGAATGCAAAAGATTTAAACATAAACACGGATGGCGCTGATTTTACATTCATCCTCGCAATCCGTGTTTTTTTTATGCAAGCACGTGCATCCTGGCTTTGAGCGCTTCAATGCGCCTTGCCAGATACGGCATAAAGTAGCCGTCATACTTCCCCCACAGTTCGGGGCGCGTCCAGTCCGTGCCCTTAACGCGGCCGCGGCAATTTTCGGCGCCGCAGTAACAGTCAAACTCATCGTAAGGCGTGCCATCGCACATGGCGTAATCGAAATTGAGTTCCTCTCCGGCTTCAATATCGCGCATGGCAACCAAACCAATCTGCCCGGTGAAACCGACATTCGGCTCACAGGAATGATTGAAACAATCAGACGGCTCCAGGCTCGCCGGGGTTTCCAAATAGAAGCCTTCTTCAATCTGCAGAATACGTTGAGTGAAGTCTGGGATATTGGGGTCCAGCTCCTGTTCTGCCAGGATCCGACCTCCCCACAGCGACAACAATTCGCCCTTCTTGATTGACTCGCGAGCAAACACGCCGCATCCGCCTTTCTCTTCGAACGCCCCCGAATCACATTTCGGGTTCAGGTAGGAGTAAAATCGACCGGTCATTCTTTCCTTTCGTTTTGGTGAAGGCATATCGCCCAGAATATATTTGGCATAAGCGCCAAAGCGACAAACCATTTTACGAATGCCACCCTGAGCGCTGGCGAAGGGCCTCTGATCTCCTCTTGGAGATTCTTCGCCGCTCTGCGGCTCGGAATGACATTATGCAAGTGGGTTCCTGTCCCTGCAAACAAAAACAGTCAAGACACAACAGCGCCTAACCACTGTGTTGACTGCATTTGACTTACCGCTCTAAACATCAAACCCATAACCCGATCGCATTTGAAAAAGATGCAAGCAAAATTCTAGATTCAATATCGGCGCGGTACTATGTAAGCAGTCCCGCCGCCTCACCAAATGTTAGTTGGAGGGCGGCGGAAGCCAGATTTTATTCGTGGCGTAAATTAGAAAAAGAGCACAAGCATTTCTTCATTCACACTCGTGCGAGTCTTGGAATAAGATTCTCCTTGTTACAGAGTACCGCGTAAAGCGGCAAAGTTGGACGCAATTGTAACGGGTTAAATCCTGATGTCAATCTTTTGGATGGAGGACTTTTGGGTGGATTCAGCTGTCAAACGGAAGATTGCACATCGGCCTTGGTCTCGATGCCTTCGTACTCAACCAGCGCATCCTCGCAATGACATGAAATCTATTTCGTACCACCCTCTGAATCTGAACTTTGCGCGGAGATTCGTTGCGCAAAAAAGATCGGAAGAAACGTAAGCAGGATCACAAAGGTCGCGACGACGTTCGTCACGGGACGATTGCGCGGACGAGATAACTGACTGAAAATCCAAATCGGGAGTGTGGTCTGTTGCCCGGCTGTAAACGTTGTTACGATCACCTCGTCGAATGAAAGCGCAAAAGCGAGCATGCCGCCTGCAAGCAAAGCGGTTGCAATATTGGGCAATACGATATATCGAAATGTTTGAAAAGAGTTTGCGCCCAAATCCATGGATGCTTCAATTTGCGACCCGTGCATTCTGCGGAAACGCGCCAGCACGTTGTTGAAAACAACAACGACGCAGAAGGTGGCATGGCCAATAACTATTGTCCAGTAAGAAAATGGAATATCCAGGCCGCCGATGGCCGTACGCAGGGCAATACCAGTCACAATGCCGGGCAGGGCAATTGGCAGGACAAGCAGG
>Ga0209321_10002582_pt1 | contig 12207 bp, 9 predicted proteins | sample Rifsed16ft4_FD_184012 | JGI IMG/M metagenome (GOLD analysis project Ga0209321, IMG submission 184012) | Soil microbial communities from Rifle, Colorado, USA - sediment 16ft 4 - CSP-I_5_4 (version 2) | ecosystem: Environmental > Terrestrial > Deep subsurface > Rock core/Sediment | place: Rifle... | reverse complement strand
CCGCTGGCTCACAATTAAAAATTTCGAAGAACAAATCCGCATCATCCTTGAGTATAGCCCTCACTTCATCAACTGTCCATAAATAATATTTACCTTCTTCTCCTTCACTATCTGCATCCTCAGCCGAATAAAATCCACCTTTTTTTGAACACATATCACGGTTTACGTATTCAAGAATTTCCTTAACTGTATTTTCGAACAATTCCTTTTTCGTTGCTTGATAAGCTTCAATGTAAGCAATTGCAAGAAGTGCTTGATCATAAAGCATTTTTTCGAAGTGCGGAACCAACCATTGAGGATCGGTAGAATATCTATGAAACCCAAAACCTATATGATCGTAAATTCCACCCAATCGCATTTCCTTCAAAGTTTTTTCAACCATAAAAAGAGCGTACTCGTTTTTATTTTTACTCCAATACCTTAAAAGAAAAGTTAAATTATGAGGCGTTGGGAACTTTGGTGACTTACCAAATCCGCCATTTTCAGGATCGAATCTTCTTGATAATTCATTAAAAGCTTGGTCAAGAATTTCAGAAGACAGAATTTCGTCTCCAGAAAATTTGGAGGAGTTAATCAAAGCATGAGAAATTTCTTCTGCCGATTTTAATATATCATCATTCTTTGAATTCCAAAGTTCACTTAGCTGAGGAATAAGTTCCATCATTCCGGCTCTTCCATAACGGCCTAGTTTAGGAAAATATGTTCCGGCAAAGAATGGTTTTTTTTCGGGAGTCATCACAATAGTTAGAGGCCAGCCGCCGCTTCCGGTAAGTATCTGGCAGACTGTCATATAAATTCCATCAATATCCGGTCGTTCCTCCCTATCAACTTTAATCGAGACAAATGCTTCGTTCATCAATTTAGCTACCTCTTCATCCTCAAAGGATTCTTTTTCCATCACATGACACCAATGACATGTTGAATAACCGATAGAAAGAAAGATCGGTTTATTTTCTATACGAGCTTTCTCAAATGCTTCCTCACTCCACGGATACCAATCAACTGGATTGTATGCGTGCTGAAGTAAATACGGACTTTGTTCGTTGACGAGTTTGTTAGCTATAGACATAAAATATATTTAGAAAATTATTCGTTAAATTAATTGGCAATCTAAATTTTAAGATAAACAAGAAATGCAGCTTTACCAAAGTTCGATGCCTAAAATCCTTGTGATTTCGCCTTTGTAATCAAAAGGCATTTTAATAATTTAGCATCGCTTTTGAAATAACAAAGATCAATCAAAATATTTTAAGATGGAAAACAAAAACAATAATCTATTACCGTTTGCAATTTTAAGTGCCGCATTAATTATTTGTTCAATAATATTTGTGACTGCTTGGAAATCTAACTATAGCTCTAATCAAACAATTACAGTTACCGGTTCAGCAAAAAAAGATATCACATCAGATCTTGGCATTTTACGGGGTTCCATAAGTGTTGAAGCACCGACGGCTGAGATGGCATACCAGGAATTAAAAAGACAAAAACCAATTTTAATTTCTTACTTATCATCCAATGGATTCCCTGAAAAGGAAGTCGAATTTTTCACAATGAATAGTTATCCAATTTATGAAATGAGTTCGGCAGGTTATCAAACCAACAGGGTTAGAGCTTATAATTACAATCAGAGGACTGAAATTAAATCGAATGACGTCAACAAAATAAAAAAAATCTCACTCGAAATTCCTTCTCTGATTGAAAAAGGTGTAAGCTTTAATGTGGAAATGCCGGAGTATCATTACTCAAAAATAGCGGATGTGAAAATCGAGATTCAAGCTGAAGCCGCAAAAGATGCTATGAACAGAGCATCTCGAATTGCTTTATCTACAGGAAGAGAATTAGGTCCCATGCGAAGTGCAAGAATGGGAGTAATTCAAATTACACCAAGACTTTCAAATCAAATTTCTGATTATGGTGTGAATGATCTTAGCTCAATTGAAAAGGAAATTACTGCTGTTGTTAATGCATCTTTTGAAATCGAATAAAATTTTTTAACTAATTACGATAGATAATAATGACAAAACCTCAAATTTGGGTCGCTGCTTTTTTAGCTTTATTCATACTTTTATTCTTACTTGGACGCTTAACTAAAGAAGAAGACTCAGAAAATTCAATCGCTAACACAAATACTGTTCCTCAATCAAACATGTCTTCAGGAGATATTTCGGGTGCAGACTTAATTGCGCGAATTGGCTGTATTAACTGTCACGGAAATGAATTGGCAGGAACAGAAAAGGGTCCAAGCTTGGTTGATATTAAAAAATATTGGAGCCGTGATCAACTAATAAATTATCTTCGCAATCCAAATTCGTTTATGAGTTCGGAAAGATTCCAGGATTACAAAGCAAAATATCCAAATGTAATCATGCCTTCTTATACTAATATTGATGTGAAAGATTTAGGAAAGATTGCTGAATATTTGCTACAGCGATGAGTTTTTAATGGTGAGCGGAATTCACCGCTCACCTTTAAATCACTTCTTTTATGCTACTGTAATTTCCTTATCCTTATAAACATCCTGAATTATATTTAAAAGCTGAACGCCTTCTTTCATCGGGCGTTGAAAAGCTTTTCTACCCGATATCAATCCCATACCGCCTGCACGTTTGTTAACCACAGCAGTTTTTGCAGCTTCGCTAAAATCATTTTCACCTGATGCACCGCCGCTATTAATCAAACCTATTCTTCCCATGTAGCAATTAATAACTTGATACCGGGTAAGATCAATTGGATGATCAGAAGTTAATTCGGAGTAAACTTTTTTATGAGTCTTACCAAACTTCAATGCCTCATAACCGCCGTTATTCTCGGGTAATTTTTGTTTGATGACATCGGCTTCAATCGTAACACCAAGATGATTTGCTTGTCCGGTTAAATCTGCAGAAACATGATAATCTTTTTCTTTGGTCTTGAATGCAGGATTTCTAAGATAGCACCAAAGAATTGTTACCATTCCTAATTCGTGAGCATACTGAAATGCTTCGCTTACTTCAACGATTTGCCGGCTGCTTTCTTCCGATCCAAAATAAATCGTAGCACCAACTGCAGCGGCACCTAAATCGAATGATTGTCTCACACCCGCAAACATTATTTGATCAAACTTATTTGGATAAGTTAAAAGTTCGTTGTGATTTAACTTTACGATGAAAGGAATCTTATGAGAATATTTTCTAGAAACTGCTCCAAGAACTCCAACTGTTGAAGCAACTGCATTGCAGCCGCCTTCGATGGCAAGCTTTACAATGTTTTCAGGATCAAAATAAATTGGATTAGGAGCGAAAGAAGCTCCGCCTGAATGTTCGATTCCCTGATCTACAGGAAGAATTGAAACATAACCTGTTCCAGCTAATCGTCCGGTTTGAAAAATCCATTCAAGATTTTTTAGAACATTATTATTGCGATTTGTTTGCGCAAAAATTCTATCTACAAAATTCGGTCCCGGAAGATTTAATTGTTCCTTAGGAAACTTAGCTTTATAGCTGAGCAGTGTGTCAGCATCTTTGCCTAAAAGTTCTTTGATTTTACTTAACATAATATTTCTCCATTTATTTTAAGTGTTCTGTTATTTTGTAAATCAAAAATAACTTTAATCGTAATGGTATTCAATGAAAAGCCGGAATAAAATTATCGGGATTTTTGTTCATTCAATATTCGTAATTCCTTGTTCGATATTCGTGATTTATTTGAATAATAAACACCGAACATTTCTCCGCCTCCGGCGGAAAGAATATTGAATTTAGAAATTTCTTAAAGACGATTACTCGGTCCTGTACAATTGAGTATGAATGGAATGCTATTTTTTGTGGATCGTTTCAAAGATCTTAGAAGCATGCTCGCGTGAATTCTCTATAAACATTTTAGAGGTATCCATTCCGCAGCAAACGACTCCTGCAAGAAAAATATTTTTTACATTACTCTCCAATGTTTCAGCATCATATTGGGGAATAAGTAAATCGTTACCGGTAAAATTAATTTTAATCTTTTTTAAGAATTCAAAATTGGGATGATACCCTGTCATAGCAAACACAAAATCATTCGGAAGTTTAACAATTCCATCATGTGTTTTAACTTCAACTTTATCATCTTCTATTCTAACAACTTCCGAATTGAATAATGCTTTTATCGAACCTTCCTTAATTCTATTCTCAATGTCAGGCCGAACCCAATACTTAATTCCATCTTTTAATTTTTCTTCTTTAACTACCATTGTAACTTCCGAACCTTTTCTGAATGTTTCCAAAGCAACATCAACTGCTGAATTGCCACCGCCAATTATCAAAACTTTTTGATACGCATAGGGATGAGCTTCATCAAAATAATGTTTTACCTTTGGAAGGTCTTCTCCGGGAATATTTAGAAGATTGGGATTATCGTAATAACCTGTTGATATGACTACAAATTTCGATGAATAATTTTCTTTATTTGTAGTCACGATGAAAAAATCTTGGTCTCTCTCAATACTAATTACTTCCTCATAAGTATTAACATTCAAGTTCCACAAGATTTTAACTCTGCGATAATATTCAAGCGCCTCCCGACGAGTAGGTTTATCACCATGAGAAACAAACGGAACGTCGCCTATTTCCAAACGATCGGATGTTGAGAAGAAAACCATGTTTGTTGGAAAATGGTATATTGAGTTAACAAGACATCCTTTCTCAATTATTAAATGTGACAAATTATTTTTAACCGCTTCAATACCGCAGTTAAGCCCAATTGGTCCTGCACCGATGATTATAACATCAAATGTTTTTTGCATTACTGAACTTAATAATTGTGATGTTTAAATTTATTAAAAGGCGGGATGATATAAACTTTAAAAACAAAAAAAGCGGCATGTAAGACTATACCGCTTTAATCTAAAATATTTTTATTTGTCAATGATTTCTACGATGGCACTGGCTACAGTCTCATCGTCCTCATCAAGTAGAAATACTCTATAAAATCCAGGTTCATCAAAACTCAAATCGCTTTCATCGTTTTTTGAAAAGTATACATACTTCATATCGGGTTCAAGAGTGTAAGAAAATTTTTTGTAGAATTCGAATACATCCTTCTTGTAATTGTACTTGTCAAACTGAACGTGTACATCCGTCAACTTCATTTTATACTCAGATTTAACAACTACGGTTAAAAACCCTACTGTAAATCTGTCGCTGATGCCGACTTCACCGTTCTTTCCATATTTTTCACAGAAATACATGACGGGTGATTCCTGTGCAAATATTTCAGCCCTAAGTCCGATGAATAAGAATAGAAAGAAAAGAGTTGATAGAAAGCGACCAGTTTTCATAAAGATGCTCCTAAGAATTATTAATAAATAAGTTTAGTTAAAAGTATAAAGAATCATACCAAGCAATAAAACTGAAATTGTTAGTTTTTTAAGTTTTTTCAAGAGATTATTTCACTGCTGCAACTTAAAAAGGTAAAAAAGTTTTTTAATCAAGAGGAATTACAGCCGAGTCTGATCCTTTTACGTTAATGTAACACCATACTTTTGAATGAACTTTCTGCAGGCAAATTTTGTCTGCATAATTCTAACATATTTTTTATAAATCTCCAAAGACCCAGCGCACAAACCGAAATATATTTTTAGATATCACGCCTTTAAAGTAATTTCACACCACAAATAAATATTAATTTAAATGCAAAGTAACTTAAAACACATTTGTTTTGATCTTGATGGAACACTGGTTGAATCACACAAGACGATATACAACTCAACAATTAAATCGCTAAACGATTTAAAGATTCCGAATAATATTGACGAAGAAATATTTCGTAAAAACATCGGGAAACATTTTGTTGATATATTTGATGATATGAATATTCCAGTTATAGATTTTGAAGAGTTCATAAAAATCTATAAGAACAACTATTTTCTTTTCATAGATGATTCTGAATTGTATCCCGATGTTTCAAATGTTCTAAAATATTTTTCACAAAACGGATTTAAGATTTCACTACTCACAACAAAGGGGCAAGATCAAGCAGAAAAAATAATTAATCACTTTAACCTCTCGGAATATTTTGATTTGATCATGGGAAGGCGAGATGGAATTGCACACAAACCTTCTCCTGAACCATTACTTCTCATATGTGATGAACTGAATGTAAATCCCAGTGAATCATTAATTGTGGGTGATACTGAGATGGATATTCTCTGCGGACAGAATGCGAATGTGAGCACTTGTGTAATAACTCATGGATATGGAACTGAAGAATCAATCTTACAGTACAAACCGGATTTTATTGTTAAAAATTTAAATGAACTGAGGAAACTCTTCGTAAAATAAAAAAGCGGTCCGAAGACCGCTATAATTTTGAATTTCTAATTTCGCATTTCTAATTACTTCATAAGGATCATCTTCTTCGTTTCAACAAAACTTCCTGCCCCGCTGTTAGCGGGATAAATTTGCAAACGATATAGGTAAACACCATTTGCCAATTCGTCTTTGGCGGAGAACTCAACCTCATAACTTCCCGCTTCTTTCCATTCATTCACAAGTGTTGCAACTTCATTTCCAAGTACATCATAAACCTTCAAAGTTTGCCAGCCGCTCACAGGAGACTGCCAACTAATTTTAGTGCTTGGGTTAAATGGGTTAGGAAAGTTTTGTGATAAACTGTATTCACTAGGCATCTTAACTAATTGCTTATGAAATTCTGCTGGAGTGTTTACATAATTTGTCTTACTTGATTCCGACGTTCCATTCCATCCAACTACGTAGTAATAAGCATACTGGTAACCCGGAAGAATTGTAACAGCATAATCTGTATATTCAAAAGTTGATGAAGAAACAAATGATATCAGTGAATAATTTAATGACGGGGGTTTAACAGGATAATTACTAACTGCTCTATAAATTCGGTAGTGTGTAGCATTGAATGAAGTATTAGGAACCCAAACCAATTTAGGATGTGTACCATTTTTTGTGAGAATAAGTCCATTGTTCCAATTAAATTCAATATAATAATTCGGTAAAGCGATGTTAGTCGGGCCCGATTCTGTTCCATTAAATGATGTGACTTTATATGAAACTGCAGAATTACTTGGAGAAATAGAATATTGAACTGAGTTATCTACATAATCAAAAATCTGATTATTGAATTCTCCGATTTTTGTAAAACCACCATTGTTTACATTGCGATATAAATAATATTTAGAAATGTTATTTTGATTTGGATTTGGACCCCAAACTGGTCTAAGATTTTCCACAGCACTATATTCATTATAATTAAAAGGCATTATGGCCAAGGCATTTGTCCAAAATGTTGAGCCAATGCAATAAGTGTTTGGGATAGTATTTTTTATTTGCCAAATTTTTATCAATTGCCCAGTGTTTGTTTTGTTCCATTGGTTTATTCTTAATAAGTCATTCCAATAAAATGCATGCTCATCATAAACATACCTAAACCAAGTATCAATTTCTGCTTGACTACCAAGCGCAAACTGACATTCTCTGAAATCAATGTAAATGAAAGTATCATATATATTTGTCTTTAATTTATAAATACCAATCCCACACGCAGGATGTCCAGAAGTTTTACTTGTCACCATATCCCAACCATTATTATTTGATAAGTCAGTTCCAACTATAGTCACTTGGCTATTTAAAATTATCGGATCATTTGTTATTGAAAATTGGGCAGTGTATATATTATAATCCCAGGTTGGTGACACTGATTCTAATTCAAAATCAATTGAATATCCCTCGTCATTAACAGATTGCATAATTAATTCAATACTCTGTCAACTATCTTGTGAGTATAATCTTATTGCAAATAATAAAATAATATAGCTTACTATTTTTATGATTTTCATTATTATCTCCTATTTAACTGAATAAAAATGTTTACCTCTCCATATTGGAAGATATAATTTAGAACTATCATCAATTGATGGAGAAAATCCAAATACGTCATTTGGTTCCAAGGTGAAAATCCATTTGATAGATGAAGCAGAAGAAATTTTGTAAAACCATCCCGTCACCCAATCTGTTACTGGCACATAAATATCATTATTATCATCACAAATAATTGGACTTTCACAATTACCATTAAGTGATATTTTCCAGTTAAGTGTTCCATCGTATTTAATTGAATAAAGTGAATCATAAGCAAAATAAATATTTCCGTTTTTATCTATAGTGCCATCTCCACCCAATGTGCTCATATCCTGATTGTTGTGAAAGTAAACCCAGTTTATTGTTCCATCCGGCTTAAGAGAACATGTTCCATAGCTGGCTGATGCATAAGCTTTTGAATTTATATAAATATTTCCATCGCAGTCTACCATTGGTGCAGCATTGTATTCTGAACTTCCAAACTGCCACTTAATGATTTTGTTTTTTATATCAACAGCAAAAACTGAAGGATTTAAACCAGGAATGTAAAGTGTTGAACCATCAGGCGAGAAAGATAAAGATGAGGCTGATGTCCAGTTAAATTTATCATTTTGTATTTTCCACAGCAAACTACCATTTTTATCTACACAAACAAGATTTTTATTGCTATCAACGAAATATATATTTCCATCTAAATCAATATTCATTCCTTTAATCCAGATTGAACTTCCGTTATTGAATTGCCATTTAATTGTACTATCGCTACTAAAAGCATATAAAATACCATCTAATCCCAGGCAGACATAAATTGTTCCGTCATTAGCTATAAGTGGAGTCGTTTGAATTTCGTAAGTTGAACCATTATAAAGAATCTTCTGCGAATGAATCTGTCCATCGCGTGTTATGCTAAGGAGCCCTTTTGGATCAAGTGTTGGAGCAATATATATATATTGATTTCCAATAACTGCTGAGGTCTGGTTATAATTCATATCCATCATCCAATTACCGATTCCAGAAGCAGGCCCTATCAATTTGCTTCTGCCTGTGCTTTGAGGATTACCATGGTTCATGGGCCACGGGCTGTATGCTAAACTTGGCCAGGGGATGTCTTCTTGGTAACCCGGTGGCTTTATTGGTTCATTAGGAGTTGTGGGGTTTTCTTTACAACTAAATATTAACAGTAACAATAAAAGCGGGCAGAGAATTATTCTTGAGAATATAGAAGGCAGAAAATCGAAGATAGAATTTTTTACAAATCCCTTAATACTAAGTTTTATTTTTAAGATTATTCTTGTGGGAAATCTTTTTAGAATGAAAAACATCTCTAATCTCCTACATCTCTCATTGGTAAATTACACAAATAAAGTAGAAACCTCAACTAATCATCGTAATAATATCATCTTCTTCGTTTCAACAAAACTTGCTGCCCCGCTTGCAGAGGGAAAAACTTGCAAACGATAGAAGTAAACTCCATTTGCCAACTGCCTTTTGCCTACTGCAGACTGAAACTCAACCTGATGACTTCCTGCTTCTTTCCATTCATCCACAAGTGTTGCAATTTCATTTCCAAGGACGTCAAAGACTTTAAGGACTTGCCAACTGGATGCTGGTGACTGCCATCTTATTTTAGTGCTTGGATTAAACGGATTAGGATAATTTTGTTCTAAAGAATATTTAACTGGGAAAATTTGTACTTCAACTTCATTTGAATATTTGAATGAACCATCAAAATCAATCTGCTTTAAGCGATAGAAATACTTGCCGAATTTTCCATTCAAATTATCTACAAAAGAATAATTCTGGACTAAGCTGCTATTTCCAACTCCAGATACGAATCCAATTTTACTCCACTCGTGGAAGCCCTCTCCTTTGGAGAGGGGCGGGGTGAGGCTTCTCTCCAACTCAAATCCATAATTATTTGTTTCGGTTGCTGTTTCCCATTCAAGCATAACTTTAGATTGTTCAACCTTAGCAGTGAATGAAATTAATTCAACAGGAACTGCAGAATAAACTATAATACCGATATCATCGAGATACCAACCATCTCTTTGCACCGCACCATCACTTATTAGTTTAAATCTTAGCTTTACCTGATTCGAATTGTAACCGCTTAAGCTCATTTCCTCTCTTACCCAGTTTAATTGTGAACCATCATAAAGCGGCTGCCCGTTGGGTTGAAATGATCCTGTTCCAAATTTTGTATAATTTCCAACCAACGGTATCCACGCACTTCCATTATTTGTGCTGATCTCAACCTGCCCGTAATCCCATCCGCTTTCAATGTTATACTTTGTCCAAAAACTTAATTTAGGATTGCTGTATCCACTTAAATCAATTGGATTTGTTAAGGTCATTCTTACATTTGCATTGTCAACGTAATCGCCGGTTTTACTATCAGTATAGCACGAGGGTGAACTGTAAAATGTGCTCGTAGTAGTTTCCCAAGATGGAGTTGCTGGTGTTGAAGAAATTGTCCAATAAGTAAGTGGATTATTTGTGGTGTCTACAAAAATAAATTCGGGGTAACCAACAATGATGCTCACAGTATCTTTTGACATCTCAGCACCAAATGTTGAGGTGGTAATCAGTAAATCTATTTTTGTTTCTGCAAGTGTTGAAGAAGAAATCGTAAATGACAACGGGTTGATAGGATTCACTATGTTTTGCGACTGTAATGAATCAATATTTATCAATCCAGAATTTATTGTTGCAAAGGTACTAAGAGTTGTAAGTTCAACTTGAATATTGTAACCGGTGGACAATCCTTTATTTTTTATGCCTGGATAAAATTGAACTACATCGCCTGGATTAAAATATGACTGTGTGAAGTTTGGATTATCAAGCGAGATAAATTCTCCAGCCACCCATGCGTAATAAAGGTTTGGATATAAGTTTTCTTGAGCAAGCGGAAAAATTCTGTTTTGGGCAGGCCAGAATCCGTCAGATGAACTTCCGACTTCAGGAGTCATGGTAAATATTTTACCTCCGTTTGCAAGCGTATCACCATCATAAAAATAGTCATCGCTGTTTCCCCTTGTTGAGTATCCTACTGTTTGTATATCAGTCCCATATCCGTATCCATTATAGCGTGTCATATCCCGCGCATATTCCCTAAAGATCAATGAGTCTGGTGTTTCATGAGATAATGCACCATAAGGAAAAATTAATAGATTGCTAAATGTATGATAGTTAAGTGCGTTCTTAATTTTTCGTGAGGTAAGAAAGTCTCTTATAATTTGAGTTTCCGGTTCTGAAAATGGAGCAGTTCCTCTGTAGGTATCGCTTCCAGGATTCGTGCTCGAACCTCCATTCGGTGCATTCCAATAATTGTATGGTCCGTAGTTACGATTTAAATCTATCCCAAATGAACCCCCGGTATTTGCCCGACGATTTTTTCTCCACATTCCTCCGCCGCTCGGATTTGTTGAACGATTATACTCGTACCCATCGGGATTAACGACAGGAATAAAATACATCGCTCGGTTATTAACTAAATATTGTACGGTCGAATTAGAATTATAATTTTCTAAAAGGTAATACATGAAGTAAAACATTTGCATCATACTTTCCGGTTCGCGTGCATGATGCAGAGCCGTATATAAAACTTCAGGTTCATTTTCATCAACATCGGGATTGTCCGAAATCTTAACCATATACACCGGACGATTTTCTATTGAATTTCCAAGTGATTGCTTTGTAGTAATAAGATTTGGAAATAAATTTTTCAATGTATCCAGTTCAGCGTACGCTTCGGCAAGCGTCATGTATCCGCCCATAGAACCGAGATGAAATCCTGTAACACCAAATCCAGATTTACTTTTTGCCATTTCTTCTTGTATTTCGGCAGATGATAATTTTTGAAGCTTCGAGTAATATTCAAACCAATTGTCAATCAACACGTCACTCCGGAATCCCGTTGATTTTAAAATGGAAAATTCTTCATCGCTTAAAAATGTTATTATCGAGTTATCTTTTTCAAAATCGAAATGGTCGAGAGCTATCCCGGCTTCAATTAAGCTTTTAACATTATTCCGATCATTTAAATAAATTTTCACCTTCTTGTAATTCTGGCTGAAAGAAGTGCTGAGAATTAAAATCATAAAGAAAAATATTTTAAAGAATTGCATTCATCTGCCTATAAAAATTGTGAGTTTAATTTTGATTTATAAAGATTAATCTTACTCAAGTTGACCGCCTAAAAATTAAAACCGTTACACCATAGGCGTACAGGTAAAATGGTTACCAACTTGCATTTTGTATCTCATTCTCAACGGGATTAATCCCGTTGAGAATGGGAAAAATCTAAAATTATGAGCCGTTTCAATTTATGTACCTATGGTATACGGTTTACAAGAACAAG
>Ga0209321_10002577_pt1 | contig 12227 bp, 12 predicted proteins | sample Rifsed16ft4_FD_184012 | JGI IMG/M metagenome (GOLD analysis project Ga0209321, IMG submission 184012) | Soil microbial communities from Rifle, Colorado, USA - sediment 16ft 4 - CSP-I_5_4 (version 2) | ecosystem: Environmental > Terrestrial > Deep subsurface > Rock core/Sediment | place: Rifle... | reverse complement strand
TCGGCCACCCGCCCGCGGGGCGGCCCGTCGACGCTGTAGCCGAGCAACGCGTCGATCACGAGGTCGCAGTCCTCGAGCCGGGCCAGCGCGTCGCGTTCGCCCCCCTCGCCGGGCCCGGCCGTCGGCACGGCCATCCGGCGGAGCGTCGCGTGCTGGCGTGCGGCGGCCTCCGGCAAACGCTCGGAGGCGCCGGAGGTGACGACGACAACGGCGGCGCCGGCATTGGCGCAGTGCCGGGCGCCCGCCAGGCCGCCGCCGCCGTTGTTGCCGGGGCCCGCCAGCACGACGATCGAATGGCGCGCCAGGTCGCCGCCGAGCAGCCGCCGGGCGACCTCGGCGAGGTTCCGCCCCGCGAGCTCCATCATCTGGAGAAGCCCGACACCAAGCTCCTCGGTCATGATCCGGTCGACCTCCCGCATCTCGTCGGCCAGGACGCTCGGCACGCTCATCGCTCAGAGGGTACCGCTCCGCTCGTTCTTGACCTTCTCAGGCGCGCCCCAGCAGCCGCGGGCCGACGGCCTGGATGGCCCAGTTCAGGACGAAGAAGACCACGTGGTTCCAGAACGGCAGCCCGAGCTCGGTATTGACGGGGAACAGCTCCGCGGGCCAGCCCTGGCCCGCGAGTACCGCGATGGTGACGCTGATCGCCGGTGGCGCGATCCGCGTCGTCAACCAGGCCAGGAGGAGCGCCACGACGAGGGCGGCCCCCGCGCGCGTCGCGAAGGACAGGTGGGCGAGGATGAGCACGACGACGGCGAAGAGAAGCGCGTAGGAAACGCTCACCCCGAGGTGCACCACCCAGCCGACGAAGGGCGCGAGCACGGGCGCGTACCCTCCGGCCGCCACGACCTGCTCCCCCATGAAATCCGGGATCGTGGGGCCGCCGGTGGCGACCTGGACGAGCCAGAACTGCACGCTCCCCGCGACTCCCGCAACCAGCCACAGGACGACCTTCAGGGCGCCGACGCCCCAGAGGCTCCGCCCTGCGACATGAGCTCCTGCCGCCTGAGGTTTGGCCATGCTCTCCTCCTTGTCGGGCGGACCCGACACGCCAGGCGCTGGCGCACCGGCGCCGATTCGGGCGAGGTTGGCCACCCCGATCGCGATGAGCATGATACCGGCAATGGCGCAGCGTGGGGCGAGCCACCTTCGCGTCAACGAGCCCTGTCCAGCGTGACCTCGAGAATCTGGTCGGCACGCTGCGCCACGTCACGCGGAACATCAAGTGCTGGCGCGATGGCGACACGCGGCGGCGGCGGATACCATCCTCCTCCTTTCACCGTGCCGCAGAACAATCAGCCTGGGTGTGAGTAGATCGTCAGCCGCTCCGCCATCGGCTCCGCCGGGAGGGAGGAGGACGGCGCCCGGGATGCTATGGCGATCGGAGCCACGCCTTGAACCCGGCCGCCTCCAGCGCGGCGATCAGTTCCTGCGGCCTCACCGTCTGCGTGTCGTACTCCACGAAGACCTCGCCGAGACCCGGATCGACCGTCACGCCTCTCACGCCCTTGACGCCCCTCAGCGTGCGCTCCACCCTGCGCACGGCGTTCGTGTCCTTCAGCCCGTCGACCAGAAGCGTCGGCTTGGGGGCCGCGCTCACCGCGTGCACCGCCGCCTGGAACCCGAGCCTGTCGATGGCCGCGGTGAGTTTCTCCGGCGTCTGCTTCGTGTCGTCGTACACGACCTTCGCCTCGCCCGCCTCGAGCCGCACGTCCGCCCGCTTCACTCCCGGCAGCCTCTCCAAGGCTGTGGCGACGGAGATGGGTCAGGAGGGACAGACCAGGCCCTTGACCGTGATGACGGCGAGCTTCATCTCCGCGCGCGCGACCTCGGGGATGGCGAGCGCCAGGACCCCCAGAATCAGAGCGACGATCGAGGCGCGTGCTCTCATTCGAACCTCCCTCGACGGACGGCGCTCACATGCCCGCCGCGACGTAGTAGTAGCCGAGATACAGGCCGGCCGCGATCAACACGGCGCCGCTCAGCCGTTTGATCCAGACCGTCGAGGCCTGCAGCCTGCGGAGCAGTCTCTCCCTGGCGAGTCCCACCAGGAGGCTGGTCGCCAGCATCATGACGGCCATGGCCGTCGCGAAGCTGGCGAACGTCAGCATCGCCGCGCCGGAATACCCGCTCGTCAGCGGCAGCACGATGATCGAGACGTAGATCGGAAGCGTGCAGCCGGTGGACGCCAGGGCGTAGCCGAACCCGTAGAGGGCGAGGCCGAGCGCGGGCGGGACACGGCCGGCGGCGCGCCCCAGCGGAAGCGCGAAGGACGGTAGGCGCACGTCGGCGACCAGGACCACCCCGAGGAGGACGACGGCCGCCGCGATCAGCGGCTTCGTCCCGATCAGGTACGGTGAGATCGCGCCGCCGACCAGCGTGATGGCAATCCCCGTGAGCGCGAAGAAGAGCGCGCTCCCCGCCGCGCAGCTCGCCCCGAGCCCGAGCGAGCGGCCGACGCTCTCCCGGCCGGCCCCGGACGCACTGAGGTAGTAGGAGACGTAGCCCGGGAACAGCGCGAAGGCGCAGGGCGCGAAGAAAGCCCCGATCCCGGCCACGAATCCGAAGGCAGCCAACGTGAGCGGGGCGTCGAACTCCACCCACCGCAGGCCGACGAGGGCGCCGTGGTTCCAGGCAACCCAGCCGACCAGGCCAAGGAGGAACAGGCCCACGAGCGCGGCACCCACGGCGAGCCCGGGCGGACATGGACGACGCGGCTGCTCGACGAGCGCCGCACCATTTTCGCGCGCCGCCTGCGCGGAAGTCTCGGTCGCCATTATTCCTCCAACGCGAGCGTCACTCGCGCGTCCGAGCCGCGATCGCGCCCAGGCGGTCGAGGAACGCCTGCTCCTTGGGGACGCCGCGGAATTCCAACCGGCCGTTAACGACGATGGCAGGCGTCGCCATCACCCCGTAGCGGGGTCCGAGCTCGGGGTGTTCAACAAGGTTCCACTCACGCACCTCAAGGTTGGGACAGTGGGCCTTCGCCTTGTCGACCACGCTCGAGACCAGCCTCCTGGCCTCCTCGCACTTGCCTCACCCCGGCGCCGTCAGGATCTCGACGATCAACATGTCGAGATCATCGCTCCTTGTGATCGAACGGGAATGCGACGCTCCCATCTCGCTCCTACCGCTTGCCGCCGGGCCAGGTCACGAGCGGCATGTTGACCACGAACCCGGGGCGCTCGATCGCCAGCTCCCCGGCCTTCTCGGCCGCCAGCACCTCGCGCGCCGCCCTGAGCACGCGCGCCGAGGATTCCCGCTTCCACGTGACGAGGAGGATCGTGCGCAGCGGACGGTAGCCGGGCGTCCCGGGCGGGCTGTCGAAGACGTCGCGCTGGTACTTGAACGGCCCCTCGCCCCGCACGCCGTTCTTGAAGACGTACACCCGCGCGAGCGCCGGCTCGGGGACCTGAGCGAGCTCCGGGACGACCAGCACCGGGGACTTCATCATGTCGGTCAGGAGCTCGGCGACCTTCGGGTCGGAGGCCTCGGTGTGCTGGAACAGGATGTCCTGGCCCTCGGCGTATCCCCGGACCAGCGGCACGGCGGGCTTCATCGCGTAGGCGCCGGCGTAGCCCGTGAACATGGCGGCCACGATGACGGCGGCCCAGACCGCCTTCCTCATGTCGCATCCCCTTCAACGGGGCCGGCGCGCTCCGCCGTCTCGGGCGCGATGGGCATTCCCCGGACTGCCCTCCAGCCGCGCCGCCCCAGCCGGCCCACCGTCTTGATGCCCTTCCACACGAGAAGGGCCATTATCGACGTGAGTCAGCACGGGGTATCGCTGGACACAGGCCTTCGCTCGTCGCTCATGCTCGCCTCGCCTTTCTCCGACCACGTGGCCCATCCGGGCGATCGCTGCTTCGATGATCGCCCGGCCACCGTGGCCGTCGCGCAGCGTCACCACGACCTGCTTGCGCTCGGGATCTCCGTCCACCGCCGCCACGACCGGCAGCTTCGACAGCGCCTCGCGGATCCTGGCGACACACCCCATGCAGTGGATGCTCGGCACCGTGAGGGTCACGCGCTCGAGCGGCGGCGCCGGCCGCGCGCGCCGCGGGATCAGCCGCCCCCAGAACGAGTTCAGGAGCACCGTGGTCACGCTCGCGGCCATCGCGAGCATCGCCCAGACCGGCATGACGAGGCCGGTGGTGGCGAGCGGCACGCCGATGCCGTTGAAGGCGAAGGCCAGGGCGAGGTTCTGGACCGTCTTGCCGTACGTGCGCCGCGCGATGTGATAGGCGTCCACGGCGGCGGTGAGCCGCTCGCCGACGAGGACCACGTCGGCCGACTCGATGGCGATGTCGGTCCCGGCGCCGATCGCCAGCCCGACGTCCGCCTGCATGAGCGCCGGCGCGTCGTTGATCCCGTCGCCGATCATCGCCACGCGCTTGCCCTGCCGCTGAAGGGCGCGGACGCGCTCGGCCTTGTCCTGCGGCAGCACCTGGGCGAGGACGTCCCGGATGCCGACCCGGTCGGCCACGGCGCGGGCCGTCCGCTCGTTGTCGCCGGTGATCATCATCGGCTCGATCCCGGCGGCGCGGAACCGGGCGATCGCCTCGGCCGCGTCCGGCTTCACGGTGTCGGCGAGGCCGAGCAGGCCGGCGGCGCGTCCGTCCACGGCCACCGCAATCACGGTCTCGGCGCGGGCCTCGCGCTCGGCGACGCCACCCGCGAGCGTGCGTGTGTCGACGCGCGCCTTGTCGAGGAAGCGCAGCGTCCCGACCAGCACCGCCTCGCCGGCCACCGTCGCGCGCACGCCCTTGCCCGCCACCGCCTCGAACGTCTCCGCGCGGTCGAGGCGCAGGCCCCTCGCCCTGGCGGCCTCGACGACGGCCTGCCCGAGCGGATGCTCGGAGACCTGCTCGGCCGAGGCCGCGACGGCGAGGAGACGCTCGGCGTCCTCCCCCTCGGCCGGCACGACCGCCACGACGCGCGGCTTGCCGTGGGTGATCGTGCCGGTCTTGTCCATCACGACGACCGAGACGTCCCTGTAGGCCTGGAACGACGCGGCGCTGCGCATCAGGATCCCCTGGCGGGCGGCCTCGCCGCCGCCGCGGATCATCGCGAGCGGGGTGGCCATCCCGAGCGCGCACGGGTAGCCCATCACCAGCACCGCGAGCGCGGCGAGGATGGCCCGCTCCCAGTCCGGTGCGCCCCAGAGGAGCGTTGCGCCCAGCGTCCAGAACACGAAGGCCGCGGTGCCGACGATGAGCACCGCCGGCACGAACACCTTGAGGATCTGGTCGAGCAGGAGCAGAATGCCCGGCTTGAGCGCCCGCGCCTCCTGGATCTGCCGCGCCACTTGCTCGAGGAAACTCTCCGCCCCGATCTTCGTGACGCGGACGAGCAGCGTGCCCGACTGGTTGACCGATCCGCCGATGACCTCGTGGCCCGGCATCTTCTCTCGCGGGAGCGCCTCGCCGGTGACGAGGCTCTCGTTCACCGCGGAGGCCCCCTCGACGACGACCCCATCGACGGGGACCTGCTCGCCCGGGCGGACCCGCACCAGGTCCCCTCGCCGCACCTCGGCGATGGGCACCTCGGCCTCGGTCCCCTCGCGCACGACCCGAGCCGTGGGCGGCTGGAGCGACAGGAGCTTCTTCACCGCCTGGGAGGCGCGCGTGCGCACCAGGAGCGAGGTGTAGCCGCCGAGGATGTGGTAGGCCGCGACGAACACCGAGACGCCGAAGAACTCGTAACTCCGGAAGATCGGGTTGACGAGACCGATCGCGCCGCCGGCGAGCCCGGCGAAGGCGGCGATCTCCATGAGGACGTGCTGGTTCACGATGCCGCGCCGAACCGCGGCCCACGCCATCCGGAGGATGTGGAGGCCCGGCCCGAACACGATGGCGAGCGCGAGCGCGGCCATGAACCACTGCGCCCACGGGTGGTGACGCCCGATCCACATGAGGAGCATGACCACGAACCCGATCCAGGCCGCGGCGCCCGCGATGATCAGCCGGTCGCGCTCGCGCCGGAGCTCGGCCTCGTCTTCCTCGAAGGTCCGCACCTTGTGCGGGTCCCGGACGGTGTACCCGAGGCTCTTGAGCGTGCCCGTGAGCGCGGCCGGCGTCACCCGGCTCGGGTCGTAGGCGATCAGCGCCTCCTCGTGGGCGAGGCTCACGTTGACCTCGGCCACGCCCGCCGTGCGGCCGAGCCCCTTCTTGATCGTCTCGACGCAGAAGGAGCAGGCCATCCCGCCGACCTTGACCTGGAGCTTGGCGAGGGCCATCGTTACGATCCCTTGCGGCGCCTCGCGCCCGCCCGCGACTCGATGTGCGGGCAGACGACGGCCGTGACGGCCGGCGCGCGCTTCCAGGCTGCCAGGCTCCGGCGGATCTTCCGTCGCATCTCGATGAGGTCCCGGAGCTTCTCGTCCAGCTCGCGGGCCTTGTCCTGGAGCAGGCGGTGGACGTGCGCGCAGGGCGGCCGGCCGCCCTGACGGATGACGATGATTTCTCTGATCTCCGCCAGCGTGAGCCCGAGCCCCGTCGCCTGCTTGACGAACGTCAACAGCTCCAGGGCCCCCTGGCCATAGAGACGGTACCCGTTGGCGCCCCGCGTCGACGGCGGCAGCACGCGTCTGGCCTCGTAGAACCGGATCGCTTTGGCGGTCATGCCAACGTGCCGCGCCAGCTCGCCGATCTTCAGCCCGCCTTCCACCTGGTCCTCCTTGCCGGCGAGTCTAAACCTTTCCCCTTAGGGGAAGGTCAAGCCCGATCGCGGCCCCCTCCGGCGCCGATGGAGTGGGATCGGGCAAAACGCCTCGCCCCCGCCCGACGCGCGGGAGCGCGCTCGTGTCAAACCGTTGAAATGTCGCACGGCGGGACGGCGCCCGGCGTCTGGCACCGTCGATGCAAACCACGGAATCGTCTCGGAGGGCGTGAACGAATCGCCTGGTCGAGGAGCGCCACGGCTTCGCCGCGGCGCTCCGAGCGTCGGGGGGCATGGGGGGCCCGTCGAGGCCCCCCATGTTCTCAGTCCGCCCCGGCACGCATCATAACCTGCCGCCGACACATCAGTTTTCGCTCTTCTCCGGAATGAACGGCCTCGCGTCGCGGGTTCCACAGACGGCAATGATCGACGGGCACCCCGGATGCGACGAGCAGGTCGCGGTGGAGAAGCGGGAGGTCCTCGCAGGCGTCCTGCGCCAGCCGGGGCCGTACGCGCTCGCGCGCCGCGTCTACCGAGTCGCCGCCGTCGTCATCCAGCAGCGCCTCCGGTCGAGACGCGCGAGCGCCCAGGCGGATCCCGACCTGCCAACCCCCGCCTTCGACGCGCTCGGTCGCCACGCGCATCCGCTCCTCGACTGGTCGAGTTGTCTCGACGACGCCGCGACGGCGGACGCGGCGGCCGCGCTCGGTCTCACGCGCGACGAGGCGCGCTCGCACATCCACCGCGCCCGGCTCTACGTGCGCGCGGAGCTCGCAAAGCTCTTCTCGTGACCACGATCGACCGGCTCTCCCGGCTGCACCCCTTCACGACCCGCGCGGCGCGGAACCTCGCCGTCCTCTTCGGCGTCGTGTACTTCGCCCAGGGGCTCTGGGGCCTGCCGGCGCAGGCCATCGTGATGGTCCTCCGGGAACGATTCGGACTGTCGGCGACGCACGTGGCGACGTTCCGCACGCTCGGCCGGCTCCCCTGGCTCCTCAAGCCCGTGTACGGGCTGCTCTCGGATCTCGTGCCGCTGTTCGGCCGTCGCCGGAAGAGCTACTTTCTCCTCGCCTCCCTGCTCACGATGCTCGCGGGCCTGAGCCTCGCGCTGCTCGACGAGCCATCCTACCGGACGCTCGTGGCGCTGTTCGTCGTGATGGGCTTCGGCCTGGCGTTCACCGACGTCCTCACCGACGCGCTCATGGTGGAGCATGGCCGCCCCCGCGGCCTGACCGGGGCGTTCCAGGCGGTGCAGTGGGCGTCCGCCTACGGCGCCGCCGTCCTGGTGGGCGTCGTCGGCGGGCGGCTCGCGGAGACGCGGAGCGTGCGCCTGGGGTTCCTCCTGAGCGCGTGCATCGCGCTCGTCGCCTTCGTGATGGCGGTGCTGTGCATCAAGGAGCCCGCCGGCGGTGGCCGACTGGCCGCGGGCGAGACGCTCGCGGGCGTCAGGGAGAGCCTGCGGGGTCGCGAGATCTGGCTCGTCGCCGGGTTCCTCTTCTTCTGGACATTCAGCCCGTCGATCGGGACCGCGCTCTTCTACTATCAGACCGACGTGCTCGGGTTCGGTCAGACGACCATCGGCAACCTGAACGCGCTGGGATCGGTCGCCGGGATCGGCGGCGCGGCGATCTACGCGCCTCTGTCGCGGAGCATGCCGCTCACCCGGCTCCTGAATCTGGCGATCGCCCTCGGGGTGGCGGGCACCCTCATCTATCTCGTCTACCAGGACCTGCTCTCGGCCGTCGTCATCACCGTGCTGTTCGGGGCGGCGAACACGGTCACGTTCCTGGCGTTCCTCGACCTCGCCGCGCGCGCCTGCCCCCGCCGCGTCGAGGGGACGTTCTTCGCGCTGCTCATGGCCGTGTACAACGGCGGCACGCAGGCGTCGGACATCGTCGGCGGCTATCTGTACGACTCGCTGGGCTACACCGCGCTGGTGCTCATCGCGACGGCCACGAGCGCGCTCGCCTGGCCCCTCGTCCCGCTCGTCCGGATCGACCGCATCGAGGCCCGCGCGCTCGAGGATTGGGCGCGAGCTGACGACTCCACGCGCGCAGGCGCCGCGAGTATCGGGTCCGAGACGTCCGCCGGGCACCCCGGAGGATCCGCGCCATGAGCAAGACCGAACGCGCGTCCGGACGGCCGACGCGCCTCCTGATCCTCGGCGGGGGCTTCGGCGGCGTCTACACCGCGATCGCCCTCGAGAAGCTCCTGCGGCACGAGCTCCGGCGAGGCGAGATCGAGCTCGGCCTCGTGAGCCGCGAGAACTACCTCGTGTTCCAGCCCATGCTCCCGGAGGTCATCTCCGGCAGCATCGGGCTTCTCGACACGATCACCCCGATCCGCCGGCTCTGCCCGCGCACGAACCTCTACACGCGCGAGGTGGAGACGATCGACCTGGCCCGGCGGCGCGTCGCGGCGGCGGCGGGCTTCGGCTCGCGCCAGCGCGCCCTCGAGTACGACCACCTGGTGCTCGCGCTCGGCAACGTGACGAGCTTCGCGGGTCAGCCGGGCCTGGCGGAGCACGCCCTGCCGTTCAAGTACCTCGGCGACGCGCTCGCGCTGCGCAACCGCGTGATCCACACGCTCGAGGAGGCGGACATCGAGCCGGACCCCGAGATGCGCCGGGGGCTCCTCACGTTCGTCGTCGCGGGCGGCGGCTTCTCGGGCGTGGAGACGGTCGCCGAGCTGAACGACTTCGTCCGCACCGTCGCGCGGAGCTTCCGGAACATCCGACCGGAGGAGCTCCGCGTGGTGCTCCTGCACGCAGGCGGCCTCATCCTCCCGGAGCTGCCGCGCTCGCTCGCCGAGTTCGCCCAGCGGCTCCTGACCAGCCGCGGGGTGGAGCTCCGCCTCGACACGCTGCTCGCCGGCGCAACGGCGGACGCGGCGCTGCTCGCCGGCGGCGAGCGCATCCCGACGCGCACGCTCGTCAGCACGGTGCCGTCGGCGCCGAATCCGCTGGTCGCCGCGCTGCCCCTCAAGACGGAGCGGGGCCGGATCGTGGTGGACGCGCACCTCGCGGTGCCGGACCATCCGGGCGTGTGGGCGGTCGGCGACTGCGCGTGGGTCCTCGACGGCCTGACCGGTGAGCCGTGCCCGCCGACGGCGCAGCACGCCACGCGCCAGGCACGATGCCTCGCCGAGAACATCGCCGCGACGCTCCGGGGCGCGCCGCGGCGGGCGTTCGCGTTCCGGGCCGTCGGCAAGCTGGGCGCGCTCGGCCACCGCTGCGCGGTCGCAGAGATCTTCGGGATCCGGCTCTCCGGGTTCCTGGCGTGGTGGCTCTGGCGGACGATCTATCTGCTGAAGCTGCCCGGGCTCGACCGCAAGCTGCGCGTCGCGACCGACTGGACGCTCGACCTCCTCCTGCCGCCCGATATCGTCCAGCTCAAGACCGAGCAGCCCCGCGGCATCCGTCGCGAGCACTTCGAGCCGAACGAGGTCGTCTTCCGCGAGGGCGACCGCGGCGACCGGCTCTACGTGATCGTGGATGGCGAGGTCGACGTCGTCAGGCAGGTGCCCGGGCAGGGCGAGGTCGCGCTGCGGCGGCTCGGCGCCGGCGAGGTCTTCGGCGAGATCGCGCTCATCAGCGAGCAGCCGCGCTCGGCGTCGATCCGCAGCGTCACCACCGTCAATGTGCTCGTCGTCGACCGCGAGGCCTTCCACGCGCTGTTCTCGAACCTTCCGCCCCTGCGCAGCTTCTTCGAGTCCCTGCTCGAGACGAGGACCCGATGACACGGTGATGTCCTTGGTGAACGGCCTGTGCGCGGGTCGCGCGGGCTTCTCGCGGGTCCAACTCTGTGTCAGGGGGTGTGACGATGCCGGTGTGGCTGGGCTGGCTCCTGCTCGTGGCGGGGCTCATGGGGCTGTTCGTGCTCTGGGACATGCTCTTCTGCGGCGGCGAGCGCTGCAGGCAGATGATCGACCTGCCGCCGTTGCAGTCCCTCGTCGGGCGCGGGCGCCGGCGCGCGAAGCGGCGCGACCCCTGACGGCACGCGAAGGATCGAGCCGTCAGCGGCCCGTCTTCACGAGCGGCAGCGAGCCCTCCAGCTCGCCCTTCATGACCGGGTTCTGCTTGCCGCCCGCCGCGCGGGCCTTCCGCGACACCTGCTGCTCCACGTACTCGTAAAGCTCCTGGAGCACGACGATGCCGTCGCGGTTCAGGTCCGCGGCGCCCTCGAGGCCGCGCACGAGGAAGTACGTGAACACGCCGTGGCCGAGCTCGGGCAGCTCGAGCGACACCTCGGCCGGCCGCGAGGCCGTGATGATGGCCCGGCCCTTCGCGCGCGTGAGGCGCTCGAGGAAGAGGTCGTCCAGGTTCGTGGCCCGGGTCTTCTTCGACGCGAACGTGCGGCCGCCGGCGGCGCCGCTGTAGCACGCGTCGATGAACGTCACCACGCGCTCGGCCTCGATGCGGCCGAAGATCGTCTGGATGTCGTCCATCGGGAGCGCCGTCGAGAACAGGTCGTCCGGGTCCGCGTCCGCCGGGATCAGGTACTTCGCGAGCCCGTCGCGCTCGAGCCCGCGCTGGTCCACCTCCGGGGCGCCGTGCCCGGCAAAGTAGATGAGCACGACGTCGTCCTTGCCCGCCGAGCGCGCCAGGAACGTCCCGAGCGCCCACTTGATGTTCCGGAGCGTGGGCTTCTTCTCGGTCTTGTCGGTCAGGAGCAGGACGCGGTCCTTCTTGAACCCGCCGGGGCCCGTGAGGACCTGGTAGAGCGCCTCGGCGTCGGGCACGGCGTACTTGAGCCGCGGGATGTCGGGGTTCTCGTAGCCGCCGACGCCGATGACGACGGCCCAGCGCTGGGGCTGCGGCTTCGCCGGCGCCGCGGGGGCCGCCGGCGCCGCGGCGACGACGGGTGGCTGGTAGGTCACGCTCCGCACGACCTGGCGGACCTGGCCCTCGCCGTCGGTCGCGCTGACGACGATGACGTTGGCGCCGCCGCGCAGCGTGACCGGCACGGTCAGCGAGACCGACGTCTGCCCGGCGCGCGCCCCCTGCTCGGCCGGCAGGACCTCGACGCCGTTCAGCGTCACGCTGACCTTCGCGAGCCCCTTGCTCGAGGCCGCCGCGCCCACGACGACGGTCGCCGCCTCGGCGAGCCGGGCGCCGTCGTCCGGGTAGCGCAGCTCGACCGTCAGCGGCATGCGCTTCTCGTAGGTGACGGACCGCACCTCCTGCATGACCGTGCCGTCGGCCTCGGTGGCCGTGACCACGAGCGTGTTCCGGCCCTCCCGGAGCGCGAGCGAGGTGTCGAGCGCCACGCTCGCCCGCGGCGCGGCCTGCTCGGCACGGGAGACCTCGGTGCCGTTCAGCGTCACCAGCACGCGCGTGACCCCCTTGCCGCTCGTGACGACGCCCGCGAGCGCGATCTTTTCGTGCTCGACGCGCGTCTGGTCGGCGGGCGAGGCGAGCCGCACCGCGAGCGGGGCTGGCGGCGGCGTGGGGCGAGCGACGATCGCCGGCGGTGCCGGCGCCGGCGGCGCAGCGGCCGGCGGCGGGGGCGGCGACGCGGGCGCGGCGACCGCGGGCGGGGCCGGGCGATCGAGACTCGCGAGCGAGT
>Ga0209321_10002571_pt1 | contig 12237 bp, 9 predicted proteins | sample Rifsed16ft4_FD_184012 | JGI IMG/M metagenome (GOLD analysis project Ga0209321, IMG submission 184012) | Soil microbial communities from Rifle, Colorado, USA - sediment 16ft 4 - CSP-I_5_4 (version 2) | ecosystem: Environmental > Terrestrial > Deep subsurface > Rock core/Sediment | place: Rifle... | reverse complement strand
CCACGCGACGGCCCTCGGCGCGCGCCCGGTCGACGGCCGCGGCGACGCCCGCGGGCACCGAGACGCGCTCGGGGGCCAGCACGTGGTCCTCGACGCGGGCCGCCGTGATCGGGCGGAACGTCCCGGGCCCGACGTGCAGCGTGAGGGCGTGGACCTCCACGCCGCGGGCGCCCAGGCGGTCCAGGAGGCTCCGCGTGAAGTGCAGGCCGGCGGTCGGCGCGGCGACCGAGCCCGGCGGCTCCGCGTACACCGTCTGGTAGCGCTCGCGGTCCTCCGCCGTCGGCGCCGCGAAGCGCGCGATGTAGGGCGGGAGCGGCGGCAGCCCGTCCGCCCGCAGCAGGTCCTCGATCGTCCCGTCGAGCCGCTCGACGAGCCGCGGGCCGTCCGGGAAGACGCCGACGATGCGCAGCCGCGCCCGGCCCGCGACGAGCTCCGCGCCCACCCGGCACCGGCGCCCCGGGCGCACGAGGGCCCGCCAGCGCCGGTCGTCCTGCCGCTCGAAGAAGAGCAGCTCGATCGCGCGCCCGCCCGCGTCGCGCGCCGGCACGCGCGCCGGGATCACCCGCGAGTCGTTGACGACCAGGCAGTCGCCCGGACGCAGGAGCTCCGGCAGGTCGGCGAAGACGCGATCCTCGAACGTCTGCCGGGCGCGGTCGATCAGCAGGAGCCGCGACGCGTCCCGGGACGGCGCGGGCGCCTGGGCGATCAGCGCCGGCGGCAGGTCGTAGTCGAGCTCGGCGAGATCCACGGCGCCAGTGTACAGGGGCGACATCCCGCCTTGCGCGTCCGCGGCCCTCGGTGCGCAAGCCCGGCTTGCACGGGCAAAGCCTGCCGTCGTCGCCACTTTCCGCCCCTGGCGGGCGCTGGATCTGCAAGGTGACCTTGCGGCGCAGGGTCGTTCGTACCGGATTTCTAGGCCTTGTGCATGGCATGCCTCTTGCCACGAGCGCCAGACGGGAGGGCGATCATGGCGGGCGGTCTCGTGCGCGTGCTGATCGGAGTGGACGTCGGAGGAACCACGACGGCGGGTGGCCTGGTCACCGCCGACGGCGAGGTGCTCTCGGTGGTCCATACCCCCACGCATCGCCATGGCCCCGGGACCGGCGTCGAGACCCTGCTCGACGTGGTCGGCGATCTGCTCGCGCGGGCCCGGGCCCGCGGGATCGCCCTCGACGGCGTCGGCGTCGGCATTCCCGGTCCGGTGGACGTCGAGAAAGGGATGATGCTCGCCTTCCCGAACCACGTCCCGGAGTTCGGCGACGTGCCGATCGCGGCCCGGCTGGGCGCGCTGGCCGGCGTCCCGGCCTTCGTCGACAACGACGTGAGGGCGCTGGCGCTCGCCGAGTGGACGTTCGGCCACGGCCGCGGCGCCTCGTCCCTGGTGGTGCTGGCGATCGGGTCGGGCGTGGGCGGCGGCATCGTCCTCGACGGCCGCCCGGTCCGCGGCCGGCACGGGTGGGGCGGCGAGATCGGGCACTTCTCGGTCAAGTTCGACGGGCCGCGGTGCCACTGTGGCGGGCACGGCTGCCTGGCCGCCTATCTCGCGGGCCGGCAGATCGCCGCGCGGGCGCGCGAGGCGGTCGCGGATCATCCGGACTCCGCGTTGCTGGCGCTCGCCGGGGGCGACGGGGCGCAGATCACAGCGGCGCTCGTCTTCCGGGCGGCGGCGGACGGCGATCCCCTCGCCGGCGCCCTGGTCGACGAGGCCTGCGAGGCGCTCGCGGCGAGTCTCGCCGGGATCGTCAACGCGCTGGACCCCGAGGTGCTCGTGATCACCGGCGGCGTCGTGGCCTCGCTGCTGCCGCTCGAGGCCGACGTCCGGCGGCGCGTCGCCCGGTGCGCGCTGTCCCGGTCGCTCGACGAGACGCGGATCCACTTCGTGGCGGCGGACAAGCGGGCGACGGTGCTCGGGGGCGCGGCACTCGCCCTCTACGAGCTGGGCCGGCGCGAGGCGATCACCACTCCCGACCCGAGCGAGGTCTGAGCCATGTATGCGCACCACGACGGCGTGAAGCTCTTCTACCAGACCACGGGCGGCAGCGGACCCGAGCTGTTCCTGCACCCGCCGTCCCAGCCGGTGGTGTACAGCCGCGCGTGGAAGTATCAGCTCGCGTACCTGTCACGCTACTTCCGCGTGACCGTGCTCGATCCGCGCGGCAACGGCCGCTCCGACCGGCCGCCGGCTGGCTACGACCTCGACACGCGCTACCGCGACCTCCTCGCCGTGCTGGACGCCGCGGTGCGCCCCCCCTTCGCGTTCGTGGCCCTCGCCTGCTCCGCGATGCTCGCGTTCCGGTACGCCGTCGAGCACCCGGACCGGCTCTCCCACCTGATCCTCGTCTCCGGCCAGTACGCCGAGTCGGTGCCCGGGCCCTTCGACGAGAAGGTGGCCCCCGTGATCCGCAACGACTTCGACAACTGGCGCCGGCGGCTGTTCACGCGGACCTTCCAGGAGCCCCACTCGCTCAAGGGGATCGAGGACGGCATGGCCTGGACGGCCGAGACCACGCCCGAGGTGCTGGTCGAGTCGCTGCGCGCGATCGACGGCACCAGCGTGCTCGACCTGCTCGGCAGGACCCGCGTGCCGACCCTCGCCCTCCACGGGACCCGGGACAAGATCGTCCCCTACTCGCACGCCCAGAAGATGGTCGCGGCGATCCCCGGGGCCCGCCTGGTGACCTTCGAGGGCGGCGGCCACGGCCTCGCGGGACGCGAGCAGGTCAAGGTCAACCGGCTCATCCGCGACTTCGTCCTCGACCGGCCGGTCGAGTCCGGGTCGATCCCGCCCGCGACCGAGCGCACGACGCCGGCCCGGCCCGGGCGCTCGAGCGAGCGCCGGGTCCTCTGGGTGTCGAGCCCGATCGGCCTCGGCCACATCCAGCGCGACCTCGCCATCGCGCGGAAGCTGCGGGAGATCCACCCCGACGTCCGCGTGGACTTCCTGACGGCGGATCCCGCCGATCGTGCCGTCGCGCACTGGGGCGAGCGCCTCCACCCGGCCGCCCGCCTGCTCCAGAACGACAGCGCCCACTTCGAGGGCTGGGCGGGCGACCACGAGCTGCACGCGTTCAACGCGCTCTGGGACATGGACGAGAACATGGCCGCCAACTTCATGACGTTCGCCGACGTCGTGGAGCGCGAGCGGTACGACCTCTGGGTCAGCGACGAGGGCCTGGACCTCGACTACTACCTGCACGAGAACCCGGACCTCAAGCGGGCGCCGTACGTCTTCCTCACGGACTTCATCGGCATGCTGCCGATGCGCGACGATCCGGGCTCGACCGAGTTCGTTCGCTGCCGGGAGAAGAACGCCGAGAACGTCGACCACCTGAAGGTGCACCCCGACGTGCGCGATCTCTCGCTCCTGGTCGGCGACGCCGAGGACGTGCTCGACCGGCCCTTCGGGCCCGATCTCCCCAACATGCGCGGGTGGGCGCGGGAGCACTTCAGCTTCCCGGGCTACACCTGGCACTTCGACCCGGCGGCCTACCGCGACAGGGCCGCGCTCCGTCGCGAGCTCGGCTACCGTGAGGGCGAGCGCGTCATCCTCGTGTCGGTCGGCGGCACGCGGGTCGGCCGCCACCTCCTCGTCAAGTGCGCCGAGGCGTTCACGCTCGTCGCGCCGCGGATGCCGGACACCCGCATGATCCTGGTCGCGGGCCCGCGCCTCGACCCGGCCGAGCTGCCGCGCCACCCCCGCCTCGACGTCCGCGCCTTCGTGCCCGACCTCTTCCGCCACCACGCGGCAGCTGATCTCGCGGTCGTCCAGGGCGGGCTCACGACCACGATGGAGCTGACGGCGTTCCGCACGCCGTTCCTCTACTTCCCGCTCCGGAACCACTTCGAGCAGAACTTCCACGTCGCGCGGCGGCTCGAGCGGCTCGGCGCGGGCGTGCGCATGGACTACGACCGGACGACCACGGAGGACCTCGCCCAGGCGATGCTGGACCACCTGGGGAAGCCCGCCCACTGGGCCGAGGTGCCGATCGGCGGCACCGAGCGTGCCGCGGGGATGCTCGCCGAGATCCTGGCCTGAGGCGTGGGCAGCCGCGCCGCCGAATCGCTCGAAAGGAGACCGCCATGGCGGAGCAGCTCAACGACGTGAACGTGGAGAAGATGAAGGAATTCGACCGCATGGTGCGCGAGAACCCGGCCCTCGGCAGGTGCACCGTCAAGATCAAGTCCACGTGGCACCGGGGAACGAAGACACTCGTGGAAATCGGCCCGATGCACGCCCTGGGGGACAACCAGTACCCCCCCACGCGCCGGTTCTTCCTCATGACCGACGACCCCGACGCCCTGGGCGGCGTCGACGCCGCCCCCACCGCGGCGGAGGCGCTGGTGGCGGCGCTCGCCGGCTGCGTGACGTCGGGGATCGCGAGCAATGCCGCGCTGTTCGGCGTGCCGCTCGACGGCATCGACGTCGACATGGAAGCGGACATCGACCTCCGGGGCCTGCTCGGCCACGACAAGTCGGTCCGCAACGGCTTCACCGACATCCGCTACACGGTCACCGTCCAGAGCCCGGCGCCCGAAGAGAAGGTCCGGCGCTGCAAGGAGACGATCGACCGGAAGTCGCCCGTGCGCGACACCCTGGCGAACCCGGTCAACGTCACGTCGAAGTTCGTCTTCAAGCCGAGCTGAGGGGGAGGGAGCGATGAACGAGGCCAAGCTGCACGAGTTCATGGGGAAGTTCGTCACCGACATGGGCGGCGCGTACATGATGGGCATGGTCCTGGTGGGGGACGAGCTGGGCCTCTACAAGGCCATGGCCGACAATCAGCCGGTCACCGCCGACGCGCTGGCCGCCCGGTGCGGCTGCCACGCCCGCCTCGTGCGGGAGTGGCTCGACGCCAACGCGGCGGCCGGCTACCTGGAGCAGGCCAACGGCGGCTATCGCCTTCCGCCCGAGCAGGCCATGGCCCTGGCCGACGAGGACTCGCCGGTGTTCGTGGCGCCGGGGACGAACGTCGTCGGGTCGTGCTTCACGGACATCGACAAGCTGCTCGAGGCCTTCCGCGGCGACGGCGGCCTGCCCTGGGGCGAGCACCATCACCGGATGTTCCACGGGGTCGAGAAGTTCTTCCGCCCCGGCTACCGGGCCCACCTCACCACGTCGTGGCTGCCGGCCCTGGACGGCGTGGTGGCCAAGCTCGAGGCCGGCGCCAGGGTCGCCGACGTCGGCTGCGGCCACGGCGCGTCCACGATCGTCATGGCCGGGGCCTATCCCCGCTCGAAATTCTTCGGCTTCGACTTCCACGCGCCGTCGATCGACGTGGCCCGCCGGCGAGCGGCGGAGGCCGGAGTGACCGGCCGCGCGACGTTCACGACCGCGACGGCCAAGGGGTACGCCGAGGGGAACTTCGACCTGATCTGCTTCTTCGACTGCCTGCACGACATGGGCGACCCGGTCGGCGCCGCCCGCCACGCCCGCCAGGCCCTGAAGGATGACGGGACGGTGCTCCTGGTCGAGCCGTTCGCCGGCAGCAGCCTGGCGGAGAACTCGACCCCCGTCGGGCGCCTCTACTACGCCGCGTCGAGCATGGTCTGCACGCCGAACTCGCTGTCCCAGGAGGTCGGGCTCGGCCTGGGCGCGCAGGCCGGCGAGGCGCGCCTGCGCGAGGTGTTCGCCGAGGCCGGGTTCAGCCGCTTCCGGCGGGCGACGGAGACCCCGTTCAACCTGATCCTCGAGGCGCGCAAGTAGCAGGCGATGCCACCCGAGATCAACTGCATCTTCACGAAGGGCCTCATCCCCTTCGTCGAGCGCGTGGTCGGGCCGGAGGGCGTCGCCGCTCTCCTCCGGACGGCGGGGCGGCCCCGGGAGTACCTGATCGCCGAGTACAACTGGATGCCGTTCTCCGTCGCCGACGACCTCGTGCGGCTCAGCCAGGAGCTGATGGGCGAGCCGGACGAGGACCGCTGGGCGCGGCGCTTCGCCGAGGACTTCATGGACTGGAAGCCCTCGCACGACGAGCGGAGCTGGGCCGGCGCCTACACGATGAGCCTCGGGAGCCCCCGAGCCGTTTACGCGAAGACAGGGTTGCTCTCGAACGCCAAGAGCTGGGGTACGGAGGAGCTGCTCTCGATCGGCCGGCGCCGCGCGGTCCTCCGGCTCACCCCGCACCCCGGCGTCCGCATGCCACGCTGGGCGTGCACGTGGATCCGGGTCTGCCACGAGCGCTACCCGACGAACTGGAAGCTCCCGCGGGCGCGCATCGTCGAGCGCTCGTGCGCGGCGCGGGGCGACGCGGCGTGCGTGTGGGAGGTGCGCTGGAAGAACCCGCCGCTGGGCGCCCGGTTCTGGGGGGCGACCGCGGGCGGCGCGGTCGCGGCGGCGGGGCTCGCCGCGGGCCTCGCCACCGCGACGCCCCTCGCCTGGTGGGCGATCGGCGCGATCGGCCCACTGCCGCTGCTCGCCGGCGTGGCCCTCGGCGACGGGCTGCTCCAGCGCGACCGGCGCCGGGAGCTCCAGCGCCTCCTCGACGTGCAGGGAGAGGAGATCCTGTACTCGAGCGGCCAGCTCGAGAAGAAGTTCCGCGACATCGAGCTGAAGGTCGAGCAGCTCTCGCTCCTGATCGAGCTGGCCGACGCCGTCAGCGCCACCCTCGACGTCGAGAAGGTCTACGACCGTGCGCTCGTGCAGCTCGTGGACCGCATGGGCTACGAGAAGGTGCACCTCTTCACGGTCGACGAGGCGCGGCGAGCGCTCCGGGGCCACCGGGCCATCGGCGGGCCGCCGGAGGAGGCGCGGGAGTTCGAGGGGCTCGAGGTGCCGCTGGACCCCGAGGTGAGCGCCGCGGCGCGGGCCGCGATCACGGGGCACCCCGTGTACATTCCCGACGTCGACGCCGCCGTCACGCCCGTGCACCCGGCGGTGCACGCCTTCAACGTGCGCTCGTTCGTCGCCGCGCCCCTGCGCGTCCGGGGCCGGGCGATCGGCGTGCTCGCGGTCAGCTCCGGCACCCCCGGGCGCTTCGGGGGCAGCGACGTCGAGCTGATCAGCGCGGTCGCCAACCACGTGGCGCTCGCCCTCGACCGGGCCGAGAGCTTCCAGACGATCGAGGACCTCAGCCGCGGCCTCGAGGACAAGGTGCGCGTGCGCACCGAGCAGCTCCGCGCCGCCAACGAGGAGTTGCAGGCGGCGTACCGCGACCTCCAGGCGGCGCAGATGCAGCTGATCCAGCGCGAGAAGATGGCGTCCGTCGGCCAGCTCGTCGCCGGCGTCGCGCACGAGCTGAACAACCCGATCGGGTTCGTCTTCTCCAACGTCACGACGCTCGAGGACTTCGTCGGGCGGCTCCGGTCCATCGTCGCGGCGTACCGCGCCGTGGAGCTGCCCGAGGCCGCGCGCGCGCGCATCCAGGCGCAGTGGGACGAGCTCAAGATCGACTACGCGCTCAAGTACCTCGACTCGATGATCCAGGGAATCCGCGAGGGCGCCGAGCGGACGCGGAAGATCGTGCGCGACCTCCGGGTGTTCGCGCGGACCCAGGACGACGTCTGGCAGGCGGTGGATCTCCACGAGGACCTCGAGTCGAGCCTGACCCTGCTGAACCATCTCCTCAAGGACCGGATCACCGTGCACCGGACGTTCGGCGAGCTGCCGTCGGTCGAGTGCATCCGGTCGCAGATCGACCAGGTCTTCCTGAACCTCCTGGCGAACGCCGCCCAGGCGATCACGGGCGAGGGCGGGATCACGATCGACACCCGGTGCGAGAATGGCGCCGCGGTGGTGACGATCAGCGACACGGGCCCCGGCATCTCACCGGACGTGCTCGGCCGCATCTTCGACCCGTTCTTCACCACCAAGCCCGTCGGCGAGGGCACGGGCCTCGGCCTCTCCATCAGCTACGAGATCGTGAAGAAGCACGGGGGCGAGATCCGCGCCGAGAGCCCGCCCGGGGGGGGCGCCGTGTTCACGATCCGCCTCCCGCTGAGCCGCACGCGGTAGGCCATGGCCGGCGCGGACACGCTCCTGCTGGTCGACGACGAGCCCCGGGTCCTCGACTCGCTCGAGGCCCTGCTCGCCATGGAGCACCGGGTGCTTCGCGCCGAGCGGGGCGAGGACGCGCTCTCCATCCTGGCCGCCGAGCCGGTGGCGCTCATCATCAGCGACCAGCGGATGCCGGGGATGCCCGGCACGGAGTTCCTGGCGAAGAGCATCAAGGTGTCCCCCGACACCGTGCGGATCCTCCTCACCGCCTTCACCGACGCCGACGCCCTGATGGAGTCGATCAACGCGGCCAGCATCTACCAGTTCGTGCTGAAGCCGTGGGATCCCAAGGGGCTCCTGCATACCGTGCGGCGGGGCGTCGAGCGCCACCGCCTGACGCGCGAGCGCGAGCAGCTCATCCGCGACCTCGCAGCGAAGAACCGGGATCTCGAAGCCGCGCTCGCGGACCTCCGCGCCGCGCAGGACGACGTCGTGCGGGAGGCCGCGCTCCGCGCGCAGCTCCAGCGCTACGTCTCGCCGCGGCTCGTCGACCTCGCCGTGGCCAACCCGAGCCTCCTCGAGCTGCCGGGCGACTGGCGGGAGGCAACGGTGCTCTTCGCCGACATCCGCGGGTTCACCCGCCTGATCGAGAGCACGCCGGCGCCGACCGTCATGCGCCTCCTCAACGAGTACTTCAGCGCGATGATCGACGTCATCTTCAGCCATCAGGGCACCGTCGAGCAGCTCATCGGGGACGAGATCGTCGCGCTCTTCGGGGTGCCCGAAGGGGCCGTGGACGCGCCGCAGCGCGCGGTCCGCGCGGCGATCGACATGGTCACGGCCGTGCGCCAGCTCGGCGCCCGCTGGGCGGCCGAGGAGCTCCCCGCCTTCGACATCGGCATCGGCATCAGCTCGGGCACGGTCATGGCGGGCACGATCGGCTCCGAGCGGCGCCGCGAGCTGATCGTCGTCGGCCGCGCCATGATCGCGGCGGCCCGCATCCAGCGCATGACAAGGCTCTTCGATGCGCATATCATCGCGGGCGAGGAGACGTTCCGGCAGGTCGACGGTCTCGTCCGGCACCGCGAGCTGGGCACGCCGCGGCTCAAGGGCATCAAGCATCGCGAGGCGCTGTACGAGATCCTCGGCTACCGGGAGCCCGTCCCCGCGACCCCCGATCCGGTGCGACCTCACTGAAACGAGGAACGTCCGTGGAGCAGGCGACGGTCCTGATCGTTGACGACGAGCCGCGCGTCCTCGACGCGCTCGAGGCGATCCTCGCCGCCGAGCTCCGCGTCCTGCGCGCGAGCCACGGCGACGCGGCCCTGCGCGTCCTCGAGACCGAAGAGGTCGCCGTCATCCTCACCGACTACCGGATGCCCGGGATGAGCGGCGTCGAGCTGCTGCGTCGCAGCCAGGAGGTCGCTCCGGACGCGATCCGGATCGTCCTCACCGCCTACACCGACGTGGACAGCCTCATGGAGGCGATCAACACGGGCCGGATCTACCACTTCATCCCCAAGCCCTGGGATCCGAACGAGCTCCTCGTCGTCGTCCGCCGGGCCGCCGAGCGGTACGCGCTCGCGCAGGAGAACGCGCGGCTCAAGGACGAGCTCGAGCTCGCGTGCAATGCGCTCCAGCGGGAGGCGGCCGAGGTCCGCGAGCGGCCGCTCTCGCTCGACAGGCTCGTCGGCGCCCGGACCGGGCTCCGTGGCGCGATCGAGCTGGCGCGGCGGGTGCTCGACAGCGACACGACCGTGCTCCTGCTGGGGGAGACCGGCACCGGCAAGGAGCTGTTCGCGCGGCTGATCCACGAGAACGGCCCCCGGCGCGCGGCGAAGTTCGTGGCCCAGAACTGCGGCGCGCTGCCGGAGTCGCTGCTCGAGTCGGAGCTGTTCGGCCACGCGCGGGGCGCCTTCACGGGCGCCACGGGAGAGCGGAAGGGCCTGTTCGAGGAGGCCGACGGCGGCACGATCTTCCTCGACGAGATCGGCGAGATGTCCCCGGCCATGCAGCTCCGCCTGCTCAGGGTGCTCCAGGAGGGCGAGATCCGGCGCGTCGGCACCTCGTCGGACCGCAAGGTCAACGTCCGCGTGATCGCCGCGACCAACGCGGATCTCGAGGCCGACGTCGAGACCGGACGGTTCCGCAAGGACCTCTACTACCGCCTCGCCGTCTTCCCGGTCCGGCTGCCGCCGCTGCGCGAGCGGGCCGAGGACGTCCCGGCCCTCGCGGACTACTTCCTCCGCGTCTTCCGCGAGCGGGCGCGGCGCGCCGTGCCGTCGATCGCTCCCGAGGCCCTCCGCCTGCTGCGCGCCTACCCCTTTCCCGGCAACGTGCGCGAGCTCGAGAACGAGATCGAGCGGGCCGTCGCGCTCGCCGACGACGGGCGGCCGATCGGCCCCGAGCACCTGTCCGACCGCATCCGCCTGATGGCGCCCGCGGCGCCCCGGACGCTCAACGAGGCGATCGAGCGGCTCAAGCGCCGGATGCTCGAGGACGCCCTGCGCGAGTGCGGCTCCAAGACGCGCGCAGCGGAGCGCCTCGGCCTCTCCCGCCAGAGCCTCCAGCAGATGCTCCGCCGCCGCCAGCCCTGACCGGCTAGCCGATCTTCGAGCCGGGCGCGACGGGCTTGTCGGGGTGGAGCAGGATCACCTCGCCCGCCTCGTTGTACGCGCCGAGGACCAGCACCTCCGACACGAAGGGGCCGACCTGCTTCGGCGGGAAGTTGACCACGGCGATCACGCGGCGGCCGATCAGCTCGGACGGGCGATAGTGATCCGTGATCTGGGCGCTCGCGCGCTTGACGCCGAGCGGGCCGAAGTCGATCCACAGGCGGTACGCGGGACGCCGTGCCTCGGGAAACTCCTCGGCGCCGGTGACGACACCGACGCGCATGTCCACCTTCTCGAAGTCGGGCCAGGCGATCGTCACGGTGGCTACTTGCCGGTGTTCAGCGAACCGAGCGTGGTCCCGGGGTAGTAGTACTCGAGGATCCGCTCCGCCTTGTGGCCCTGCTCCGCCATGCCCTTGGCGCCCCACTGGGACATGCCCACGCCGTGGCCGTACCCGCGCCCGGCGAAGCGCGCCATCGCCCCGTCCACCGCGACGGCGAAGAGCGTGGACTTGATGGTCTCGTAGCCGACCATGCGCCTGAGGTCGTTGCCGCGGAGCCGCGCGCTTCCGCGCGCGCCGTGGATCGTGAGGACCGACGCGCGGAGCGAGGGCGTGCGCTCGGTGATCTCGATGGCGGTGATCGCGCCGACGTCCACGCCGTGCCGGCGGAGGATTCCGGCGAGGTCGGCGAGCCGGAGGTCGAGGCTCCAGGTGAAGTGCGGCGAGCCCGACGAGAACTCGTCGCGGATCGCCCGGAGCCCGGGCATGTTGCGCGCCGCGAAGACGGTGCGCGGGTCCTCGGTGTAGCCGCCGCTCGCCGAGTGGTAGAAGGCCGGGAACAGCTCGCCCTCCCAGAAGAGCACCTGCCCGCTCGTGTCGCGCGCCGCGTCCCAGATCGGGGAGGCCGCGGGCACGCGGCCCGCGTACACCTGGTGGGCCGTCGAGGCGACGAGGTGGTAGGGTTTCGCGGCGTTCAGAACGCGGTGGTACGCGGCGTAGGTGCGCGCGACGATCGCCTGGGCGCGGAGCATCTCCGCGGGCCACCGCTCGCCCGTCTCGGCGCGCAGGACGCCGGCCACGTAGTCCTCGAGCGGGAGCTCGTTGACGACCGCCAGGCCGTCACCGTTCTTCACGAGCTCGAGGGCCGCGGGGTACTCGCGTCCGTTCATCCGGATCGGCCGCTCGCTCGTGAGGCGGAAGCCGGCCGCGCGGCGGCCGTCGATCTCGACGCCCTGCCCGTTCACGACGGCGCGGACGACGTCGGCGCGCCACGCGGGCCGGGGCGCGCACCCGGGACAGCCGAGCTCGCTCACCTCGATGTTCGTCCCCCGCAGCTCGGCCACGCGCGCGTTCTCCACGATCGCGACGCGGATCGTGCCCGACGCCGCGGCCGGCGGGACGCCGAGGGCCAACATGAGGAACGCGACGCAGAGACTCCTCACCGGCGGCCCATGATCCAGAGGATCAGCGTGAGAACCGCGCTGAGCAGGAGGGACGTGGCGAGCGGGAAGTAGAACGTCCAGTTCCCGCGCTCGATGTGGATGTCGCCGGGCAGCCGTCCGAGCCACGGCACCCGCCCGACGAGCAGCAGGGCGACGCCCGCCAGCGCGATCAGCACGCCGAAGACCACGAGCAGGCGACCGATGTCGTTCACGCCGCTCACTGTAGCGGGGTCCGCGAGGCCGGCC
>Ga0209321_10002570_pt1 | contig 12239 bp, 15 predicted proteins | sample Rifsed16ft4_FD_184012 | JGI IMG/M metagenome (GOLD analysis project Ga0209321, IMG submission 184012) | Soil microbial communities from Rifle, Colorado, USA - sediment 16ft 4 - CSP-I_5_4 (version 2) | ecosystem: Environmental > Terrestrial > Deep subsurface > Rock core/Sediment | place: Rifle... | reverse complement strand
CCCGCGGCTCGACAAGCCCGTGCTGTACGTGCGGACGAAGAAGGGGAACCCGCAGGCGGCGATCAAGAAGGCCGCGGAGAGCCTGGCGGGGCAGTTCCGCGAGGCGAAGCACCTGTTCGAGGCCGAGCTGAAGTAGCCCTCATGGGGCCGCGCCTAGGCAACCGGGTCCACGACCTCCAACCCATCCACGCGTCGGAAGGTCGCGTCGTGGGTGAGGATACGGACGACCCTGTGCCTCTCCATGGATGCGAGAAGGGAGGCGTCCCTCCCCCCGATTCCGACCTCGGTGTATCGGGCGAGCAGGCGGAGTGAGTCTCGCAGGAGGGACGGGTCCAAGGCGTCCACGACCAGGGGCAATGTGAGGAAGAGGTCCGCGGCTTCCTTGCCCGCAACCGCCCCGAGCCGCTTCACCAGGTAATGCGCGACTTCAATCTGGATCACCGTGTTGACGAGGACGTCTCCCTCGAGCGCCCTCTCCACCGCACGGGCGGCCTTGCGGTGCTCGGGGACGGTCGAATCCAGGGAGTAGGCCCAGATGTTCGAATCAATCGCTTGCACGGAGCACCCTCTTGAGCTCCATGGGGTCCACCTTCCCCACGGCGTTCCTGGCGGTGACGATTCCCCGGAGCTTCCCGAATACCTCCTTCTTCGAGCGAACCCGCCGCACGAGGACCCCGCCCTCGGTTTTCTCGAGGAGAACGGGATCGCCCGGTGATAGGGCAAGTTCGTTCCGGAGTTCTTGAGGGAGGGTCACACGCCCCCGCTCGTCGACCCGGGTGATTCCCATTTGGATTCCCATTCCCATCAATGTACCCATTCCACATAAACGTTGTGATGCGGTTCGCCTACGCACGACCTACCTTAATGTCGCGGACGGGGTATGCGCTCGCAATGGCCCAGGCGGAGGAGGTCGTCGGCATCTGCGGGTACGCGACCTCCACGCCTGGGAGTGGCGGCACGATCAAGGCGGAACCCGAGGACTTCGTGGTCGAGGAGATTTCGTCCGCACCGCCAACGGTGACCGGGGGGCCGTTCACCGTCGCCCGCATCCGGACCACGAATTGGGAGACGAACCGCCTCGTCCGCGAGATGTCCCGCCGTTTGGCGGTGAGCCGGAAGCGCATCTCGTTCGCGGGGACGAAGGACAAGCGCGCGGTGACGACCCAGACCTTCTGCTTCGAAGTGCCGGAGGAGCGGGTCCGTTCCCTCCGGATCGCGGACGTCGAGATCCTGGACGCGTACCCGACGGACAAGAAGCTCGAACTCGGAGATCTGCTCGGGAACCGGTTCCGCATCGTGATCCGCGACTTGGCGGTTCCGCCCCACGATGCGGAGGCGACGTTGGCGGCGATCCAGGCGCAGATCCAGGTCCTCGGCGGCTTCCCGAACTTCTTCGGCCTCCAGCGGTTCGGCTCGATTCGCCCGATCACGCACATCGTCGGGCGTCACATCGTCCGCGGGGAGTTCAAGGAGGCCGTGGACGCATACGTCGCGAACCCGATCGCGGGGGAGGACGCGGAGGCGTACGAGGCCCGCATGGACTTGGCGGCGACGGGCGACTACGGGGAGGCGTTGCGCGCGATGCCCGACGTGATGTCGTTCGAGAAAGCGCTCCTGAACTACCTCGTGCGCCGCCCGGGGGACTACGTGGGCGCGCTGCAGGAGCTGCCGTTCAACCTCCAGATGATGTTCGTCCACGGCTATCAATCGTATCTGTTCAACCGCGTGCTGAGCGAACGGATGCGTCGTGGGCTCCCCCCGAACGAGCCGCTCGACGGAGACCTCGTGCTCCCGCTGGACAAGCAGGGCCTCCCGGACCGCGATCGGGCCCTGCCGGTGGACGCGGGGAACTTGGAGAAAGTGCGCCGACAAGTCCACGACGGGAAGGCGTTCGTCAGCGGGCCGTTGTTCGGATCCGAATCCCCGACGGCGGCGGGGTCGATGGGCGAGATCGAGCGGATGGTCGTGGCGGCGGAGGGCCTCCGGCCCGAGGACTTCGTGATCCCGCGGATTCCACGCCTCTCGTCCCGGGGGACACGTCGCGAACTCGTCGCGCCCGTGCGCGATCTCCGATGGGTCGTCGAAGGGACCACCGCCAGACTGGATTTCGAACTTCAGAAGGGATGCTACGCGACGTCGCTGCTCCGCGAGTTCATGAAGGGCTGAGCTCCGCCGGCCCCGCGTCAGACGAGGCCCCACGAGTGTTCGCAGTTCCCCACGACGGGCCCGAGGTCCTCGAGGCCGACCCGTCGGCCCCCGTCCCGGAAGTGGAACCGCGTCAGGTTCGCGGGATACTCGTTGTAGTGCAGCACGTTCGCGATCGGTCCCAACACCGGCTGGCGGATGATCCACGTTGCCCGGGCGTAGCACGTGGCCTCGAGGTCGATGGCCTTCCCGTCCCCCGCCCCGCGGAGGCGGAACACGGGCAGGTCGTCCTCGTATCGTTTCTCGATGTGGACGCCCTTGATCCGATGCAGCGTCCTCGTGGCGGCCTCGTAGAACTGGAAGCTGTTCGACAGGTGCCACTCACCCCAGTCCCACGGCGAATCGTGGCGCGCGGTCCGTCGGAGCGCGGGCGGTCCGAGGTGCGGCATGAAGTAGTCGATGTACGAACCGTCCGGCGCGTGGAAGACGCCCCAGTACCACGGCGACGTCGGGGAGTTGATGCGCACCTTCTGGAAGTACGCCGTCCCCTCGAGCGCTTCCGACTTCCCCCGATGGTCGATCGACCCCGAGATCCTCACCCCGCGGATCTTGTGCATCTGGTATCCGAGGTGGGAGAGGTACCGCTTCCCCGTCGGGACAATCTGCGACAGGTACTCCGTCCACGGACGGACCTCGAGGTCGATCCCGAGGCCGGGCCTCCGGACCGCCACGCGCTGTGGCGTCGTCGTCGCGTCGAACGCGTACCGGTTCCCGTTCTCGAGCACGAGCCGTCCGCCGCCACCCCACTCCGCGTGGAGGTGCCCGTCGTCGACGAACAGCGGATCGTGCATCGTGGCGCCGTCGTACCACCACGCGGCCGTCATCCCCGAGCAGTCGATCGCGCGCCCCGTCCGCACGAGGTCGTCCTCGCGGTGGTCCCATCGGTGGCCGTTGATGATCAGGCGGCGGCAGTTCCGCGTCCCCCACAGGATGACCATCTGTTTCGTCCGTGCCGGGTTCGCGGGGTTGCGGAAGAAGAAGATGAACCACCACCACCACCAGGTCCGATGGGGGAGCTGGTGCGTCGGGTCCGCGTCGAACACGTCTTCCCACGTCACGCCGCCGCGTACCGTCCCGACGACTTAAGGGTTCCCGGCGAAGCCCTTTTCTACGTCTCCCCCGGTCCCCCTGACGAATGGCGGAGCGCCACCGCAAGCCCGAGGAGCCGGAGCAGTGCGCTGTATCCGGCTGCCGCAACGAGTCCGACCGGTCCGTCTCCTCGAAGAAGTACCAGGGCGCGCTCCCCGGCGTGCCCCTGAACGGCGAGGTCGGGCGGCGTGTCGCACTGTGCCGCGAGCACTATCGAGAGTTCCGCAAGAAGACGAGGGAGGAGCGCGAGCTCGACCGGCTCGCCTGGTGAGGCCTCACCGGATCGTGAGCTCCTTCAGCCCGGACTTCGGGTTGAGGACGCGATCCAGCGTCGTCGCGCCCAGCCGCCACATGCACACCTCGTTCAGTGTCGCCACGCGCGCACGGAACAGGTGGCCGCCGACGACGCGGTGGTCCCGCGCTGCCAGCGCGACGTGCACGTGCAGCTTCGGATCCGCGTTCCCGGCATAGGAGCCGTGGAGCGCCAGGAGCTCCATCGCATCAGAGTACGTCTTTCTCTCGTATGCGGTCCCGTTGAAGTACCCGAGCTCGAAGTCGCGGAGCATGCCGATCCCCCACATGACCATGCCGTTCTCGATCCCGTGCTGCGCCGCCAACTCCACGAGGCGCGCGAAGAGGTCGTCGCCGTCGTCCAGTTTCGCGATCACGACATCGCTGTCCGCGGAAGACTGCACGATGGGTCACCCCCGTTCCCGGTTCGCGGGAACGCGGACCTCGCGAGAAGGGGCGCGCCCGAGTTCCCCGCTCCTCAGGTCTCTCTCGTGCGCGAGGCGAATCCGGTCGAGGATCAAGAGAACCCCAGGAACAACCAGGACGAGCGCGAGGGTTCTGGTGATCCCGGCGATCACGAGGATCCCAAGAGCGACGATGATGCAGGCGGACCGCCAGGCCCTCGTCCGGGCAATCCTGGCCTGCGCCTCGTCCTCAGCCGAACGGTGCATCTTCCCTCCTCCTCGCGGACGCGAGCGGCTCCGCCTTGACCTTCAGCTTCCGCGAGAGTTCCTTCGCGAGTTCCGCGGCGTGCGTGAACACGGTGTACACGCGGCGGGGCCGGCAATGGGCCGTGAACTCCATGAGGTCGTCGAAGTCCCCGTGGTCGCTCAGGGGGAACTGCGCGTCAAGACCCATGGATCGAGTGAAGTCGTACCGGGTGCACCAGCCGGAGACGTACGCAGTCCGTGCTCCGGGGAGCCACGTCGCCTCCTCGGGGATCTCGCGGAGCCACCGACCGGGGACGATGTACACGCGCGGGTCCCTCGCCTCTCCCTCAGACAGCGCCGACGTGCGGCGATACTGGAGCTTCACCCCGTGTTGGCGGTAGACGTCCGCAAGGTCTGCGATCGGGTCCGGCACGGCGACGTCGAGCTTCGCCCGGTTCATCAGGGCGATCAGCTCCTGCGCCTTCCCGAACTCGTACCCGCCGATCGCGACGGGCCCGCGCGCGAGCTGGAGCTCCGTCCACGCGACGAGGTCCGCCTCCGTGTCCCGCTTGTCCGGGAAGCGGTAGGAAGGGCGTCCGTACGTCGCCTCGACGATCAGGGTCTGGCACCACTCCGGCTCCGCGCGGCCGCACGTGGCCCCGCCCTCCGGGTTGAAGTCCCCTGTGTACAGCACGTCGTCGACACGGATCATCGCGCTGCCGAACGTGTGGCCCGCCTCCCGGAGCGTGACCGTGAACCCATCGACCTCGGCGGGCGTGTCGACCTCGATGGGGATGCCCGTGCCCCGCTTCCGCCGCGCCTTCAGGATGTCGAGCGTGCCGGGCGTCATGTAGCCCCCGGACGAGAGGTGGTCCATGTGCCCGTGGCTCACGACGGACCCGGGGGTGTTCCTGCGTGGGTCGAGGACGATCTCCCGCCCGCCCTCCCGCACGACGATGCCCTTGTCGTAGAACGCCTCCATCTCATCGCCTCACGAAGGTGTACCGCACGGGCACGCGGCGCTTGAGCCCCGTCCAATACCCGCACGTCGCGCATCGGTAGCCGAGCGTGACGGTGCCGCCGAAGACGGTCATGTTCCGCAGGCGACCGAGCCGCGCGTCGCACACGGGGCACTTCGTGATCGCCTTCTTCCGCTCCGTCTCGCGCGTGAGGATGCGCAGATCGAACCACTTCGAGTCGATCGCGAGCCTTCGGAGACGCTCCTCGCCGACCCGGAATCCCTCCTCGTCGCGGAGCTCCTTGTCCACGAGCCGCTTCAACTTCCGCTGGGAGTCCACGGTCGGTTTCAGGTCCGTCGCCCGTCGCAACGCCGCCAGGACCTGCTCGTCCTTCGGGATGCGGTACGAGGGCACGCGCCGCCATCCCCAGGAAGATATTTAAGGCGTGGTCGGGCGGCGACGGAAGGGTATATGCGAACCGACGATTCTCGGGAGTCGGAATCCCCGGAGGGACGACGACGGACCGCACGAAGGTGATCATCCTCGGCGCCGCGGGCCGAGACTTCCACAACTTCAACGTCGTGTTCCGGGACGACGAGGCCTACGAGGTCGTCGCGTTCACCGCCACGCAGATCCCCGGGATCATCGGACGCAGGTACCCCGCGTCCCTCGCGGGGACGCGGTATCCGGAGGGGATCCCCATCTTCGACGAGGAGGACCTGCCGCAGCTCATCTACCGGTTCCGCGCGGACATGTGCGTCTTCTCGTACAGCGACATCTCCTACGAGGACCTGATGCACCGCGCCGCGATTGCAAACGCGGCGGACGCGGACTTCGTCCTCCTCGGCACGGGGGACACGATGCTCGAGTCGACGGTCCCCGTGATCGCGGTCACCGCCGTGCGCACGGGGGCGGGGAAGTCGCAGACGACGCGGAAGATCGCCTCGATCCTGCAGGCGCACGGGAAGAGGGTCGTCGTCGTGCGCCACCCGATGCCGTACGGTGTGCTGGAAGACCAGGCGGTCGAGCGGTTCGCGACGTACGAGGACCTCGAGACGTACAAGACGACGATCGAGGAGCGGGAGGAGTACGAGCCCCACCTTGAGCGCGGAATCGTCGTGTTCGCGGGGGTGGACTACGAGAGGATCCTCCGGGCTGCGGAGAAGGAGGCCGACGTGATCGTGTGGGATGGCGGGAACAACGACACGCCGTTCTACAAGCCGAACCTTCACATCGTCCTGCTCGACCCGCACCGGCCCGGGGACGAGCTGCGGTACTATCCGGGCGAGACGAACCTCCGGATGGCGGACGTGGCGATCGTGAACAAGGTGGACACGGCCACCCCGGAGAACGTGGAGCTCGTGAAGCGCCACGCGATCGAGGTGAACCCGAACGTGACGATCGTCGAGGCGGCCTCTCCGATCACCGTCGTGGATCCCGAGCCGGTCCGGAACAAGCGCGCCCTCGTCGTGGAGGACGGGCCGACGGTCACGCACGGACAGATGGCGTACGGGGCCGCCTACATCGCCGCCAAGCGCTTCGGCGCGTCCGAGATCGTGGACCCGCGTCCGTTCGCGGTCGGGTCGATCAAGTCGACGTTCAAGAAGTACCCGCACCTGCAGAACGTGCTCCCGGCGATGGGCTACGGGGACAAGCAGGTCCGCGAGCTCGAGCAGACGATCGAGGCCGCCACCTGCGACGTTGTGTTGAGCGGGACGCCCGTCGACCTCCGGCGCCTCGTGAAGGTGAGCAAGCCGATCCTGCGCGTTCGCTACGAGCTCGACGAGATCGGGCGACCGAACCTCGAGGACGTGCTGAAGGATTGGGAGTTTCTGTAGACCGAACTCCTGAGGCTCTTGGGCCCGGGAGCGAACCACGGCCCGTTCCCCAACTCCGGACTTTCAGCGTGCATCTTGTAGACCAATGCGGCGGAGACGCCTCTAGCTGCGGTATACGTCCCTGCGATGGCCAAACCTTGTGAACACGATCTTGGGGCCCTCGATCGCGTAGATGCCCCGGTAGTCTCCTACCCGGAGGCGCCAGGCATTCGCGGTTCCCGACAGAAGCCGAATGTCGCACTTGGGCCGTCGACGTTCGGGATCTCTTGCTAGAAGATTGAACGCTGCGGCGAACCTTCGTTGGACGTCTCGTGGCAGCTTTCGGAACTCCCTTTCCGCGCTGACCGTGAACTCGATTTCAAAGTCCGACAGCGCATCGCCTCAGAGGTCGAGTTCCTTTCGTATGTCAGACCAGGCCCGTCGTGGTTCCCGGTTCAACCTCCGCAAGTGTTCCAGGAAAAACTCTTCGGGCGGGTGGGCGTCAAGTAGGTCGTTGACGAGCCGATCGTAGCTGACGCCGCCAACCTTGTAGCCTCTTAGTCGGCGCAACGTCTCCGTGCGGACAGGGAGGGTCGTGTACCGGCGCTTCGCGGGGCGCATCATGACTTACATGGAAGTCATTATACTTATAGATTGGCCGGGGGCTTCCCCGAAACCTTTATTGGTCCCTTGGCGGTGCGGAGCGACGCGTGGGTAGCCAAGCACGGCCAACGGCGGCAGGCTCAAGATCTGCTCCCGCAGGGGTTCCCAGGTTCGAATCCTGGCCCACGCATCCTTTTACTAGCAAAGTTGATACCCTCCGCGCCATGACCTGAGCGATGCCGTCGAAGGGCGGTAAGACGGAGACGATCCGCAAGCGCACGGTCTGGGTGTACGTCCCCACGGAGGAGCACCGGAGGAAGTGGGAGAAGCTCGCGGAGAAGGCGGGCTTGTCCCTCTCGCGTTGGATGCTGAGCGTCGTCGAGGAACACGTGCGTGGCGCGGAGGACGAGACGTTCGGGGCGAGGGCGGACCTGTGGAAGGAGAACGTCGAGCTGCGCGAGGCGAGCAAGCGCCTCTCCGAAGAGAAGAAGATGGCGCACGCACTCGTCGAGAAGCTCGAGGACGAGGTGCGCCGCTACCGCGCGGAGCTGTTCCTCAACGGCCCGGAGGCGCGAAGGGTGAAGCAGTACGAGAAGGACCTGATCGAGCTCCTTCGCTCCGGCGGCGTCTGGGGTTCCAACGATCTGCTCGACAAGCTGCGAATCCGCCTGACGGATACGCAGGGCGTTCGGGCAATCAACCTCCAGCTCGAGAACCTCCAGGCGTACGGGCTCGCAGAAGCCACGCCGCGAGGCTGGAGGTGGAAGGCGTGACGATCGTCCTTGCCCTTCCGCGCCCGACGAACGCGTCGCTCCTGGAATCGTTCGCGGAGGATGCGGCCCTCCGCGGCCTGACGAGGGAGACGTTGCGCGCGTACCTGTCGTACGATGGCATCCTCTCCGGGTTCCTCGAGTCGCGAGAGAAGGGGTTCGGGGACGTCGACGCGGACCTGCTCAAGGAGGTCCTCCGGTTCGTGATCGCCCGCGGGGTGAAGGCGAAGACCGTCCGCGCCTACTTCAGCGCCCTGTCCGCGATGTGCGACTATCTGCAATATGAGGGGCTGCTGCCCGCGAACCCCGTGCCACCCTTCCGGAAGCGGTACCTCCGGGACTACAAGAAGCGTCGCGGCGAGGACGACGGCGTCCGCCGCCTCCTCACGGTGGAGGAGACGCGCCTCCTGATCGGCTCCACGCTGGACCCGAGGGACCGGGCGATGATGCTCGTCCTCGCGAAGACGGGCGTGCGGCGGGAGGAGCTGATCGGGATGGACGTGAGCGACGTGGACTTCGTCCGGGGCTCGATCCGGTTGAGGCCGCACCCCAAGCGGTCGAACGGCCTCGTGTTCGTCGACGACGAGTGCGCGCACGCGTTGAAGGCGTGGTTGCAGGCGCGGGAGGAGTACGCTCTCCGGCCGGGGGAGCCCGCCCTGTTCGTGGGCCAGCACGGAGGCCGACTCCGCCGCCAGGGCGTGTACGAGGCGGTCGTCTGCCAGGCCGTCGCGTGCGGGCTCCAAGCCGCGGGCGAGAAGGATCCCGGCAGGCGGGTCACGCCTCATGTGTTCCGGCACTTTTTCACGACGATGCTGCGGCGGAACGGAATGCCGAGGGAGTTCATCAAGTGGTTGCGGGGTGACGCGAGGAACGAGGCGATCGATGTGTACGACCACATCGACGCCGAGGAAGTGCGGAAGGCGTACCTCGTGTGCGTGCCGCGACTCGGCTTCTAGCCGAGGGATCGCACCACGTATCCGTGCGACGTGTCCGTTCGAAGGATCGCGACCCTCGAGCCCGCCGAGACTCGGGGTCCTCCCGCAATGTTGGGCAGGCGGACGGCGAGGAGGTCGCCGCGATCCCCGAGAACGACGCAAACGTGCTGGCCTTCTTGCCGGACTTCCGTCACGAGGCCGCGGACCTCTTGCCAAAGCGACAGCGTCATGTCGCGCGGTTCCACGGGCTTCAAGCTCGGGTCGCCGTCAGACCCTTCGGCACCTTCTCCCCCCTCCGCTACCGGCTTTAGGCCGCCGGATGCGACTCCGCTGGCCCACTCTTGGAGCACGACGCCCAAGGTGCGCGACATTGTGGGACTGTATATGGCTCCTCCTGATAGAGCCCTTGTCTTGTGCGTGGACGAGAAGAGCCAGATTCAGGCACTGGACCGGACCCAACCGCTGCTGCCGCTGCGTTCTGGGATGCCTGCCCGTCAGACGCACGACTACAAACGCCATGGGACGACGACCCTGTTCGCGGCGCTCAGTATGCTCGACGGCAAAGTTATTGGGGATTGTATGCCGCGCCATCGCCATCAGGAATTTATTCGTTTCCTGAAACAGATCGATACGGACGCCCCGATAGGGTTGGATTTGCATTTGATCGTGGATCACTACGGAACCCACCAGCACCCCGCGTCGCGTCGTGGTTGAAACGGCATCCCCGCTTCCACTTGCACTTTATCCCGACCTCCAGTTGTTGGCTCAACATGGTCGAGCGCTGGTTCCGCGAGATCACCGACAAACGACTGCGCCGGGGAACCTTTGAAAGCGAGCGCGCTTTGATCAAAGCGATCATGGACTATATCGACAATCACAACCAAAACCCCAAGGCTTTCGTCTGGACGGCTTCAACTGAAAGGATCATGAAGAAAATCGCCAAATGTAAAGAAGTGTTAGGGACACTACACTCGTATTACAACGTTAAGTGGTTTAAGGGCCGGAGGAGTGCTCCACGGCGCAACCGCAATAGGCACAGACGCCGGTCCAGGTGAACAGCACATACTGAATCTCACGTCGGGTCCGTGGCAGGGTCCACCCAGAAGTTTTTTGGGGTGCGGAGGCTTTCCAGAGTTAGGAATGCGTGCGCCATCATGACCATGCATGCTGACATGGTGGTGCCAGCCGGCCCAGTTCCGGCCCTCGTAGTGATCCAGCCCCAGTTCCTCCTTGAATTGGAGATAGTCCTGCTCAATCTTCCACCTCGACTTCGCGATCCGGACCAAACGGCGCAAGGGAAGGGTGGGAGGCAGATCGCAAAAGAAGTATTGGCTGGGTTCCTTCTCTCCTTCCGGCCATTGCACCAGAAGCCAAACCTCGTTATGCGGCGGCTCGCCATCCACGAACCCGTGCGAGGGTTGTACTCGTAACGCCAGAAACCGGGATTCCAGCCAGCCCTTCGACCCCTCGCGCCAGCGGACCTTCTTCCAGCCTTTGCTCTGGAGCGCTACATCCCGAACCGAGCTGGGCCTCTGCTTGCCGTACTGATATCGCCGGGCCGGTGCGCCCCGGCCGCGGTAGTCCGGTATATGAATCTGGGGCGGCCTGGCCCAGGCCCCCCACTGCGAAGAGATGCCCACCGCATAAGCAAGCTGCCTGGCTTCCAGAGCATCCCGCAACCCGGTCGCATCTCCATAGCCGGCATCCGCCACTACGATCCGGTCGGCCAAACCCCAGTTGCGTACTTCATCCACCATCTCGATGGCCAACTCCCCTTTCGTCCGGAATTCGATCTCGCGGGGAATGTCTGCTTCCGCTCGACGCTTCCGATCCTTCGTCCAACTTTCCGGCAGATACAAACGCCAATTCAGCGCCGCACTGCCTTGCGCGCCCACATGGTGCAGGCTTACCGCGACCTGACAATTTCGCGTCCTTCCTAACGTGCCCGAATATTGCCGTGCTACTCCAACCGAATGCTCCCCCTGTTTGGGGAAACCAGTATCATCAATCACCCAGGCTGCTGCGGGCTCCAATTCCGCCGTCATTCGCCGACTCAGCCGCTCCCCAATCGGCTTCCAGTCCCACGGACTCTGTCCCACGAACTGCTGCATCGCCTGCACATTCCCATCCGGCAGACGCGAAGCCATCGGTTCGATAGACTTTCGCTCGCCGTCCAGCAATAGCCCACGGAGATAGACCGAGCCCCCCTGCCGCCTTTCGCGGCGCCCCACCGGCTCCAACAAATCCATCAAGAACTGTTCCAAACGTTGGTGACACCTTCGGATTTGCGCGTCAGTCATGCCCCAAACTAACACGACCCTTCCGCCTTGTCAATACTTAACGTTGTAATAATTGCCCGCGCGGGGACGTCGAGAACCGCATCAAGGAACTGCACGAGGGACTCCAGATGGGCCGCACCCGTTGCACGGATTTCGGGGCCAATCAATTCCGGGTGCTGCTGACGGCGGCCGCCTTTGTGTTGCTGCAAGAACTGCGCCTGCGGGCCGCCCGGACCGCCTGTGCCCGCGCCCAAGTCGGCACCTTGCGGGAACGCTTGCTGAAGCTCGGCGCGCGCGTCGTGCGCTCGGTGCGCCGCGTCGTCGTTCATCTGCCCGCTTCCTTCCCGTTCCTGGCCAGTTTCCGTCAGGTCGCGCTCGCCTTGGACGCCAGTCCGGGATAACTCCGCAGCACGCTCCCACAATATTTTGCTCGCAACCGATGCCCGGGCGCCAGTGTCTGCTTCCCTCCCGCTCCCTGCCGCCGCGGGACCGCTCCGGCGCTGGGGTCGGTCGCCGATCGCTGGCTTTTGCTCTCCGCTGCTTGCCTTCCTGGCCCTGCAACCCTCACCAGGACCTTCCATCGAGCGTTCATGAATAATCCAGGCTAGCGAAGGCATTGCCCGGATTAGCAGCCGTTGTAG
>Ga0209321_10002569_pt1 | contig 12246 bp, 14 predicted proteins | sample Rifsed16ft4_FD_184012 | JGI IMG/M metagenome (GOLD analysis project Ga0209321, IMG submission 184012) | Soil microbial communities from Rifle, Colorado, USA - sediment 16ft 4 - CSP-I_5_4 (version 2) | ecosystem: Environmental > Terrestrial > Deep subsurface > Rock core/Sediment | place: Rifle... | reverse complement strand
GGCTCGACGGCTACGTGGACTCCTACTACGCGATCATCAAAGGCATCCAGCCCCTCCCGGTGAGGCGCAAGGCCGGCCCCTGGGGCTACGACCAGCAGACGCGCTACGAGGCGGTCGGGCGGATCGAGACCCCTCCGGGCGGGCTCGGCATCGTCAAGGAGTTCGAGTACCTCAAGGCCCACACGACCCGGCGCACCAAGGCAACGTGCGCGGGGCCGCTCACCTTCGGCTCGCGCATCCACCCCGGCAAGGTGTACAAGGGGGTCGTGGACGTGGCCGAGCGCTTCGCGGAAGTCATCAACGCCGAGCTCAAGGGGCTGGCAGCGGCGGGGGCGGACTTCATCCAGATCGACGAGCCGGCGCGCGGGAACGTGTCGGGCGAGGAGATGGCCCGCCTCTTCAACCTGGCCACCGACGGCGTGAAGGCCAAGCTCGGCTTCCACGTCTGCTTCGGCAACCGCTTCGGCCGCTCGCGCTTCAACCGGACGTACCGCTCCTACTTCCCCGGCCTCCTCAAGGCGCGCGCCGACCAGTTCGTGCTCGAGTTCGCGGGCCGGGAGCTCTCCGAGCTCGACCTCTGGGGCCAGTACGGGGACGGCCGGGAGCTGGGCGCCGGCGTCATCGACGTGAAGGGGTTCCATCCCGAGACCCCCGAGGACGTGGCCGAGCGGATCCGGCGGGTCCTGAAGGTCTCGAAGCCCGAGAAGCTTTACGTGAACCCCGACTGCGGCTTCGGCTGGTCGCCGCGCTACATGTGCAACCAGAAGATCCGGGCGCTGGCCGCGGGCGCCGCCCTCGTCAGGAGAGAGCTGGGCGGGTGAGGGGAGGGATACCCCATGGGCCTGGTCGTCAAGTCATTCGTCCTGTTCGTGCTCGCCGGTCTCTGCGAGATCGGAGGTGGCTATCTTGTCTGGCAGTGGTGGCGGAACGGGGCGCCGTGGCTCCTCGGCCTGCTCGGGGCTGCCATCCTCGTGTTGTATGGCATCGTCCCCACGTACCAGCCCGCGCACTTCGGCCGCGTCTATGCGGCATACGGCGGGATATTCGTAGTCCTTTCGATGCTCTGGGGATGGGCAGCGGATCGCATCGCGCCCGACCGTTTCGACGTTCTCGGCGGGGCCATGTGCCTCGCGGGGGTCGCCGTCATCATGCACTGGCCCCGGTGAGCATTGGCGGATTGATCGCGGCCGTTCTCCTCTCCCTGCTCGCCGCGGCGCCGGCCGAGGCCCAGCGGTCGCCCGTGATCCTCGCCACGACCACCAGCACCCAGGACTCGGGGCTGCTGGATGTCCTCGTCCCGCTCTTCGAGACGAAGTCGGGCTACACGGTGAAGACGATCGCCGTCGGGACGGGGCAGGCCCTCACCCTGGGCGATCGGGGCGAAGCCGACGTGGTGCTGGTCCACGCCCCCGACCTCGAGCTCCAGTTTCTGGCGAAGGGGAATTTGATCAACCGGCGGCGCGTCATGCACAACGACTTCGTGCTGGTCGGCCCGCCGGCGGACCCCGCGGGGGTCAAGGGGAAGAAGAACGCGGCCGACGCGTTGAGGAGAGTCGCGGAGCGCGGGGCCGTCTTTCTCTCCCGGGGCGACCAGTCGGGAACCCACACCAAGGAGAAGTCGCTCTGGAAGGCCGCCGGCATCGCGGCCAAGGGGCCCTGGTACATCGAATCGGGGCAGGGGATGGGGGCGACGCTCACCATCGCCTCCGAGAAGGGGGCGTACACGCTGGCCGATCGCGCGACGCATCTCGCCTTCAAGAGGCGCATTCAGCTGATGGTGCTCCTCGAGGGCGACCCGGCCCTGCTCAACATCTACCACGTGCTGGAGGTGAGCCAGGCCCGTCACCCGCGGGTGAATGCCGCAGGAGGGAAGGCCTTCGCCGACTTCATGCTGTCGGCCGAGGCGCAGCAGATGATCAAGACCTTCGGTGTCGAAAAGTACGGCGAGCCGCTCTTCTTTGTCGGCGGGGGATAGCATGGAGCTCATCTGGGAAGGGATCAAGCAGGCCGTCTGGCTCCTCCTGAACGGCGACCCCGAGGTCCTCGGCATCACGTGGCTCTCACTCCGGGTCTCCGCCGTGGCCACGGGCGTCTCGCTGCTCGTCGGCATCCCGCTGGGGACCTTGATCGCCCTCGCCCGGTTCCCGGGGCGCGGCCTCGTGGTCAGCCTGGTCAACACGGGGATGGGGCTTCCCCCGGTCGTGGTGGGCCTCTTCGTGTCGATCTTCCTCTGGCGGAGCGGGCCCCTCGGCCTGCTGGAGCTGCTCTACACGCCGACGGCCATCGTGATCGCCCAGTTCGTCATCGCCGCCCCCATCGTGACGGGGCTGACCCTGGCTGCCGTCCAGCAGATCCCGCCCCGGTTCCGCCTCCAGATCCTGGCGCTCGGCGCCTCGCGGGTCCAGCTCCTCTGGGTCCTGCTCCGGGAAGCGCGGCTGCCCCTGCTGGCGGCGGTGATGGCGGGCTTCGGCGGCGTCATCTCGGAGGTCGGCGCCTCGATGATGGTGGGCGGCAACATCCGGGGCCAGACGCGGGTGCTCACGACGGCGACGGTGCTCGAGACCGGCAAGGGGAACTTCGACGTCGCCATCGCGCTGTCGCTTCTCCTCCTGCTGATCACGTTTCTCGTGAACTGGGCGCTCACGTGGATTCAGCAGCGACGGCGTGTGTAGAATGAAGGATGCCATGCGTCGCGCGTTCGCGCTCTTGCTGCTCGGGGCGGGGCTCGTGCTCGGGGGAGCGCCGCCGGCGTCCATCGCCGACGTTCCTTCGCTCACGGTGTTCGCCGCCGCCGATCTCGGCTTCGCCTTTCAGGAGATCGTGCCGCGCTTCGAGAAGAGCGTGGGCGCCAGGGTCTCGCTGGTGCTCGGCTCCAGCGGCAACCTCGCCACCCAGATCGAGCACGGGGCGCCGGCAGATGTTTTCTTCTCCGCCGACCAGGCGTTCGTGGAGCGGCTGGCGGCGCGGGGCGCCGTGATCGCGGAGAGCCGGGCCGTCTACGCTCAAGGGAGAATTGTCCTCGCCACGGCCAGGAGCTTCGGGCCCCGGCTGACGGATCTCCGGCAGCTCGGCGATGCGCGGATCCGTCACGTGGCCATCGCCAATCCGCTCCACGCGCCCTACGGCAGGGCGGCGGAGGAGGCCCTGAGAAAGGTCGGTCTCTGGGAGACCGTGAAGCCCAAGCTCGTGTATGGGGAGAACATCCGGCACGCGCTCCAGTTCCTCCAGACGGGCGCCGCGGAAGCGGGGATCGTGGCCCTGTCCGTGGCGAACGTTCCCGAGGTGGAATGGGCGTCCATCGACCCGAGTCTCTACGCGCCACTCCAGCAGGTGGCGGTGGTGGTCAAGCGGACGCCGCGCCCGGAGCTGGGGCTGGCTTTCGTCCAGTTCGTCAACGGGCCGGAAGGCCGGCCGATCATGAAGCGCTACGGCTTTCGCCTTCCGGGGGAGTTCTGATGGATCTCTTCCCGATCTGGCTGTCGCTTCAGGTTTCGGTGACCGCGACGGCGCTGACCCTCCTCGCCGGCGTGCCGGTGGCGTGGCTCCTTGCGCGCCGGCGCTTTCCCGGGCGGGACCTGCTCGAAGCGCTCGTCGTGCTCCCGCTGATCCTCCCGCCGACGGTGCTCGGCTATTACCTCCTCCTCGTGATCGGCAGCCAGGGGCCTGTCGGCCGGGCGCTGGCCGTCGCCGGATTCGAGCTGGCCTTCACCTGGCGGGCCGCCGTCCTGGCGGCCGCCGTCGGCTCCATCGCGCTCCTCATCAAGTCGGCCCAGGCGGGGTTCGAGACGGTGGACCCGCGGCTGGAGCAGGCGGCCCGGACCCTGGGCCGCTCGGAGTGGAGCGTCTTCTGGTCCGTGACGCTGCCGCTGGCGTGGCGCTCGGTGCTGGCCGGGACGGTGCTCGCGTTCTGCCGCGCCGTGGGGGAATTCGGCATCACGCTGATGGTGGCGGGGAACATTCCGGGGAGGACGCAGACGCTGCCGCTGGCGATCTACGACCGCGTCCAGGCGAACGCGATGGGAGAGGCCAACGCGCTGGCCCTGATCGCCGTCGGCGGCGTGGCCGTCCTCCTGTTCGGCCTGAGCCGGATGGCCCGGCTCAAGTACTAGGGATGCTCGGGCGCCTGGGCGAGCTGGCCGCGCTTTTCCTGAAGCTGGGCACCATCGGCTTCGGTGGCCCGGCGGTCCACATCGGGATGATGGAGGCGGAGGTGGTGAGGCGGCGCCAGTGGCTCTCGCGCGAGTATTTCCTGGACCTCGTGGGCGCCACCAACCTGATCCCCGGGCCGAACTCGACCGAGATGGCGATTCACCTGGGATTCATCCGCGCCGGCTGGGCGGGGCTGGTGGTCGCCGGCCTCTGCTTCATCCTCCCGGCCGCCCTGATCACGGCCGGCCTGGCCTGGGCGTACGTGAAGTTCGGGTCCCTGCCTCAGGTCGCCCCGTTTTTCTACGGGATCAAGCCGGCGGTGCTCGCCGTGATCCTGGCCGCAGCCTTGCGGCTGGGGCGGACGGCCGTGAAGGGCTGGCGGCTCGGGGTCGTCGGCGTCGGCGTGGGCGTGGCGTCGCTCGGGGGAGTGAACGAAGTGCTGGCGCTGTTCGTCGGGGGCGCGCTCGGGATGCTCTGGCTGCGCCTGCCCGAAATGAAGGGCCAGCAGCGGGCCTGGGTCCTGGCGGCCTTCGCGGGGAGCGCCGCGCTCGGGGCGGCGCCGGCGGCCGGCGCGGCCGGCCCGGCGGTGACGGTCTCTCTGTGGAAGCTCGGCGCCTTCTTTCTGAAGGTCGGCGCGGTCCTCTACGGGAGCGGCTACGTGCTTGTGGCGTTCCTCGAGGGCGGGCTGGTTCACGACTACGCCTGGCTCACCCGCCAGCAGCTCCTTGACGCCATCGCCATCGGCCAGTTCACGCCGGGGCCTGTGCTTTCGACCGCCACGTTCGTGGGCTATCTGGTCGCCGGCGCGCCGGGCGCCTGGGTGGCGACGGCGGCGATCTTCCTGCCGTCCTTCTGCTTCGTCGCGGCGCTCAACCCGCTCGTCCCCCGCCTTCGCCGGTCCCCGTGGACGGCGGCGTTCCTCGACGCCGTCAACGTGAGCTCGATCGCGCTGATGGCGGCCGTGACCCTCAAGCTGGCCCAGTCCACCCTCACGGCATGGCCGGCCTGGCTCATCGCCGCCGCCGCCGCCGCCCTCGGGGTGGGCTGGAAGGTGGACCCGAGCCGCCTGATCCTGGGCGGGGCCGTCGCGGGCTGGGCGCTGTCCCGCTGGGGAAGCTGAGATGGTTTCCCTCTCCATCGCCAAGCGCCTGCCCGGGTTCGCCCTCGACGTCTGCTGGGACGCCGGCGACCAGGTCGTGGCCCTCTTCGGCCCCAACGGCGCCGGCAAGACACTGACGCTCCAGTGCCTGGCGGGCCTCCTACGCCCGGACCGGGGGCGCATCGCGCTCGGCGACCGGGTCTTCTTCGACAGCGCCGCCGGGGTGGACCTCCCGCCTCAGGACCGGCGGCTCGGGTACGTCTTTCAGGGCTACGCGCTCTTCCCCCATCTGACCGTCGAAGAGAACGTGGCCTTCGGCCTCAAGGGGCGTCCCCGCGACGAGCGCCGGGAGCGCGCGCGGATGGTGCTCGAGCGCCTCGGCCTGGCCGGCCTCGAGGCGCGGTATCCGCGCGAGCTCTCGGGCGGCCAGCAGCAGCGCGTCGCCCTGGGCCGCGCGCTGGCCGTGGATCCGGATCTCCTCCTGCTCGACGAGCCGCTCTCGGCCGTGGACGCCCCGCTCCGCCGCCAGCTTCGCGAGGAGCTCGGGCGGATCATCCGCGAGTGGGGCAAGGCGACGGTGCTGGTGACCCACGACCTGGCGGAGGCCTACCAGCTCGCCGACCGGATCGTCGTGTACGAGAGCGGCCGGGTGCTCCAGGCCGCGCCGAAGTCCGAATTGCTCTGGCAGCCGACCTCCGAGCGGGTCGCGCGGCTGATCGGCGTGCGAAACCTCCTGAGGGGCGCCGTGCTGAAATCCACGCCGGAGGTCATCCAGCTCCGCTGGCGCGAGCAGACGCTGGAGGCCGTCAACTCCCCCTCGCGCCTGTTCCTGCCGCCCCCGGGCGCGGCGCTCCCCTTCTTCATCCGCCCCGAGTACGTGCGCCTCATCCGGAAGGACCGCCCGGGCCCCGACGCCCGCCACCACATGAACCTGATGGACGGCGAGATCGTGGGCGAGGCGGACCAGGGAACCACGTGGACGCTCTTCTTCCGTCTCAGCACGCCGGGGGCGCCCAGCCAGGAGACGTACGATCTCGAGATCGAGGTTCCCAAGCTCGTCTACGAGATCCTCGAGATGGCCCGCGACCGGCGCTGGCAGATTTCCATCCACCGGGGCTCTATCCAGGTCCTCCCCTCCGAATGAGCATCCCCGGCCCGATCCCAGTGAGCGCGGTCGTCACTCTCTCAGGGGTGCAGGTCGCCTACGGCGGCGCCGTGGTGCTCGAGGTCCCCGCCCTCGAGATCCAGGCGGGAGAAATCCTGGCGGTCATCGGCCCCAACGGCGCGGGCAAGTCCACGCTCCTCCGCGTGATCGGGCTGCTCGAGGACCCCACCGCGGGTGAGGTCCGGTTCAAGGGCGGGACGGTGGGGGGAAGCGACGTTCTCGCGGCCCGGCGCCGGATGGCGACGGTCTTTCAGGATCCGCTCCTCGTGGACGACACGGTCTTCGGGAACGTCGCCCTCGGGCTCAGGTTCCGTCGCGTGGCGGACGCCGAGATCGCTTCCCGGGTTCACGCGTGGCTGGGTCGCTTCGGGATCGGGGCGCTGGCCGACCGCCCGGCCCGGACGCTCTCGGGCGGCGAGGCCCAGCGCACGGCGCTCGCCCGCGCGCTCGTCCTGAAGCCCGAACTGCTGCTCCTCGACGAGCCGTTCTCGGCGCTGGATCAGCCGACGCGGGAGGCGCTGATCGGCGAGCTGGGGGGCATCCTCCGCGAGGACCGGATCACCACCGTGCTGGTCACGCACGATCGCTGGGAAGCGATGGCGCTCGGCGACCGGGTGGCGGTCATGATGGGCGGGAAGGTCCTCCAGGTGGATGAGGCGGGGCGCCTCTTCCGGGCGCCGGTCTCCGAGGAGGTCGCTCGCTTCGTCGGGGTGGAGACCATCCTGGATTGCCGGGTGCTGTCGAGCCAGGCGGGCCTGGCCGTCCTGGACGCGGGAGGCCAGAAGATCGAGGTGGCGACGGAGGCCCCGCCGGGCGCCCGGCTCAGGATCTGCCTCAGGCCGGAGGACGTCACGTTGCTCGCTCCGGGCACGCTGCACCCGGCCTCGAGCGTCCGCAATCACCTGGCGGGGACGGTCGGCCGGCTCGTCGCCGTCGGGCCCTACGTCCGGGCGGTCATCGACTGCGGCTTTCACCTCGTGGCGGTCGTCACCCACCGCTCGGTGGAGGAGCTCGGGCTCAGGGAAGGCGCCCCGGTTATCGCCGCCTTCAAGGCCACCGCCCCCCACGTCATCCCCAGAGGAGACTTGCGATGAAGCCGGATCCCAGATTTCATGGACGTTTCGTCGAGGGCGGCGGAGGCGTCAAGCTGTTCGTCGAGGCGATCGGCAACCCCGCGAACCCTCCGATCCTGCTCATTCACGGGTTCAGCCAGTGCCGGCTCGCGTGGGACCGGCAGTTCGAGAGCCCGCTGGCGGCCGACTTCTACCTCGCCAGGCTCGACATCCGCGGCCACGGCCTGTCGGATAAGCCGCGCGAGGCGGCGGCGTACCAGAACGGCAAGCACTGGGCCGACGACATCCACGCGGTGATCCGGGCGCTGGGCCTGAAGCGACCGGTGCTGAGCGGATGGTCCTACGGCGGCTATATCATGTGCGACTATGTGCGCCACTACGGGCAAGAGGCCATCGGCGGTCTCAACTTCGTTGACGCGGCGACGGAGCTGGGGTCCGATGAAGCCTCCAGGATGCTCGGGCCCGCCCTGCTGGCTCTGGCGCCCGCGCTTCTCTCGAACAATGCTGCCGAGAGCAGCCTCGCCCTCGGGAGCTTCGTGGACCTGCTGACGCATGGCGAGCTCGATCCCCACGACTTCTATTTCTTTCTCGGGTTCAATGCGGCGGTGCCTCCCCACGTTCGCCAGGGGATGTTCGACCGCAGGCTCGATAACCGGGACGTGCTCCGGGGCCTGAAGGTCCCGGTGCTCATCACGCATGGGCGGGAGGATCAGCTCGTCCTGACGACCTCCGCGGACTTCATCGCCAGCCACATTCCCCACGCGTCCCGGGTCGATTACCCGCGCTGCGGGCACGCGCCCTTCTTCGAGGTCGCCGATCAGTTCAACCGGGATCTGGCGGCGTTCGCCCGCAAGCGACTGGCCGATTGACACTGCCGCGGCCCTCTGTTATAAAAGGGCCAGCCTGAGGAGGCCGAACTGACAACGGGGAGGCCCGGGTGCAGGAAACGCGGTTCGTCACGGAAAGCCAGCGACCCACACGGCGCTGGCCTGTGTTGTTTTATGAGCCATTCATCCTAAGGAGGACCCGATGTCCGATCGCGAAGCCCTCATTGCGCGACTGCTAGCGGACAACGAGGAGTTCAGGAAGCTCCGTCACGACCACCAGGGGTACGAGAAGGAACTGGAAGAGCTGAAGGGCCGACCCTTCCTGTCCGCCGATCAGCAGTGGCGGGTCAGCGAGGTCAAGAAGCTGAAGCTGATGGCCAAGGATCGGATGGAAACCATCGTCCGCCAGGCCAGCCAGACCCACTCCTCCCAGGCCCCGGCCTGATCCCGCCGCCGGGCGCGGCGCAGCCAGTGGGTACCCGGCCGCCGCGGGGAGAGTCCCCGCGCAAGGGGCTCTCCCACCTCACCCCCGAGGGCGAAGCCCGCATGGTGGACGTCACCGCCAAGGCGGAGTCCGCCCGCGCGGCCGTCGCCCATGTGGTGCTCCGGATGAAGCGCTCCACCCTCGCCGCCATCAAAGCAGGCCAGCTGGCCAAAGGTGACGTCCTCGGCGTGGCCCGCACCGCCGGCGTCCTTGCGGCGAAGCGGACCCCGGACTTGATCCCCCTCTGCCATCCGCTCAGGATCACGGGCGTGGAAGTCACCTTTCAGCTCAACGAGAAAGCCTCGACGCTCGGAATCGAGGCGCGCGTGCGAACCGTGGACAAGACGGGCGTGGAGATGGAGGCGCTCACCGCCGCGGCCGTGGCGGGGCTGACGGTGTACGACATGGTGAAAGCGGTGGACAAGGGCGTGGTCCTCACCGACCTCTGCCTTCTCGAAAAGTCCGGTGGGAAGAGCGGCGTGTGGCGGCGGAGGCGTCGGTGAAGACGGCGCTCATCCACTCGGATCAGTACACCCGCTTCGATTACGGCCCGGACCACCCGCTCAGGATGGAGCGCCTCGGGCTCACCTGGCGGCTCATGGAGGCCTACGGCCTCACGACCCTGGCCGGCGCCAAGGTGTGGGCACCCGAGCCGGCCGATGAGGCCGCCCTTGCGCGCTTTCACGCGGGCCAGTACCTGGAGGTCCTGAAGGCCGTCAGCGGCGGGCTCCATCTGCCGGGGGCGTACCGCTACGGCCTCGGCCCCGGCGACAACCCCATCTTTCCCGGGCTCTGGGAGGCCTCCTGCCTGGCGGCGGGCGGCTCGCTCCTGGCGGCCCGGCTCGTGGCCGACGGCGACGTGGAGCGCGCGTTCCACTTCGCCGGCGGGCTCCATCACGCGATGCCCGACCGGGCCTCGGGCTTCTGCTACGTCAACGACCCGGTGCTGGCCATCCTCGCCCTGCGCGAGCGCGGCTGGCGCGTCTGCTACGTGGACATCGACGCCCACCACGGCGACGGCGTCCAGTTCGCGTTCTACGCCGACCCGAACGTGCTGACGATCTCGACCCATGAGCGCGGCGACCGGCTCTTCCCCGGGACCGGCTTCGTGGAGGAGCACGGCGAGGGCGCGGGCCAGGGCTACGCGGTCAACGTCCCGCTCGAGCCGTACACCGACGACCCCGTCTATCACGAGGCGTTCGAGGCCGTGGTTCCCCCGTTGCTCGGGGCCTTCAAGCCGGACGTCGTGGTGGCCCAGCTCGGCATCGACTCCCATCACACGGATCCGCTGACCCACCTTTCTCTCTCCGTTCAGGGGTTTGCGCGGACGGTGGCACGGATCGTCGAGCTGTCGCCGCGGCTCGTGGCGCTCGGCGGGGGCGGCTACGATCCGACGAATGTGGCCCGGGCGTGGACCGCCGCCTGGGCCGTCATGAACGGCGTCGAGCTGCGGCCGGACCTGCCTGCCTCCTTCGCCGACGACATGCGCAGCTTCGACTTCCGGTCACCCTCCTTATGGGATCCCCCGTCCGAGATCCCGGCGACGATCCGCGGCAGGGCCCAGGAGTTCGCCCGGCGCCAGGTGGACGCCGTTCGCCGGAGCATCTTCCCGGTCCACGGGTTGGTCGGCTGAATTCGCCCGTGTTACAGTGAGTCATGGCCGGGTCGCTGATCACTGTGGAAGGTGTCGAGGGGTCGGGAAAAACGACCCAGTGCCGACTTCTGGCGGAGTGGCTCCGGGGGCAGGGGCACCGGGTCAGCGAGACCAGCGAGCCTGACGGCTCCCCCATCGGCGCGGCGGTTCGCGCCATCTTCGAGCAGGACGGCCTCACGCCGCTCACCGAGGCGCTGCTCTTCATGGCCGCCCGCCAGCAGCACGTGGCGCAGGTGATCACGCCGGCGCTGAACGCCGGCGACATTGTGGTCTCCGACCGTTACGCCGACGCTACGCTGGCCTACCAGGGGTACGGGCGCGGCCTGGATCTCCAGACGATCCGGGAGCTGAACGCCCTGGCGACCGGCGGCGTGGTTCCCGACCTGACCCTTCTTCTGGACCTGGACCCCGGTGTGGGCCTGGAGCGGCTCGGCGGCCGCGCGCGGGACGCCTTCGAGAGGCTGGATCTCGCCTTCCACCGCAAGGTCCGGCAGGGGTATCTCGAGCTGGCCCGCGAGGAGAAGAACCGGATCGTGGTGCTCGACGCCGAACAACCCGTAGATCGGCTGCAGGGGGAAATCAGAAAAGCCGTGGGAGACCTCTTGAGGCGGCGGGGACAGGCGCGTGGCGTTTGACGCCGTCCGGGGCCAACCCGCCGCCGTGGATGTGCTGACCCGGGCGCTCGCCTCGGGGCGGGTGGCCCACGCCTACGCCTTCGTGGGCCCGCCGGGCGTCGGCCGGAAGCTCACGGCGAAGGCGTTCGCAAAGGCGCTACTTTGCCCCCTCACCTTACCTCTCCCCGGCGGGGAGAGGGGAAGCGGAACGGGGCACGAAGCGGGGTCGTGCCCCACATGTCGGCGGGTCGAGGCCGGAATCCACCCGGATTACATGCTGATCGCGCCGACGCCGCCCGAGGGCAAGACGAGCGGGACCCTCTTGATCAGGATCGAGGCGATCCGCCAGCTCGAGCAGCGGGCCGCGCTCTGCCCCGCCGAGGGCGCCTGGAAGGTTTTCATCGTCGATGACGCGGGGCGGATGACGGCCGAGGCGCCTCAGGCCTTTCTGAAAACCCTGGAGGAACCGCCGGCACGCACGGTGATCATCCTGATCCTCGCCCACACGCGCGAGCTCCCGGCGACGGTGCTCTCGCGCTGCCAGGTGGTGCGCTTCATGCCGCTCCACGAGGAGGAGGCCGTCGCGCTCCTGGAGGCGCGCGGGATGGACGAGGGCACGGCCCGGCTCCTGGCACGCGTGAGCCAGGGCCGTCCGGGGCTCGCGCTCGCGCAGGATCCCGCGGCGTGGCTGGAGCGGCGGGAGCTGGCGCTCTCGATCCTGGCCGACGTCGGGGCCGACGGCGCCACGGCAGTCTTCAAGTGGGGCGAGACTCTGGGGCGCGACCGGGCCCAGATGGAGCAGTTGATCGAGACCTGGTGGCTCTGGTACCGGGATCTCCTCTGCGCCAAGGCCGGCGGGGATCCCCGGGTGTTGATTCACGGTGACCGAGCGGCCGAGCTGACCCGGGACGCCGCGGCGCGCTCCTGGGACAGCATCGTCGGGGGGCTCGCGGCCTGCCGGGAAGCCTGGCAGGCGCTCCAGCGCAACGTCACCCCCCGGCTCACCCTCGAAGTGATGCTGAGCCGTCTCGCCCCGGGCTAAGCCCGCGCCCGAACGGAGACTATAGGATCGCGATGGAGACGGAAACCCCAACCGTTGATATGAGTCCCCGGTACCTGATCGGGATCAGGCTCCGCGAGCCGCTCCAGGCCGAGGAGTACCTGGTGGAGGAGTTCGACCT
>Ga0209321_10002567_pt1 | contig 12253 bp, 13 predicted proteins | sample Rifsed16ft4_FD_184012 | JGI IMG/M metagenome (GOLD analysis project Ga0209321, IMG submission 184012) | Soil microbial communities from Rifle, Colorado, USA - sediment 16ft 4 - CSP-I_5_4 (version 2) | ecosystem: Environmental > Terrestrial > Deep subsurface > Rock core/Sediment | place: Rifle... | reverse complement strand
CGGCGACCGTCGCGGCCGGCTCATACTTCCTGCCGTCCACGAACACGTACTTCACCTTGGTGCCGGCCTGGAACAGATCCCCATCCGTCACCACCAGGTTGGCGATCTTCCCCACGTCCAGCGTGCCCAGGCGATCCGCCACGCCAAAGATCTGAGCGGGGTTAGCGGTGAGCGCCTTGAGCGCCCCGTCCTTGGTGAGGCCCAGCGCCACGGACTTCCGCACGTTGTCGAGGAACTTCTGCGGGTCCGTGAGCCCGCCGTCATAGAAGGCGAAGGTGACGCCGGCTTTTTCCAGCTCCATGGGCGTGGTGGGTGCGCGGTCGCGCAGGCGCAGAGTCTGGAGCGTGGCCTCGGCGTCGGGATCGCCGTCCGGATCCCGCGCCGGCCAGTCCACGTTCACCAACACGGGCGCCTTTCGCTGGCCCAGCACCGCGGCGCGGAGGTAGCCCTGCTGGGCGCCGTACACGATGGGTATGGTGTTGGTCTCCTGCGCGATCTGGAACACCCGATCGATCTCACGCGCCTCGGTGGCCGGGTAGAGCACCGGCCGGCGACCCTTGAGCGTCTCGCGCAGCGGATCCAGGGTCCGGTCGTATTCCGGTCGCTCGACGCCGGCGGGCGCGGTGTTGTACGTGGTCCAGGCCTGATCGTACCAGGCGGCGTCCGAGAAGATCTGCTTCACGTACGCGATCACGCCCATCAGCGAGTTGGGATACCCACGGTGGCCGGGGCCGGGGTTGAAGTTGATCCGTAGGGCCACCGGGGTTCGCACCACCATGTCGCTGCCCCGCTCCCCCGCGAGGCCGGCCACGGCGGCCTGTCCCGGGAAGTAGCCGCGCTCGGGCGCCACCACGGCGGTGGTGAAGCCGGCGTTGCGCCAGGTGGCGACGGCTTCATCGGAAGCGCTCAGCTCGTCCGCCGCGTTCAGCCACGGCGTGGTGGCCGGCCGATCCTCGGGGCCCCACGAGTAGGGAGCTTGTGGTCCGGCCTGCGCACCGGGGCCACCTGGACCACCTTGACCGCCCGCCCGCCCTCTCGGCGGCAGCTTGAGCGACGCGGGGAGGCCCACGGTGCTGAGCGCGTTGACCAGTCCGGGATAGACGGTCATTCCCGCGCCGTCGATGACCCACGCGTCGGCCGGGATCGCGACGTTGGCGCCGACCGCGGTGATCAGGCCGTTCTTGAGCACGATGGTCCCGTTCTCGACCACGCGGCCGGCCGCCTGCACGATCCGCGCGTTGCGAATGACGACGTCGCGCGGGGGTGACGGGGCGGTGGGCAGGGTCTGGGCGCGGGCCGCGGCCGCGGAAAGAAGGGCGGCGGCGAGAGGGGTGATGAGTCGCAAGGATCGCATTGCTGCTCCTCGGTACCGGACCGTGTTTCGAGCGACTGACGGGGCTCTAAACATAGGGGGCGGGCTGGAAGGGTTCTAGCCCATCGGACATCGGACTCTCACGCAAGTCTCAGCGTCTATTCATGGGGCGTTCTGTACGGTATCAACTGCCAGGCAAGCCGGGGAGGGTTGGAGGGCCGGCAACGGCCAATAATTCGCGGATCCGGCGTGATCACCTTGTCTGGTGCGGCGGGGCCAATCGCGCGCCTCGCCCATGCCGTCGTGGCGCCGCGGCATGCCGTGCGCGAGGGTGAGACGCGGTCACACCCGACGTGCAGCGCCCGTGCCGGCGAACCGCGGGGATCCTTCGGGTCCCACGGGGATGGAAGCCGGGGCTCCCAACGCTCACCCGCTGGCGCTCCAGTCGGCGGAAGTGGCGGGAAGAAGAACGGATTGCTGTAGTACCGACTCCGGGTGACCGGCACGCGAGCGGCCCGTGCTCAGATGGACTGAGGCGGGCCGCTCGGTCTTGGGACCCCCGTCTTGAGTTACCGGTTCAGCGCCAATCGAATGAACCGCTCCAACTGCTCCCGCGATCTCAGACCCCGAAACCGGCGTCCGTTGACGAAGAACGTCGGCGTCCCGGACACGCCGTAGCTCCACGCGTCGAGCAGGTCGCGCTCCACCACGGCCCGGGTGGCGCGCTCGGCCACGCACCGGCCGAACGCCGCCGAGTCGAGGCCCGCCGGGCCCGCGTGGGCCAGCAATCGCTCGGAGTCGAGCGCCGCGGCCTCGCCGAACAGCTCGGCCCGGTATTCCCAGAAACGCCCCTGCCGGTGGGCGCACTCAACGGCCTCGGCGGCCGGAAGCGCCATCTGGTTGACGGGTTGCACCGGGAAGTTCCGCACCACGTAACGCACGCGGTCCCCGTAGCCGGCAAGCACGGCCGGAAGCGTTTCCGTGGCGAACCGACGGCAAAACGGGCACAGGTAGTCGGTAAACTCGACGATCGTGACCGGCGCGTCGGGCGAGCCCTTGAACGGCCGGCCGGTCACCGCGACGTCGAATCGCGGCGCGGCGGCCCAGGCCAGGGAATCGGCGCTCGCCGCTGCTCTCGCGGCGCGCATGGTCCGGCCACCCAGCGCCAGCCCAAGCGCAATCACCACGACCCCAACCCCGATCCCCGCGGTCTTGAGGTGACGCGCCTTGATGACGAGCACGATGCGGTCGCCATCTCGCTGGAGGTTCATGGGGGCTTCAATTGCCGCGCTCGGGTGTCCCTGTCAAGCGCCCCGGACTCGGCGAGGCGTGACCGCATTCAGGCTTGACCCGGTTTCTGACGGGCGTAGTATGGCGTTGCCTGGGGAGACCGCCTTCACGGAAAGGAACACCATATGCGCGGCATCAAACCGTTGCTCGTGACGCTGGGTCTTGTCCTCGGCGCCGCCGCGTGCGGCGGCAGCGAGCAGTGCTCCGGGATCATCTGCTCCAACTGCGCCGCGAGCGGGGACTGCAACATCCAGTGCCCGGAGGGGCAGGTGCAGTACTGCGGCCACTTCGGCTACTTCGACGATCCGGACCTGCGCTGCGCGTGGTGCGATAACCCGTAGTTCGGGCTGCCTCAGTCTGGTCGTGGGCGGCAGGAATTGGCTGACGGACTCAGGAGCGCGCGCCGCCGGTGCGTTGCTCCCGCCACAGCCAGATCCCGAGCCCGCCCACGATTACCGCCGCGACTACGCTGGCCCACATCGGGACCACGTAGTCACCCACCGTGACCCGGACGCCCACCGCGACGCGGACCAGGTGCACGATGGTGATCACGAACAGAAAGATGCTGGTCAGCAAAGCCGCTGGTTTCATGGTGATCTCCCGTAGCGTACCAGCTTGAGCGATCCGTCTTGGAGCAGGCCCACTCCCGGGGCGTAGTACTTGAACTCCCGCACGCCCGGCTCCAGCGGCGTGGTTTCCTCAATCCGGAGCACGCCGCTGAAGGCCCCGGCTGGCGTGCTCAGTGAGTCGCTGATACTGACGATCCGGGCCCGGTCCATCGCCACGCCGGGCGCGACCTCCTGATAGAAGCGACTGCCCACCAGCGGCAGGCCGGGCATCATCAGGCCAAAGCGCGCTCCGTCGGCGCCGGCCAGCCACGCGCCCTCGTGACTGGTAATTACGCCGTTCTGGTAGATGTCCACCTCTTCACCGAAGTAGAAAACGGCGTTGGTCCGCGCGCTGATCGCGAAGTAGTTGCGCGAGACCTCGACCAGGGCGTCACCGCTGGTCTCCCGCTCTTCCACCACGCGCGTCTCGACCCCGTCAACCACCCGGGTTTGCGCCAGCACGGTGATGGTCAGCCGGTCACGACCGTCTTCGAGGACCAGCTGGTGGCCGGGCTCCAGGAGAAAAAAGGGATTGCTTCCGGTGGGCCGCAGCTCCTGCCGCTCCAGGGTGAACTGGTCGGTCCACTCAGCGCCCGGTACCTGGGCCGCGCAGCCCGGCGCGGTCAGCAGCCCCGCGCCGAGGACGGCTGCGAGCGGCCGTGGCGGTCGCATCTGGTCAACCCAGCGAATCGCGCTGCTCTACTCCCCCTCGTACTTGAACGACACCTTCACCTTGGCGCGGTAGGCCTCTACCTTCCCGTCCTTGAGCGCCAGGTCCAGCTCCACCACCTCCGCCACCCGCAGCTCGCGCAGCGTCTTCGACGCCCGGGCCACTGCGGCGGCGGCGGCCTTCTCCCACGACTGCGTGCTGGTGCCAACCAGCTCGATCACCTTGTAGACGGTCTCTGCCATGGTTCCTCCTGGGGGTCAGGCTTGCACCGCGGCGTCGAACGCGCTCGCGGCCTTCTCGGCAATGGTCAGGGCCTGCTCGGCCACGGACTTCACGATCAGCCGCGAGGTCCAGTCCATGCTCAGGTCGCCGGCGGGTTTGAACGTGCGGTCGGCGATGTAGGGGGCGAGCCTCGGCGGGAAGGTCTCCGTGTCCCGCCGCTCGGGTGAGACGTGCGCCACGTGATAGCGCAGCTGATAGAGTCCCCGGAGCCGGCGATACCACCCCTCCGAGCTGGGACTCTTCTCGGCGTTACGCTTCCGCAGAATGGCCAGGGCGATCTTGTATCCCGGCTTCCACCGGAGCGCGTCCAGCTCATCGGCCGTGAAGAACACCCTGTTCGCGGGATGGGCCAGCCACTCGTCAACGTGGGCCTCGAAGCTCGCCGCCGCGAGCACAATGGCCGCAACGGCGTGCCCCGCTAGTTCCGAGGTCGGGTCTCCATCGGAAGCCAGCTCCTGCTCGGCGCGGGCCCGCTGGGCCAGCAGCCGGTCGATTCCGGAGACCCACGCGGCTCGCGTCATCCCCGCGCTAGAAGTCCCGCTTTTTCATTTCATCAAACAAGCCCCGCGCGTCCAAGTCCTCCTCCCGCTCGGGAGGCAGCGTGTCATCGTACTTCCGGCGCTTCTGCGGCTTCGCCTTGGCCACCTTGGCCGCGTTCTTCTTTGCCAGGGCTTCCAGCTTCTTGTCGTCGCTCTTCGACATGCGTCACCCGTTCGTGCTCGAGACATACCCGCGGCTAAGATACTACACGGGCGCGCCTTAGCGGCCAATGGCGCCGGGCCTGCCGCCTCGGATGGATCGCGGCATTGCCGGGGGCCGTTCTCGGGGCTAGCGTTCGGTTCGTCCCCCCAAGCCCCTCTTCCACAGTATGGAGTCGTGATGACCGCGGGTCACCGGTTTTCGAGGTTGGCCGTCCTGGTACTGATGTTGGCCGCCATACCGGCGGCGGTCGCCGACGCCCAGGCGCCTGCCCAGGAGGCGCGCCCGGCTGGCGCCCCGAAAGCCGGCCCGGACGCCGCCCTGCTCCCGGCTGAACCGGTGGTCACCCAGCACAGCATCCGCATTGGGCAACCGACCGTGGCCTACTCGGCGGAGGCCGGGTGGCTCCCCATTCGCGAGGACGGCAAGGTCGTCGCCCGCATGTTCTACGTGGCGTACACCCGGACCGGCGTTGCGGACCCTAGCAACCGGCCCCTGATCTTCTCGTTCAACGGCGGGCCCGGCACCGCCTCCGTCTGGATGCACGTGGGCTACACCGGCCCACGGCGCGTGGTCTACGACGAGGATGGGTTCGCGCTCCGGCCGCCGGGCACCATCGAGGACAACCCCAACTCCATCCTCGACGTGGCGGACATCGTCTACCTCGACCCGGTGGCCACCGGGTTCAGCCGCATGATGGAAGGCGAGGACCTGCACCACTTCCACGGGAAGCTGGCGGACATTCGCTCGGTGGCGGAATTCATCCGGCTCTACCTGGTGCGGAAAGACCGATGGATGTCGCCCAAGTTCGTGATCGGCGAGAGCTACGGCACCACGCGGGCGGCGGGCCTGGCCGGCTACCTCTTGAATCAGCACCAGATCTACCTGAACGGCGTCATCCTGGTGTCCATGACCGGGCTCGATATCGAGAGCGGGCCGGACGTGAGCTACGCGACCGCGCTGCCGCAGTACGCCGCCACGGCGTGGTATCACAAGCAGCTCCCCGCCGACCTCCAGGCCAAACCCCTGCGTGCCGTGCTGGACGAAGTCGAAGCGTTCGCCCTGAACCAGTACCTCCCGGCGCTGGTCAAAGGCCACGGCTTGCCGGACGCCGAGCGCGACGGCATGGCGCAGCGGGTGGCGCGATACACCGGGGTCACTGCCGAGTACGTGAAGTCCACCAATCTGCGAATCGATGCGCGGCGTTTCTGGCGGGAGCTGCTCCGTGACCAGCGGTTAACCGTGGGTCGCCTGGACAGCCGCTACATCGGCGTGGACCGCGATGCCGCGGGAGAAGGGCCCGAGTACGATCCCGCGCTGGCGGATTGGAACGGGACCTTCGGCAACGTGATCAACCGCTATCTCCGCGAGGAGCTGCGCTATAACCCGGATCTCCAGTACTACGTCTGGGGCGACGTCCGGCCCTGGCAGCAGGATCCCGGGACCAACGTCGGCGATCTGCTGCGCCAGGCGATGCGGAACAACCCGTACCTCAAGGTCCTGATCCAGGGCGGTTATTACGACGCGGCCACCGATTACTTCGGCGCGGTCTACACCATCTCCCACATTCAGCCGGGCGGTGAGTTCCGGGACCGGTTCCGGTTCTCGTTCTACGAGAGCGGGCACATGATGTATCTCCGGAACGTGGACCGGGCCCGCTCCAACGACGACCTGCGGGCGTTCATCCGCTGGTCCCTGGAAGACAAGCCGCCGTATCCGCGGCAGGCGAAGTGACGCGGCCTCGCTGGGATCCCTCTCGCCGGGCGAGACCATGCTGCTGCTGACGCTGGCGCTGCTGGCCGACACCACGCGAGCGTACGCGGTGCCGGTGGCCAATGCCGAGTCGCTCTGGGTCACGGAGGTTGGCGAGGGGCCGCCGGTGGTGCTTATTCCGGGGCTGTTCGGCTCGGCGTACGGCTTCCGCCAGGTGCTGACGCTGCTCGAGGAGCGGGGCTTCAGGGCCATCGTGGTGGAGCCGCTGGGGATCGGGCGTTCCACCAAGCCCGAACGCGGGAACTACTCTCTGACGGCGCAAACCGATCGCGTCGCGGCGGTGCTGCAGCAGCTCGACGTGCGCGGCGCGATCATCGTGGCCCATTCGCTCAACGCTTCGGTGGCCTACCGGCTGGCGTACCGCCGGCCGGAGCTGGTGGGCGCCGTGGTGTCGCTGGACGGTGGCCCCGCCGAGCGGGCCACCACCGCCGGATTTCGCCGCGCCATGGCGTTCGTTCCCTGGATCAAGTGGTTCGGCGGCGTGAAACTGATCCGCAAGAAGATCCGGAGCGGATTGATAGATGTATCCGGTGACACCACCTGGGTGACCGACGAAGTCGTAGAAGGCTATACCGCCGGCGCGCAGACCGATCTGGACGGCACACTCAAGGCCTTCCTCGGGATGGCCGGGGCCAAAGAGCGGGAGAAGCTGGCGCCCCATCTCTCGGAGATCACCTGCCCGGTGCTCCTGCTGGTAGGTGGGGCCCGGCACGACGGCGCGCCGCCGCGGTCCGAGATGGAAACGCTGGAAACGAGCTTGCGTCTGCTGTCGGTGGACACGGTGGCCGGCGCCGGCCACTACATCCACGAGGAGCAGCCGGAGGCGGTGGCCGCAGCGGTGCACGAGATGGCGCGGGAGCTGGCACAGGACGGGCAGAGCGTGAGCCCTCGACATGTCCTGATCCGTCCCGACAATCCCTTCTGGCAGACGCCCGCCCCGGACCGGTTCCGCGCCGGGTTCGAGACCACCAGGGGACGGTTTGTCGTCGAGGTCAATCGGAACCGGGCGCCGCGCGGCGCCGACCGGTTCTTCAACCTGGTGAGGGCGGGCTTCTTTGACGACTCCCGCTTCTTCCGCGTGGTGCCCGATTTCATCGCGCAGTTCGGCATTCCGGGGGACCCGGCCGTGACCCGTGTGTGGCAGGACCGCACCTTCCCCGACGATCCGGCGAGGGAGAAGAACCTCCGCGGCACCATCGCCTTCGCGATGAAAGGACCGGACGATCGCCGGACCCAGCTCTACCTCAATCTGCGGGACAACCCGCGGAACGACGGCCAGGGATTCGCGATCCTCGGGCGGGTGATCGAGGGGATGGAGGTGGTGGATTCGCTTTATACCGGGTACGGCGAGACGTCGGGTGGTGGGATGCGGGCGGGCCGGCAGCAGCGGCTACTGGACGAGGGAAACGCCTACCTGGACCGAGAGTTTCCCAAGCTGGACCGCATTCTGCGGGCAGTGATCACGCCCTGACCACGCCACGATGCCGTAGCAGCGGTCACCACCAGAGTAGCCGCCGGCGCATGAGGCGCGGTTCGTACGCCAGGATCTGACCGACCACCGAGTCCACCACTACCCGCACCCAACCGATGTCCGGGGAGCCATAGGTCTCCAACCGTGCGAAGTTGGCAAGCGGCTCGCCAGTGCTCCGGTCGAGCAGTGGATGATCCACGATCAGCTCGTGTGAGTCCCCGTGGATCAGCAGCACCGGACCCGCGAACGCTTTCACCAGATTCTCCAGGCGGTCCACTAAAGCCACGTATCCGCGCTCCACCTCGCGGTCGCGCTCCAGGCCCGGGTCCCCGTGCATGGCCACCACGACCCCCTTCAACCCATCCGACCGAGCGATCCGAAAGGCCTCGTCCAGCCACGCGAGCGCGGCTTTGGTCCGCGCCGCGACCTCTTGGTCGTCTGCTGAGGTGCGTCCCTCGAAGGGCTCGGACCCGTTGCCGGAACCCACCATGTGGATGGTGGCGAACAGGAAACCGCCCAGCTGCCAGCGCGCGTTTTCCACGAAATCGGTGAAACCGGAGTCCTGGTTCTGTGGCGTCACAGGCATGGCCTGTCCGCCCAAGCTCGTCCCAGGATGGGCGAAGAACGTGGTCCGGATCTGCCGAAGGCGGTCGAGTGGCTGGAAACGTCCCGCGATGGCCTCGTGGCAGTCGGCCCATTCGTTGTCTCCCGGCGTATAGACCACCGGATGCCTGATGGAGTTGATCGCGAGAAGTCGGTCCGCGTACTCCTCGTTGGAGCAGGGAAACCACAGGATGTCTCCGACGTGCAGGAGCCACTGGAGCTCCGCCCGATTGACGTCTTCGATGACGCGGCGAAACCGGGCCATCTCCCAGGCGCGATAGGGGCCGTCACCGAACACGCCGAACGCGAAGCTCCCGGGAGGGAGGGGGGCGGGATCAGGCACTCCGCAGGACAGGCCGAGCGCCGCGAGAAGGCTGGCGGTGCTCCGCGATCGCCGGCCGCGGCTTAAGCTCGAATAGCTACGCGCCAGGTGTCCCGCCTCCCGGATCATTCGGAGGGGAGTGGTAGTGGACAGAGCCAACGATGAGCACGCCCGCCAAGCCGGCGGCCGTGGCGGCGATGGTGGCCGGTACTCCCAACAGATTGGCCGCGGTCGCGGCGAAGAGTGCACCTGCAATGCCGGCCAACAGACCGACTCCGAGGGACCGGAGAACCGAACGAGGCATCGCACTAAGATATGACAGGTAGCCCGGGTTAGGCGCCACGTCTTGTCCTCGGACTCTGGGCAGAAAGCGCCCCGTTCGCTCCACGTATGCTCGATAGGAGTCGCCAAAACGCGCCAGCAAGTGCTCTTCTTCCGTCCGCGTTCGGACGATCATCAGGATGAAGGCCAAGCCTCCGGTCAAGAACAAGAACCAGTTGGCCGCGGTGAGCGAATTGGCCAGAACGGCTAGCCCCACGGCGTCGTAGAACGGATGGCGAACCCAGCGGTACGGGCCCGTGGTTACGAGCCTGTGGTCCTTCCTGGTGACGACGGTGTCCGTGAGGTTCTTGCCGAGGCTGGGGAGGGTCCAGATCAGCAGTCCTCCGGCGAGGACGCCGAAGCCGACCCCTGTCCACCTCAGCCATGCCGGCAACCGCGCGGACGACCACGCCATCCATGACGGATCGATCATGAACGCAAGGAGTCCCAGCATCGCGGCGACGCCAACGGGTCGCAAGGTGAACAGAATGAAGCGACCTTCCTGCCACCGATCGAGTCTCTCACCCGTGGCCTGTGACCTGAGTCGGTGGTAGGCCATGATGGGGAAAACCGTCAGGGCGCCAACTATGAGGACAGTCCGAAACGTCTGATCGTTGCCCATGGACACGATCCTAAGACCGCGCGTGGCCTCGTGGTCGCGCATGAGAACCCGGCCGGTGCCATCCTCGATCACGGCGTCCGGGGAGTAGCGCCCGAGAAAGCGCTCGACGCCGACGCACCAGTCCTCGTCTCAGGCCTGCAGCCCCTCGGACGCCTCCGGTGTCAGGTTCTGAAAGGCAGGGTGGCGAGTGAATGACCAATGCGAGTGGAGCGCCTTCCATGTATCACCACGGCGCTGATAGACCGTCGTTGAATTCCAGCAACTCCCCACCGACTCGGCACCATGAGCGTCCCGAATGTAATTGACCAGGTTGTATGTCAGCAGCGCCATGGTGCCGTCAACTACCACATGCGGGTTGAGCATCTCGTAGTGGGGGATTTGGATTTTGCCGACCCACGGACGATAGTAATTCACCATCGCTTGATGCCCGTCGATGCGCGCTGCCGTCACCGGGTCGAAGTATGTGATGTCGGCCGCATACAGTTCCAGAAAGCCCCTGGGATCGCCTTTGCCCCAACGGTCGAGGGCACCGCGTTCGAGCATCAAGATCTGATGCGAACTCGTTCGACCGTCGACGGTATTGATCATGCCGATCTCCAGACACCGGGTTTGTGGGTTTCAGCTACCTTGAACAGCCGGGAACAGTCCGCGGTCTAACGCATATTGAGAGCGCGCCCCTTGCTGCTACCATGGAGGTGTCGAAGTCCCATGGACCTCAGCAAGGAGCGGCTCTCATGAAACGGACCACGAAGTATGTCGCGCTCGATGTCCATCAGGCAACCACGATCACCTCGGTGCGGGAGGAGAGTGGGCGGGTGATCGCGCGGACCATGCTGCCGACCGAGGCAGAACCGATCGTCGAGTACGTCCGCGGCATGCGCGGGGCGATCCACGTCGCCTTCGAGGAAGGGACCCAAGCGCAGTGGTTGCACGAGCTATTGGCGCCGCTGGTCGATCGGGTCGTGGTGTGCGATCAGCGCGGGCAGGCGCGCCAGGGGAACAAGGGGGATCAGGTCGATGCCGATGGGTTGTCGGAGCTGCGTCGGCGCGGCGGCCTGCGCGCGGTGTATCACGGCGACGCGCACCGGGCCACCCTGAAGGAGCTCACCCGGGGGTACCAGAATCTGGTCGAGGATGCCACCCGGGTGATGCTGCGCCTCAAGGCGCTGTTCCGCGCCCGGGGGATCCAGGCGCCCGGCAAGCGGGTCTATCACCCTGCCAACCGCGCAGAGTGGCTGGCCCGGCTCACCAACCGGGGAGCGCAGTGCCGGGCCGAGGCGTTGTATGCCCAACTCGACCTGCTGCGCGCGCTCCACCCCAAGGCCAAGGCCGCCATGGTGGCGGAGGCGCGCCGCGATCCGGCCTGGACGCTGTTGCAGACGATTCCCTTTTTCGGGCCGGTGCGGGTGGCCCTGCTGCTGGCCACGATGCAGACGCCCTGGCGATTTCGCACCAAGCGGCATCTGTGGGCCTATGCGGGACTGGCCGTGGTGACGCACTCCAGCGCGGAGTATCTGCTGGTGGCGGGCCGGCCGGTGCGCCGGCGCCGGGCACCGCTGACCCGGGGGCTCAATCGCAATTACAACCGGGTGCTCAAGGACGTGTTCAAAGGGGCGGCCACGGCGGCCACGACGCGGCCCGGGCCGTTCCAGGACTTCCGCCAGGGCCGGCTCGCCCGCGGGATGCGGGAGGAGCTGGCGCGGGTGACGCTGACCCGCAAGGTCGCGGCGATCACGCTGCGGCTGTGGAAGAAAGGAGAGCGGTTCGATCCGGCGAAGCTGACGACGCAAGCGCGCTAGCGCCCGGACCTACGAGGCGGCGGTGCGGGTGAGGTTCCCTCGCCGCGGCTCCAGGATCCGGGACGAGGGTGCGGGGGGCAGTCTCGAGCAGTTCGTTCGCCCGGCCAGCAGTCACGCCGAGGCACTCGTCTAACTCTAGGCCCCCTCGCAGAACCCGAACAAGCGTCAGGCCGGCTTACAGCCGAGTCTCAGATAGAACCATGGTTCGCGCCCGCGCGACCCCAGTGCTTGCATTCGTCCAAGCCGGATTGGGAGCTGAATCGAGGTGAACTGATGCGGAAGCAGACTGCCCCGCGAACCCGGAGGCACCAGAAGGCCTCGTCCCCTCAGCAGTCGGGGCTGATTGCCCAGGGAACAAACGCCCAGGAATCAGCGAGGACGAAGTGCACCCTTGACAATCGCTCTCATAGAACGAATCGCGTTTCAGCTGCCGCCGATTTCGGTGCGGGCGGCGCGATGTTCAACGTAGTGCGATGCTGGC
>Ga0209321_10002563_pt1 | contig 12261 bp, 11 predicted proteins | sample Rifsed16ft4_FD_184012 | JGI IMG/M metagenome (GOLD analysis project Ga0209321, IMG submission 184012) | Soil microbial communities from Rifle, Colorado, USA - sediment 16ft 4 - CSP-I_5_4 (version 2) | ecosystem: Environmental > Terrestrial > Deep subsurface > Rock core/Sediment | place: Rifle... | reverse complement strand
CATCTGACCCCCGCCTCTCTCGCGAACCTGCATCGGCACCACTTTGTGTCCCAGGGTACGGAGCGCCTCAGTCACACCATTCGGAAAGCCTTCTTCAAGTCGAATTTCAAATGGATTGCCAATTGTGGCGGGGTCGCTTCCCGGGAAGCTCTGCCACCTTGCCGCCTCCACGGCCTCCTGGGGGTTCATGCCAGACTCTACGAAATTAAGGAACACCTGGAGACTCCACTGGGGCTGCCCGTCACCTCCCGGAGTACCGAAAACGTACCGTCGGCCAGCTTCGTCAGAAGCCATCACGGGCATCAGCGTGTTCATCGTCCTCTTCCCAGGGGCTAGGCAGTTTGGGTGGCCATGCTCCAACGTGAACCCTCGCCCAGCACGATTATTGAGAACGATGCCCGTGCCTTCGACAACTTCACCGGCTCCAAAGCCCGCCGACAGACTGCTGATGTATGAGACCAAATTCCCCCGCCGGTCACCGACGCAGAAATATGTTGTATCATTACTTCGCAGATCATGAGCAGGACCCAAGTGAAAACCCCGGAGGATTTCCTCACGGTGCCGCGCCGCATTTTCCTCACTTAGTAGCTGCTCAAGTACGCTGGCAACTGTGCGCGGATCCCCCAGGTAACGCCATCGGTCAGCGAAAGCCCGCTTCTTCGCTTCCACCGCGAGATGAATCCCCTTAGGGTCACCCCATCTCAGCACTTCGCGGGGAAATCCCCGGAGAATGGCCAGCATGATCAGAAGAACTGCGCCTTGAGATGGAGGTGGGGTCGTATACATGGTGTGGCCACGATAACTAATCGAGATCGGCTCTACTATTTCCGACCGGTGCTCCCGCAAGTCCTCTAAGCTCAAAATGCCTCCACGCGATCGGCTGAACCGATCAATAGCCTCCGCCAAGGGCCCGCGGTAGAAAGCATCTCGACCTTCGGAGGCGATAAGCTTCAACGACGCTGCCAGATCGGGTTGGAGAAGAATCTCGCCAGCACCGAGCGGCTTGCCGGCCGGGGCAAAGATTCTTGCCAGCGTGGGGAACTGCCGAAACAGCTCTTCGAACACCTGCATCCACTCAGCGACAGCGGGAGTGAGCCCAACGCCGTGCTTCGCGAACTCGATCGCTGGCGCTAACAGTGCTGGCAGGGTGAATCGCCCAGTACCCCATAGCTCAAGCGCAGTGCTCATAGCGTCAACTGCGCCCGGAACACTCACCGACAGAATGCCTCGCAGCGGCATATTGTTGTAACCACGGGCCGCGTAGTACTCCACCGTGGCCATTCTGGGAGCAGCACCGCTGCCGTTGAGTGCACGGAGGCGACCTCGCGTAGCGTCATAGTAGAGGATAAACGTGTCACCACCTAGCCCGCTCATCATCGGCTGAACAACACCCAACACGGCCGCAGCGGCTATGGCGGAATCTATAGCGTTCCCGCCTTGTTGAAGGATATTGAGGGCTGTCGCCGATGCCAGTGGATGAGCTGTTGCCACCATCCCGCGGGTCGCCACACGCGGTGAAAGCCTCTCAGGAGAACTTCGCATCTCCTCCCCGCTGCCGGTTCCGGTCATTCCAGTCATCCTTCAGGCGCGATAGGTGAATCCTGTCACGTGATGTATTTCTCGACAGTCAGGTATCGATCGCGTCTGTCCGGCAGCACCGTGACAACCCGCGCTTTGGGTCCGAGGGCCCGCGCCAGACGTATGGCTGCAACCACGTTCGCTCCACTGGAGACACCACAGAGCAACCCCTCTTCTAGGGCAAGCCGGTGCATCATGTCGACTGCATCCTCATCGGATACGATAAATGTCTGATCGACAACATTCGCTCGCGAAATGTCGACAAGGATACCATCCGTAATCCCTGGGATCAGGGGCATCCTTGACTTCGCTTCCCCCAGCATAGGAAGACCCGCTGGCTCCACGGAAGCAATCATCACGTTTGGCCAACATTCCCGCAGGGCTTGCCCAACACCGAGCAGCGTACCTCCTGTACCTACTGACGCCACGAACCCGTCCACCGGGCCATCCACCTGTTCGAGGATCTCCCGACCCGTGGTCTCCCGATGCGCTCGGACATTCTCGAGATTACTGAACTGCCTTGCCCACCACACTCCAGATTCGTGCATTTCGAGTTCTCGACACTTCATCCTTGGCAGAATTTCCAGGATCCCGCCGTGCAGCGCCGGGTCGAGACTCGTACCCTCCGCGCGGGCCTCGACTGGAATCACCTCCGCGCCAAATGCCTTTACCAGTTTGAACCTCTCTCCACTCATGACTTCAGTGGGCATGAAGATCTTCACGCGATATCCTTTCACTGAACCCACGAAGGCCAGGGCAATAGCAGTATTCCCCGTGCTCGCCTCCACGATCGTGCGCCCGGGTTCCAGGGCCCCTGTGCGCTCAGCGGCTTCTACCATGCACAAAGCGATGCGATCTTTGATGCTGCCGCTCGGGTTCAGGTATTCGGCCTTCACCCAAATCTCGGTATCGAGGTCGCCGAGGACATGCCTCAAGTGTACTAAGGGTGTCTTCCCGATGGCCCTCAGAATGCCGTCAACCATTCAGGGGTCTCACATGTTAGCAGGGACTTGTAGCGGGCCGCGCACGTGCCTTCAGGCCTCACTGACCGCATCCAATTGCTAGTGATCGCCTTCATCAACGACGATTCTTCGCTTCGGCTCTAACATATGGATCTCCTTGCCGAAATCTACGACGAGGTCGCGGATCACGGGATACCCTTCCAGCGGTTCAATCCGGATTGCGTCTAGGCGATTGACCAACGTCAGGCAGGTCAACACTCGCTTCCCATTCACTTTCGCCTCGCATGAATGACAAAATCCCTCACGGCAGAGCTCACGCCTGAAATCCAATGATGGATCCATGTTGTCGTAAATGTGGAAGAGGATATCGAGGACGCGGTAAAGACCTTCTTTCCTCACCAGGTAGGTAGCAAAATACTCTGCCTCTGTGTGTGGGTTGTACCGCTTGATCCGAACCTGATACTTGTCAGTCATGGAGTCACCCACGCCGATGACTTTTCCAGTGCTGGAGGCGTGCAGTGTGTAAAGCGCACAGGATCGAGGCGATGCTGAGCATCACCATGGGCGTTCCGCCAGACCACAATGTTACAGAGCCATTTCTCGTCATCGGCTTGGGGAAAATCCTCGCGTTGATGCGAACCTCGGCTTTCGGTACGTAGAAGGGCAGACCGAACGATCGGTTCTGCCAGAACGAGCATCAAATCGAGCTCGAGCGCATCGAACAAACTGGGGTGGTGCCGTGGCTCAGGTGTTACGGTAGCCACGTTGGCTTCGCTTCTAAGCTCCCCCAGACTCTCGAGCGCTCGACTCAAGCCGTCCGCCGCTCGTAGAACCCATACGTACTTGTTCATCATCTCAGCGAGGTCTGTGCGGATGTCCCGCGGAAGCCGCCCAGGACCTTTCCGATCAAGCACACGGTAGAAGTACTCGACCGCTTCACTTTTCTCCGCTGGGTCGATGTCCGGCAGGGTTCCCTTTCGCCGGGCCGCCGCACGGCCTGCCCGGACCCCGAAGACGGCGCACTCCGAAAGCGCATTCCCGCCCAACCTGTTGGCCCCATGCAGCCCGCCGCCTGCTTCGCCCGCTGCAAAGAGACCTAGGATAGTGGTTTCACCATCGACGCTAAAGCGAATACCCCCCATTGTATAGTGATAATATGGACCGACTTCCATCCTGCGGGTGTCGATGCCCAAACTCTGGGGTCGGGCGTACGCTTTCGCAAACTCGGTCTTCACCGCCTGCCAGTTTTCAACTGCATGCGTATCAAGCCATACCCCCCCATGCTCAGTACCGCGACCTTCTCGAATCTCGCTGTGAATCGCCCAAGTCAGTTGATCGCGCGGGACATTCTCAAGTCTCGCCGGATCGTAGCGCTCCATGAACCGGTCGCCTAAGGCATTGTAGAGACGAAGCCCTTTGCTCCAAAGCACACTTGACGCAACACCCATCCCCTTGATGCACTCAGGCCACACGAATCCTGTCGGGAATATCTGATGAAACTCCATGTCCTGGAGCTCGGCTCCCGCGAAATACGCCATCGCCATGCCATCACCTGTGGCTCCCGTATCCATTCCGCATATCTTGTAGAGCCTGCCGGCACCGCCCGTTGCCAAGATGACGGTTCGAGCGCGGATCAGAAGAAGCCGACCCACCGCACTTTGCCAGCCAACCACTCCGGCGATTTGACCATCCGTGGATTTGAGCAGGCGGAATACCAGGAAGTCGTTCAGCACGTGGATGGTTGGCCGCTGTTGGACGGCATGCGCCAGAACCCCCTGTAGCATCTTGCCTGTCTTGGCGTCGTAGCACACCCCACGCCTGTAAGACATCCCCGGCATTGGACGTTGCCAGTACCGGCCGTCTGGGAGTTTGTCCCATGGCATCCCAAGGCTATCGAGGTAGTACACCATAGAAGGTGAATCAAAGCACAATATGTGGGCCAACTCCTGATTGGCGAGGTAACGCGATCCGATGACTGTGTCTGTGAAATGGGACCATGGAGAGTCCTCTTCATCCCCATGGCCAATGGCCGCAGCCATCTCCACTGTCGCGATGTTAGTAGTGCCCGTCCTCCCTAAGGCGCCCTTACTAGTCAGGACGACTTCGGCATCATTGTCCGCTGCCTCGATCGCCGCCAGGCATCCGGCAGCACCTGTGCCAACGACCAAAACGTCGCAACGCCGCTCCTCCAGATCGATCATGTCCCAGTCCCCTCGGCTCTACCGGCTCAATGGATGCCAGACTTGCTTGAACACCCTCAAAAAGTTGCCGCCTAGGATCCTGCGGGTATCCTCCTCGGCATATCCGCGCCTCAGCAGACCAACAGCTACACCCGGCAGCCCTGCAATGGTCTCCAACCCCACACAGTGGCGAGTTTCGAACTTGCTGTAAGGCCGAAACATTTCGGGATATCGAATGAGGAACTTCTGAAAGTTTGCCCGAGTATTGCCCTCAAACAGATCCGTTCCGATGCCTATATGATCTATGCCAACGAGCTGAACCAAATAGTCGATATGTGTAATGTAATCGTCCAACGTCGGTCGCACTCCGGGTTTCGTCTCCGCGAAAATAGAGTACGGAGTTACTCCCACAACGCCACCTTTCGCAGCGACCGCGCGCACTTGCTCGTCCGTGATATTCCGGATGTTGTCACAGACTGCTCGGGCGTTCGCATGACTGAAGATTGCGGGGTCTTTCGAGACTTCGATAGCCTCCAAACTAGTGCGCATGCCAACGTGCGACAAGTCCATAACGATGCCCAGTCGGTTCAGTTCCCGAACCACTTCGCGGCCGAATTCAGTCAAGCCGCGATCCTCTCGTTCCATGCAACTGCTGCCCAGACTGTTGGATTCCTGGTATGTCAGTTGGAAGACCCTCAGGCCCAACTGATGAAAGATAGAGATATATTCGAAAGTGTCCTCTATCGGCGCGGCTCCCTGAAAACCCAAAATAATGCCCAGGCGCCCGTCGGACTTCGCCCGGTGAATATCTTCAGCTGTTTTCACAAGCAAAGTCTGCTCCTCTAGTGCGTCCAACAGCAGCAGGTAGTCGGCTATGTTCTTGATAGTTTCCCGAAATCGCTCCGTCTGTCCAACGGTTACATTCACCGCTGTAACACCCGCAGCCAGCAAGCGCTCAGCCGCCCGGGCACTGCCTCCCATCCCATCAATCACGATGGCGTCTTGGTAAAACCGTCCAGCTCGACCCGAAAGATCTTGGACCTCAACAGCCACGCCCGCCACCTCCCAGTTCGGCCGATGCCGTCTACATCCGCCGCCGTGCCGCGGATTCAAACTATCTCTCGCACTCCTACTGCCAAGAAGCTTGAAGACCGATAGCGCGCGGTGCCCCTTCGACAGCAGTTCGTCCCGACCCGCCCGCGCAGATCCCGCCTTTACGATTCACGGGGACGCGACATCTCCCGCCCGGACGCGGCCGCCCACAAGCAGCGAGCGAGAGAAACCGAGCCTCCCGGAAGCTGCCTCAGAAAGCCGCCTCATAACAGGTACAAGGGCGTCAATCCGGTCTTTCGACATTCGGCTCGCCGGCCCCACGAGTGCGATAGCGGCTACTGCACTCCCTGTATGGTCGAACACGGGCACTGCAATGGAGCGCAGGCCCTCTGACAACTCCCCGTAACTCAAGGCGTAACCCCGCTGACGGACTTCCTTTAGTTTCTTCAACGCCTCGGTCAGGCTCCGAGGCGTACGGGACGTACGGGAAACGAACTTGCATGACCGCAGAATCCGCTGCGCTTCCTCATCGGGCATGAACGCCAATATCGCCCTGGGGGATGCACCTGCGTATGCTGGGTTCCTGTTGCCGACCTCATAGGCAATCCGCAACCGTTGCGGGCTCTCAACCTTGTCGACGCAAATGCAGTCGGCTCCGCGGAGGACCGACAAAACGGCAGTCTCCTGCGTCTTTACAACAAGTCCCTCGAGTAGCGGCCTGACTGCCTGACCGACTTCGAGCCTCCTCGAGACGAGCGACCCTAGCTCAAGAAGGCCGACACCTAGTCGAAACTTCTTAGTGACTGAGTCCTGCTCAAGGAACCCGTGCTGATGCAGCGTCCGAGCAGTACGATGAACCACACTCTTGTATTCTCGGAGTGCCGCAGCCAGTTCGGAGACACCGACTTCGTCCCTGGTCTTGAACTCCAGCAGCAAGCGGGCCGCACGCTCCACACTCTTAGAAATGCTGGCTTTGGGAGCATTCTGGGATCGAGAGTTCCTAGGAGAACGCCGTTCTTGTGATAAGAACACGACCTAATTGTAGGAACGCACCCAGCATTTTGTCAATCGGGCGCATTGGCTCACAAAAATCTGAGTTTGCCCAGGGCCGTTGCCTCATTGAAAATCTGAGCGAGCTTATCTCCACCTTGAGAGGTCCGGCCCGTCCCATGACCCCCCTCGCCAAGCACCAGCTCGCCCAGGCCCTGCACTCCCAACTACCGCGCTGCCAGACGCGTCGAGAAGGCTCAGATCCTGGACGCCTTCGTCAAGGCGCCCGGCTACCACCGGAACTACGCCATCACCCTCCTCCACCACGGGCCACCCCAACGGAGACCGGAGCGGCGGGGCCGCCCCGCCCGCTATGGTGCCCCGGTCGTGGAGACCCTGCGCCGCCTCTGGGAGGCCTCGGGCTACCTGTGCAGCAAGCGCCTGCGCCCCTTCCTGGCCCCTCCTAGCCACGATCGAGCGCTGCGGCGAACTCACACTCTCGCCCCCGGTCAAGACCGCCCTCGTGCGGATGAGCGCCGCCACCATCGATCGCAAAGCTCGCCGCCTATCGGCGGCACCCCAAGCCCCGCGGCCTGACCACGACGCGCCCGGGGAGCCTGCTCAAGCAGCACGTCCCCGTCCGCACCTTTGCCCAGTGGGATGAGCGGCACCCCGGCTTTTACGGAACTGGACCTCGTCGGTCACTGCGGCGAGTCGACCCACGGGGAGCACGTCCAGAGCTTGTCCGTCGTCGACATCGCCACGGCCTGGTTTGAAGCCCGGGCCGTCGTCAACCGCAGCCAGCGGCGCGTCTTCGCCGCGCTCACCACGATCCGCGAGCGGCTGCCCTTCCCGCTGCGGGGCATCGACGCCGACAACGACAGCGCGTTCATCAACGCCAACCTCATCGCCTACTGCCAGGCCCAAGGCCTCACCTTCACCCGCTGCCGGGAGTATCGCAAGAATGACCAGGCCCACGTCGAAGAACGCAATGGGGCGGTCATCCGCCGCCTCATCGGCTACGAGCGGTACGAGGGCGAGCCGGCCGCCGCCGCGCTCAGCGCCGTCTACGACGTGCTGCGCCTCTGGGTGAACTTCTTCCAACCCACCATGAGGCTCGTCGCCAAGGAGCGGCTCGGGGCGAAAGTGATCAAGCGTTACGATCAGGCCAAGACCCCTTATCAGCGGGTCCTCGAAGCGCCGGAGATCTCCGCATCCGCCAAGCAGGCTCTCCGCGCCCTTCTACCAGACGCTCAATCCCATTCAGCTTCGGCGGGAACCCGAGCGGCGCCTGAAGAGGCTGCGGGACCACGGGCTGGTCGGCTCAGGTCTCTCGATGAGGCAACTTAGTCCGGAAACTCAGGTTTTCTCATGAGTCAACACGTCGGGCCGACGGAAAGGAGTTTGTGGCCACGATCGCGAACACATATCATGCGTTCTCCTAAGGAGAACGCCATTCTGATTTCCATAGGGAAACTTAAAGGGGCGCGCGAGATGGGCAGGGTATGGGACGACATCATTCCAGAGAACGATCTCAGCGTTTATGCGACGGCCGGCTACGGGGGAAAGAGCGGCTTCGGTAGGTGGCCGGCCCTGCTCATCGTGGACATTCTCTACAACTTTGTGGGCGAGCGACCTGAACCTATATCGGAGTCAGTCAAGGAGTACCCTAACTCCTGCGGCGAAGCCGGATGGCAGGCCGTGTACAAGACGAAGGAGTTGCTCGAGGCGGCGCGCGCCGCCTCCATTCCAATCTTCTACGGCCAAAGCAAACCTAAGCCTGACCAACCCCCGCAGCTAAACCCATGGGCAGCTCGAGGCGGGCCCACCGATGTGGACCGGACTCGCGGACGTGGTCAAGATATAGTGGATGAGCTCGCTCCGCAACCCGGCGAGATGATTATTGACAAGAACTTCCGGCCCAGCATGTTCTTCGGAACGGCGCTTGCAGCGTACCTTACGAGCCTTCGAGTAGACACAGTCCTCGTGTGCGGCTGCACAACAAGCGGGTGTGTACGCGCGACAGTCGTCGATGCATTTTCGTACAGTTACAAGACTATCGTCGTCGAGGAATGCACTTTTGACCGTAGCGCAGTCTCTCACAAGGTCAACCTCTTCGACATGCACCAGAAGTACGCGGACGTGCTGCCTCTTGCAGACGTCGAGGCCTACCTGAGAACCCTGAGGAGTGAATCCCGGCAGGAGGTCCGCGGGCTTACCAGATGAGCGCGCCCTCAATGCGAGGAGCTGCCCCTATGTCGGGTGCGCCTCCAATATGACCACTGGCTGTCCGGCAGTACTCCCGGTCGCGTCAGTCGAAAACGCGTCGAGCCGGCGCATGGCCTCGGCAGACGCACAGCGGCGACGCTTCGGGAGAACCCACAAAGTCCTAGCAGAAGGAGGTCCACGATGCTGCCTCTGAAGAGAGGATGGCTGGTCGCATTGTTAGGTCTAGCAGTCAGTCTCGCGATGGGAGTCCCACCCGCACTGGTGTCCTCCCAAAGCGCTGGGAAGGAGGAGGGATTGCTGGCAGCACTAAACAAGCTGTCGCCGTCGGAAAGAAGGGAGAAGCTTGAACAGGAAGCTCGGCGAGAAGGCAAGGTCGTCTTTTACACAGGTTTCACCTTCGCAAGCGTTCCAAGGCTTGTTGAAGGCTTCCAAAAGGCGTACCCGTACGTGAAAGTGGAGGTCCTGAACCTGGGACCGGCGGATCTCCTCCCTAGGTACCTGTCCGAGTCCCAAGCCAACAGACCTTTCGCCGACATCATCCACTTCCCAAGCGAGCAAATGTACATTGTCCTAAAGGCTGGAACTGTGGCGAAGTACAATGCGCCCGAGAGAGTCAACTACGCCAACAACCAAAAAGACGCGCAGGGCTACTGGACGACAATGAACTGGGACCTCGAGGGTGTTATGTACAACACTAGCCAGGTCCAGCCTCAGGATGTTCCCAAGACGCTCGCCGACCTGCTAGAGCCCAAGTACAAGGGTAGATTGGCGCGCACAGCTATCGGAGGTCGCTTCGTCGCCGCGGTTCGGAAATTCTACGGTAACGAACAAGGACTGGCATACCTCCAGCATCTGGCCGGGCAGGATATCAGGATCTACGCTAGCAACTCGGCACTCGCGGGTGCAATCGCGACAGGGGAACGGCCTATCGCATTCGACCAGCACTTGAACAACTATGGAGTAGTCAAAGAGAAGGGGGCACCTGTCCAGTTTGTTGTTGTGAATCCCACCTTCCTGCACCTCAACGGCGTAGCGATCGCGAAAGGAGCCCCCCATCCCTATGCTGCCGCCCTCCTCTACGACTGGCTGGTCTCAAAGTCCGGGCAAGAGGTGATTGCCGCCGCCGGATTCCAGCCCGCGCACCGACAGGTTAGAGGCCCATATCCGGAACTCTGGCAGCAGGCTAAGAAGGGCATCGTGATTGCATACACACCCGAGCTCGTGGGGCCTGCATCTGCGGAGAATTCGAAGATCTTCACGGACCTGTTCATCCGAAGGTGACGAACTGAAGCAGGCTGCCAAACGAAAGGCGTCGAAAGACGCAGCTCTGCGGCGTGCGGGGCTCCTATGAAGTAATCTGACCGGTGAACCTCCGCACGCCGACGCCGCGAGAGTAAGCGGGTGTCGACTTGAGTGCGGGCCAGCGAATAGTCTTCGGCGCGCTAATTCTCGTCGTAGCTTACCTGGTCTTGGTACCGATCGCCGCGCTCGTCCTGGGTAGTCTTCGGGACCAGCCGCCTGGTTTTCCAGGGGCTTTTACGCTCCGAAACTTCGCCGAGGTCGTCCACACGCCGCGAACGTTGGTGTTGCTGCGGCAGTCGTTCATCTTCGCGGCGACTGCGAGCCTGATTGCTTTCGCCCTCGGGACATTTCTTGCATGGATTGTGGAGCGAACAAATACCCCTGGCACAAACCTAATCTTCTTGGCGACTGTACTCCCGCTCTATGCCCCGACGGTGCTCTTGACACTGGCGTGGACACTGTTGCTCAATCCTAACTCCGGTGCGATCAACGTCATTCTAAAGCAACTGCTGGATTCTACCAGCCCCCTGTTCAACATTTATTCCATGGGGGGTATGATCTGGGTCCGCTCGCTTCTCGACGTACCCTTGGCGTTCCTGTGGATGTCTCCGATCTTTCGGACGATGGACGTTCAATATGAAGAAGCCGCTCACATCTGCGGGGCCAGTCGCACCCGCGTATTTCTGGATATCACACTGCCCCTCGCCACCCCCGCAGTCGTGGCAACTTTACTCATCACCTTCGTTGCCGCGATAGAGGATTTGGCTGTTCCTCTCTTTATTGGAATCCCGGGCAAGGCATTTGTGCTTTCAAGCGAAATCTTTCTAGCCACAATGAGCGTGCCCTCCAACATCAACGTTGCCAGCGCCTACGGAATCATCTTGTTGCTCGTAACCATCGCAGCGATGTCCCTGTACCTACGGCTCACCGCCCACTCGGAGCGATTCGTGACAGTCACCGGAAGAGGATACCGAGCGAAGCAGACCGATCTCGGCCTGTTCAAATACGCAACCCTTGCTGGCGCAGTTGTGCTCCTTTTCGTGGTCGCCCTCGTCCCGACCCTGATTCTTCTCTGGACCGCCTTCGTGCCTTTCTCTCAGATACCCACCCTAGGAGGGCTTACTAAGCTCACCATTAAGAACTTCCTCGATCTCTTTCGATTGTCAATGACCAAACGCGCTCTCATGGACAGCGCACTGCTCGGCGTCAGCACTGGGATCCTTGTGATGATTATGACCGCACTAATCGCATGGCTACTTACGCGCACGAGAACGAAGGGGCGAAATCTCATTGACTCGCTGGCAACGCTGCCGTTAGCAGTACCGGGCATCGTTGTCGGTGTTGGATTATTATGGGTATACCTCCCGCTGCGCATTCCAATATATGCAACACTCTGGATACTATTGATCGCTTACGTAACGCGCTTTATTCCTTACGGCCTACGAATTCTGAAGCCCGCGTTCAACCAACTTCATCCGGAATTGGAGGAAGCCGCCCAGGTCGCCGGCGCCAGTTGGGGCAGGGTCTTCCGGTCTGTTTCCTTACCTCTTATCCTCCCAGCGATACTAAGCGGCCTCATTTTCGTATTCGTCCGGGCTTTCAGAGAATTGCCCTCCTCCATGTTCCTGACCCACCTCAGAACTGAAGTGTTCTCGGTTACCCTTTACAACATGTGGCAAAGCGGCCAGGTTGAGATGGCCGCGGCGCTTGGTGTGCTTTCACTAGTGATCCTCGGAGGCGTGACTTTGTTTGTCCGGATCCTGGTTCCCCGATGGTAGGCAAAGCCATGATTAAGGTGGAAAAGCTGGAAAAGACCTTCGTCATCAGGCAGGGCAAAGTCAATGCTGTCCGCGGCGTGTCTTTCAGCATCGATGGAGGGCAATTCTTCACGCTATTGGGACCAAGTGGGTGCGGAAAGACAACAGTTCTTCGGTGCCTGGCCGGCCTAGAGCGTCCTGAGGCGGGCG
>Ga0209321_10002559_pt1 | contig 12267 bp, 12 predicted proteins | sample Rifsed16ft4_FD_184012 | JGI IMG/M metagenome (GOLD analysis project Ga0209321, IMG submission 184012) | Soil microbial communities from Rifle, Colorado, USA - sediment 16ft 4 - CSP-I_5_4 (version 2) | ecosystem: Environmental > Terrestrial > Deep subsurface > Rock core/Sediment | place: Rifle... | reverse complement strand
GGGGAGGTCGTAGGGGCTGCCACCAAAGATTTTCACGAACAGGGCTTGTCTGCCGTTGCCGAGCAGACAGCCGGAGTGCGTTTTGATCTAGCATCGATCAAACGCCCCATTCCAAAGAATTTCCGTACCACAGGATTATTCGAATCCAAATCATGGTACGTGCCGCCCGCTCCTGCTTACATTCCGCCACCTCAACCGACGGCGCCACCTCTCCAGTTAATTTTTATCGGGCGCATGGTTGATGCCGGCGAAGTGACATTGTTCCTCTCAAAAAACGATCGCCATTATGTTGTCAAAGAGAAAGATATATTGGATGACACCTACCGGATCGACAAGATTGGTGACAGTGATGCGGTACTGACATATTTGCCCACCGACACCCAGCAGACTTTATCGTTCAATACCACTCCCGCGGCTAATGCCCTGATCAGAGCATCAGAACTGAAAACAGCGATGCTTCCTGCCATTCCGACACCACAGCTTTCTTCAAATTGATTGACGCATGATGCTCAAGAAAAATCTCTTAATCGGAGTATTGTTGGGTCTACTGTTGACCGGATGTGCCGCGCAACGCGCTTTTGATGAAGGTCAGGGGCTGATTGAGCAAGGCAAAGTGGAGGAAGGATTGGCGCAAATGGGCAAGGCTTATCGGTTGGATCCGGGCAACAGCAAATATCGCGCTCAATATTTTAAGCGTCGTGAAGCAACCGTTTTTCAATGGCTGACGCAAGCTGAAGCGGCCAAGAACAAAGCAAGCTGGGAGGAGGCCGAGAATTATTACCAACGCGTCCTCCGAATAGACTCGGACAATCCTCGCGCAAAAATCGGTCTTAGCTCTTTGGATGCCGAGAAGAAGCGAATGCAATTGCTTACCGAGGCAAGAGGGCAATTTAACAAAGGCGATATTGCCGAAGCCTCCCAAAAAGTCAGGTCTGTGCTGGCCGATTCGCCCTCTTATCCAGTGGCGTTGAAACTGAAACGAGAAATCGAAGCCAAGTTGGCATCATTCGATCAGGCCGGAACGATCTTCAAGTCCAGGCTCGCGCGACCGATCACCATTGAGTTTAAAGATGCTCCGATCCGCACGGTTTTTGATTCGATCTCAAAAGCAGCTGATGTCAACTTTATCTTCGACAAAGAGATGCGTTCGGATCTGCGCGTCAATTTGCTTGTGCGCGATGCCAGTATCGAGGATGTCATCCGCTTCATATTGGTAACCAACCAATTGAATGAGCGTGTGCTGAACGGGAACACTCTATTCATTTATCCCAATACCGCGGACAAGCTGCGGGATTTCCAGGAACTTCAAATCAGGAATTTCTATTTGACCAATGCGAGCGCAAAGGACGTCGCAAATGCACTCAGAGGGATGGTCAAGCCCAAGGATATTTATGTTGATGAAAAACTCAACATGATTGTGATGCAAGACACTGCAGAGGTTATTCGTGTTGCAGAAAGACTGATTGCGGCACAGGACATCGCCGAACCGGAGGTCATGCTGGAGGTTGAGGTGCTGGAAGTCGGTACGAGCCTGCTGGATAACATCGGCATACAGTACCCGAGTCAGATCAGTTACAGCGTGGTCGGAGCTGGAGGGGCGAGAGGGACAGCAACATTGCCTGAATTGCTTAACCGCAATGCGGGATTGGTGCGGGTTTCACTTTCTGATCCTGCCTTGATCATAAATATGCTCCATCAGGATGGGGATACTAATCTATTGGCTAATCCAAGGATACGCGTCAAGAATCGCGAGAAGGCCAACATCCACATCGGCGATAAAGTGCCTGTTGTTACCAACATTGCTACTGCGACTGGTTTGGTTTCTCAGAACATCAGCTATCTCGATGTCGGGTTGAAACTGGAAGTGGAACCCACGATTTATCTCGACAGCGAAGTAGGTATCAAAGTTGGTCTTGAAGTCAGCAACATAGCGAAGCAAATTCAGAATACCAATGGTTCGCTTACGTATCAGATTGGCACGCGCAACGCTAATACCGTGTTGCGCCTCAAAGATGGTGAAACACAGATTCTGGCGGGGCTGATCAACAAAGAAGACCGCAAATCGGGTAACGGAATACCGGGCCTGGGGCAATTGCCCATCGTGGGCGAGTTGTTTTCCAGTAGTACCGATACTGCTTCCAGGACCGAAGTCGTACTGTTGATCACGCCGCGAGTGATTCGTAATATCGTCCGCCCTGAATCACCCATAGAGGAGTTTTCGTCGGGAAGTCTTTCCCATATGAGCCTGGAAAAAATGGAGATTAACCCCGCCGATATTGTTAGGCAAAAGCCGCCTGTCTTGGATGGCGCGGTGCCCATCGTTTCGAAGCTGGCCGATCCAGGCAGACACCCGGATGTGCCATCAGCGCCTCCAGCATTGGGCAGTGCTCAGCTGTCGCTAGACAGCCCGTCCCAGATTTCGGTCTCGGATACATTCACCGTTAAGATCAACTTGTCTGCAAAAGGTGTGCAGAATGTGCTTTTGAATATGTCGTTTGATCCGTCCAGACTTAAAGTCGTCAGTGTCGCAGAAGGTGAGCTATTCAAGAAGCAGGACGTTAAAACTCGATTCGTACAGCTGGTACAAGACAAGTCTGGACGTATTGCTCTGGGAGTCATGCGCCAAGGCAACGATGTGCAAGGGGAGGGGCTGCTCGCCAGTGTTACATTCCAACCGTTGACCTCTGCAGCAGGTGATACGCAACTGCGCATGGAGGTGGCGAATTTCTCGGACTCGGAAAAACGCATAATTCCAGTCAACACCTTGCCAACAGCAACCGTAAAAATCGTCAAGTAGCTTGCATCGCGATGTCACAACATTATAGATACTGCGCGAAAAACGGTTTCACATTGATCGAGCTTCTGGTCACGGTCGTTATCGTTGCCATTCTGGCAACAGTTGCCATGCCATTGTCCGAGCTATCCCAGCAGCGAGCCAAGGAGCAGGAACTGCGCCAGAGCCTGCGCGAAATACGCATGGCGATCGATACCTACAAACAAGCGGTCGATGAGGGAAGAGTGGCTCGATCAATAGACCAAAGTGGATACCCGCCGAGGCTGTCGGTGTTGGTTGATGGCGCGCCTGACATCAGAAGCCCTGGTTCAAAAAAAATATACTTTTTGCGGCGCGTGCCCAGAGATCCTTTTGCGGAAGATGGCGCCGATGCCGAGTCTTCATGGGGTAAGCGCAGCTACGATAGTCCGGCGGATGCACCGCATGCCGGGAAAGATGTGTATGACGTCTATTCTCTGAGCGGACGGACAGGGATGAACGGTGTCCCTTACCGTGAGTGGTAAAGAGATGATAGCCAGAATGCAATCCGGAAGAGGTTTTACCCTCGTCGAATTGCTGGTTGTAATGACAATCATCGCCTTGCTGTTATCAATCGTCACGCCGCGTTATTTTCATAACATCAGCAAGGCAGAGGAAACCGTACTCAAGCAGAACCTGTCCTTGATGCGCGAGGCCTTGGATAAATTTCATGCCGACACGGGCAAATATCCTGACACGCTGGAAGACATGGTCAGAAAAAAATACTTCCGCAAAATCCCATTCGATCCCATCACGCAGAGCGACAAGACCTGGATATTGATTCAGCCGTCCAATGCGGAAAAGGGTGCGATTTATGACGTCAAGAGTGGAGCGCCGGGTAATGCCAAAGACGGGACGGCCTATGCGGACTGGTAAACTCAAGAGGAGGCAAGCCGGATTCACCTATCTGACCATCCTGTTTGCCATCGCAGTGGCGGGCGTGACGTTGGCAAAGACTGGTATCGACTGGAGCCAGGCCAACCAGCGAGAAAAGGAGCGTGAATTGTTGTTTGTAGGCGATCAATACCGGCAGGCGATCGCACTCTTCTACGAGCGTACACCGGGAGTCATTAAGCGCTACCCTTCCAGATTGGAGGACCTGCTTTCCGATACGCGCTACAACCCTCCACAGCGCTATCTGCGAAGGCTCTATCGCGACCCGGTCACGAACCAAAAGTGGGGCGTCATCACGGCTATCGAGGGTGGCATCATGGGAGTGCGCAGCTTGTCTGATGCGACTCCTATCAAGAGCACGAATTTTAGCTATGCGGATCGGTCATTCGAGGGGGAAACAAAATATTCAAGTTGGCAATTTGTCTACACGCCATTGCCAACACTCTCAAAATGAATCATTCAATGGCTATCAATTGATGGTGCAGCAGAGTGGCGCAGTATCTGAGCGCCACCAGATCGGTTCGGAAACACAGCTAATTTATAAGGGGCATATACATGACTATCTTTTCCATAAGGGCGGTATCAGAACATTCGAGGAGGCGTTGCACTGGCTTTACTCTTCTGGAGCTTCTGGTGGTAATGGTGATCATCGGTTTGCTTGCTGGGTATGTCGGCCCCAAGTATTTCAGCCAGATCGGCAAATCCGAAATCAAGGTAACGCGCGCCCAGATCGACGCCTTCGACAAAGCGCTTGATCAGTATCGCCTCGATACAGGGCACTTCCCGAACGCATCGCAGGGATTGAGCGCGTTGATGAGCAAACCTGATAACGAAACCAGATGGGATGGGCCGTATCTGAAGAAAGCACTACCGTCCGATCCATGGGGTAAGGCATATCAATACCGTCAACCCGGAGAACATGGGGAATATGATTTGTACTCCTACGGCAAGGATGGACAGTCTGGTGGCACGGGCGAAAACGCCGACATCACCAACTGGTAGATCGGATGCGCTATCTCGTCACGGCCGTCAAAGGCAGCAATGACCTGTTGTCTCTGGAGCTTGAGGCTCCTGATGAGAATGGCGTCAGGTCGCATTCCGACCTGAACGGATGCACGGTTCTTGAAATCAAACCGCTGCAATTTGGTTTGCCGAGTTTCAAGCGCACCAATAAATTTCCTGTTCTGCTATTCAGCCGAGAGTTGCTCGCTCTGTTGACGGCCGGACTTTCTCTCACGGAAGTGATGGACTTGTTGGTTGAAAAAGAACATAACCACGTCAACCGAAAGTTGCTTGATTCATTGCGCACCGCACTCTATCAGGGCAAGTCCCTGTCCAATGCATTGAGTACATTTCCAGATGTGTTCTCTGAGTTCTATGTGGCGACAGTCAGCGCCAGTGAACGTACTGGTAGTCTGACAGAAGCACTGGATCGTTATGTACGTTTCCAGGAACAAGCCGATGTCATCAGAAAACGGGTCATCAGTGCTTTGGTGTATCCAGCGTTACTGATCGTTGTGGGTGGTTTGGTAAGCCTTTTCCTGATGTTCTATGTAGTGCCGCGCTTTAGTCGCGTGTACGAAGATATTCGTGGTGATGTGCCACTTTTTTCGCGATTGCTGTTGGAGTGGGGGCAGTTCGCCAATGCGCATGCCGGAATCCTGCTCGGCGGGACCGTAGTTCTCATCGGCCTGACTGTCTATTGGCTGTGTCAGCGCAGTTCCCGGGCGTGGCTGATGCAAGCCATACAGCGTGTTCCGGCAATTGGTGAACGGGTCAGGCTCTACCAGTTATCACGCTTGTATCGGACATTGGGTATGCTGTTGCGAGGCGGCATTCCCATGGTTACTGCCATTGACATGGCCAAAGGACTCTTGTCGCATGAGCTGCAAATCAGGCTGTCCTGCGCGGGGCGTGAAATCAGAGAAGGCGTTACTATCTCCCAAGCAATGGACAGGAACCAGCTCAGTACGATGGTTTCTTCACGCATGTTGCGGGTGGGAGAGCGTAGCGGACAAATGGGGGAAATGATGGACCGCACATCTGATTTCATGAATGAAGAATTGACCGTCTGGGTTGACTGGTTTACCAGGCTTTTCGAACCGCTCTTGATGGCATTTATCGGGATCGTGATCGGATTGATCGTGGTGCTGATGTACATGCCCATATTTGAATTAGCGAGCAGCATCCAGTGAATTAACATCGATCCTCCATGCCAGACATTTCGCATCAACTGATTAGTGACGCCCGTGCCAAATCCTGCAAGGATGGCGGGCGCCTGATTGAAGTATTGCAGCAGATGAGTGGACTGGATGATCCGGCCTTCGTCGAACAATTAGCGGGCCTGTTTCATTACCCTGAATTGAGTAGGGCTGAGTTGCGCACGATGCAGCCCGCTTTTGATGTGGTGAGCTATCAGGATGCTGTTAAACGCGGTTGTATGGAGGTGCAGGATGCGGATGGTGCTTCGCTATTCTTGTTCTCCGATCCGTTTGATCAGGGGCTACGTGCTTGGGCACAGAGTGTGGTTCCACAACAGCACACTTGGCGGTTAGTGCATCACATCGATTTGGCTGCTCACCTTGCGCAACAGGAACACTTGGTGCGTGCGGTGGACGATGCGTTGCTCGGTTCGGATTCGCAAAGCGCTAACGTGGAGCAACGGGATATTTCTCTGCTTTCCATAAGTGAAGATGGTAGCCCCGTCGTAAAGTTGGTGAACTCGGCGTTGTATGATGCATTGAAAGCCGGGGCCAGCGACATTCATTTGGAAAGTACGCACAATGGCCTGGTCATCAAAAACCGCATTGACGGTGTGTTGAACTGGATCGGAGAAGTTCGAGGGCGCGAGACCGCAGAGCAAGCCATATCGCGTATCAAGGTGATGGCTGAACTGGATATTGCCGAACATCGCGTTCCGCAGGACGGACGTTTCAAGGCCGTAGTGGGCGGGCGGGAAGTTGATTTTCGTGTGTCCATCATGCCCAGTATTTTTGGCGAAGATGCGGTGTTGCGTATCTTGGACAAGAAAGCGCTGTCTGACGAATTAAAAGGATTTAATCTGGACAGCCTGGGGTTCGAGGCAGGTGTGATGAAAGAAATTCGCCGTCTCGCTAAAGAACCCTATGGCATGTTGCTAATGACCGGTCCAACGGGCAGCGGTAAGACCACTACTCTGTATGCGATCCTCTCTGAGATCAACAAGGGGCTGGACAAGATCATCACCATCGAGGATCCGATCGAGTATCAATTATCGGGTATTTTGCAGATTCCGGTGAACGAGAAAAAAGGACTGACATTTGCTCGCGGATTGCGCTCCATCCTTAGGCATGATCCCGACAAAATCATGGTGGGTGAAATACGCGATTCAGAGACCGCGCATATTGCCATTCAGTCCGCTTTAACCGGCCATCTTGTGTTTACCTCTGTGCATGCCAATAATGTATTCGACGTGATGAGCCGTTTTATGCACATGGAAGTTGATTCGTACAGTTTCGTCTCGGCTCTGAATGGCGTATTGGCGCAACGACTGGTGCGTATCAATTGTCGGCATTGTGCTGAGCAGTATGTGCCGACCGATGAAGAGTTGAGCGATTCCGGGTTGAGCAGGGAGATAACCGGGCACTATCAGTTCAAAAAAGGTAAAGGGTGTGGGCGGTGCAGGGAAACAGGATTTGCTGGACGCAAGGCAATTGCGGAAATCTTGTTGCTGAACGATAAATTGCGAGGACTGATCACTGGTCGCGCGCCCGTCGAACTAATCAAGGAGGCAGCAAGCCAGAATGGCACTAGGCAATTGCGCGAAGCAGCACTAGATCTGGTGGAGCAGGGTGTAACAACATTGGAGGAGATCAATCGTGTCACCTTTGTTGCATAACCGCGCATTTGTTGCTATCAGCTCGGAGCGTATCAGCTTGATCAAGCTGGGGCGTGGGCTGAAACTTAAAGTACAGGCCAAATACGATGAGGTGCTTGCCCCAATTGGTGAATTGCCGTCCTGGAAGGCAGCATTGGATAGAGCCACTCAGCTACTGAGTCAGCCGGAATGGAAAACTGCTGAGGTGAATGTGGTGCTATCGAACAGGCTGGCTCGGTTTGCGGTCATCACGTTTGGCCAGCAATTAAGTAGTTATGCTTCACAAGAGGCTTTTGCCAGACACGTATCGACCCAAACCTATGGGGCGGTGGTTGAGAAGTGGGCATTTCGTATTCAGCCTGGTAAGGCTGGTGCGCCCAGATTGGTCACTGCGCTGGATCAGGGGCTGCTTGATGGTCTTCAGCAGGCCTGTGAGGTGCACCAGCTAAAATTGAATTTGGTGATACCTTGTCTGGCACCGGTGTTCAATCGCTTCCGAAAAATGTTTAAGAAGGACCCTTTCTGGTTAGTCATCAACGAACCGGGGTATTCGTTGCTGGCACTGATGTCGGGGGGGGAGTTTGTCGCCGTCAATGGAGTGAGGCACAACAATATTGACGAGTTGCCTATGCTGCTTGATCGCGAGAACCTGGTTAGCCCGTTGCCCAAGCCTTGTAAGTCGGTTTATTTGTATACGCCTTTACCTAACGATTTCAGAGCAATGCTCAAGACGGAATACGAGTTCGAAAAACTTGATCTTGTAGTGCCAGTTGGCTTCCCGGCGCAATCCGAGGGATTGTATGCCATGACTATGAGCGAATTTCTGTGATGCGACGCCTTGATCTAAATTTCCAGCTCCCCCCTTATCACTCAAGCAGGACGGCAGGCTGGTTGCTGTTCTTGACGGGTTTGGCATTGTTGGTTGAAATGGGTGTGTCATATGACCGGCTACAAAATGACCGAGAGGTGATCAGTCTGGAGATACAAACTTCCCATGTCCGTTTGGATACGCAAAAAATTGACTCCAACAGTCATTTCAACGAGGAGGATTTTGAGGCGGCGCGACAAATCATCTTGCACCTTTCCGCGCCATGGGAAGCATTCTTTGTGGGGCTGGAGTCCGTAAAGAATCCCAACGTGGCGATTTTGTACATACAGCCCGACATGAAGACCGGGTTGTTGCAGATAGAAGGAGAGGCCAAGGATTATGCGGCTGTTCTCACGCTGATTGCGCAACTCAGAGTGACAAAGCCATTCTCGGAAGTGTTTCTTTTGCGTCATGAAGTCAAACGCGATGATCCGCAACATCCGGTTTCTTTTGTTTTGTCGACCCGTTGGGTAAAGCCATCATGAGGCAACAACTCCGTCAGTTGAGGGAGCAATTAGGTTGGCAGGGCATTTCGGGTTTTGTTCTGCTCATTTTGGCCAGCATATTCCATTTTTTGGCACTACAACCCGTAGAGCAGGAAGTGGAGTACATGCACAATCAGTTAGATGCGGCTCGCGTTAAGGTGGATGCTCAGTCTCGATCCTTTGACTCTGGAGACAGACAGAACGAGCTGAACGTCTTCTTTAGTTCCTTGCCAGCCGAACAGAATGTAACGGATATTTTGGCATCAATTTTTGTGGTCGCTGAGGAAAGCGGTGTGGAGCTCAAACAGGGCGAATACCACTTAGACGAGCAGAACAAGCCACGATTGGAGTATGGGTTGTCTTTTCCGGTACAGGGCGGGTACGCGAATATTAGACACTTTGTGTTCCGTATTCTTGCCGATCATCCTGCCATTGCATTGAATCAGATCAATTTTCAGCGGGATCGGGTCAACGATTCAGCACTCAAGGCCGAGATTCGATTGACATTGTTTCTGCGTCCTAATTATCCTGCGCCGAGGCAGGCAAGGAATAACCCATAATAGATCCTGCTCAGGCTGGTACAATCAACCCCATGAATTTGTTAAGCCTGCATCATGATTCTCCGGAGGGGCGTCGTCTCGCCCCGGCCAGAACGACAATGCACAGGCCGACCTGCTGTCGGCCTGTTTTGTTTTGCGGGTTCGCGGGATAGCGTGGACCATGCAAGACCGCTTCGGACGTTCCATCGATTATCTGCGCCTCTCGGTCACCGACCGCTGTGATATGCGCTGCACGTATTGCATGCCGCAGGGTTTCCATGACTATGAAGAGCCGAAAGACTGGCTGACCTTCGATGAAATCGAACGCGTTATCTCTGCGTTCGCCCGCCTTGGTACCTCCAGAGTGCGCATTACCGGCGGCGAACCGCTGCTGCGGCGCGACCTGGCCGGATTGTCCGCACGTATCGCGCGCATCGCGGGCGTGCAGGATCTGGCGCTGAGCACCAATGCCACGCAATTGGCGCAACACGCCGCAGCCCTCAGGGCGGCTGGCGTCACACGCCTCAATGTCAGTCTCGATTCCCTTTGCGCCGAGCGCATCCACAACATCACCCGGCGCGACGCGCTGCAATCCATCCTGGATGGTCTGCTGGTCGCCAAGGCGGCCGGCTTCCAGCCGATCAAGATCAATATGGTGGTGATGGCCGGTGTGAACGAGGACGAGGTCGATGATATGGTGGCATTCTGCCTGCGTCACGGTTTCATCCTGCGTTTCATCGAAACCATGCCGATGGGGGAGACAGGCCGGAACGCCGGCTATGTCGATCTGCAGCCGGTACGCCAGCGGCTGCAGCAACGTTTCGGCCTGATCGATGGCCTGGTGCAGGGGGGCGGTCCGGCGCGCTACCTGGTTTCCGCTGACGGCAGGCTCAGCGTCGGCTTCATCACGCCGATGTCGCAGCACTTTTGCGAGACCTGTAACCGCGTGCGCCTGTCGGTCGACGGCACGCTCTATCTCTGTCTGGGACAGGAGCACAAGTTCGAATTGCGTCCGCTGTTGCGCAACGGCATCAGTGACGCAGGGCTGGAGACGGCCATCCGCGAGGCGATCGACCTCAAACCCGAGCGGCACGAATTCCGCGAACATCCCGGCAAGGTTATCCGCATCATGTCCTCGACAGGGGGATGAAAAAAGCCCCGGCATGCCGGGGCTTTTTGTTTGCCGCGAAGCGAACGCTTATTTCAGCTTTTCGATGCCCAGCATCTTCATGATGCTGCCTTCATAGAACGGCTCGGACGTGCCTTTCTTCATCTTGCGGATGAAATACTTCTCGAATGCGATCTTGGCCAGGTGCACCCACTTGCCTTCGGAGAACCAGTTCACGTTGCGCGGCGGGATCTGCGGGATGGCGACGAATGCCACGCCGCTTTCGCCGAAGTCGGCCAGACACACCGCGTTCCAGGTCGCCTCGGCGTCAGCCGGCTCGCCGGTAATGTCGGCATGGATGTTGTGCACGGTGGCGGTCACCATGGATTCGATCATGTAGCCGGTCTTCGGTGTGCCGACCGGAACCGGCGTGGCTTCCACCGGTGGGATGGCGACGCAAACGCCGACCGCGAAGACGTTCTTGTACTTTGCGTTGCGCTGGTGCTTGTCCACCGTGATGAAGCCGCGCGGATTGGTCAAGCCTTCGAGGCCGAACACCGCATCCACGCCCTTGAAGGCGGGCAGCATCATGCTGTAGCTGAACGGGAGCTCGTGCTTCTTTTTCTCATTACCCATCTCATCATGCTCGGTGACATACATCTTGCCGGCCTCAATCTTGGTGACCTTGGCGTTGCAGATCCACTTGATGTGCTTGTCGCGCATGGCGGACTCGAGGATGCCTTTGGAGTCGCCCACACCGCCCAGGCCGAGATGGCCGATATAGGGCTCGGAGGTGACGAAGGTCATGGGCACCTTGGTGCGGAGCTTGCGCTTGCGCAGGTCTGTTTCCATGATGAAGGCATATTCGTAAGCCGGTCCGAAGCAGGAAGCGCCTTGCACTGCGCCGACCACGATGGGGCCGGGGTTCTTGCAGAAGTTTTCCCAGTCGTCGTGCGACTTCATGGCATGGTCCACATGGCAGACGGAGTAGGTATGGCCGCCGTGCGGGCCGAGGCCTTCGACTTCCTCAAAGGCCAGTTTTGGCCCAGTGGCGATCACCAGATAGTCGTAATCGAGCATCTTGCCGTCGTTGAGCTCAAGCTTGTTCTGGTCGGGATGCACGCGCTTCACGCCAGTCGAGACGAATTCGATTCCCTTGCGCTCCAGATAGCTGCGTACCGGGAACTCGATCTGTTTGCGCTCGCGCCATTTCACGCCCACCCATGGATTGGACGGAACAAAATGGAAATTTTCGCCGTTGTTGACGACGGTGACCTGGTGTTTTTTGTCCAGCTTGTCGCGCATTTCGTATGCGGCCGGCATGCCTCCGAGGCCTGCTCCCATGATTACAACGTGTGCCATGTTTTCTCCTCTATATTTACTTGATTGACGGTACAACTCTGATTCATCAACTGCTCTCTGCTATTGAGATCCAACTTTTTTATTTGGCGGTGTATCGCTGTCTTCCGGTGCGCCTTGTTCCTTGGCGAACAGCACGGCGGCTTTCACTCGCGACGACAGGTTGAGTTTGTTGAGGATGTGGCGCACATGCTGCTTGACCGTGTCGTAACTGATCTTCAGCGTCTGTGCGATGGCCTTGTTGCTCTCGCCGCGCGACAGCAATTGAAGTATCTCGCGCTCGCGGTCGGTCAGCAGTTTCAGCGAGTTCTTCGGTTCCTGCCCGGGTTGGTCGCCGCGCAACATG
>Ga0209321_10002558_pt1 | contig 12268 bp, 9 predicted proteins | sample Rifsed16ft4_FD_184012 | JGI IMG/M metagenome (GOLD analysis project Ga0209321, IMG submission 184012) | Soil microbial communities from Rifle, Colorado, USA - sediment 16ft 4 - CSP-I_5_4 (version 2) | ecosystem: Environmental > Terrestrial > Deep subsurface > Rock core/Sediment | place: Rifle... | reverse complement strand
CCCAGCTTGTTCGTGAGGGATAGACCGATCCTGCGCTGCAATACCGGGTAGCCCTCTTCCCCGATCTTCTCGAGAATACGGCAGTAGACCGCCCCCATGAGCGATGTACATCTGCGACAGTCCGGCTCGATCAAATCGAGAAGCGGCTCGGCCCGTCGGTAGAGCCCTCGTACCCGCTCGACTTGAAAGCGCATCAGCTCGACGAAGGCCGACGTGGCGCGCCGGCGCTTGAGCTCTTGCTCGGTAACACCAAATCGGTGGAGCTCTTCTTGCGGAAGATAGATGCGGTCCTTCTCCGCCGCATCCTCCCCCACGTCACGGAGTATGTTCGTCAGCTGAAACGCAGTGGCCAGCTCACGGCCTCGCTCCATGGCGGCCGGGTCGCGATAGCCGAAGATGGAGAGTGACATGGTGGAGATGGTGGTTGCTACCAGGTCACTGTAGACCAGAAGCTCATGGTAGGTCGCGTAGCGTTTCTTGACCAAGTCCATCCGGCAACCTTCGATCAGCCGAGCGAACGATTCCTTGGGTATCGGGAAGCAGGACGCCGCGTCGGCCAAAGCCACCGTGATGGGATGAGTGGGGGCGCCGCGGTAACAGCGTTCCAGCTCTTCTTCCCATCGATCGACACGTTCGCGCACATCGGTATTCGGATTCTCGTCGACCAGATCGTCCACGAAACGGCAGAAGGCGTAGGTGGCATAGACGGCTTGGCGTTTGGCTCGAGGTAGAAAACGAAAGCCGACCGAGAAGTTGGGCCCATGGCGGTGAGCAACCCGCCGGCACAGCGCGTACGTTTTTTCCAGCTCCACCGCCCCCTCACTCCTCCAGATAGCGGGCCACGAAATCCGCCGGCAGAATCTCCGGTTTTCCGGATCTCCCCGATCGAGGACGACACCAGCCGCACAGAAGCTTGTGTCCGCAGGGCTCCGCCCGCCCGAAGATTCTCTGGGCCAATGGCCGCAGCGCCAATCTCCACCACGCGGGTCGAGCCCACGACAAAAGGAACTCGCGGAAATCGCTTCGGCTGGCGCGCCAGACGAAGAATCGCAACCCGTAGCGGCCGAGCGCCTCATAGAGGAGCCGACTGGCTACGCTCGCGCGCATGGTGGGACCGAAACGCTCCGACCACAGGCGGTCGAAGTGGATACCCTCCACCAGACTGCGAGCCGCCAAGTGGCCGGAAGTCAGGGCGTATCGGATACCTAGACCAAACAAGTAATCCTGAAAACCTCCCGCCTCACCGGCAAAGAGGGATCGCCCGCGAACCGAGCTCTGGTGAAGAAAGAAGTTCATATACGAATAGCCGGGGCGAGGGGAATCGATGTCAAAGGAAGCGATGGACTGAAAACGCGCCACTGCTTTGTCGAAGTGGCTCTCCAGGCGACCGTACTCCTTCAACAGGGCGAGCCCCAGAGTGCCCCACCCGTCGAGAACGAAGAAGTAAGCATAGCCTCCCGGCGCCAGCTCGGGGTCGAAGATGACTTCGATGCGATCCGGGCTTCCGGTGCGAAAGGCGATCTGCTTGGCGATTCCATCCGCCGGACCGGGTCCGGTGGCGACCACGTCCGCTTCCTGGGGCGAGAGCTTCTTCCCGAAGCGGATGACCGCCCCCAATCCACGCGCCTGAGCCGCCAGCCCGCGATCGAGCGTGCCGGGCTCCGTGCCGCGACGGAGAAAATAGCCGTAGGGCCGTGCGCTGGTGACCGGGAAGGTTTTTCCTCGGTCGTCGAAGAGATGCGCCCAATGGGCGGGGCGCAGATCGAAGTTCACATCGATTCCCATTTGGGCGAGCTCGTCCCGCGCGTCTTCTTCGCGGCTATAGCTTTCCAGGATCTGGTACTCTCCGATGAAACGCGCTCCTACGTCGTCCCTCCGCTCGAAGACCTCCACTGGAAATCCCGAACGACGGAGATGGATAGCCGCCGACAACCCCGCCGGTCCGGCCCCTGCGATCACGACCGGTTTCATGGCAGAAGAAGTCTGGAGAGCGTGGACTCCCAGCTAATGACCCGCATCGATTGCTCCGCCAGCTCACCCATTCTCCTCGCCAGCTCCTGGTTCTCGGCCAAGACATCTAATTGCCGAGCGATGAAATGCGGATCGGGAAGGAGAACGTAGCCCGATCTTCCATTGGCGACCAGCTCCGCCGGACCGCCGCTGTCGACACAGGTGATGACCGGCTTCTTGCACCGGCCCGCCTCCACCGTCACGAAACCGAAATCTTCCATGAAGGGGGCAAAAAAGACGGCCCGGCAACGAGCGTAGTGTTGGAGGAGCGTTTCATCATCGACCCGACCCAAGAACTGCACTCGGCTGGAAATCCCGAGCTCGGAGGCCAGTCTACGCAGGTCCTCCTCCTCCTCACCCGTTCCGGCAATCACGACACCCAGGGTCTTCGACTTGACGTGTTTCATGGCTTTGAGCAACAGACTAACGCGCTTGAGTGGATGGAGGCGAGACACGGTGAAGACGTAATCGTCGTAGGCCTCGGTCCGGTACGCCCGTTCAGGCGGGGGAGGATAGAGCACTTCGCTCGGTATCTTTCCCCACCGCATCAATCGTTCCTGCACGGTCTTGGATTGCGCGAAGAGACGTGTGACGTTGCGGGTCAGCAGGTACCGATCGAGGCCATGTATCATGACACGGCGCGTCCCCTCTTTGATCTTGCCTTTCCAGGACAGCTGTCCCTTGAAACGCGGCCACAGATCGTAGTACTCGCGCATACGGTGATTGAGCCAGCACACGTGGCGCCGGTGGCGTACCGCGTAGGACGGAAAGCGCAGGGAAATCACCTGATCGATGGGAACGCCGTCCCCTGACTCGGAAACGTCGGTCAGCCAGTTGGCCAGGTAAGCCGCGAACTGGCGACCGAAGCGATTCTGTGCGGTGCGGATGATCTCTACCCGGAACCCGTGCCTTTCCAGCTCATCGGCGAGGCTCCGGGCAATCACGCGATGTCCACCTTCCACGAACGGAACGTCCGACGTGACCACCGCCACGCGGATCGGTTCGGCGGGAGGCTTCTCTTCAGCGATCACTTTCGACGAGGCTAGACCGCTCGAGGTCTCCATGCCTTGCGTTTCCCTTTCCAGGCGCAGACTCACTGGCGGCGAATCCCTCCAGCGCGTAGATGACTCCCCCGGGAAGATTACCGATGACACCCAGGGCGAGGATGAGTACGGAGAGAACGAAGGCACCGTCCGGATCCATCCCCACACTTCCGAACAAGGCAACATAGGCCAGATTGGTCGTCCCCAGTCCACTCACCGAGATCGGCAACATAGTGATCAAGAGAATGAGGGGGACGAAACAGAAGAAATAAACCAGAGGCGAGCCGAGGGCCATCGCTTCCGAAAGCAGATAGGCCTGTAGGATCCGGAGAACCTGAACCGCTACCGACATGGCCAGAACCAGACCCATCAGTCCCGGTTGGCTCCGGTAGCTCTCCATGGCCCCCATCGCCCTCTCCACCGAGGCACGCCACCCAGAGGACTCGCCGGCCAGCCGGCCGGCGGGCCGTATCCGATACAGAAGCAGGCGATGCACGGACGGCGAGAGCAAGGAGACCAGACCCGCGACCGCGATCAAGGAAAGACTCAACACCGTCGCCAGGAGAACCGGGTGAGGGTAGATGCGGTAAGAAACGAGGAGCGCGGCTAGCCCGGTCAGCAACATCGAGAGCATTCCCATGATCCGGTCCATCGCCACCGAAGCGACCGACTCCACACCTTTGGAAGAGAGACGAGAGAAAGAGACGGCGCGAATGGCCTCGCCTCCGATTCCCGTCGGCAGAAAACTCCCAAAGAACGTGCTCACCAGGAAGATCTTGACCACTCTGAGGCGCGAGGCGTGAATCCCCAGACCCTCCAAAAGGTAGATCCACCGACCCGCCATCAAACACCGGTCCATGACCACCGTGACGAGGGTCAGGGCCGCCAGCCACCAGTCGGCCCGGGCGATGAAACGAGCCATACTGGGGATGTCGAGTCGAGCGAGTAAGAGAACGAGGAGCGCGACGCTCACTCCGACACGCACCAACAGCCAGAACAGGCGGCGATTCGTCATCCGTTCATCTTCTCAATGAATCCCTCTCGAGGGGAGACGCCATGCGTCTGTTCTCCCGCTCCAAGCCATCACCTGCGACCGGTTGCTCGTCGAGGAAGGCAAAATCGCTCTGGTAGTCCCACCTGGGCCGTCCCCTGCTCTGTTCGCGATAACGGTTCACCAGGATCTCGTACAATCGAGACATCTTGTCGACAAAGACCTGGATATCGAAGCGGCGCGAGCTTTCCCGCGCGCCCCGAGACAGCCGGGAAGCGAGGGACGGGTCATCGAGGACCCTCCTCATCGCTCCTGCCAACGCCGGCGGGTCGCGTGGCGGCACGACCAGCGAGTTGGCTTCGTCTCTCAAGAGGTCTCGCAGTCCATCCACATCGGTCGAGACGATGGGCTTCGCCATGGCCATCGCCTCGAACACGGTGAGCGGAGTGCCCTCCCAGAGGGATGGGAAGACCGCTACATCGAAGCTCGCCAATGATGCCGCAACGTCCTTCTGGAAACCCAGGAAGATCACCTTATCTTCGATCCCCAGGCGGGCCGCCTGCGCTTCGAGCTCCGGCTGCAAAGGCCCCTCGCCTACCAGAACGAAGCGAAGCTCCGGTCGGTCCCGTGCTAACAAGGCGGCGGCGTCCAAGAAGAAGCGATTCCCCTTGGACTCGTGGAGACGAGTGACCGTTCCCACCACGCGGAGCCCGGGCTGGTTGAGACCAAACGTCCGCCGCGCCTCCTGCTCTCTCTCCGCACTCCACGGCTGAAACTCCTCCAGGGGAGCACCGAGGTAAACCAACTTCACTCGCCGCGGAGAGAGCTTGCGTGCCTCGATGCAGAATCGCCGGGTACTTTCCGAGACCGCGATCGCTAGATCGGTGACCGGATCGAAGAGCTTGTCGGGGATCTTCTGAAACCACGGCGTATCGGTCAGGTTCGCGTGCTCGTGCAGCACGTTGGGCATCCGCAGCAGCACCGCTGCTGCCCTGCCGAAGGTGGTGGCGCCATAGCCATGGGTTTGGATCACGTCGATCTCCAGTCGCTTCAACAAACGAACGAGTGCGGGAAGCGTGGTCGGGTCGAAACGTGACTTCTCCAGATAGTAGACCGGGAAGCCGAGCCGATCGAGCGTTTCCTCGGAGAGATCGCGTTTGCGGAGACTGAGCAGGGAGACTCGGAATCGACTGCGGTCGAATCGGGGAATCATCCAGCTGAAGAGCCTCTTCACACCGTGCATGCGGGAGCCTTCCCAACCCAAGTGATCGCAGATTTGCAGCACGTTGATGGGTGGCAATGGCTCAGTCCCCTCCTCCGACACGCGGGTGCAAGACTCCGATTCTCATCGAGCCCTCAGCTACTTGCTGGGCGCCTGGCTGGGCACGGCTTGCTTGGGCTGGGCGGTTTCCGAGAGGAAATCCAGAACGCGACGTGTCTTCTCCACATAGTTTTCATAGCTGTATTCTTCTTCCGCCAGGCGCCGGGCGCCATCGCCGAGGGTTTGAGCACGGTTCCGATCCCGGATGAGAGTCAGGATCCCCTTCCCGAACTCCTCCGGCTCGGCTGCTGTCAACTGGGCGACGTCGTCGTCCAGGACTTGAGTATGGGTGAGCAGGCGCGTCGCCACGATCGGCTTACCGGCGCGGAGATAAGAATAGATCTTGAGAGGCGTGTTGTTTCCGTGGGAACGGGGCGACACCAAAATATCCGCCATCGTCAAGTAGATGGACATTTCGGAGGAAGGACGTTGCCCAGTGAAGATCACCTTCCCGGCGAGCTCCGTTCCGTCGATTGTCTCTCGGGCCTCTTGGATCTGCTCGGCATGACCGCCCACCAGAAGCAAGCGTGCCCGGGGTTCTTGTCCGATGACCCACCGCAGCGCGTCGAATAGCAGCTCGAGCCCTTGATAGGCCTCGAACGTGCCGGTGTAGCCGATGACCACCGCCCCTTCCAGGCCCAGCGACTTTCTGAGCTCGGCAACTTCCGCCTCACCTGCCCGCCGCGTCGCCTCGGCCAACGGCGAGTTCTCGATCAGAAAACAAGGGCGTCCCGGATCGATACCGGCGACCACATCTTGCAGATAAGGACAAACCACGATCACTGCCGCCGAGCCTTTGATGGTCCAGCGCTCGGTAATCGCCATGAGGCCGCGAAGAATCGAAGAGCGAGTGTAGCGGAAATTTGTCAACTGCTCGGGAAGAGACGAGTGCATGTCGTAGACGGTGGGGACTCCGAAAAGCCTCGATAGCAGGACGCCCATCAGCCCCGCCTCTTCGTGGCAGTCGAGCAGATCGTAGCGAGCCGAAACCAGGCGTCGCACTGCAGAGAAAAACACCATGACGTCCAGCGGGATCTTGACCAGCGAGGGGCCGATCGGCACCTTTCGGATCCCGGGTATTCCTGGAGCACGAAAGATCTTGAGCCCGGGGATGGAAACGTCCTGGCCGATCGGATAGGTCACCAAGTCCACTTGATGCCCCAGCTCCGTCAGGGCACGGGCTCGGTAGTACTCGCTGAAAGGCGTGCCCCGAGGCTCAAAGAAGGGTTGGGGAGCGATCATGAGAATGCGCATGAGTCTCTGGGCCTTGTCGCTTTATCTCCTTGAACAGACGAGACTAAGTCCGCCGGACGATTATAGGCTCGCCCCCGAAGACCGGTCAACGGCTTGGAGATTCACCCTCGCCAGGATCTTCCTCTGCGGGCGGCGGTGGCTTTCAGTCCCGCCGGTTCTCGGTTGACTCCAAGGCCCGCCTCGCATAGCATCGACGCGGGTTGGGAATCTTCTTCGCCTGACGCGAGACTCCTTCAGCCATTCCCTATCCCTTTCCCACGCCGGGGGAAAATGAATTTGGACAGACGGGCCTTCCTCACCGCGCTCGCCGCGGCTGGTGCGGGCGCCGCGCTGCCGGGCGGAGCCGCCTCACTTCTTGGTAAAGCTTCCTCTCCAAGGAACGATCTCCAGTTCGGCTTGCCAGAACGGGCCTTCGTCATCGACTCCTTCGGATCCGTCGACCCGGAGCTGCTCGGCGATGCCTGCCGAGATCTCCTGAACCCAGGTGGGCTGACGGCCGTCCATACCAGCCTTGCCAACGGCAACCTGGAAGTTGCCCGCCAAGCCCTTGCGGAATGGCAGAGACGCTTCGACCGTTACCCGCGGCTGATGAAGGTCCTCGCCGCGACGGATATCGAACGATGCAGAAACGAAGGAAAGTTGGGGATTCTGCTCGGCTTTCAGAACGCTACCTGCATCGACGGCAACATCGAGAATCTTTACACCCTCCACGCCGCCGGCACACGGGTCATTCAACTGACCTACGACTCGCGAAATCTGCTGGGGGACGGCTGCAACGAAAGCACGAACACCCGTCTCTCGGATTTCGGTGTCGCCGTCGTGGAAACGATGAACGAGCTGGGCATGGTGGTCGACCTATCTCACTGCGGCGAGCAAACCAGTCGGGACGGAATTCAGATCTCGCGCAAGCCTCCCGCTTTCACGCACACCTGGTGCAAGACGATTTACGAACACCCGCGCGCTAAAAGCGACGAGCTCCTCCAAGCCATCGCCGCACGGGGCGGGATGATCGGTATCGCCGCTCGCGATCATGCCACCGAACCCGGCGCGGAAGGCGTCTTCCGACATTATTTGGATCACATCGATTACGCCGTCAAGATGGCGGGAATCGATCACGTGGGGCTCGCCTCCCGCGGCTCGATGCGGAGCGCCGAGGTCAGCGGGTCTTCCGTCGCCCATCACCAAGAGCGGGGGCGTTTTCACGACCTAGCGCGGGGTCTGGCCGGGCGGGGCTATCATTCGGACGCGATCGAGAAGCTCATGGGCGGGAACTGGAACCACTACCTTCAGCAGGCTCTCTAATCTTCCAGCGTTTGGCCTTCGCCGCTCGCGAGCAACAACAGACGGACCAGTCGAAGCGGAGGCTCTCCACAGGCCAGAAACTGAGCGTGGAAGTCTCCGCTATGAGAAAAAGCAGGCACGGAGAGGGGCATGCTGAAAGGGATGGGAGCCTACCCTCCGGTGAGCCGCGCCAGGTTCTCACCGAGGATCTGAGCAGCCTGGAGCCTGGACACCCCGAGGTCAGAGAGCACGCGAACCTGGGTATCGAAGATGTCTCGCCGCCAGCCCCGGGGAAAGAAGCTGGAATCGGTACCGAAGAGAATTCGCTCCGGACCCAGAACCTCCAGCGCTTTGGCGTAGACGCTCTTTAGATCCAGGGGGTAGGGCATTAAACGCATCCATCCGTTCGAGCTAGAGGTATCGGTGTAGATGTTCTCACATTGGTCGGCGAGCAACAAGAACTCACGGAAGTAACCACATCCGAAATGCGGTAGCACGAAGGGCAGCTGAGGAAAGGCCCTGGCCACGCCGTCGAGCTCCACCGGATTGGAGAAACGCATATCGAAGCGACTGGGGAGACCCAACTTGTCTCGGATGCCGACTTTCAAGTGTCCGCAATGCACGAACACGATGCCGCCGCGTGCCGAGACCTTCTCATAGATGGTAAAGAGGCGACGGTCCCACACGCGAAAACGATGCATCGCCGGGAAGAGACAAACCCCCTTGAAGCCAAGCTCCGCGAACGCTCTCTCGACCCGGCGGGGAGCATCCTCTTCGGTAGGGTTCAACATGAAGTAAGGGAGAATCCGATCGGGGAAGGCCCGGGCGGCTGCCGCTACCGACTCCTCGTCTCCCGGCACGCTGGCGATGAGAACGGTTCGGCTTACCCCTTGACGATCCAACTCCTGCACCCAACGCTTCCCCAGGCTCACCGGATCCGGGTCGGGAAATTCGAAGGGCAAACGTTCCTTGAGAGCCGTAACCGCCTGCTGCTCGGGAAGAGAACCGGCAAGCTCCTTGGCCAGGGTCGCGAAGAAGCGGTGCGAAAAAAAATGGGAATGTGCGTCGAGGACCGCAATCTCGCCGAAGGGAGTTTCCATCTTGGGTAGTTTAGCCTCGCGGGATTCCTTCGGGTCAGGTCGTCTGGTAAGTCTAGCACCTCACTGAGGAGCAAAGTGAGCCGGACTTGGACAGCGATCGAGCGGTCCTCAAACCTTGAAGAAGGCTTCCTTCTCCTCCATCGGTGCACCCTTGAGAAGGTGCCGGGCCAGATGGAGTGACATCTTCATGGAGTGATCGGAGTTGTTGTACCAGTAGGCTCCCGTCCGACCGAGGAGTTTCAAGTTCTTAAACGGCTTCACCATACGCGCCGCGGCCGAGAAACTCTCTTTGTAGCGCAGATCGTAGATGGGGTAGGTGTCGCGAACCCTCTCCACGTGCACCGTTCCGAAATCCTGGGTCGACCGAACGAGCTTCAGGCGCACCAGATCGGACTTTATCTGAGGTATGAGCTCGTTCGGTTCGCGCCAGGGGCCGTTTCCTTCGAAACAAGTGACCTCGACGCAGAGCCCCGTCTTTCCGGGAGGCGACATGTAAGGAGCGAGCTCCTTGGTAATGGTGACGCGAGAAAGAACCGTATCCGAGCCACCATAGTAGATCCACTGTTGCTTCTGCAGGACTTCGGCCTCGACCTGGATGTTGTACAGAACCGTGGAGAGATAGCGTATTCCGGGAGGGTCTTCACCCAATAACTTCGCCAGGGCAATGAGATTGCCGCTCCAGATCAAGTATCGTGGTCGAAGACTCGATCCATCGCTCAGCTGTACCTCCTCTACTATTCCGTTTCGCGTTCGAATGGCGGTGACCGTATCCCGCAAGCGGATCTCACCACCCAACCGACGTACTTTCTCCGCCAGTTTGTCGCAGAACGTGCCGAAGCCGCCGTAGCTGGGATAGATGAACTTGGTCACTACCGGGCGGGGGAGAAGCACGTTGCGGACCAGGTCGAAGAGCGACTCGCTCTTGACGCGGCTGTCGATCACCGCCCGATTGATCCCGGTGGTCGCCCAGTCGACATGAACATCCTCGCAGGGTATTTGGAGGAATTTCTCGGTATAGGGTTTGAAGAAGAGACGATAGAGGGTATCGCCGTAGCGCGAGCGAGTGTACTCGGTGAAGGAGTCCCGGTCGGCGGGATCTCGACGCCGTAGCAGATCCACTCCGGCGGAGACCATCACCGGAAGGGGAAGTCGAAAGAGCGCGCGGCTGTCGAGTGGCCAACTGAAATACTTTCCGAACAAATGCACCGAGCTCGAACGGTCCACCACCAGGTAGTCGTCCCCGAGTATCTCCAGCAGAAAATCGAGAACTTCTTTGTCCTCGGTGTGAAAGCGTTTGGGTCCCACGTCGAAGGTGAAGTCACCGTAACCGAACGACCGGGCCAACCCACCCACTACGTCATTACGCTCGACGACGGTGACTTGCTGTTGCTCCTTCAGAACCGTATGAGCGAAGGACAGACCGGCCACGCCTCCACCAACGACGACAAAGTCCTTTTGACGCTTCATGAGGGATTCTGGCTTGCTCGTGGGTCCCTACCGCAATCTCGGTACTCTAGCACACGCCGCTCACTGGCACGAGACTACGGGTGAGGCTTGGGCGCTGAAGCAGCTAGCAAGCTGGGATCTGGCCAGCCGACGCTATTACTTGGTAGCCCGGATCATGATGTGCCATCCCAAGGGCCGTTTGATCCGATCGGGAAGGAGCTCGAAGAAAGGGACGAGTAGATAGTTGTTGAGTTGGGCGAACAGGTTATCGAACTTGACGGTACGCTTGGGGAACCGGTCCACCTGAATCTCGACTTGGCGGAACCGGCTGAACATCTTCCGGCACTCACCCACCGAATAGCGACGAATGATGGGTGCGTCTTTCGTCGCGTGCTCGATATTCGTACCAGAAAGCCTTGCCGCTAGGTTGAACCAGGAGTAGCGATTATAGAGCATGATGATCGCTTCTCCGCCCGCTCCCAGGACCCGGTAGACCTCATGAATAGATTTCTGGGTATCGACGGTGTGATGCAGCACTCCATGCGAGTAAACCACGTCGAAAGAGCCGTCCGGAAAATCAAGCGCCTCCGCGTTCCCCACCCGGAGACTGCCCCGATACCCTTCGCGGGCCAGGTTGGCGGTGGCGAGCTGAATGGCGTTCGGGGTGAGGTCCACGGCGCTCACCTCGGCTCCGGCGCGGGCGAACTGAAGGAGATCTATTCCCACCCCACAGCCGATCTCCAGAACTTTCTTGCCCCGGTATCGCGAAAAGCCGACGTAGTCGCGGAGATAGTCGATCTTCTCGTAGCGGTAACGCTCCAGAGCGTCGAAAAATTCCGGCGAGCCGACCGGTAGATCGGTGACTTCGATGTCGTTGACGAACTCGTTCCAGTACGCCCGAACGTCCTCGAGCGTGGCCACCTTGCTCATGGAGAGGCGGGAGTCTACCAGGGAGCCTTCCACCCGTCAAGCTGCCCGCAGCTCCCACAGCTCCCACCGTCCCGCCGTTCCCCCTTGATTTACCGGTCCCGACACCATACGATCGGTAGTCACGAGTTTGATTTCACGCGGAAAATACATTGGTCTTCGATTTGAGCTCTGGCTCGCCCCTCCCATCCGCTGCCAGGCTCCATCCGGCGTCCTCCGAGCTGCTGGCGGAGTTCGCCGACGACGTCCGCCAAGGACTGAGAAACCAACCCAAATTTCTCAGGGCGAAATACTTCTACGACGAGTTGGGCTCCCGACTCTTCGAGGAGATCACCCGCCTCCCCGAGTACTATCCGACTCGCACCGAAGCCTCCATCCTGAGGGAGTACGCAGGGGACATTCGGGACACCTTGGACGGCGACTTCAGCCTGGTGGAGCTAGGGAGCGGGAGCTCCGCGAAGACCACCATCCTCCTCGAGAACATTATGGAGGAGCAAAGACGTCTTCACTATCTTCCCATCGATATCTCTCCGACCATCCTCGACGAGACCGCCCGCAAGCTGGATGCGCGCTACCCCCGACTTACCACCATCCCCATCGCCTCCGAGTACCGGGAAGGGCTTCGGGAGGCCAGTCGTCTCGCCGTTCACGCTCCCGAAGTGGCGGAACGAAAGCTGGTCCTTTTCTTGGGATCGAGCATCGGCAACTTCGAGCCCGCCGAAGCCGAGACATTTCTTCAGGGGGTCCGTGATGGCATGGGAACCGACGACGCTCTTCTGATTGGATTCGACCTGCAAAAGGACGTGGGTATCCTGGAAGCTGCTTACAACGACGCGGCGGGGGTCACCGCCCGATTCAACCTCAACATTCTGAAACGCATCAATCGCGAGCTGGG
>Ga0209321_10002557_pt1 | contig 12273 bp, 6 predicted proteins | sample Rifsed16ft4_FD_184012 | JGI IMG/M metagenome (GOLD analysis project Ga0209321, IMG submission 184012) | Soil microbial communities from Rifle, Colorado, USA - sediment 16ft 4 - CSP-I_5_4 (version 2) | ecosystem: Environmental > Terrestrial > Deep subsurface > Rock core/Sediment | place: Rifle... | reverse complement strand
GAGCCGCAACCTGGGCTGGGATTCGACCGGCACGCGGCTCAAGCTGGGGGAAGGCGCGATGGGTCGGGTGGCGGTTACGTCCGAGCCCCTGATCATCCCGCGCTACCAGGAATGGGAGGGACGCTCGCAGCAATACGAGCAGACCATTGTGGGGGCCGTCATGGCGGGGCCGTTGCTCATCGGGCGCCGGTTGGTGGGAGCCATCAACACGGTCCACTCGGACCCGGCGCGGCAGTTTGGCGAGGCCGATCTGCGGCGGCTGCTGATGTTCGGCCCGCAGGCCGCCATTGCCATCGAGAACGCCCGACTCTTCAGCCGGGAGCGCCGGCGGGCGGAGGAGCAGCAAGCGCTGCTCGATACGCTCCGGGCGCTCTCCGGCGAGCTGGAATTATCCAAGGTCCTCGATGCCGTGTTGGAGCGAGCGGTGACGCTGTTGGGCGTCACCGGCGGCGAGGTGGCGATCTACCAGGAGCAGTTGGGGGAGTTAGTGGTGGCGGCCAGCCAGAACGTCGGTTGGGAGTCGACCGGGACCCGCTTGAAGCTGGGCGAAGGGGCCATGGGACGGGTGGCGGTGACCCAGGAACCGCTGATCATCCCGCGTTACCAGGAATGGGAGGGACGCTCGCAGCAATACGAGCAGACGAACGTGGGGGCCGTCATGGCGGGGCCCTTGCTCATCGGGCGCCGGTTGGTAGGAGCCATCTCCACGGTGCACGCCGACCCGAGGCGCCAGTTCGGGCAGGCCGATCTGCGGCGGCTGATGATGTTCGGCCCGCAGGCGGCCATCGCCATCGAGAACGCGAGGCTGTATGCGGCCGCGCAGCGCTACTTCGATAGCCTGGTGGTCAACAACCCCGTCGCGGTGGTCAACCTGGACCTGAGCTTCAACGTCGTGTCGTGCAACCCGGCGTTCGAGAAGCTGTTCGGGTACGCCGAGCCCGAGGTGATCGGCCGCAACCTGGATGAGCTGGTGACGACGCCCGAGACGTTGGCCGAGGCTCGGCAGTACAGCCAGCAGGGCCTGGCAGGTCAGCTGACGACCGGCGCGGGGCGGCGGCGCCGCAAGGACGGCACCCTGGTGGAGGTCGAGTTGTACACCATTCCGGTGTTCGTCGGCGGCCAGCAGGTGGGCATCATCGCGATGTACCACGACGTGAGCGAGCTGCTCCGGGCGCGGCGCGAGGCCGAGGCGGCCAACGCCGCCAAGAGCCAGTTCCTGGCGAGCATGAGCCACGAGCTGCGCACCCCGCTCAACGCCATCCTCGGCTACGCCGAGATGCTGCAGGAGGATGCCGAGGCCGCCGGACAGGGCGCCCTGGTGCCGGACCTCGAGAAGATCCACGCGGCCGGCAAGCACTTGCTGGCGCTCATCAACGACGTGCTCGATTTGTCGAAGATCGAGGCCGGCAAGATGCAGCTCTATCTGGAAACGTTCAGCGTCCGGCAGGCGCTGGACGACGTGGCGGCCACGGTGCGGCCCCTGGTCGAGAAGAACGCCAACCGCCTGGAGCTCGAGGGCCGGGGTGACCTCGGGGCCCTGCATGCGGATCTCACCCGAGTCCGGCAGATTCTGCTCAACCTCCTGTCCAATGCCAGCAAGTTCACCCAGCACGGCACCATCACGCTGAGCGCGACGCGGCAGGCCGGCGACGCCGGCGACGAGCTGGTCTTCCAGGTGCGGGACACCGGCATCGGGATGACGCCGGAGCAGCTGGGACGACTGTTCGAGCCGTTCGCGCAGGCCGAAGCGGCCACGGCGGCCAAGTACGGGGGCACCGGCCTTGGACTGGCCATCAGCCGCCGCTTCGCCGAGATGATGGGCGGAGGCATCACGGTGGAGAGCGAGCCCGGCAAGGGGTCCACCTTCACCTTGCGGCTGCCGGCCAGACAGGCGACGGCGGCGGCGGATTCACAGCCGGCGGAAGCCGGACCGTCGCCGGATGCCGTTCCGGTCGCCGGGGGCGCCAGCGTGCTGGTGATAGACGACGATCCGGCGGTGCGGCGATTGATGAGCCGGAGCCTGGCCAAGGAGGGCTTCCGGGTGCTGGAGGCGGCCACCGGCGAGGCCGGGTTGACGCTGGCCCGGGAACAGCGCCCGGCGGTCATCACGCTGGACGTCTTGATGCCCGGCATGGACGGCTGGGCCGTGCTGGCGGCGCTCAAGGCGGATCCCGCCTTGGCGGACATTCCGGTCCTCATGGTGACCATCGTGGACGAGCGCAATCTGGGATTCTCTCTGGGCGCCTCCGAGTATCTGACCAAGCCGATTGATCGGGACCGCCTCGCCGCCGTGGTCCGCCGCCACGCGGGCGGGCCGGCGCGGAGGGTGCTCGTGGTGGAAGACGACGCGGGCACCCGCGCCCTGTTGCGGCGCATCCTGGAGCCCGAAGGCTGGGAGGTCCACGAAGCGGAGAACGGGCGGGTGGCTCTCGAGCGGGGAGGGGCTCAGCGTCCCGACCTGGTGCTGCTGGACCTGCTGATGCCCGAGATGGACGGCTTCGAGTTCCTGGAAGCGATCCGGGATCGCGACGGGTGGCGAACCACGCCGGTGATCGTGCTGACTGCCAAGGACCTGACGGCTGACGATCGGCGGCGCTTGAACGGCGGCGTCGAGCGGATCGTTCTCAAAGGCGCGCACTCGCGCGATGCGCTGGTGCGCGATGTGCGCCAGCTGGTGGCGGCCCGCACCGCGGCTCCCGGGACGAGACACTAGGAGGTCGCATCGCGATGCCCCAACGGCAGAGCAGGAGCCGAAGAAAACTGCCACAGCAGAAGCCCGCGGGGGCGCCAGCCGACGGTCAGGCGCTCCGCCTCTCCGCGCTGCTCCGACTCAGCGCCCAGATTGCCGCCGCCATGGACGCGCGCGCCATCTGCGAGCGCGTCGCGCGGGGCTTACACGATGAGGCACTGGGGTACGAGCTGGTCGCCCTCTTCCTGGCGGATGAGACCACCGACGAGCGAGTGCTCGAGGCGAGCGTGGGATGGCCGGGCGTCACACCGGGCTTCCGGATTCCACCGGGCCAGGGCCTCAGTGAGCGCCCGCTGCTGGACGGCCAGCTCCATTACACGCCGGATGTGTCGCGCGAGCCCGGGTACATCACCAGCTTGCGGACCGGCTCAGAACTCGACCTCCCACTCAGAATCGGCTACAACACCATCGGCGTGCTGATGGTCCAGAGCCAACACCCCCAGGCCTTTGGCGAGAAGGACTTTGAAATCCTCACGGCCGCCGCCAATCAGGCGAGCATCGCCCTGGCGCGGGTGCGACTGCTGGACGCGCAGCGGCGCCTGCTCGACGCCGAGCGGCGGCGAGCGGACGAGCAGCAGGCCCTCATCGAAACCCTAGGCGCGCTCTCGGCCGAGCTGGAGCTGTCGAAGCTGCTCCAGGGGGTGCTCGACCGCGCGGTGACCCTCACCGGCGTCAGCGGCGGCGAGCTGGCCACGTTCGATGAGCCGGCCAAGGAACTGGTGATCGCGGCCAATTACGGCACCGGCACCGGTTCGACTGGGACCCGCATGAACCTGGGCGAGGGCGCCATGGGTTTGGTGGCGGAAACGCACGAGCCGCTCATCCTTCCCGACTATCGACAATGGGCCGGCCGCTCGGCGCAGTACGCCACCAGCGACATCCGGGCGACGGTGGTCGTCCCGCTCCTGGTGGGCCGTCGGCTGGTGGGCGCGATGAGCGTCTGGCACTCGGACCCCAGCAAGCAATTCGGCCCTGAGCACGTGGCGCTCCTCAACCTCTTCGCGCCGCAGGCGGCGATCGCCATCGAAAACGCGCGGCTGTACTCGGACGCGCACCGCCAGAAGCAGTACTTCGAACAGCTGGTGCTCAACAGCCCGGTCGCCATCGTGGTCGTGAACGAGCAGAGCAACATCGTTTCGTGCAATCCGGGCTTCGAGAAGCTCTTCGGCTGGAGACCGGAGGAAGTCATCGGCCGCAACCTCGACGAGGTGGTGGCCAATGACGAGATGCGCGCGGCGGCCGTGGCCTACTCGCTCGAAGGACTCACCCGCCCGGTGCACCTGACGGCGAAGCGGCTCCACAAGCAGGGCACCCTGGTGGACGTGGACGCGTTCAGCGTCCCCGTCTTCGTGGACGGGCAGCGGGTGGGGTTCATGGCGTTGTACCACGACATCTCGGAACTGCTGGCGGCCCGCCGCGAGGCCGAGGCGGCCAACAGCGCCAAGAGCCAATTCCTGGCGAGCATGAGCCACGAGCTGCGCACCCCGCTCAACGCCATCCTCGGCTACGCCGAGATGCTGAAGGAAGACGCGCAGGCCGGGGGCCAGGATGGCATGGTGCCGGACCTGGAGAAGATCCATGCTGCGGGCAAGCACTTGCTGTCGCTGATCAACGACGTGCTGGATCTGTCCAAGATCGAAGCCGGCAGAATGCAGCTGTATCTCGAAACGTTCGACCTGCAGGCCACCGTGCGCGACGTCGCGAGCACGGTGCGTCCCCTGGTGGAGAAGAACGGGAACCGACTGGAGCTGCACTGTGACGAAGCGCTCGGCTCGATGTACGCCGACGCCACGCGGGTGCGGCAAGTCCTGTTCAATCTGCTATCCAACGCCGCCAAGTTCACCACCGGCGGCACCATCACCCTGGACGTGGCGTCCGAACCGGCGGGCGAGCACGTGGTGTTCCGCGTGAGCGACACGGGCATCGGCATGACACCGGAACAACTGGAGCGTCTGTTCGAAGCCTTCTCGCAGGCCGATGCCCAGACCGCGAGCCGGTACGGTGGCACCGGCCTGGGATTGGCGATCAGCAAACGGTTCTGTGAGATGATGGGGGGCGACATTCGCGTCGCCAGCCAGCCGGGTGTTGGCACCACTTTTACCGTGCGCCTTCCCGTCGCCGTACCGGACCAGCAGCGGGCTCCGGAGACCGCGGCGGCCGGCGAGCCCCCGGCGTCCGCGGGGACCGTGCTGGTGATTGACGACGATTCGGCCGTGCGGGATCTGATGCGGCGGTTCCTCGGCCGGGATGGGTTTCGGGTGGTAGAGGCCGCCGACGGCGAGACCGCGCTCCGGCTGGCGCGAGAACGGCGGCCCGACGTCATCACCCTCGACGTCATGATGCCGGGAATGGACGGGTGGGCGGTGCTCGCCGCGCTCAAGGCGGATCCGGCCCTGGCCGACGTGCCGGTGGTGATGGCCACCATCGTGGACGAGAAACAGCTGGGCTTCGCGCTGGGGGCCGTGGAGTACCTGACCAAGCCCATCGACCGGGACCGGTTGCGGGCCGTGCTGGGCCGCTACCTGCGCCGAGACAACCCGTCAGTGCTGGTGGTGGAAGACGACGCCGCCACGCGATCGGTACTGGCGCGCACCTTGGCCGCGGCCGACTGGGACGTGCTCGAGGCAGAAAACGGGCGCGCCGCGTTAGAGCGGCTCGTGACGGCGCGACCGGGTCTCATCCTGCTCGACCTCATGATGCCGGAAATGGACGGCTTCGAGTTCCTGGACGCCCTGCGGAAGCGGCCGGACGGGCGGGCGCTGCCGGTGATCGTGATTACGGCAAAGGAACTCACCGACGAGGACCGGCGGCGGCTGAACGGCGGCGTCGAGCGAATCGTGGCCAAGGGCGCCCACAGCCGCGACCAACTCTTGGCCGAAGTACGCGAGCTGGTTGCCACGCACGCCCGGGCCCGCTGACGATGACCATGTCCCAGCGGCGCCGACCCACCCGGCGCCGACCACCTCGCGAACGGTCGGTGGCCCGCCGGCAGGCCGCCCTGCTTCGGCTCACCACCGGGATCGCCGCCGCCCGGGACGAGGCCGAGGTGTATCAGTCCATGGTGCGGGGTCTGCACGACGAGGCGCTGGGGTACGACTTCCTCGGCGTCTTTCTGCTGGACGACCAGACGGGCGATCGCGTCCTGAAGGCCAGCATCGGCTGGCCGGACGCACCGGAGCAGCTGCGGGTCCATGCCGGGGAAGGACTGAGCGAGCGAGCCCTCCGGGACGGGGAACTCCACTACACGCCCAACGTGACACGCGCGCCCGGCTACTTCCCCTCCCTGGCCAGCGGCTCGGAAGCGGACGTGCCGCTGCGTGCGGACGGCCGGACCATCGGCGTCCTGGTGGTGGAGAGCGAGCAACCGGATGCGTTCGGCGCAGACGATTTCGAGATTCTCCGAGCCGCGGCCAACCAGGCCAGCATCGCCATCGGCCGCGCCCGGCTGCTCGCCGCGGAGCGGCAACGCGCCGACGAGCACACGGCGCTGGTCGAGACCATGGCCGCGCTCTCCTCCGATCTCGAGCTGCCGCGGGTGCTGCAAACCGTCCTGGAGCGGGCGGTCACCCTGCTCGGCGTCACCGGAGGCGAGGTGGCGATTTACGAAGAAGAGTCGCAAGCGTTGGTGGTCGCGGCCAGCCAGCACATCGGCAAGGAGTCAACCGGCACCCGACTCCGGCTCGGGGAAGGCGCCATGGGGACCGTGGCGCGCACGCTCGAGCCGTTGATCATCCCCTCGTACCACGAGTGGCTGGGCCAGTCGCCGCAATACGCCGACGTGACCGTCCACTCGGTGATGGCCGCGCCCCTGCTCATTGGCCGACGGCTGGTGGGCGCGATTGCCACGGTGCATTCCGACCCGGCCCGCGTGTTCGGTCCCGAGGACCTGCGGCGCCTCAACATGTTCGCCCCGCAAGCCGCCGTCGCCATCGAGAACGCCCGGCTGTACAGCGCCGTGGAGCGGCAGCGCCAGTACTTCGAAACGTTGGTCTTCAACAGCCCGGTGGCCATCGTCACGCTCGACCTGGAGCATCGCATCGTGTCGTGCAACCCGGCGTTCGAGCGGCTGTTCGGATACACGCAGGCCGAGGCGAGGGGGCGCAACCTGGATGATCTGATCGCGGACGAAGCCACTCGCTCGGAGGCCGTGGGGTATACGCGCACCGCGCTCGACCGCCCGGTGCACGGCATGGGGCGACGCCGCCGGCAGGACGGCACCCTGGTGGACGTGGAGGTGCTGGGCGTGCCGGTGGTGCTGGGGGCCGAGCGGATCGGCCTGATGGGACTCTATCACGACATTTCCGAGCTCCTCAAGGCCCGGCGTGCCGCGGAAGCGGCGAACAGCGCCAAGAGCCAGTTTCTCGCGAGCATGAGCCACGAGCTGCGGACGCCGCTCAACGCCATCATCGGCTACAGCGAAATGCTGCAAGAACAGGTCCAGGAACGGGGCGAGGTGGAACTGACGTCGGACCTCGGGAAGATCCACACCGCGGGCAAGCACCTGTTGGCCTTGATCAACGACATTTTGGATCTGTCCAAGATCGAAGCCGGCAAGATGGAGCTGTATCTCGAAACGTTCGACGTGCCGGCGATGCTGCGCGACGTGGTCACGACCGTGGCGCCGCTGGTCGAACGGAACGGGAATCAGCTCCAGGTCGCCTGCGCCGACGACGTGCGGGCGATGCAAGCCGACCTCACCAAGGTCCGCCAGATGCTGTTCAACCTGCTGTCCAATGCCTGCAAGTTCACCCGCGCCGGGACGGTGACGTTGGGGGTCACCCGCGAGGACCAGGTGTTGGTCTTCCGCGTGTCCGATACCGGCGTCGGCATGACGTCCGAGCAGCTGGGCCGGTTGTTCCAGGCGTTCTCGCAAGCCGAGGCATCCACCGCCCGGCGATACGGGGGAACCGGGCTGGGCCTCGCCATCACCAAGCGATTCTGCGAGATGATGGGCGGCGAGATCCGAGTCGAGAGCACGCCGGGGAAGGGATCGGCCTTCACCATCCGCTTGCCGGTGGTGGTCCCTACGGCGCCGCCGGCGTCCTCACGCTGAGTTCCAAGGAGCCCTCATGGCCAGGATCCTCTTGATCGAGGACAACGAAATGAACCGCGACATGCTGTCGCGGCGGCTGCAGCGCAAAGGGCACGAGGTCGCCATGGCGGTGGACGGGCGCCAGGGCATCGAGATGGCGCAATCGGCCGCGTACGACCTGATCCTGATGGACATGAGCCTGCCGGAGCTGGACGGCTGGGAAACCACGCGGCAGTTGCGGGGCATCCCGGCGACCCAGCGCATCCCGATCATCGCGCTGACGGCCCACGCCATGGCCGGCGATCGCGAAAAGGCGCTCGAGGCCGGGTGCGACGATTACGACACCAAACCGGTGGACATGCCCCGGCTGTTGTCCAAGATCGAGACGCTGTTGGGCCGGACGCCGTGACCGGAACCCTGGCGGTCGGCGAGCTGCGCCACGAGCTGCGGACCCCGGTCAACCACATCGTGGGGTACGCGGAGATGCTGCTGGAGGACGCGGCCGGGCCCGAGCACGCAGCCCGCAGGGCGGCGCTCGAAACCACGATACGCGCGGCACGCGAAGCGCTGCAGCTGATCAATGTGACCCTCAACCCGACCCGCAGCACCGTCAGCGCCGCGGAGGTCGCGGCACTGAGCGATGCGCTGCGGGGGCCACAGGCCACCATCACCGCGGCCGTCGGCGACCTGCTGGCCTCGGGCGAAACGCCGCCCGCCAGCGAGCTGGCGGCCGACCTCAAGAGGGTCCTCGCCGCCGCGGAGCGCCTGGTGCCGGCGCCCACCGCCGGCGCGCCACCGAGCCCTAGTTCGGCGGCGGGCACGCCCAACCGGCCGTCGCCGGAGATCGCCGCCGCCCCGGGGCCCGACGTCGCAGCGGCCGGCCGAGCCCGCGTCCTGGTGGTGGATGACATCGAGGACAACCGCGAGGTGCTCATGCGACGGCTCCGGCGCGAAGGGTACCTGGTGGACAGCGCCGACAACGGCCGCCGCGCCCTGGAGCTGATCGCTTCCCAGCCGTTCGATCTGGTCTTGCTCGACGTGATGATGCCCGAGCTCGACGGCTACGCCGTGCTGGATCGGATCAAAGGGGATCCCGCCACGCGGGACATACCGGTGATCATGATTTCGGCGCTCGACGAAATGGCCGGCATCGCCCGCTGCATCGAGCACGGAGCCGAAGATTACCTGCCTAAGCCGTTCGACCCGGTGCTGCTGCGCGCCCGGCTGGGGGCCTGCCTCGAGAAGAAACGGCTGCGCGATGCCGAGCTGGAATACATGCGCCAGGTGGCTCGGGTGATTGACGCCGCCACCGCCGTGGAAAGCGGGGCCTACCAGTCCGGCACGCTCGAGGACCTGGGTCGCCGGTCGGACGAACTGGGACGCCTGGCCCGCGTGTTCGACGCCATGGCCACTCAGGTGCGGACCCGGGAGGAGCGCTTGCGGGATCGAGTCCGTGAGCTACGCCAGGAGATCGACGTGGCGCGGCGCCTGACCGGAGAGCACTCGGTACCGCAGGAGGCCCGCAATCTGGAGCCGGGGCAGATCTTCGCCGAGCGCTACGAGATCCTCTCCGCGCTGGGGAGCGGCGGCATGGGCACCGTGTACCGGGCCCGGGACCAGGAGCTGGACGAGATCATCGCCATCAAGACCCTGCTGCCGCAGGTGGTGGGCAACCCCACGCTGGTAGAGCGCTTCAAGAGCGAGCTCAAGTTGGCGCGCCGGATCTCGCATCCCAACGTGGTGCGGATGCACGACTTCGGAGAAGCCTCGGGCGTCTGCTATCTCACCATGGAGTACGTCGAGGGCATCACCGTGCGGGAGTTGATTGACACCCGCGGCCCGCTGGCGGTTCCCTCCGTGTTGGCGATCGCCGGCCAGCTGGGAGAATCCCTGGCCGTGGCTCATGAGACCGGCGTGATCCACCGCGACATCAAGCCGCAGAATCTGCTCCTGGACGCCGGCGGCGTCCTCAAGGTGATGGACTTCGGCGTGGCCCGGCTGGCCGAGCGAAGCAGCACCCTGACGGAAGCCGGGCTGGTGGTGGGGACGCCGGCCTACATGTCCCCCGAACAGCTGCTGGGGGACAAGCTGGATCAGCGCAGCGATCTCTACGCCGTAGGGGTCGTGCTCTACGAGTGCCTCACCGCTCGACTCCCGTTCCAGGCCAGCTCGCCCATTTCCCTCATCGCGAAGGTGCTGAGCGAGACTCCCCCAGCACCCACGGCCTTGAATGCGGCCGTCACCCCCGCGCTCTCCGCCCTGATTGTCCAACTGCTGGCCAAGCGCCCCGAGGACCGCCTCCAAACGGCGGCCGAACTGGCGCAGCGGTGCGCCCACCTGAGCTGACGCCGCGTCTTGCGTGCACCGGCCGGGCTGGTTGACGGAAGACGCGCCGCGCGCCATACCTAGTGCCTAGGGCCGGAACTTCGGTGAGGTATTCACCGCAGAGATCGCAGAGACCGCAGAGACGGAGCCCATCGCGTACGCTCCATTGGCGTCAAACGCAGGGAGGAGGCTCGTATGGCCGATCGTGCCCGCAAGGTGGACTACTTCAAGACCATAATCCCCAACCGCCCCGGCCAGGGGGCCAAAGCGTGCGGACCGCTCAAAGACGCAGGGGTGAATCTGCTGGCGCTGCATGCATTCCCGGCCGGAGGGCGAGCGCAAGTGGACCTGATCCCGGAGCGGCGGGGCGATTTCCAGCGCGCCGCGCGGAAGATGGGTCTCAAGCTGGGCCCGAGAAAGACCGCCTTTCTCATCGAGGGCGATGACCGCCCGGGGGCCGTCGCCGGCATTCTCAAGAAGCTGGGCGCGGCCAAGATCAACGTGGTGGCGGTATCAGCCGCCCGGACCGGCAAACGCTACAGCGGGCTCCTCTGGGTCAGGCCGCGGGACGTGGCGAGAGCGGCGAGGGTGCTGAAGGCGAGATAGAACGTTGTCCGTTATCCGTTATCCGTTGTCCGTACGCGGCGGAGGCCTCACGGACAACGGAAAACGGACAACGGAAAACGCTTCTAGCTTCCCTGGCAGTTCACCACGCGGCGCGTCACCAGATTCAGGGTGCAAGTCGTGTTGCCGATCTGGATGCTCACGTTCCCCTGAGCATCCGGTGGGAAGGTCACGACGACCCGCTTGGTGATGGTCCGGGTCTCCTCGCGGGGGCCCGTGATGGTGATCACCGCGTTCACGTTGCGGATGATCTGCCCCGAGACCGGCCACGGGTTGGTGGCGTGCGGGAGATTGAACACCACGTTGACGATCGAGTCAACCGACGATTCCCGCACGGTTCGGGTGAAGCCCTCCCGCTGCATCGTGATGGTGTCCTTCGCGGTGCCGACGGCGTTGTGGGTCCGGGACGTCTCTTCACCGAGCAACCCGCTGATGGTGAGGTCCCGGGTCCGGTGCACCTTGGCCGTGAAATGCTCGGCTTGCCGCGTCCCGTCCAGCGTGGTTTGAATCCGCATCGACGCGGTGGTCAGCCGATCACACTGGCTCTGCACGTTGCCCTGCGCGTCATGACAGGTGCGGCTCCGGGTGACGGTCAGGTCGTGCGAGGGCCCGTCGAGGGCGGGCGCGCCCGCAAACCCGCCGAACAGCTCGGCGGCCACCAGCTCCGCCACGTCCACCGCAGCCGCGTCACCCGCCGATAGGGCAAGGTCTTCGGCCACTTGCAGGTCGGCCAGCTCCGGCGCCACCGCGTCCGTACAGGCCGCCACCCCGCCGAGCGCCAGAACGGCCAACATGGGGTAGGTCGCTCTCCACGTCTTCATACTTCCTCCTGTCATGGGGGGGGCGGGGAGACCGCCCGCTCTAGTTCGACAGGGTAAGACGTTCGCACTCAGCCGGCGTTAAGCCCGTGAGCCGAATCACCCCGAGGCCGCCGGCAGGACACCTGTGAGCTGGATCACGCACCTACCGCTTGGTCCAGAAGGCGATGACGCCGCACTCCGTGCCGGTGGTATTGAACTCGATAGGGATCCGAGCCGCGCTGGGGTAGGACTCCACGGCATCCAGTTTGTCCACCCAGAGCACCGCGTTGACGTCGTAGGTGTCGGCCGAGCCCACGTACACGCCGTCCACAAAGATCACCGGCACACAGGCCCGCCCCGTCCCCCCAAAGCGCTTGTTCCTGATGAGCTTCCGGCTGGGCTCAAAACGATCGTAGCCCACATCGAACCCTTCCAGCCGGCGGACTACGTCCGTGGGCTCCACCGGGTGCAGCCGCTCGAGATCGGCTGGCGTGAGGAAGCTGCCCAGGCCGCGTGACTTCCGGAGGTAGAAATCCAACAGGTGTCGCGGGACGGCCGCGCCGGCAACCACCACGGTATCGAGTGCTATGGCCGTGACCGGAGTCAGCCGGACGGAGTACTCCCGCGACTCGCCACGTTTGAGGTTGATGAGCTCGGTGAAGAACATCCGATAGCCCGGGATCTCGAGCCGCAGCCGATACGATCCAGGCTCCTCGGCCTGCGCGACGTAGTGGCCGTCGGCG
>Ga0209321_10002555_pt1 | contig 12274 bp, 14 predicted proteins | sample Rifsed16ft4_FD_184012 | JGI IMG/M metagenome (GOLD analysis project Ga0209321, IMG submission 184012) | Soil microbial communities from Rifle, Colorado, USA - sediment 16ft 4 - CSP-I_5_4 (version 2) | ecosystem: Environmental > Terrestrial > Deep subsurface > Rock core/Sediment | place: Rifle... | reverse complement strand
AGGGAGAGGGGGCGATCCGGCGGGTCCGGGAGATCATGGGGGCCACCGATCCGATGAAGGCCGAGCAAGGCACGCTGCGCCGGAGCTTCGCCACCACGATCGAGCGGAACGTTGTTCATGGGTCCGATTCAGCCGAGTCAGCAGCCTTTGAAATCCCCTTCTTTTTCAGTCGCGTTGAGCTCATTTTGACGACCGGGAGCGTGACCCCGGCTTCGAGTTGACCCCCCTAAGACAATGACCGTTTGCCGAGGAAATGCCGAGGAAATTCCTTGACTTCGGAGGAACGCCTCTGTATAATTCGCCAGTTTTGAGGGAGTTTTCGCGATGCTGGTGGAGCGGTCACGAATCCCGCCTGAGGGTTTGGATCTCAGAGTTTGCGAGGAGCCGCGCTGGGAAGGTGTTGAGGGTTTATGGACATCTCTAGACCCGGTCGAGGCCTCTTTCCATTTGGAGCGGAAGGGTGGGGGCATCCTTGCGACGGGAGCCTTCGTCACAACGGCCGTGGTCCTTTGCAGTCGATGTTCAGAAGCGGTTTCTATCCCGGTGTCGGATCAGTTCGAGGTCCTGTATGTGGGAACCCCGAACGGCTCTCGCGGCGATGATAGCGAGTTGACTCCCGAGGAGACGGATGTGGAATTCCTTGAACACGATCGGCTCGATCTGTCGGGGCTCCTACGTGAAAACGTGCTCTTAAACCTGCCACTTCAGCCTCTGTGCCGGGCCGAGTGCCGTGGCCTCTGTCCTCGCTGCGGGGTCAACCTGAACGAGATCTCCTGCCAGTGTCGCATCCCGGAACCCGACCCGAGGCTTCGCCCCCTTCAGCATCTCCTATAGCCTGCGAATGTCCAGGAGGATCACGGATGCCTCTTCCGAAGCGGCGACATAGCAATGCCCGGACAAGAAAGCGTCGTTCCCACGATGCCCTCTCCGTCCCCAATCTGGTTGAATGCCCCAACTGTCATGAGCGGAAGCTTCCCCATCGTGCCTGTCCGGCCTGCGGACACTACCGCGGCCGGGAGGTCGTGAAACGGGAGGAGGCCTAGCCCCCCCCGCGCTCTCGATTGGGCAGATACATATGACGACTCGTATAGCCCTTGACGCGATGGGGGGCGATCGAGGCCCGGTGGTCAACATCGAGGGGGCGGTGGCGGCTGCTCGGGAACTGGGCCTCTCCGTCCTCCTGGTTGGAAACGAGGAAGAGCTCAGGCGGAGCCTGCAGCACCACTCGACCAATGGCCTCGGCATCACCATCTGCCACGCCCCTGAGACGGTCGGGATGAATGAATCCCCCTCAGCCGCGCTTCGGAAAAAGAAGCATTCGTCGATCCGTGTCGGCTTGGAGCTGGTCAAGAGGGGAGAGGCCGATGCCTTCATTAGTGCAGGCAATACCGGGGCAGTGATGGCCACCGCCATGGTCACACTGGGTTCTCTGCCTGGGGTTGAGCGGCCTGCCATTGCCCTCATCGTCCCCACGCTTCGGGGCCAGTCGATCTTGCTTGATGCCGGCGCCAACGCCGACTGTAAGCCGCGCCATCTCCTACAATTTGCCATCATGGGAGATATCTACGCCCGCCAGGTCATGGGGAAGAAATCCCCGACGGTTGGATTGCTCAGCATTGGGGAAGAGGAGAGCAAGGGGAACGAACTGACCCGCGAGGCCTTTAAGGAGCTAGAAGAGGAGCGGTCTCTCAACTTTACCGGGAACGTGGAGGGTCGTGAGGTCTTCAGCGGGGCAGCCGACATCATCGTGTGTGACGGGTTCACCGGGAACATTGCTTTGAAGATCAGCGAGAGCGCCGCCGAGTTCTTCACCGTCTTGCTCAAGGAGGAGTTGGAGAAGGGGCTGGTCGGAAAGTTGGGTGCCCTACTGACACGGGGCGCGTTTCGCAGATTTAAGAAGCGGGTCGACTATACCGAATACGGTGGGGCGCCCTTGCTGGGTGTGGGAGGCATGTGTATTATCGGCCACGGCCGGTCCACCGCCAAGGCCATCAAGAACGCCATCCGCGTGGCTGCAGAATGCGTCGAGAATAAAGTGATCGAGCACATCAGGAAAGGAATTGCCGTCAGCTAGTTAGGGAGGGACGACAATGTACGGCAGCAGGATTGCGGGCACGGGCTCCTCGGTTCCAGATCGAGTCCTCAGCAATGCAGATCTGGAACGAATCGTCAGTACCAGCGATGAGTGGATCGTTACCAGAACCGGCATCTCGGAGCGTCGAATCGCCGCCGATGGTGAAGCCACTTCGGATCTGGCCGAGCGCGCAGGGCGACGCGCGCTCGAGGCGGCCGGCGTCGACCCGATCGATGTGGACCTGATCCTCGTCAGCACGGTGACACCGGACATGTTTTTTCCCTCCACCGGATGTCTCCTCCAGGAGCGGTTGGGAACCCTGCATGCCGCCGCGTTCGATCTGTCCGCGGCCTGCTCCGGCTTTATCTACGGCCTGTCAGTGGCCGACGCCTATCTCCGAGCTGGCGTCATGCGGAACATCCTGGTGATCGGCGCGGAGACCCTTTCAAAACTTGTAGACTGGAAGGACCGAAACACGTGTGTCCTCTTCGCAGATGGTGCGGGAGCAGCGCTGGTTCAGCGGACAACAGGTGATGCTCGTGTTCTGTCTACGCACCTATACGCCGATGGATCGAAGGGAGGACAGCTCATTGTCCCCGGCGGCGGCTCGCGCCATCCTATCAGCCAGAAAGTCGTGGATGAAAATCTTGCGAAGATCAAGATGGCGAACGGAAACGAGGTGTTCAAAACGGCGGTCCGGGCCATGGAGGAGGCCGCTGTAGCGGCACTCAAGGCCAATGGTGTAGAGATCTCTGACATCGACCTCTTTGTGCCGCACCAGGCCAACGGCAGGATCATCAATGCGACCGCCCAGCGGTTAGGTTTGCCGAGGGAGCGGATCGTTGTCAATATCGACCGCTTCGGCAACACCTCCGCGGCTTCGATTCCGATTGCCCTTGACGAAGCGGTCAGGGCAGGGCGGCTTAAGCCAGGCGACCTGCTCCTTATGGTCGCCTTTGGGGGAGGTCTGACCTGGGGCTCGGCCCTGGTCCGATGGTGAGCGCGGTCCAACCTCCCAGGCGATGACCAGAATCGCGCTCGTCTTTCCCGGCCAGGGTTCGCAGCGGGTTGGAATGGGGCGTGATTTCTGGGAACAGGTCCCTGAGGCTCGTGAGCTCTTCGAGATGGGGGGACAGGCGCTGGGTTTTGACTTGGCTCGCCTTTGCTTTGAGGGACCCCAGGACACACTCACCCTGACGGCGAACGCGCAGCCCGCCATCCTGGCGGTCAGCATGGCTGCCTTTGCTGCGTTCCATCGTGAGGGGATTCGGTTCGACTACGTCGCCGGTCATTCCCTCGGCGAGACATCCGCGCTCGTGGCCGCTGGAAGCATCCGGTTTGGGGATGCGATCTGTATGGTCAGGAAGCGGGGCGAGTTCATGCAGGAGGCGGTTGCGCCTGGGATCGGGGCGATGGCTGCCATCCTTGGCCTCGAGCGTGAGACCATCCTTGAGGTGTGTGAGGAGGCGGGCCGAACCGGGGTCGTCGAGGTCGCGAATTTCAACGGCCCTGGTCAAATCGTCATCGCCGGGGTGACGGAGGCGGTCGAGCGTGCTATCGACTTGGCCAGGGACCGTGGGGCCAGACGCGCCGTCCGTTTGCAGGTGAGTGCACCCTTTCATAGCTCTCTCATGCGACCGGCGGGGGAACGGCTGGCCGGCGTGCTGGAGACGTTCTCGATCGTCGATCCAGCGGTTCCACTTGTGAACAATGCTGACGCCGAGCTCCTGACGAAAGGCGTCGAGATCGCCAGGAGTCTCATCCGGCAGGTATCAAGTCCGGTCCGCTGGGAAGAGGTGGTGCGAAGGTTGGTGAAAGAAGGCGTCAGCCTCTTTGTGGAACTGGGCCCAGGAAAGGTGCTCACCGGGCTCATCAAGCGGATCGCCAAGGAGGCCTTCGCGCTTCACGCAGAGGATGTTGACTCCCTGCGCATTGCGCTGAAACAGGTCAGGGCAATTGCCTGATGGTGATGGCGGGCCGTCATGCGGGGAAGGTGTCCGTCGTCACGGGTGGCTCGCGGGGAATCGGTCGAGCAATCGCCCTCATGCTCGCAGCGGAAGGCGCAACAGTCATGATCTGCTCGAGGCGACAGGAGGCGGCGGAGATGGTGGCATCCGAGATCCGGTCAGGGGGCGGCGAGGGGACCGCTGTGCGGGCAGACATGGCACAGCGGTCGGATGCAGAGGCACTGATTACGGGATGCGTCGAGCGATTTGGGCGCCTGGACATCCTGGTCAATAACGCCGCGATCACGAAGGATGCCTTGGTGCTCCGGATGAAGGATGAAGATTGGGACGACGTGCTGGACGTCAATTTGAAGGGGGCATTTTTCACGACGAGGGCGGCGCTTCGACCTATGCTCAAGCAGCAGAGCGGGCGGATCGTGAACATCAGCTCGGTTGTCGGGATCATGGGTAACCCGGGACAGGCGAACTACGCTGCGTCAAAGGCTGGCCTCAATGGCTTCACGAGAACGGTGGCGAGAGAGGTCGCGTCGCGGGCGATTACGGTGAATGCCGTGGCTCCCGGGTTCATCGAGACCGAAATGACCGAGGGCCTGTCCGGAGATCTCAAGGCCGGATATTGCAAGCAGATCCCCATGGGGCGATTCGGCGATCCGACGGAAGTCGCCGCCCTTGTTTCGTTTCTCGCCTCAGAGGGGGCGAGTTATATTACGGGGCAGGTCATCAACGTCGATGGCGGGCTGCGAATGTAATCGATGGGACGGCACCGAGGCCGTAGGGAGGGGGGGGTGATGGCTGGCGTGGAAGGGCTAGAGGAAAAGGTGAAAAAAATCATCGTGGATCAGTTGGGAGTCGATGCAGCGGAGGTAACCCCAGAGGCCTCCTTCATCGAGGATCTGGGCGCCGACTCTCTGGACACAGTAGAGCTGGTGATGGCCCTGGAGGAAGAGTTTGGAATCGAAATCCCGGACGAGGAAGCTGAGAAGATTATGACCGTCAAACATGCCGTCGAGTATATCAAGGCGCATTCCGCGTAATGAGGTCCGGCCGGCGAAGATGGGCCCTGAATTGCGAAGGGGATGAGAGGACATGAGGCGAGTGGTCGTGACAGGCCTAGGCGTGGTCGCCCCCAACGGGATCGGGACCGAAACCTTCTGGGAGAACCTGGTGGCGGGAGTCACGGGTATCGATCGAATCACTCGATTCGATGCCAGTCACCACGATTCGAAGATCGCCGGAGAGATCAAGGGCTTCGACCCCCTCCTCTACATGGAGAAGAAAGAGGTCAAGAAGATGGACCTCTTCATCCACTACGCCTTGGCCGGCGCGATTATGGCAATCGACGATGCCCGATTGAAGTTTGAGGAGAGCGAGCGGAGCCGAATCGGCACACTGATCGGCACCGGCATGGGTGGGGTGCCGGCCCTGGAGGAGTCTCACAACGTCTTGTTGGAGAAGGGCCCTGGCCGGATCAGCCCTTTCTTTATCCCTTCTATCATCACGAATTTGGCTTCCGGGCAGATCGCTATGCGGTATGGGTTTCGGGGACCTAACTCATGTGTCTCCACAGCCTGCGCAACCGGCAATCACGCTATCGGCGATTCCTTAGAGCTGATCAAGCGGGGGGCGGCGGACGTGATGATCGCGGGCGGAAGCGAAGCAGTCATCACCCCGCTCACGATCGGTGGGTTCAGCGCCATGAAGGCCCTTTCTACGAGGAATGATGAGCCCCACCGGGCCAGCCGTCCCTTTGATAAGGGGCGGGACGGTTTTGTGATGGGGGAGGGCGCGGGAGTCCTGGTCCTCGAGGAGCTGCAGCACGCCCTGCGGCGTGGAGCGAAGATCTATGCCGAGTTGGTCGGTTACGGGATGTCGGCCGATGCCTACCACATGACGGCACCAGAGCCAGAAGGGCTGGGGGCGATTGCCTCAATGCGGCTCGCGCTAGAGGCTGCGAGACTGAGCCCTGAGGATGTGGACTACATCAATGCCCACGGAACATCGACACCCATGGGCGACACCGCCGAGACCAGAGCGATCAAGCAGGTGTTCGGAGGCCATGCCTATCGCCTGGCCGTCAGCTCGGTCAAATCCATGACCGGGCACCTCCTAGGGGCGGCGGGCGGCGTCGAGTCGCTGGCGACCGTCCTCACCATCTATCACGGGCTGATCCCGCCTACGATTAACTACGACGAGCCGGACCCGGGCTGCGACCTCGATTACGTCCCTAACAAGGCGCGTCAAGCTGAGGTGAGGGTCGCCCTCACCAACTCCTTTGGGTTCGGCGGAACCAATGCCACCTTGGTGTTCAAGCAATATGAGTAAGTGATGGGCAGCCTGCCGCTCTTGCTGACCGTTCGAATCCCGCCCTTCGCATTGATCCATCCACACGCTGCGACAGCGACAGAGTCATAACTCCCTTTCTTGAGCTGAAGAGGCTGCCCTAGGCCAGAGGTGCCGTGGAGCGGTCGTCGGCGAGCGTTCTGATCTTATCAAGGATGCCGTTGACAAAGGCACCGGAGTCCTTCCCTCCGAATGCCTTCGCTAATTCGATCGCTTCGTCGATCGCGACCTTCGACGGTGTGTGTGGCTGAAAGAGGAGCTCATAGGCGGCTAATCGAAGGATGCAGAGATCCACGAGCGCCAGACGGGAGAGGATCCAGTGCTCAATCAGAGGGGAAAGAAGGCCATCGATCGAGGTCCGATGGGCTATCGTGCCCCGCACCAACTCCTCGGCGAAAGATCGGACCTCGGGCTTGACAGGGTGCTCCCCCCAGAAGGCATGGAGGCGATCCTCGAACGCCCCCACGGGGTGAAATTCCGACTGATAGAGGAAGGAGAGTGCGAGCTCTCTGGCCCGATGCCGCTTTCCCATTCGAATTGTGGGGGGTGGAGACCCCCCTTCCTAAAGATCACTTGAGTTGGGCGAACAGGCTGGCCATTTCTATGGCTGAAAGGGCTGCGGCAAACCCCTTATTGCCACCCTTGGTGCCGGCCCGCTCGATCGCCTGATCAACGGTATTCGCGGTGATGACCCCAAAGATAATCGGGACACCGGTTTCGAGGCTGGCCGAGGCGATCCCCTTTGCTGCCTCTCCGGCGACGTACTCGAAGTGGGGGGTGGCTCCCCGAATGACCGCTCCGAGGGCGATGACGGCGTCGTAATTGCGAGAGGCTGCCAGACGCTTTGCCGTGGTGGGCAGCTCGAAGGCTCCTGGAACCTTGACCAGATGGAGGTCACCCTCATCTGCCCCGTGTCGGAGCAAACAGTCAACAGCTCCCTCCAGAAGCTGTTTGGTAATGACGTCGTTGAATCGACTCACCACAAGGGCGAATCGAAAGCCTCTGGCTGCGTAGGTCCCTTCAGTGGTTTTCAATGACCCTCTCCGCCGATCCCCTTCCAGGGCATCGGTCTTGCTGTTCCAGGCCACGAGGATGCCTTCGCATCCGTGCTGCATCCAGATTCAGAGGTTGCCCGAAACAGGTTGAGAACGGACCTAGACCTTCTCGAGCAGATGGCCCAACTTCTCGTGCTTGGTCTGCAGATAGGCGCGATTCTCGGCATTCGGGCGGATCTCGATGGGGAGTCGCTCCACCACATGCAGACCGTATGCCTCAAGCCCTACGATCTTCCGAGGGTTGTTGGTCAGCAGCCGAATCTTACACAACCCGAGATCCGACAAGATCTGAGCCCCGATCCCGTACTCTCGTAGATCGGGTTTGAAGCCCAGCTTCGCATTGGCTTCCACCGTGTCCAGTCCCGTGTCCTGTAGCTCATAGGCGCGCATCTTGTTTGCGAGGCCGATCCCTCTCCCTTCCTGTCGGATGTAGAGAAAGACCCCCTTTCCCTCTTTCGCGATCAGTTCTAGCGCCTTGTCCATCTGAGGCCCGCAGTCGCACCGGAGCGAGCCGAATACGTCCCCGGTGAGGCACTCTGAGTGCACCCGCACGAGGGTGTCCTCGACGGCGTTCACGTTTCCCATAACCAAAGCCAGATGGTGTTTCTTATCCACCTGGCTGTAATACAGGATCGCGCTGAATCGGCCGTACCGCGTCGGCAGAGCTGTTGTGGCGACCCGGCTCACGAATCGCTCGCGCTTCAATCGAAACTCGATCAGGCTTTTGACGGTGATCAGCTTGATGCCGTGTTCCCGAGCGAAGCGGTGCAACTCAGGAGTCCTGGCCATTGTCCCATCGTCATTCATGATCTCACAGATCACCCCCGCGGGGTACAGGCCGGCCAATTTCGCCAGGTCCACAGCGGCCTCCGTCTGCCCCGCGCGGGTCAACACACCACCCTCCCTTGCTCGAAGCGGAAAGGTATGGCCGGGGCTGGTCAGGTCGTCGGTGGTTGCCTTAGGGTCGACGATCGTCCTGATCGTCATCGCTCGGTCATGGGCGGATATCCCGGTCGTCACCTTGCGTTTCGCATCGACGGAGACGCAGAAGGCCGTCTCGTGCGGTGAGGTGTTGTCGGTTACCATTGGCGGGATCCGGAGCTCATCCAGCCGCTGCCCAGTGACGGCCACACAGATCAACCCTCGCCCCTTCGAGGCCATGAAGTTGATTGCCTCGGGCGTCACCTTCTCGGCCGCCATCGTGAGGTCGCCTTCGTTCTCGCGATCTTCATCGTCCACCACGATGATCATTTTGCCGTCATGGAGGTCTCGGATCGCTTCTTCAATAGTGTGAAACCGGATGGCTTCCTCCATTGCTACTCCGTTGACCCGGGCTCAGATGTACCCCCACTCCCGGAGGACCGACTGGGTAAGCACTGCCTTACTTCCTGAAGCCTGAAGTCCTTCAAGGTATCGGATGACGTATTTTCCTAGCAGGTCGGTTTCCAGGTTTGTGCGCTGCCCCACCTTTTTGCTCCCTAATGTGGTGTGCCGATAGGTGTGCGGGATGATGGCAACCCCGAAGGAGACATCACAAAGGCTGGCAACCGTCAGGCTGATCCCATCCACGGCAACAGATCCCTTCTCCACGAGCAGAGGGCGAAGGGACTCGGGGTAGGAGAACGAGAACCACCACGTCCCGCCGCTCTCGCGAATCTCCAGGAGCGTGCCCACCCCGTCGATGTGACCGGTGACGATGTGCCCTCCGAGTCGGTCGGTTACCCGACAGGGCCGCTCCAAGTTCACGTGATCGGCAGGGCCGAGATCGCCCAGGGTTGTACGGACCAGGGTCTCGTCCGACAGCTCGACCTCGAAGAAATCGTGCTCGGCCGCGGTGACCGTCAGACACGTCCCATCGACTGCGATGCTGTCGCCGATCGAGAGGTCGGTTAAGGCATCCTTTCCCCTGATGGCCAGCCTCGTGACGCCGCCCTCCCGTCGAACCTGTTGAACCACGCCCACTTCTTCGATGAGGCCCGTGAACACGATTCGACCTATACGCTCACTTGCTTCGGCGAGTGATATCCGTCGATCAGGAGGTCCCCGCCCAGTTGTTCGACGCGCACACGCTCTAGGCGCAAGGCCTGGACAAGATGTTCGATCCCTGCCCCCCCAAAAAGACTCGGGGCCGTTTTCCCTCCGATCAAAATCGGAGCCACGAAGATGAGGAATCTGTCGATGATGCCCGCTTCAATGGCAGAGGTAAAGATCCCCTCGCCGCCCTCGATCATCACGCTTGTGACCTCGCGCTCTCCAAGGCGTTTCAGAAGATGCTGAAGGTTGACCCTCCCATTGGAACCGCCCGCCTCGATGACCGTGAGGCCATGCCGCTCCAGGGCATCGATCCGTTCATGGGGCGCATCGGCGGTGACCGCAACCCAGGTTGGCGATGAAGAGGTGGAGTGAAACACCCGCGCGTCTAAGGGGAGAGAGCCCCGTCCATCGACGATGACGCGGATCGGATTACGCCCACCCGACGGAAGCCGGGTTGTGAGCATGGGGTCGTCGCGCCGGATCGTGCCGAGCCCGACCATGACCGCATCGATCTGATCCCGTAACTCGTGCACCCGCTGCCGCGATTGTTCGCCGGAGATCCAGTGAGAGTCGCCGGTCCGGGTCGCGATCTTGCCGTCAAGGCTCACCGCAGCCTTGAGCACGACGAATGGAAGGCGGCTCTTGATGAATTTCATGAACGCTTCGTTCAGGATCGTCGACTCCTCGGACAGGAGTCCTAGTTCTACCAGGACCCCGGCCGCACGCAGCGTCTCAACGCCTCTGCCGGAGACCAGCGGGTTCGGGTCCAACACCGATGTGACGACTCGTCGGATGCCCGCGGCAATGATCCGATCGGTGCAGGGCGGCGTCCGACCCTGATGGCAACAGGGCTCGAGCGTGACGTAGAGATCCGCTCCCGCAGTGGCCCCGGCAGCGGCTTCCAGGGCAACCACCTCCGCATGTGGCCCGCCGGCGTGGGTGTGATAACCTTCACCAATGACGCATCCGTGTCGCACGACGACTGCGCCCACCGTGGGATTGGGGCTGGTGCGGCCCCGGCCCCTATGGGCAAGGTCCAGTGCCCGTCGCATGAATTGTGCATCGAGTGCGGTGCGCATCCTATTCTCTCAAGAGATGCGACGTTATGATAAGAAGAGACAACTTGAGTCACACTAGCACCGTGGGAAGGGAGGTGTCAAGGTGAAAACCCGGGTCTTTCCCGAGTTTGATGCAACTTCAGGGTAGGTTTTGAGCCCTGAGATAGTGAGTGACCTGAAAGAGCTTGAGATGGTCCAGACGCCCCTGAGCGCTCTTGAAGCCTCGGCGTACAGCTTCCAGTTGCCGCCACACGTTGATCAACGTCTCCGAGTGCCCGCACCGAGGGACCTCAGGGTGGTCGAGGTAGGTGACCATGCGGTCGAACTTCGGGCTCCGGAGGAACTCCACGGACTTCGAGAGGTGCCAGGATGCTCGCCACCAGACTTCCTGGGTCAGGGCATCTCGCTTAGCGTACGCGTCGGCTTTCGAGCGAGAGACCTCGAAGATGTCCCAGAGGGCTTCTTTGAACAGGAGGACCTGCTCCACCACCGTCCCGGCATACAGCTCCATCATCTCGGGGATGAGCAGCCGCTCCTTCGGACCCCATCGGTTCATCTGCTTGAGCAGCCCCCATTTCAGCTCCCAGAGCTCTTCCCGGTGGAGCGCCCATCGCGGGCCCTGCAAGGACTTCCGGAACTGGATCAGGGCATTCCGCAAGTAGTGCCACAGCCACTGCATGACATGGAAGTGGTCAAACTGTTGATAGGCCTGAGGCCAGACCCTGGCGACGAATTTGGGAAAGGTCGTCAACAGATCGAAGATCACACAGGACGGGTGAATGCCCCAGCCATCGAGCCTTCGGCAGAAGGCCTCCGTGACCCCGCGCCCATAGAACGCCGGCACCGGCTCGAGGTGGAGGATGCGGATCCGCTTGGCATCACCAGCAATCTGTTCATACCGGCCTCCTCGTCGCGGCATGAACTCGTCCAAGCAGAGCGCGCCGGAGAACCCCAGTTGGTGGAGGATCTCGGGGACCGCATACTGGCGGGCGCAGCGGTGCTTCCACCGCGCGAGCGCGGATTTAGAGCCGCTGGTGTTGAGGCTCCGAGACAGTCGGTTGGCGATGCGCTGGAGGGTGGTATTGTCCTCGACGAGTCCAGCGACACCTTCCTGGATGAGGGCAGTTGTGGCGCGCTGATAGCGTTCAATGCCTGGGACAGGGAGGGCAAAGATCCGACGCGGACAGCGCGGATTGAGGCACTTGCTGTAGACCATTCGGACCCGCAGCAACACAGGCCGCGTGAGGCTCGGGGCCTTGACGGTTCGCCAGTGCTCTTTGGCTTTCTTGAAGGGGTGCCAGATGCCACAGTCGGGACATTGGACCTGCCTTGAGATGTGCGGCTCGATCACCTTGACCTGGACGGTTCCCATCGCAGAGGCCCCTCCTTTCTCGGAGGGACTCTACTAGAGGTCCTCTTGTCAAAGCGCCCCGCTTTGCATCACATTCGGGAGAGATGACGAACCACGCCATTCTGCTACCTAAAGTCACTCAAAGTTGCATCAAACTCGGGAAAGACCTTTTTCTAACCCATTTTCCTGTTCTTAGCAAGTCAAGAGGTCAAGTCCCAACTCCGGTGTAAAAGTGTCGAGGCGTAGGGTCTCATGTTAAGCCGCCGCTTGCTCCGCTTGCGGGATTCCCTTAACACGCAGCGCATCGAGGGTCCGCAGGATCTTGGGCGTCATCCGGACGCCGCACCACTGCTCGGCGTCGGTGCTCTCGAGCTTCCCTTCGGGGATCGTAGTCA
>Ga0209321_10002554_pt1 | contig 12278 bp, 14 predicted proteins | sample Rifsed16ft4_FD_184012 | JGI IMG/M metagenome (GOLD analysis project Ga0209321, IMG submission 184012) | Soil microbial communities from Rifle, Colorado, USA - sediment 16ft 4 - CSP-I_5_4 (version 2) | ecosystem: Environmental > Terrestrial > Deep subsurface > Rock core/Sediment | place: Rifle... | reverse complement strand
CGATGAGCGACGAAGGCGAGCATGTGGAGCAGGTCCAAATGGGTCCCTCCGTTTTCCGGACAGAACTGGAGCGTGCGGTTTTCTCCGAGGTGACGGAGTTTCTCTACACGACCGAAGCGCGCAAGAAGATCAATAAGAAGCATCCGGCAGCAAGCAACGACGAGATCGACGCCGTGCTGATCTCACCCGGGATGAAGCGCCAAATCAGCCAGTCGGTGGAGGCATTCTTGCAGCAGCAGCTACCGGCCCTGCTCGAGAAGATCTTCAAGCAGGCAGACGAAGGGCAGAGCTGGGCGTGCAAGCTGGTGTTGGAGCTGACGGGTATTGCCGAGCTACTCCGGGCAGCTGTTTCCCAGGCCGAGGGCGAGATCCAGGAGATGCAGGTGATCTCGGAACTCGAAAAGGGACTTGTGGAAAGCTTTCGCCAATTGGTGGTGGGCGAGGGAAGGGAAGAGGTTCAGCCGGATGGCGGATCGAAATGACATGCTCATTCAGCGAAATTGTCCGGCAAGCATGGAACATATTGCGAGAGGGTTAAGCTGTCGAATCGAAGAAGCGTGGGCGGAGCGGTATTTTGGCAGTGGTGGGGAGGTGGTGTGGCTCGAAGGGTTGGTGACCTGGCTCTGGATTCGAGACCGACGCGGGGATTTGACTCACCTGCACCCCAACGCGGCACAGCAGCAGTATGCGCGAAACCGTAGCGCACGAAACATCATCTTGAAGCCACGGCAGGTGGGGATAACGACCTATGTTGCCGCGCGGTATTTCCTGTCCACCATCTTTCGGCCGGGGACGGTCACGTTGCAGGTGGCACATTCGCAGGAGTCGGCGCAACAAATCTTCCGTATTGTGCAGCGCTTCTTTGCCTATTTGGGGCCGAAGATGCGTCAGTGGCTAGCTCCGGGCATCATCAATGTGCGCGAACTGGCTTTTGAACGACTCGATAGCCGATATCTTGTGGATACGGCGGGAAACAAAAATGTAGGGCGCGGGTTGACGGTGAACAACCTGCATGCCTCTGAAGTCGCATTGTGGCCGGGGGATGCACAGGAAACGATGGCGGCTCTACTGGCTGCCGTGCCACCGGGCGGGGCGGTGGACATCGAGTCCACACCAAACGGAATGGGCGGGTATTTCTATTCCGAGTGGCGGCGGGCGCTGAGTAGGGAAGGGTATCAGCCGCACTTTTTCCCGTGGTGGATCGAGCGGGAGTATCGACTGCCCCTGATCGCAGGCGAGCCTCTGGAGCCTTTCAGTGAAGAAGAAACGGAGTTGATCGCGAAGTACGGCCTGCGGAAGGAGCAGATCCTCTTTCGGCGGCGCTTACACACCACGCTCGGGAGTCGAGCTATTCAGGAGTTTGCAGAGAACGACACCGAGTGCTTCTTGCGTTCCGGACGGCCTGTTTTTGAGATTGCGCTTATCGAGGCGCGGCTGCGGCAGGTAGGAGAGGCACACCAATCCGAGCTAAACGGAGCCTTGCAGGTGTGGCTCGATCCGGAGCCCGGCCGGCATTACATCCTGGGTGCGGACGTTGCGGAAGGCATCTCTGGAGGCGATTATTCAGCCGCCGAGGTCATCGACGCAGAAACGGGTCTGCAATGCGCGGAGATTCAGGTGCAGTGGCCGATCCAGCGCTTTGCGGAGGAAGTGGCCCGGCTCGGACATCACTACAATCGAGCGCTGCTGGCCATCGAGCGGAACAACCACGGACACGCCGTGTTGAATGCGCTTCAACATCATCTTGAGTATTCGCCTATCTACCGTCATCGGGATGCCATCGATGGCGCGATGAAAGCCGGCTGGCCGATGAACGCCAAAACCAAGCCAGAGGCGGTCACAGCGCTGGCCAGGATGATTCAGGCTGCTCCCAGTGTATTCCTCTCCCGGCGGTTGCTCGAGGAGTGCCGAAGCTTCGACTACGGCGACGATGGTGAGATGGCGGCACGTAAAGGTACGCATGACGACCTGGTGATTGCGATGGCCATCGCCCAGGCCGTGCGCGCGCAGGGCGGAATGATCCAAGTGGCTAGCGTGGAGAGATAGAGAACGTCGGGACAGCAGAGCGTCTTCTGCTTCATACGTTACCCAGACTAATAATAATCCCCTTGTTTAATCGGCAGGCGCTGGCTAGCATACGCACCAATGCCGAAAGCGCTGGAACATATCCGCCGTATGCGCGGGGGGGCGCAAGCACAGCTCTTGCGCTGTGATGACGGGCAATACTACGTCGTAAAATTTCAGAACAACCCGCAACACGTGCGGGTGTTGGCAAATGAGCTGCTGGGGACACGACTGGCGGCTCGATTGGGACTGCCCACAGCTTCCGCGGCCGTAGTCGAGGTGAGCCAGGAACTGATTGCTTATTCCGCCGATCTGGTGATTCAGTTGGGTGCGGGGCGATACCCCTGCCGAGCGGGATTTCATTTCGGGTCGCGATACCCAGGCGACCCGAGAGACCTGGCCGTGAACGATTTTCTGCCCGAGGAGCAACTGGGTCAGGTGGAAAACCTAGAAGACTTCGTTGGGATACTGGTGTTCGACAAGTGGACGTGCAATACAAACGGGCGGCAGGCGATCTTCTACCGAGACGGAGGTACGACGACATTCCGGGCGTTGATGATTGACCAGGGGTTTTGTTTCAACAACGGCTCGTGGGATTTTCCGGACGCTCCGTTGCGAGGGCTGTACGCACGGCATCGCGTGTACGGATCTGTTCGAGGGATGAACGCGTTCGAGCCCTGGCTAGAGCGGCTCGAGAAGCGCATCAACGAACGGGTGATGGATGAGATTGCGGCAGAAATCCCGCCCGAGTGGTACGACTTTGAGCAAGATATGATGTTCAGCCTGCTTGAGCGGCTTTTGAACAGACGAAAACGGGTGGCGGACTGGATTCTGGAGGCCAAGGATTCCTATCGACAGCCATTCCTAAACTGGAAGTGAACCATGCCCGAGACAACGCTTGAAACGTATGCCTATCGAATCTTGCGGTACACGCCCAACCTGGTGCGGGACGAATGGATGAACATCGGGATCCTACTGTATTCCCCGCAGGGCAAGATGTGGCGGCTGCGCATGATCAATGAGGCTGAGGAATACCGGCGCGTCCGGCGACTCCATCCGCTGGCAGATGAGGAATTGCTACGCGGGTTGCAGGACTCGCTCGAGGCGCAGATGCCTAGCGCGCCGGAAGATCTTTCCCCCTTTGTGGAGAAGTTGGATCAGACACTGTCCAATGTGCTTCAGTTGAGCGCGCAGCGGGGCGTGCTCACAGCAGACGTGGAGGAGGAACTGGAGCGGCTCTACCGTGATCACGTTGCACCACAGCGGTGGCAGGGGGCAACGCAAGCAGACTTGAACACACCGGCAGGAATTCGACGCCGTATTCGGGACGTTTTCGGGGCAGCCGGATTACGAGATCGAGTTGACTGGGGCGTGCGCGTAGAGGAATTTACCGAGCGCGGCGATTCTTTCCGGCTCACATGCGGTTACCGACGAAACGGTACGCGCGGGTTCGTCCATGCGTTGCCGCTTGGCGGGGACCTGACTCAAGCCAAGGTCCTGGCGTTCACGGTTGAACGAATCCGCAGAGCATTAAGGGAAACCGAATTCGCAGCAGTGACGGAGGTCGAGCCGCGCCTGGAGAACAGGCGGCACGAATTTGTCTCTAACCTCTTGCGTGAGCAGGAAATACGTGTTGTGGTTGAAAGTCGGCTTGAGGAGTTCGCGCGGGAACTGGCTCCTACAATCCACTGAAAAGGGCTGCTTTTCAATTGTCAAGAGGGGCCAAGTCTATGATTCACTGCAAGCTATTGAAACAGAACGATATAATAAATTCGCTCAATTGAATAAAGACCAGGTCAGACATGCTATAACTGTATTAGAGAGTGAGAAACAAAGACCCCGGCAGGGATTGGCGCCGGGGATTTCTTTTTGGCATCGCCTGGGCTTCCAAGAGCAGAGGAGCCGGCTGATCAGGAAATTCCGCAGCATCTGACCGCGTCAAGGAACCGTTCCGTCCAAAATGAGCAAATCGAGAATTCGGGCCTGGCTCGACCGGGCATGGCAGATGTTTGCAGGCCAGCAGGTGAGGAAGACGGTTGTCTTGCCGGGCGTTCCACGGGGGCTGGGACGACAAGCACTGCCAAAACCGACGCCTGCCAACTTGCGGCGATTCTCTGAAACACCGGTCGCGCGCAAAGCGATCAACACCATCAAAGATCGAGTTGCGGGGATGCGGTGGCGGGTGCAACTCAAGAACGCCAGCCCGGCGGAAGCAATCAAGGATGAGCGGGTTCGAATCCTGGCAGCTAATCTGGACGCGCCGAACCCGGATGACAGTTTCCGATCTCTGGCCGAGCAGGTGATTGAAGACGTCCTGATCGGCGGCTTCGGCGCCATTGAAGCACAACTGACTCCCAACCCGATGCGGCCGCTGGTGTTGTGGCCGGTGGACGGCGCGACGATCCGGATTTACGCCGGCTGGTCGGGCGATCCGGACGAGCCGCGGTACGCGCAGATGACTCCCTGGGGCCAGCGCGTGGACCTGCGTAATGACGAACTGATTTACATCCGCCTGAACCCGCGCACGCACACACCATTCGGCCTGGGGCGTCTGGAAGTCGCCTTTGAAACGATTAACTGGCTGCTGGGAGCGCAGGAGTACGCATCGCGTCTGGCATCGAACACGGTGGTGCAGTTTGCGCTGTGGCTTGCGGAGATGCCGCCCTCCAGCTACGACAAGGTGATTTCCTGGTGGCAGAACGAAATCGAGGGCACGGGCAAGGTGCCCATCATTGCCAACCTACCGTCCAGGCCGGAGGTATTGCGGTTCAGCGAAGGGTCAGACCGTGACCTGCGGTTGGAATGGCAGCGCTTCCTGATCCGGATCATCGCCAACGCGTTTGATCTGCCGCCGCTCCTGCTGGGTCTAGAGCAGGACGTCAACCGAGCAACGGCCGATGCGCTGGTGGATGAAAGTTTTCGCACGGCAATCGTTCCCACGGCCCGGCTCTTCGCCGAGCACATCAGCCGCGAAATTATCGAGCGAAAGCTGGGCTGGCCGGACCTAGCGTTTGCTTTCGAAGACCTGGAGGTCTTCGATGAACGCGCGCAGGCGGAAATTGATGAAATCCTGTTGAGGAGCGACGTCTTGCTGCCGAATGAAGTGCGCGCGCGGCGCAATCTGCCCGCGCTTGAAGGTGGCTGGGGTGCACTGACGCAGACGCAGAGGCAGATGTTGATTCAAGGAGCCAGCCAGAAGTCGGGCGGAGAGTTCTCCAGGAGCAATTGACCCGTGGCGAAGCGAGCGAAAACATTGGGCATGCGACTCGAGGCAATGGCGCTCGAGATTCCGGAATTTCCGGACCACCCGAACCGAGTCCCCTTCTCCGGTGTTTTGACCCGCGTGAATGTGCCGAGTGACCGCGCACCCAACGGGGCAGCAGGGCATCGCGTACTGCTGCCCAGGGACGTTGCTGAACGGGCTCTTCCCAGCCTGCTCGGAATGGCTGTGGACTACGCACCGGGGCTGAGGGGACACGACGTCAGCCGCAAGATCGGCGTCATCAGCCGTGCGGAAATACGGGAAGACCGCCTGGAAGTGGCCGGATACCTGTTTGGGAAAGACTTTCCGGAAGTCCTCGTCGATCTGCGCGCACGCCGGGAGCGCCTGGGGATGTCCTACGAAGTGACCGGCGTGCGCGTGGCTGATCCATTGGCGGAGATCTGGGTGCTGGAACGGGTGGTTTTCACAGGGGCGGCGATCCTGGAGCGGAATGCCGCCGCGTATCAGTCCACATCGCTGGCCGCTACGGCGGCCGGCAGCAGACAAGGAGAAACCATGAACGACCGAATCGCGCAGGCGCTGGACATGCTGGCGCAAACCAACCGGGCGCTGACCGCCGAGTTTGCGAATCTTCGCTCGCTGCTTGATGAGCTGCGGCAATCACAGGCTGCAGTTACGCAAATTGTGGAGCGGGGCGGGGCGGTGCAAGCGGGACATGGTGACCTGGAAACGCGCGTGGAAGCGCTGGCGAACACTTCCGAAGAGCTGCGGCGGCAGAACCAGGCACTGCGCGAGCAGGCCGAGCGGTTTGCCGTGCAAGCCTCGCGCAAGACTGTTTCGCCGCAGGTACTCACCCTGCTGGCCAAGTCCGGCGTTGGGTCCGATGTGATCGGGCCGGGCGGCAGGATCGAAGTGCCGGTGCTTGACAGGGCGCTCGAGAGCCTTTCGCTCGAGCAGCGCATCGCCGTGAAGGCGCAGCTTGCACACGCGGGCGCGCTCGAATAAGCCACGCGAACCAGACGAGAGTAGGGAACCTTCCGGGTCTTCAAGGAGCTGGCGGGGGCCAGCGATTCGTTCGTTTTCAGAAATCTCTTCCAACGAGGGTGAACATGAACAGAGGCTATTTCGTGGATATCGCGGCCGCGGCAGACTTCCTGGGCCCGGGCGCAATCGAGGTAAACCGGTACCAGAGCGAGATCACCGACCTAGTTCGGCGGCGCGGCCCGTTCGGGCAGCGAATCAAGCAAGTGCCCGCGACCGGCCATCCCTCGCGGTTCTTCGAACAGACGGCCATTAACCCGTCGGCCGCTTTCGTGGACCCGCGGTCCATCGGGCCAACGGCCGGCTCGCCGACGCGCGTGGAGCGCACGCTGCCGCTGAAGGCGCTGGTGTCGCAGATCAACTTCTCGCTGTTTGACGTGGAAGTGACGCGGCAGCAGGCGCAGTTCGCCTACCTGCAGGCCAAGGACCTGGTGGACACCGTTGACGGATTGCTGCGCAAGCACGATCAGGCGCTGTGGGCCGGCACCGACACCAGCTTCACAACGCCGACTACGCTCGAGTACTACGGCGTGTTGAAGCAACTGACCGACGCGGGTTCCGAGGTGGCGATCACAAATACGTCCGCCTCGTTTGTGGACAACGTCAAAACGCAGATCGCCAATATGGTGGCGCGCACGGATTTTGAGGTGCGGCCGAGCGCCATCTACGCCAACCCGGCCACCCTGGACCTGATCGACCAGGAGATGAAAACGATCCACAACGTGGTGCTGAGCACGCGCGAGATCGTTGGCGGCATCACCGTGAAGGAGCTCTCCACGCAAGCCGGTACGCTGCCGCTGATCCCCGACTGGACCATTGCGGTGACGCCGAGCGGGCCGAACTCAATCCATGACGTCGTAATCGCCAGCGAAGACCAGGTGGAATACCACTGGCTGACGGATGCCAACCCGCGCGTCTTCCAGCTTGGGCTGCCGAACTCACTGACGTCACAAATGGTGGCGGTGAAGTTTGGCGCCGTCGTGGCCAAAGGCGCCGCCTACGCACACAAGCGGATGCGGTTTACCCGGTAACCTCTGCCGCAGGAGAGGCCGAGCGCGTCTGAGTGGACTGTTCGGGCGCGCCGGCCTCCTGGTCTGGCTTCGGATCCAGGTGTCCATGCCGAATAACCTCTACCTGTCAACCGCAGAGTTCGTGACATTCGGGCTGCCGGATTCCACCGACCCGGCGCTGATCCGGGTGGCGAGCGACCTGGTGGATTCCTACTGCCAGCGCGCTTCCGTACTCGTGGCGCAGTACACGGAGCGAACGCGCCTGCCGCAGGGAATCCCGATCACGCGGGCCAGCTACACACCGCTGGCTGTGCCGGCTGGCGGCCAGACACCCTTTGTCACCCTTCGCGCCCGGCATGGGGTGGCGCGCGGACCCAATGCCGATACGCTGGCGGAAATGATTGCGCCGTTCGGTGGGCCGCCTGCTTGGGTGAACCTGGATCCGGCACAAGTGGACTATCTGGCTGCGACCGGCGAGATCTGGCTGCCGACAGGCATTTTCGGCGTGCCATACAGCGAAGTCGAGATGACCTACACCGCTGGCTACGACCAGGTGCCCGAGTCGGTGAAGCTGGCCTGCGCGCAAATCATCCGCAACATCGAATCGCACCCGGCGGCTAAGGTCAGCGCGGTACAGTTGGACCGGCTACACCTGGAATACTTTGCCGGCTCGCTGTTGGACGAGGATGTTCGGCGATTGCTCGGGCCCTACATTGCCATCCGACTGAATTGACCATGCAGCTTTATTCCAAGGCGGCACGGCGGTGGATCGAGCCACTGCTTGCGCTGGGCGTTGGCGAGGCGGTAGCGCTGCGGTTCCTTCCGGCAAACAGTGATCCATCCTCCGACCTGGGGTTGGTTTCACCGGGAGCGGATTCGTTTGCCGACTATCCAGCGCCGAGCTGGTACGTCCGAGAACTCACCGCGGAGGAACTCGCCGTGCTGGCAGGGCAGTTCCGCCAGGGTGCGCGCGAGGTGCTTTTGAGCAATGCCTTCGCGCGCAGTGTTGCGGCGGCGCAGGGGTTTGAGAGTGCCCGTCAAATGTTCGAAGCGGCTGCGGGCCTGCTGATCCGCGGCCAGATTTGCCGGATCAATGCCATCAAACCAATGGATGCCGGCGGTGAGACGTATGGCTGGCAGCTGCTTTGCGATGCGGCCCTGGAGGCCGTCTAAATGGCCAGACGTACTCTGACACTGAGCGAGCTGCCAGCACTGCTCGATGCCATGGGGCAGGTGACCGGGCGGAGCGCGAGTATCGGCGTCACAGATCCGGCTGTGGGCCGTTATGCGCGAGTGCTCGAGTACGGCAGCATAGCCGGGCAAAAGCCCTGGCCGCAGCCCGGAGCGAAAACAGTGCTCGCGCGGAATCCGGACACTGGTGCAGCGGTCGTCGTAACCGCGCAGGCACCGCATGGCTATATTCGGGTCAATGCGCCGGCCATCCTTCGGGAACTGAACAATCGAATTGCCGGTTCCGCAGATTGGCTGGATCCCGAGGAAACTGCAGATCACCTCGAAAGGACCACAACGGCGGCCGCCGCAGCGGCTCTGAATCGTGTTCGCCAGTTGATCCCGCAAGAGTCCGGCCGATTGCGAGAAAGCCTGCGAGTGCTTGATGGCTGAGGCGGGGTTCACCGGCGACTTGCGAGGTTCTGATTTCGCAGGTCAGCGGCTTGCCGGCGCAGTTTTCCGAGATGCCAATCTGTACCGCGCGTCATTTTCAGGAGCTGACCTTGAAGGCGCCGAGTTCCTGAACTGCTTTGCGGCCGAGTGCTGTTTTGAGGACGCCCACTGCGCCAGGCTACGAGCCAGCGATTCGAACTTTTACCGTGCGAACCTGGCGGGAGCTGACCTGGAGGATGCGCTTTTCTGGCGATGTGTGCTGGCCGGCGCGGATCTTCGCGGAGCGCGGCTCCGGCGGGTGACGATTACTCTGGACTGCAACGCATTTGAAGAGCTAAAAGTCGACCGCCGCACGAGTACCGAGCTGGCCTATCTGGTCGGGCGGATGCGCTCGCCGCACCGCAAGGCATGGCTCGACGTTATCGGTCAACGTGGACTGCTGCTGCTCGAGAGAGTTTTTCAGAGGTGAGCGCCGACCAGGGTATGGGGTTCCTCATTCACTGACATGCAAGCTGCCAAGGACAGTTTCTTTCGCGCGCTGCAGGGCCGGCTTTCAATCGTGAACCCCGGGCGCACGATTGTGCTGGATGGTGCCGTGCGGCCGGCCATTTTGGTCGTGGAGAACGAACCGTATCCACCGCCGAAGTTGTTCTTCAATACGTTCTACATTCACTGGCTCGGGGCTCCTGCGGTCCGCGAGTTCGCCGGGACCGCAGCTCCTCGCTATGAGCAGGTGGCGCAGATCGAATACTTCGTGCAGGGGACGGCCTCGTTGCAGCGTCCCTTCGCAGACCGGGGAAGATTGATCGGCGAGCTTGATAGGGAGCTGATCCAGATTCTTTATCCCGGATACACGGCGAAGCTCAACTACACAGCAGTCCCTCCTCAATCGCTCGGGAGCCACGTGTATTGGAGCTGGACCCCAGACCTCCGCACGATCGCGCAAGGTGAAGGCTCTGTTCTGCAACGAGTGTCCACGGTCAATGTTTCGTTCTATCTGGAAACCATTTCGAATTAGCCCCCGTGCTTACGCAGGGGCGACCTGAAGGAGTTCTCGATGCCCATTTCGAAATCCCTCGTTCAGCCGTTCCGCAAGCCGATGGTGCTGGTCGGCTCCGGGTTCCGCGGGTACTTCGCGCCATTTGTGCAAGGTGCGAGCCCTTCGCCGACCTTGTTTGACCCTGCCCGGCAGGGGCGCTTCGACACGAACAGTCCCCCAAGCGGATGGTACGACCTGGGCTGGATCGACCAGTTCAAGCGCTCGTCGGCCGGGCGCATCGGGCAGATCCGCTCGGGCTATCGGGGAGCCGTGCGGGCCCAATACCGGGGAGAGATCGGGAGTAGCGTCGAATTTGAGTTTCGCGAGTGGGGCAAGCTCCAACTGGCGCTTTCCAAGGGGACAACGCACTTCAACATCCTGAAAGCGGCGGCTGGCGCACCGCAGCAGCCGGTGGGAGGCACGCCGGTGGCGGCAGTCGGGCTGGGGAGTGGATCGACGGCCAGTTCCATCGTGCTGGCCGCCGGGGGCGGAGTACAGTTCCAAGCGGGCCAGCTGATCGCCGTTGATGTGGACTATTCTGGGCAATCGGGCTACATCGGTTCAGGAATTCAGGCCAGCTTCGTTGCGGCCGGAACGGTGACCGACGTTGACTACGTGCGACGCGTGACCTTCAACGTCGGCGCGATCCAGTCAATCTCTGCCGACACGCTCACCTTGCAGCAGCCCATGTTGGGTGGCGCGCCCCCGACCGGAGCTAAGGTGCAGGGTGTGACGGGCTTTGCCAGCCGGGAGGGTAGCTCGTTTATCCAGTCCTGGTCGGCCGTGTTCGTCGTGGACACTGCTGACGGCGCGCAGCTCTACTACTACTATCCACAACTTTCGGTGGCGGGCGAGCGCGAGGAATCCACGTACAACGTCGAGAATTCCGGCGCTGCCGATCTGAAGGGGTTCGGTCTGAGTGCAGAGTTCAATGCGCTCGCGTTTGACGACCCGGTGGACGGCGAAACCGTAGTGTGCTACCGCGGGTTCTTCCCGGCAGCAGGCTCGCAGGCGTACTGATCATCCTAACAGGAGAGAGCTGCAATGCCGCAGACCGCGCGCGAGAGCGAGCGTCAACTCGACTCTGTGTATCAGAAGCGGCTAGACCAGGAGATTGCCCGGCTGCGCGAGCAATCCAGGAAAGCGGTGGAGGAATTCAAGTCCAGCTTCCCGCCGCCAAGCGACGAGCAGATCGAAAAGCTGCTCTATCCGGAGCTGGCGGAATTTGCAGTCGAGCTCGGTGGGCGCCGCTTTGTATTATGTGAGCTGCCGGCGCTCATCGAGAAGAAGCTGATCGCTCTCGTTGAGCGCAAATTACCATCACTCGTCGCCGAGATTCTCGCGTTTGATGAACGGCTGGACGACAACGCGGCGCAGGCCTTCACAAAGCTGTTGGCCCGTGCCGGAACTGCGCTCGACCTCGTTGCAGAGACTTGCGTGCTGGTGCTTGACCCGCGCGGTGAGGCCGGCCTGACGGGAGAGTTTATCCAGCAGCACGCTTCCACGGCGCGACAATTGCGGATCCTGAAGGCTCAGTTGTTGCTAAATGGCGGGCGCGATTTTTTATCGCGACTCTTCCCCGGCTGGACCGAAGATCCCCAAGCCAGCTCTGTTATCCCCATCTCGCCGCCGCCGTCAGCTGGGTCGAGTTCTGCCGGGCATCCCCCAGCGAAATCGGACGCCGATTCACAGTCGGACAGCTTGCAGTAATTGCCTGGCAGCTTGAGATGAAGTGCCGGCAGGCCGAAGAAGAGACTGCGACCGGCGGCTGCGACGTTGACCTGGCGCAGTTCGACAGCACTGAACTTAGCCTCCATCTTGCGAGGATCGGTGCCTAGGTGTGCTCACACCGGGCCAATGAGACATGCCTGAGACCGTTGCCGACGTTTTGATCCGGCTGGGAGTGGACACAGCCGGACTGCGTGAGGGATTCCGCGACGCCCGCAGCCAGAGCGTTCGCTTTGCCGCCGACCTGGCCCAGGTGCTCACCGTGCGTGGTGGCCCACTCGGCATCCTCGGGCAACTGGGCGGGGGTGGCGGAGGCGGCTTCGGGGGCATCTCCAGCTCCGTCTTTAAGGGGATTGGAGGGTTGTTCTCCGCCATCGGCGGCCTGTTCACGCGCGCGGCACGAAATGCCGCACGTAGCATTCGGCGCTCATTCGAGGAGATCGTCGCGGAATTCAATGCGGGTTCGGCAACCCTGGGTGACACAATTCGTCGCCTGGAAGACGAACGCGCCAAAGCTATCCGCCGCCTATCGGGGAAAAAAGGGGGCCGG
>Ga0209321_10002547_pt1 | contig 12293 bp, 11 predicted proteins | sample Rifsed16ft4_FD_184012 | JGI IMG/M metagenome (GOLD analysis project Ga0209321, IMG submission 184012) | Soil microbial communities from Rifle, Colorado, USA - sediment 16ft 4 - CSP-I_5_4 (version 2) | ecosystem: Environmental > Terrestrial > Deep subsurface > Rock core/Sediment | place: Rifle... | reverse complement strand
TTCGCCCCGCGCCAGCTCTCCTCGGCCGAGCCGCAGACCTCCAAAACGAACGTGGTAGTAGAGCCGCGTCAGCTCGGTAAGTCCAGGGAGCTGGCTTTCCAGCGATCGCGCGTACTCGGCGGGAGTCACGCCCGGCGCCTTGCGGAATCCCATCTTCTCTAGACGAGCCAGCAGATCTCCGTAGAAACGCACCGCCGACTGCGGCCCGGGCGGGCGGAACGTCCAGGGCGGGAACGGCCAGCGCAGTCGGAGCTTCGCCCACCAGGATCGGCCGAGCCGCGTGCTAGCCAGGATGCTGGTGAAAATCAGTGCCGCTCCGACAAGGGCCAAGAGCTTCGCCTGACGTTTCGCCAGCGCCACCGTTTCCCCGGCTAGGGTCAGAGTCCATGCCACCGCGCCACCCGCTCTTCTGAAAACCCCGCGCTGCCGCTCGTAGTCGAAGGTGATCACGTACATGTCCCAGAGCATGCGCAGAGAGTCGATGCCCTTGGCTACGAACTCGAAGCTTCGGGTCTCCGTCTGGGAAGGAGCGGAGGGAGTGGGGTCGAAGGTGAGCCAGCCCAGCCGGCTGTCGAAGACCTCCACCCAGGCGTGAGCGTCCTCCTTTCGAACCACCTCGAAATGGCCCACGTCGTTCACCTCACCGCCCAGGAAACCGGTCACCACCCGAGCCGGAATTTCCCGGGCCCTCAGTAACATGACCATCGCGGTGGCGAAGAACTCGCAGTGTCCTGCCCGCGTCTCGAAAAGGAAATCCTCCAAGGGATCGCGACGAAGACGAGGCGGTGTGTTGAGGGTGTAGTCGTACTCGGCCTCGAGATAGCTCTCTACCGCGGCTGCCGTCTCTCCAGTGGATCGGCCCACCGGAACGACGGTGCCCACCAACTGGTGAAAATCCTCGGACAGCGGCGGGATCTGCAAATAGTACTGTCGCGCCTCCGTGCCCAGCCACACCGCTCCTAATGAGGTGGACTCGGGGGGCGCCTCGGGCCGCCATTCCACCTTGTAGCGGCGACCGGCCCGGCCCGATCGTCCCGTCCGTACCGCCAGATAGGAATCCACGAAGACATTGGGCAACAGGGTGGCGAGTCGCAAGGACGCCGGAGGCAGAAATACCAGATCGGTATCGAGAGGCTCGAGGAAGACTTCGCTCGCGGTCCCGCGATCGTTGGACGGACGGTTCAGCAGAAATTCGCCGCTCGACGATTGGGGAAGCTCGGACATTCGATTGAAAGACATGCTCCACCGACCATTGGAGTAGCGGTCGTAGGCCGCTCCGCGCCAGCGAGGAGCGGCAGTCTTCTGGTTCTCGTCGATCACCACCCTCATCACCACGTCCCGGCTTTTCTTGATCTCACCGAAATCGCCCAGGCGGATCTGATCGCTGAGGCCAGTGGAAGTGATTCCCCTCACGCCTCCCAGCCGAAATCCGGCGTAAGTTGACCTCGGAAGAAGGACGAATATCACTCCGGCGAGGAGAAACACGGCAGCGCTCAAGACCGCCGCCGTCCCGGAAGCCCGCCGGAGAAGCGTCCGTCCATCCAGGGTCCCCGAGTGTGCCGTCGCCTGCTCGAGCAGCAGGACCAGGGAGCCGACCAAGACGAACCCCACCAGAGGAAGCAGAAACGCCAGAGTGATGGTCATGGACGCCGCCGCCAGCATCTCGAAAAGGCACAAGACGGAGAGGCGGCGACGATCACGCTCAGTTCGTAGATGCAGAAGTGTATGCACCTTCAAGTAGAACATCAGGTGCACCACCGCAAAGATGAGTCGATCGGACAGTACCAGCCAATCCAGCGGAAAGAAAAACAGATAGAGAATGGCGAGAATGGAAGAAGCATTTCGCGCCGGCCCCAGCCAGGCTTTATCTTCCTTGGCGAGTCCCACCACCGGGATCAAGATCAGGACGAGTAACGAAAGCCACGCCGGGATATCACCGGTAAGGATGACCGCCGTCGAAGAAACCTCGCACCAGAGGACCGCAGCCAGACGCAGGGGAGAGACCGACCGGCCAAAGGCGCGGATCGAGTAAAGCTCAGACGCCAAGGGTCTCCTCCTGAACGAGGACGGTAGCCGGGTCGATGGCGTGGAGTTGGGGTGAGGACAGATCTGGGAGCCATCCATCCTCTCGGACGCGCAGCAAGAAGATGGTCTCTCCCCGCCGGAGAGCGTGGGCAACCCAACCCGCCAGGTCGACGTTCGGCGAGGACCGCGGCCGAACCTGCACACCGGCAAGGTAGGTCAAGACTCCGCGTAGGTGCTCGCCTGATGCGTCGGGGGGGAACGTGTCGTCGGCGGAAGCGAAGCTGAAAGACAGCCGGTGGGCGGCGAGGTGTGAGGCGAGGGAGGCAGCGGCGCTCACCATCTTCTCGAAACTGTTCCCGTCGGTCTTCCCCTCATCTACCGAGGTGTTGTCGAAGACGATGCTGAACCGCCTTTGTTGCCGGGCGGAGAACTCCCGCGTCATCAATCGACCCAGTTTGGCGGTCGACTTCCAGTGGATATGGTGCAAGTTGTCGCCTGAAACGTATTCCCGGAGGCGCAGGAGCTCCTCGCTTTCTCCGCGACGGTGGCGTTCCGGAACCGAGCCAGAGCGCCCCTGAAAAGCAAAGGAGATGTCAACGGTGGTGACGCGAGGAAACACCGTGAACCGACGCGCCTGGTGAACCTCACGGGTGGCCTGGAACAAGCCGAATGGAAAGCGCGTCCTGAGTCGCATGCGGGCGCTCTGGAAGACCCCGCGACGAGAGTAGACCTTTTCCAGCGAGATCTTGGCGGTCTCCCCCGCCCCCAGGTAAGCCGCCGACGCCCGCGGAGATGGCCCGGGGAAATCGAGCTCCTCCAGCTCGGTGCCGTAACTTGCGAAGAATCGAGAGCGGTTGCGCAGGGTGAAGTGCTCTTTGGCAGCCGTCCCGGCGTGAAGTTCCCCGGGCGCTTGCGCCTCTAGCTCGAGCCACTTCAGCGAGAGCCAGCCCGCCAGTATCGAAACCGAGACCCCGGCCAAACCCACCGAGAACATGAGATAGAGAAGGTTGTTGCGCGTATTGAAGGCGGCGAACGCCATCACCACCAAGAGGAATAACAAACGAACACCCGCCCCGGTGGGAAACACTACCGGTCGGAAGCCCGTTCTTCTCTTGCGGGATTTGGATTCCCGAGCCCATGGGTGTGCTTGGAAGGCGGGAGACCTTCCGGCTCGGCGACGCACGACTCCACGGCGTCGCGCCAGACTGCGACGTCGAGACATGGAGACCCTAGAGCGGAACCAGTACGGTTTCTACGATCTGCCCCAGGATCGTTTCGGCCTCGAGACCGCGGCCCGCCCCGGCGGAGGCCCGCGCCCGCGGCACCACGCGGTGCGCCAGCACCGGAATCGCCACCGCTTTGATGTCGTCGGGCACGAGATACGAGCGGCCCGAGATCAAAGCATGGGCCTGAGCGGCCCTTTGCAGCAGTAGCGTGCCACGGGGACTGACCCCGAGGGCGAGGTCGCTGGAGCGTCGGGTAGCTGTCGCCAGACGGACCAGGTAATCGGCAAGGGAGGGCTCGACCTCGACGGCGCGAACCTCTCTCTGGATCTCCGCAACTTCCTGGCAGGACAGCACCGGTTCTACTTCGTCGATGGGATGAGAGAGTCGCTGGGTTCGCAGGATCTCTTTTTCATGATCTTCGTCGGGATAACCCATGCGGATGCGCATCAGAAAACGATCGAGCTGAGACTCGGGCAAGGGATAGGTGCCGTGATGCTCGATGGGATTCTGCGTCGCGATCACGATGAAGGGTTTGGGGAGAGGATGGGAGGAGTTGTCGACGCTGGCCTGCGATTCGTTCATCGCCTCCAGCAACGCCGATTGAGTCTTGGGAGTGCTGCGGTTGATCTCGTCGGCCAGAACCACGTTTGCGAAGAGCGGCCCCGGCTTGAACTTAAACTGGGAATGGGTCGGGTCGTATATTGACACGCCGATAATGTCCGAGGGGAGCAGATCACTGGTGAACTGGATGCGCCGAAAGGTGCCGGCCAAGGATCGCGCCAGCGCCTGAGCCAGCATGGTCTTCCCCACCCCGGGTACGTCCTCGATGAGCAGGTGACCCTCGGAGAACAGCGCCACCAGAGCATGGGTAACGGTTTCCGATTTACCGCGGATGACGCCCTCCACCGATCGACGGAGCCGTTCTATGCGGGTGACCAGATCCGAATCGACGGAAGATGACGGACGTGGCTTTGGCTCGAAGGCCGCGGTTCGCGCACTCTGTCGCATCTACACGCCTCGCTTGACGAAGAATCTAGCTTCTGTTATACAGCAGCACCAACAAGAAGGGGCGATTAACTCAGCGGGAGAGTGCTACCTTCACACGGTAGAAGTCGCAGGTTCAAATCCTGCATCGCCCACCACTACCGATTGCCCTAAGAGACTTTCTCGCGCCGCGCCGCCCCGACCAGCAGAAGCACTCCCACTCCGATAAGGAGGATGGGCCAGAGCTTCTCGAAAGCCAGCCAGGGGACGAAGTTCTTGAACAAGAAGGCCGCTCCCAGAACGATGAGAGCCAGCCCAACGAAAACAGTGGACCTTCGCTCCGGTCGTTCCTCGCCGTCTTCCAGCGTCGCCTCGAACTTCTCCGCCAGCGTGCTCCCCACTCGCCTCAGCTCACCGACGACCTCTTCTTTCATCTGCTGGTTCTTGGCAAAGGCGGCCGTCGGGCTCTGCTCGGGGTTCTCCGGAACGATGAGCCAGGCTACCAGGTAGACGACCAGGCCAGCTCCACCGAGGAAGATGGCGAGAATGAAGATCAGCCGCACCAGAGAAGGATCGACATCGAAGTAGTCGGCCAGCCCCGCGCAGACCCCCGCAATCAATCCGTCCCGGCGCGAGCGAAAGAGTCTTCTTGCCGCCATCGAAAGGTCTCCGCACACACTAGCACGCGCGGACCATCCGCGTCAAAGTGATGATGGTGCGGATCTTAGCGAGGCGGCGGTGTGGCGCTCGGCTCAGATGTCCTCGAAATGCGTCAGTTTCTTGAACTCGCGGTAGCGGCGGATCACGTCGTCTCGAGTTATCCCTTCCAGACGACGGGTGCCGAAATCCTCGACACAGAAAGACCCTAGCGTGCTACCGAATATGATGGCCCGCCGCAGGGCATCATCGCTCAGAGTTGGCTGGCTGGCCAGATAGCCCAGGAACCCTCCGGCGAACGTGTCTCCCGCGCCGGTGGGATCGAACACCTGCTCCAGAGGATAGGCGGGGGCGGCAAAGCGATGACTCTCGTTGAAGAGAAGGACTCCATGTTCGCCCCGCTTGATCACCAGAGTCTTGGGACCCAGGGCGTGAATCTTCTCCGCGGCGCGGACCAGGTTGTACTCCTCCGAAAGCTGCCGGGCCTCGGCGTCATTGATCAAGAGGACATCGACCCGCTCCAGCATCTTGCCCAGCTCCTTCGGCGTTCTCTCGATCCAATAGTTCATAGTGTCGGCAGCGATGAGCGTTGGATTCCTCACCTGCTCCACCACGTCCAGCTGGAGCTTGGGATGAATGTTCCCCAGAAAAACGAACTCCGATGTCCGGTAAGCGTCGGGTATGGTGGGTTGGAAATTCTCGAAGACGTTCAGCTCGGTGAAGAGGGTGGTGCGCTCGTTGAGGTCGTAGCTGTACTCCCCTCCCCAGCGAAATGTCTTCCCGGCCGCGGTTTGGAGCCCGGAGAGATCGATCGGCCTTCCCTTGAAAACGTCCCTCTCCTTGTCGGTGAAGTCGTCTCCTACCACCGCCACGATGTTGACCTGAGTGAAAAAAGAGGCGGCGAGCGCAAAATGCGATGCCGCTCCGCCCAGAATCTTCTCGACTTCACCGAACGGTGTCTTTACGGTGTCGAAGGCTACCGAGCCCACGGCGAGAATGGACATCCACTCCGTCTCCTTTTCATTTCTTCCGCTTGAGGTACTTGCCGATCAGCGGTGCCAGCTCCTCACGCTTCTTCTTGGAGATGTGATCGGGCTGGGTGATGATCCCGTACTCGAGCGCGCTGGCGCACTGGCAAGTCCTTTCGAAAGGCAAGCCCTTGATGGTCTCCATGATCATGCGATGCGCCGTCTCGGCGTTCTTCGTCAGGTTCGCGATCACCGCATCCACCGTCACCGCCTCTTCACTTTCATGCCAGCAATCGTAGTCAGTCACCAGGGCCATGGTCGCATAGCAAATCTCCGCCTCCCGAGCCAGCTTGGCCTCCTGGAGATTGGTCATGCCTATCACGTCGGCGCCCCAGGACCGGTAGAGATTCGACTCGGCGAGAGTCGAGAACTGGGGTCCTTCCATACAGACGTAGGTCCCCCCGCGATGGAGCTTGGCTCCGGTTCGCATTCCGGCGTCATAGAGGCGCTGGGAGAGGATGGAACAGAAAGGATGCGCGAAGGAAACGTGCCCCGCCAGCCCCGAGCCGAAAAAAGTCGAGATGCGGCCCCGCGTGCGGTCGATGAACTGATCGGGGATGACGATGTCCAGGGGATGGATGTTCTCCTTCAGAGATCCCACCGCGCTCGCCGACAAGATGTACTCCACCCCCAGCAGCTTGAAGCCGAAGATATTGGCCCGAAAGTTGAGCTCACTGGGCGGGATGCGATGTCCCTTGCCGTGCCGCGCCAGGAAGGCCACCCGCTTTCCCGTGAGCTTACCGAGGACGTATTTTCCGGAGGGCTGGCCGAAGGGCGTTTTGAGCGACACTTCCTTCATTTCCTGGAGCTCGTCCATTTGGTAGAGACCGCTTCCTCCAATGATTCCGACCTGTGCTTTTGCCATCCACTTCCCTCCCCGCGATAGTCCAGGCGAATTAGGCCGTCTTCTATAACATCCTCGATTGAAACTTTACAAGGCGGGCGATCAGTCTTTTTGTTTGAGCTCCACCAGGACGCCGTGGGTTGACTTGGGATGCACGAAGGCCACCCAGTGGCCCCCTGCTCCTTTGCGGGGTTTCCGATCGATGAGTCGGGCGCCCTGCCGCGCGAACTCCTCGAGGCTGGTCTCGATGTCCTCTACCTCGAAGCAAACATGATGCAGTCCCTCGCCCCGGCGGGCCAGGAACTTGCCGACCTGGGAGTCCTCTGCGTGAGGCTCAAGGAGCTCCAGGTGGCTCTCCCCCACCGGCAGGAACAGGGCCGAGACCTTCCACTCGGGCAGATCGTAGCGATCGCCTCGCTCGAGTCCGAGCAGCCCACCGAAACGCGTTGCGGCTTCATCCAGACTGTGCACGGCGATCCCTATGTGATGGATCTTCATGGTCGAGTATTAGATGTTCTATTGCCTCTTCTTACCACCGATGCTGGCCAGTACCAGCTCGGCGGCGGCGAACGGATCGCTAGAGCGTGATACCACGCGATCGACCGCGTCCTTCCAGACTCGTTCCGGCACCTTCTCCCGAACGATCTGACGCAGCACCTCTTCTAGCCAACCTTCCACGAAGCGCTTTCGCCGAACCTCGGAGCTCTTCTCCGGCACCGCGGCCAGCTCGACGGCAACTTGGAAGAGCCGGTCGACTCCCTCGCCGCTGGTGGCAATGGTACTCACGATGGCGGGAGACCGAACGGCATCACGATTCGCCGAAGCCAGCTCATCGGCCAGGCGATCGGCGCCGTCGCGATCGGCCTTGTTGACCACCAGCAGGTCGGCGATCTCGAGGAGCCCCGCCTTATTGGCCTGCAGCTCGTCACCCAGACCGGGGGCGAGGACGACCAGCGTGAGGCCGACCGCAGCCGCCACCTCGACCTCGTCCTGGCCGACCCCCACCGTCTCGACCAGGATCAGATCCTTTCCCGCCGCATCGAGCAAGGTAATCGCTTCGAACGCCGCCGCCGCCAATCCTCCTACGTGTCCGCGGGTGGCCATGCTTCGGATGAAAATCTCGGGGTTCCTGTTGCTCGCCTCCATCCGCACGCGGTCGCCGAGGAAGGCTCCGCCGGTAACGGGGCTGCTGGGATCGATGGCCAGAATGGCGACTTTCCGGCCGCTGCGGAGAGCGCAACTGGCAATCGCATCGGCCAGAGTGCTCTTCCCCACCCCGGGAGGCCCGGTGAGTCCCCAAACCGCGGCGTTCCCGGTACGGGGATAGAGCTCGGCCACCAGCCGGCGCGCCTCCGGCCCACGATTCTCGACCGCGGTCAGCGCCCGGGCCAGGGCACGGCTATCCCCCGCCCGCACTCCCGCTGCCAGATCCTCGTCGCTCACCATCGCTTATCCAAACGCTCGAAGGCAGCATCGTACTAAAGATGTAGGACGTCTGCGAGGCTCCGGGTGGACCGACCGGTGAAAGGGGTGGCTTATGGCGCGAGAAGCTGGCGGGCGATCACTAAGCGCTGGATCTCGGACGTGCCCTCACCGATGGTGGTCAGCTTGGCGTCGCGGTAGTAGCGCTCGGCGGGGTAGTCCTTGGTGTAACCATAACCCCCCAGGATCTGCACCGACTCGTTGGCGGCTCGCACCGCCACCTCGCTGGCGTAGAGCTTGGCCATGGCGGCCTCCTTGGTGTGGGGCTTGCCCCGGTCCTTGAGCCAGGCCGCCCGGTACATCAACAAGCGGGCGGCATCGATCTCGGTCGCCATGTCGGCCAGCTTCCACTGGATGGCTTGGAAAGAGGAGATGGACTTGCCGAATTGCTTGCGCTGCTGCGAGTACTGCCGGGCGCATTCGTAGGACGCCTGGGCGATACCCAGCCCCAGCGCGGCGATGCCGATGCGTCCGCCATCCAGTATCTTGAGCGCGGAGACGAAGCCTTCTCCTTCATCTCCGAGGAGAAGTCTCTTGGGAACGCGACAGTTGTCGAACACCATCTCCGAGGTGTCGGAGGCGCGATGGCCCAGCTTGTCTTCCTTCTTGCCGTTCCGAAAGCCAGGCGTACCACGCGGGACGATGAAGGCGGAGATTCCGTGGGAGCCCTTCGATTTGTCGGTCACCGCGATGGCGATGGCGACATCGGCCACGCTTCCGTTGGTGGTAAAGGTCTTGCTCCCATTCAAGACCCACTCGTCTCCGTCGAGAACGGCGGTGGTGCGCGTTCCACCCGCGTCGCTCCCCGCCTCCGGCTCGGTGAGACTCCAGGCCCCGATCCATTTCCCGGAGGCCAGTGGAGTGAGAAACTCCTCCTTCTGCTCCTCCGTCCCCTGCTCGTAGATGTGGTTCGAACAAAGAGAAATGTGCGCGGAAAGGGTGATGGCCACCGAGGCATCGGCTCGCGCCAGCTCTTCGATCACCAGAGCGTAGTCCACGTACGACAGGCCGGCGCCCCCGTACCGGGAAGGGAAAATCACGCCCAGAAAACCGAGCTCCCCCAGTGCCGCGATCGTTTTCCGGGGAAAGATCTTCTTCTCGTCCCACTCCGCGGCATGAGGAAGGATCTCCTTCTCCGCGAAGTCACGCAGAGTACGACGCATCTCTAGCTGTTCTTCGCTGAACTCGAAGTCCATTGAGTTGTGATGTATCCTGTAATACTAGTATAGGAAACAACAAATCCGTCCACAAGACTATTTGACACGCCCACCATCGTTTTCTAGCATTCGTCCTGGAAACAATGACCGATAGCCTTCCTCAGCCGACCCGCCGGAAGGGTTTTATCCGACGGCATCCGCTCCTGGTGACTTTCGCGGCTCTCACCCTCTCTTCCGCCGTCTATCTCACTTACTTAACGGTCAGTCTCCCCTCGGTGGAACCTCTTCGTTCGGAAAATCCGGAGACCACCAGTCTCATGCGGATGCGCGCCGACGAGGCCCGCGCCCAGGGCAAAGAGCCCCAGCGCACGCAATACTGGGTTCCGCTCAGCGCCATCTCCGAGCGAGTCGTCCAGGCCGTTCGCATGGGAGAGGACGCCGCCTTCTTCGGTCATTCCGGATTCGATTTCCACGAGATCCGCCAGTCAGTGCGCCGGAATCTCGAGCGCGGCGAATACGCTCGGGGAGCCAGCACCATCACCCAACAGCTCGCCAAGAACGTTTTCCTCTCCACCGAGAAGTCCCTCCACCGGAAGTTGAAAGAGGCGATACTGACCTACCGGCTGGAGAGGGCTTTGACCAAGAATCGCATCCTGGAGATCTATCTGAACGTCATCGAATGGGGCGATGGGATCTACGGCATCGAGGCCGCTTCCCGAACCTATTTCGGAAAACCCGCTGCCTCTCTCGATGCGGCGGAGGCCGCGTTCCTGGCAGCGATGATTCCCAACCCTCGCCGGCTCGACCCCGCCACGTGGTTTCAGTCCCTCAAAGCCGGTCAGGAACGGATCCTCGGCTGGATGTTCCGAGCCGGGTTCCTGAGCGAAGAGGAGCTGGAGCGCGCCAAATCGCAAACCCTCCACCTGAGGGTCGACGGTTCCACCTAGGGAGCCATTTGCCCGTCCCGGCGCGAGGGATGCAGTAAGGCAAACGCCACTTCCCCTGATGAAGACGACGAACAAGCTCCTCGCCAATCTCCTGCTTCTGGTGGTGTCCTCGGCGGTGTGCCTGTTTCTTCTCGAGATGGCTTATCGCTTTTATCTTTTCGGTGCGGACACCTTCTCCATCGAGAAAATGAACAGCGTCCATGACATTGGCCTGTCTGGTTTCTTGCAGCGCTCGTCCCATCCCGAGTTGCTCTTCGAGCTCAAGCCGAATCTCGACACCCATTTCAAGCTGGTGCCTTTCCAGACGAACTCTCGGGGTCTGAGAGACAAGGAGTACACCATCGAAAAACCCGACGGAGTACTGCGGGTTGCCGTGGTGGGGGATTCCTTCACTCTCCCCAGCGGTGTGGCGATCGAAGACGCCTACCACTCCGTCATCGAGGAGCGTCTCAACCGAGGACGTACCAGCGTCGGCTACCAGCTCATCAACTTCGCCGTCGGGGGCTATACGTTGAAACAGTACGCGCTGGTCATCAGAGCCAAGGCGTTGGAATACGCGCCGGACTTGATCCTGATCGGCTTCTGCGCCGGAAACGACGACCAGGTGTTCCAACCGGAGCGGTTCCCTGACCCCTTTGACCCCAAGGAAAGGACGCTCCCCTTCTACGGGTCGTTCGCCCTCGATGCGGCGATCCTCAAGATCCAGTCATGGCGCATGGAACAAGAGATGCGCCCTGACCTCTCGGAGCGCCAACGGAGATACTTGGCCCGAGTCTTCTCCGAGCTAGCCTCTATCGGCGACGCCGAAGACATACCGATCGTGATCGTCTACCTCTGGAATCAGCCGGCGAACTCCAAGCCCATCGAGGAATTGGCTCTGTCGAATGGAATCGAGCACTTCCTGGACGTGAGCTCGGCGTTCCGTCAAACCGAGCTCGACGACTATCGGATCCTGCCCATCGACAACCACCCTAATGCCAGAGCGCATCAGATATTCGCGGATCGAATCTACGAATACTTGGCGAGGAACGACTTGCTGCGAAGGCAATCGAGGGAATGAGCTCCCGCCCAGAGCCTGGACCCGTTATGGGGACAGGTGTGTTATCTCGGCGCAGATAACCTACCTGTCCCCTGTTCTCGGCTAGAACCCTTGGACCTTACCCGACTTCCGGTAGCACTGGAAGATGATGTGCATGCCGATGCCGATGATCACCAGCCAGCCAATCCACCAGGTGCTGGCGGTGAGGCCCAGATTGCCGCCCGCAAAATAGGTCGTGTGCTGACCTACCATCCCCCAGAACAAGGGCAGGGAAAGATACGTGTTGTGCCGGGATCGGAGCCCGGCCAGCTTCACCAGATCCGCATCCGGGGCAGAGCCCTCTTTGATGGCGCGAATGATCTTCTGCTGGGCGGGCCAGATCCGGAACCACACGTTGAAGGCCATGATGGTGCCGAACATTGTCGTGGTATGGATCAAAGTCCCCCGGTAGGTGAATCCGCCCACCTGCACGAAGAGAAACACCACCAGCGCCAGCAAGAGATAGGAGACCCCGAACGCCAGCCGCACGTTACTGGCGAGCGGCGTCTTCCACAGGAAGTCGTAGACGAAGACCGCCAGGAAAGTAACCGCGATCATGACGCCGGCACCCGCGGTCCAGTTACCGCTGGTCGTGTTATTGGTCATGTAATAAACCAGCAGCAAGAGGAGAACGCCGGTGATCCAGGTCCAGGCGGCTCCCCATCGAAACCAGAAGAGGGCCCGGGGCATCAGTTCCGGAACCACCGTTTTCTTGGTTCCTCCGTCCAGCTTGGCGGCAAAGGGGCCGTTCACCCAGTTAAAGAAGTAGAGATGCCCTATCCAGATGATTCCTACGAAGACGTGCATCCAACGAAAAATTGCTTCAAGAGCCGAGGAAAGCATTTTCGCCCCTCCCTTCTAGAAA
>Ga0209321_10002545_pt1 | contig 12311 bp, 9 predicted proteins | sample Rifsed16ft4_FD_184012 | JGI IMG/M metagenome (GOLD analysis project Ga0209321, IMG submission 184012) | Soil microbial communities from Rifle, Colorado, USA - sediment 16ft 4 - CSP-I_5_4 (version 2) | ecosystem: Environmental > Terrestrial > Deep subsurface > Rock core/Sediment | place: Rifle... | reverse complement strand
GCTTCCGCTCCAATCCTTCCTGACCGTGCCGGGGTGCGTGCACGTCACGGCAATCTCAGCGCGCTCTTCCGTCCTTCCGCGCTTCCGCGAACTGCTCCGCCGCATGAACCTCCCGCCCTAACGGCTACTACCTACCCGGTGTTTTGCCAAAAGCAAGGAACAATTTGGGAACATTAACGCCCGAATGCCAGGCAATATCGCCCAGCAGGGGGCAGGAAAAGGCAAGACGAGCCAGCAGGATCGAGAATCTCGAACGGCCTGCAAAACCTCCATTCGCGGGTTTCCCTCGACAGGCTCGGGATAAACTCCTCCCACCCGCGCCCGGCCATTGGCCCCATCAACTCGGCCCAGGCCGCAAGACTTCGCATCGACGCTTCGCGCTTGCCGGACTGGGTCGGTTTGATCGTGCGCATGGATGGTGAAGTGTTAGTGCAGCGGCCACCCCGTTCCGGACCCAGAGACAGCCCGAACCTCGACGACATTGTCATTCCAGCGGGCGAGCACGAATTCCGTGTTGTCTCCGGCGTCTCCGCCGCCAGGCTCGGGCTCTCCAACAGCGTTCGCGGTGAATTCGCCGTCAGCAAGAAGCGCACACTGAGAATTGAAGTGCTCAATGCTTCCGGCCGCGGCCTGAAGCGCTCGGCGCGGCCCGGGGCCGGCGCCAGCCTGTTCATCACGATTAAGTAGCTGGCCCGTACTGCGATACATCTGGTCCTCCTTTCGATCTCCAATCTTCTGTGGCGAATCGGCACAGTTTCATTCCGAGCCGTTGCCTGCAGAGCAAATTCAATTTTGGGTCGCCTTTCCGTCGAACCATGCTCGAACCATCGTAAGTTCTTGATTCTGCGCCGACAAATACCCCTTCGTCGTTTCTCTTTGGCTATCTGCGTGCCAGTTCCGCTGGAGTTCAAGTGTGGGCGGGTGTGCGAATGACGGACCTCATAACGACTTTCACTGCTCGACGAATTTTCATTTGCGTTGTGTTTGTGTACTGGGTATGTTCCCCGATACTTGGCCAGAGTTCAAAACCAGATCTGACGGAAAGCAGCCTGGAGACCCTGCTGAACATGGAGGTCACTTCTGCCTCCCGCAAGCAGGGAAAGTTTTTGGAAACGTCTGCGGCAATCTTTGTCATTTCGAGGGAAGACATCAGGCGTTCGGGGCTCACCAGCATCCCGGAGCTGCTGCGCATGGTGCCGGGCTTGCAGGTGGCGCACATTGACGCCAACAAATGGGCCATCACGGCGCGAGGCTCCAACGGGCGGTTTGCCAACAAGCTGCTCGTGCTGATGGATGGTCGTTCGGTGTACACCCCGTTGTTCTCCGGCGTGTACTGGGACGTGCAAGACGTTTTGCTCGAGGACATCGAGCGCATCGAGGTCATCCGCGGACCCGGGGCCAGCGTTTGGGGCGCCAACGCGGTCAACGGCGTGATCAACATCATCACCCGGGTCGCCAAGGACACACAGGGCGGCCTGTTCAGTGTCGGTGCCGGCAGCCACGAGCGCGGCTTCGCCAGTGTGCGCTACGGCGCGCGCGCTGGAAGCAAGGGTTATTACCGCATCTTCGCAAAATACTTCGATCGCGGCCCTTTCGAACTGCCTTCAGGCCAGGACGCGCAGGATCAGTGGCATTTCGGGCGGGTTGGCCTTCGTGCCGATTGGGAGCTGTCGCCGGAGGACACTCTGACACTCGACGCAGGCCTGTACGGCGGCCGGGCCGGCGTGACAACCACACTGGTGACCTCGTTCTCTCCGCCGTTTGAGCAAACGCTCGTGGGTCAAGCCCATGTGAGCGGCGGACATGTTCTAGCGCGGTGGAAACGCACGGTCTCTAAGCAATCCAACTTCGCCTTGCAACTCTACTACGACCGCACCGACCGCTCCGAGTTCATCCAGGGCGAGCACCGCCACACGCTGGATCTCGATTTCACCCAGCAGGTGGCCTGGGGTAACCACCACGATCTGGTCTGGGGTCTGGGCTTCCGTTACACAACGGATCAGACCCAGCCCAGGTTTTTTGCCGCACTCATTCCAGCCAGCCGGCAGGACCAGGTCTGGAGCGGATTTATTCAGGATGAGATTAGGTTGTTTTCCAAGCGCCTCCACCTGACTCTGGGCTCGAAATTCGAGCACAACGGATATACCGGGTTCGAGGTTCAGCCGAGTGCCCGAGCCTTGTGGTCCTTCACTCCCCATCATGCAATCTGGGGCGCCATTTCTCGAGCCGTGCGCACTCCCTCCCGGGCGGACCAGGATCTGCGCTTAATTTTGGGTGCCTTCCCGACTCCGACTGGCCCACCCACAGTGATTACCGCATTTGGTGACCCGGCCTTCCGCTCGGAAGATCTTCTGGCCTATGAGCTGGGATATCGCCTCAATCCGGATCAGCGAATCTCCCTTGATCTGGCCACCTTCTATAACCAGTACGATGATCTCAGGGCGTTCCGACCGGAGGTGCCTTTTCTCGCGCTCGACCCTCCTCCGCCGCACATTGTTGTACCGCTTCGGTTGGTAAACGGAATGCGCGGCCAAACTTATGGTGCGGAACTTGCCGGCAACCTGATCCTGACCCAAAGGTGGCAGCTGAGCCCAGGGCTGACGTTCGTCCGCCAGCTCCTGCGCGCAGCTCCGGGTACGAATAGCACCCTTTCGGAAGCGAACGAGGGCGACAACCCAGTCTGGCAAGCTCACATGCGGTCGTTCGTGGATCTCCCGCACCAGGTAGAGTGGGATTTGACGCTGCATCTGGTTGGTCCCCTGGCCGCACAGGACACGCCTCGTTACGCAAGGCTGGACATGCGGCTTGGCTGGCGCCCGACCGAAACCCTGGATCTTTGCGTAGTCCTGCAAAACTTGGCTGATCCTCGTCATCAGGAATTCAATGCCTTCCCGCAGTTTGCTTCAAGTACGCAAGTGCGCCGCAGCGCCTATGCCAAATTCACCTGGAGCTTCTGAGTGGATGCTGGAGCCTGTGTCCAAAGTCAACGGCCGGACAGGCCCTCGCTCCTGTCCGCAGTGAAGATCGCGCGAAGCATTTTTTTCTTGTTCACCTTGGCGGTCTTTGCCAGCGAGCCCTTGGCCTGGGCGCAGTCGGATTCACGTTCCGAGTATCAGGTCAAAGCCGCGTTCCTCTACAACTTCGCCAAGTTTGTTGAGTGGCCTGCGGATGCCTTCCCGGATTCCACGTCTCCATTCGTTTTCGGGATCGTCGGGGACGATCCCTTCGAAGGCGAGCTCACCGGCATGATCTCGGAGAAGAGTTTGAATGGAAGAAGAGTTGTCGTGCGCCGTTTCCGGCGGGGAGAAGACCTCCGCCAATGCCACGTTCTGTTCATCAGCTCTTCGGAGAAGAAGAACCTGGCCCAGCTTCTGGACAGCGTGAAGGGATTGAGCATCCTGACCGTCGCCGACACCGATGGCTTTGCCCGCCAGGGCGGGATAATCGGCCTGGTTTTGGAAGAAAACCGCGTGCGGCTCGAGATCAACCCCCAGGCCGCTGAGCACTCCCATCTCAAGATCAGTTCCAAATTACTCGCCCTAGCGCGCATCGTCGGGGAACCCGGCGGGGGGAGGGACTGAGATGCGCGGCTTTCGCCACTTCTCGATCCGCAGCAAGCTGCTCGCACTGATCATGGCCGTCACCAGTGTGGCGCTGGTCCTGGCCAGTACGGCCTTTCTTTTCTACGACGCCTACATGTTTCGGCAGTCACTGATTCACGAGTATGAGACGGTCGCCTATGTCCTCGGCTCGAATAGCACCGCTTCGCTGGCTTTCAACGACCCGAGGGCAGCCCGCGAAATCCTGAGTGCCTTGCGCCCCGAATCGCACGCGGTTTCTGCCTGCATCTACACTCCGGCAGGTCGAGCCTTTGCCTCCTACCAGCGGGATGCCACCGGTCCGCCCTGCTCGCCCCCAAACCAGCACTGGCAGGGCGGCCGCATTGAGCAAGGCCAGATTTTCGTGGTCCAGCCAATCCTGCTGGAGGGCGAGCGGATTGGCACACTTGTCATCCAGCGCGACCTCACCGACGTCCGGCAGCGTCTCGACAATTACCTGGTTTTCCTGGCCATCATTGTGATCGGCACCCTGGGAGTGGCCACTCTCCTCTCTCGCCGGCTCCAGCGGGCCATTTCGGAGCCAATCCGTCATCTGGCCTCGACCACTCTGCGAGTCTCTGTGGAGAAGGACTATTCGCTTCGCGTCGCAAAGGGAAGCGAAGACGAGTTGGGTGTGCTCATCGACGGCTTCAACCAAATGTTGGCGCAGATCCAGCAGCGCGATGCCGCGCTCTCGGCCTCGCACCAGCAGCTCGAGCAGCGGGTCCAGCAGCGTACGCAGGAGCTGCAATTGGAGATCAATGAGCGGCGCAACGCCGAGCAAAAAGTTGCTGAACGCACGGCCTACCTGAACGCCCTGATTGAGAACAGCCCTTTGGCTATCGTCACACTGAACCAGGATCACCGGATTCAGATGGTTAACCCAGCCTTCGAGACGCTCTTTCAGTATCAATCCGCTGAGATCGTCGGCGGCGACTTGGACCAACTGATCGCTTCGGGGAAGACGCATGAGGAAGCCGTCGGGCTCACTCGCCTCGGAATGTCTGGCCAGGCAGTCCTCACGACGGCACGCCGGCAACGAAAGGACGGCTCGCCGGTGGACGTTGAAATTCATGCCATGTCGCTGATCTTGAAGGACGAGGTAATCGGGGCCTTCGCTCTGTACCAGGACATCACCGAGCGCAAGCGCGTGGAAGCCGAGCTGAGCAAACTCTCCAGCGCCGTGCAACAAATCGCAGACAATCTGATGATCACGAGCAAGGACGGGGCCATTGAATACGTCAATCCAGCCTTTGAGAAACAGACCGGCTATGCCAAAGAAGAAATCATCGGCCAGACGCCGCGAGTACTCAAGTCCGGCGAACAGAACGAAGCGTTCTATCAAGCGCTGTGGAAAACGATTCTCTCCGGAGATGTTTTCCGCGCTGTGTTCATCAACAGAAAAAAGAGCGGGGAGCTCTACCACGAAGAGAAGACCATCACGCCCCTCCGCGACAGCCAGGGGAACATCACACACTTCGTTTCTGCCGGGCGCGACATCACCGGGCGGAGGCGGGCCGAGGAGGCACTGCGGCAAGCCGAAGAAAAGTATCGCACCATCTTTGAAAACGCTGTTGTGGGCATCTTCCAAACCACGCTCGACGGACAGTACCTGACGGCAAACCCCACGCTGGCGCGCATATTGGGGTACGACTCACCCCAGAAGTTGATGGCGACCCTCGCCGACCTCAACCATCAGTTCTACGTCGAGCCTGACCGCCGTGCAGAGTTTCTTCGCCTGATGCAGGAGCAGGGCGCCGTATCCACGTTTGAGTCGGAGGTCTATCGCAAGGACGGCAGCGTGATTTGGATTTCCGAGGACGCGCGGCTGCTGTACAGCCCCGATGGGCGAGTGCTGGGCTTTGAGGGCACGACGGTAGATATCACCCAGCGCAAGCAGGCAGAGGAGGAATTGCAAAAGGCCAAGGAGGCGGCCGAAGCGGCGACTCGGTCCAAGAGCGAGTTCCTGGCCAACATGAGCCACGAGATCCGCACGCCCATGAATGGCATCCTGGGGATGACCGAGCTCGCCCTGGATACCGACCTCACTCGCGAGCAGCGAGAGTATCTGCGGCTGGTCAAGTCGTCCGGAGAAAGCCTCTTGCGCGTGATTAACGACATCTTGGACTTCTCCAAAATCGAAGCCGGAAAGCTTGAACTAGAAACCACTGATTTCCGCCTGAACGAACTCCTCGGTGAAACTCTCAAGACCCTGGCCATCCGTGCCCACAAGAAGGGTCTGGAGCTCTCCTGTCACGTCAAGCCGGAGGTGCCGGATGGATTGTGCGGCGACCCCGGCCGCCTGCGCCAGGTCCTGGTCAACTTGGTGGGTAACGCCGTGAAGTTCACCATGGTCGGGGAAGTCCTGCTGCACATCGAGGTCGATTCCCGGACGCAGGATGGTGTGCGGCTGCATTTCGCCGCTTCGGACACAGGCATCGGGATTTCCCCGGAAATGCAGAAGCAGGTCTTCGCGCCCTTCGAGCAGGCCGACGGCTCCATGACCCGCCGCTACGGGGGAACGGGTCTGGGGTTGAGCATCTCGCGAAAACTGGTGGAGATGATGGGCGGGCGGTTGTGGGTGGAGAGCACGCTGGGGAAGGGAAGCGTGTTTCATTTTACCGCTGATTTCGGCTTGGCCGAAGCGGCTGCCGGGATGCCCGAAGAGCTGGTCTCGTTGAAAAACGTTCGCGTGCTGGTGGCCGACGACAACGCAACCAATCGGCGCATCCTTGAGGAAACGCTCAAGAGCTGGGAGATGGTGCCGGAGTTGGCGTGCGGTGGCAAGGCCGCCCTGTCGGCGCTGGAGAAAGCCTGGCAGACCAAGCGGCCCTTCCCTCTGGTCCTGCTCGATGCACACATGCCCGACCTGGACGGCTTTTCGGTTGTCCGTCGCATTCGCTCGAAACCGGAGCTGGCCGGCGCTGTCATCCTCATGCTCACCTCAGATACACAAAAAGGTGATTTGGGGCGGTGTCGCGAGCTGGGCATTGCTGCCCACCTGGTCAAGCCTGTCACGCAGTCTGATCTGTTGGACACCATTCTGTCGCTTCTGGGCAAGCGAATCGCCCCGGCCGCCGAGCCGGAGTCTTCCCCCTCTCAGCCGCAGACGTCGCGCACTCTGCGCATCCTCCTGGCGGAGGACAACCCCGTCAACCAGCAACTGGCTGTCCGCCTCTTGCGCAAGCGCAGACACACTGTTGTTGTCGCAGGCAACGGCCGCGAGGCAGTGGACCATCTTGAGCGTAGCAAATACTCCGGCTTCGACATTGTTCTCATGGACGTGCAAATGCCGGAAATGAACGGGTGGGAGGCCACCGCAGCCATTCGCGCCCGGGAATCACAGTTCGGCGTGTACACACCGATCGTGGCCATGACCGCCCATGCCCTTAAAGGCGACCAGGAACGCTGCCTGGCCGCCGGCATGGATGGTTATGTCTCCAAACCGATTCGCTCCGACATCCTGATTGCAGAGATTGAACGATGCCTCTCCGCCACGCAAACATCTCCTAAGACACCTTCTTCAAAGACGCTGCCCGCGAATTCTCATTCCACCGTTCCTGAAGACCCGCTTCAGGAGGTCTTGCACCGCCAGGCGCTCCTGGATCGCGTCGAGGGTGATCGAGCGCTGCTGGAAGAGATGGTTGCGATTTTTCTCGAGGAATCGCCTCGTCAGCTCGCAGAGCTAATGGAGGCGCTCGCTCGTAGTGACGCTCCTGCCGCCGAGCGGGCGGCCCACAAACTAAGGGGTGCGGTCGGCAACTTTTCTGCTCCGGCGGCCGCGGCTGCGGCCGAGAAGGCGGAGAGACTCGCCCGCGCCGGTGACCTCGACGGGGCCCGCGCCGCCGCATCCACTCTGGATCAAGAGCTGGAACGCCTACGGCCGGTCCTGACGGCATTTTACTTGGAGGTAAGCCAGTGAGAGTGCTTGTTGCCGATGATGAGCCGGTCTCCCGCCGTCTCTTGCAGTCCATGTTGGTGAAATGGGGCTACGATGTGCTGGCTGCCTCCGATGGCGATCAGGCCTGGGAAATCCTTCATGGCGATCAGGCCCCGCGCCTGGCGTTGCTTGACTGGATGATGCCCGGCCGGAAGGGGATCGAGATTTGCCGGGCGGTGCGCTCTCGGGTGAGCCAGCCCTATGTCTATATCCTTCTCCTGACCGCCCGGAAGGACAAGATCGATTTGATTGAGGGTCTCGAATCCGGCGCGGACGATTACCTCACCAAGCCGTACTTTGCCCAGGAGCTTCGCGCCCGCCTGCGCGTGGGCGAGCGTATCCTTGAGCTGGAAGACCACCTGGTGGCTGCCCGCGAGGCCATGCACTTCCGAGCTACCCACGACCCGCTCACCGGCCTCTGGAATCGGACGGCCATCCTGGACAGTTTGAATCGCGAGCTGCCTCGCGCTCACCGCGAAGGCCGCCCGCTGGGCATTCTGCTCGCAGATTTAGATCACTTCAAGAAGATCAACGACACGTATGGCCACCTGGCCGGGGATGAAGTCCTGCGGGAGGCCGCTCGCCGCATGCTGTCGGCGGTTCGCAGCTACGATCTGGTCGGCCGCTATGGTGGGGAGGAGTTCTTGCTGTTGCTTTCCGGCTGTGATGCGGCGAGTATCTTTGATCGCGCCGAACACCTGCGACGTGCGATTGCATCAGAACCGGTAAAGGCCGTCGAGGGCTCTCTGGAGGTTACCATCAGCGTGGGCGCCGTTACTTCCGCTGGACTCCGGGAGCTCGACGCGGACGCCTTTCTCCGGGCAGCAGATCAGGCGCTCTACCGGGCCAAAAAGTCCGGCCGCAATCAGGTTGAGATTGTCGGTCCGGACGAATTGCAGGCGTTGCTGCAGAACTCAGAAAAGTCGCCCCGGCTTGCCAGCACGAAGGAAGAGTTGACGGCTCCTAAAGATTGAGTCAGGAGCGAGCACAGGCTCTTTTTACCCGCCGGCCTTTTCGAGCTTCGCGGCGGTCTTCTTCTCCGGTGTGATGGTTTTCCGATAGAGCGTCAGTTTGCCATCGGCTACGTTGGCCAGATAGCGCCCGCCTCCGCGAAAAACGCTGGCGGTCGATGGTTGAACAACGTTGAACTGCATCACCCGGATTCCCCGCCGGGCCATCTCCGCCCAGCGCGAGCTGGTCTCCGGGTTCTGTTCAATGCCGCGGAGGGCCTGCCCCTGGATTTCGAAGTCCACCTGACGCAGTCGTTTCCTTTGCGTGCGGTGGACCGGATAGCTCCGGCCCTCCAGATCAACGAGGTTCGCGTTTTCCTTCAGCGCCTGGCGCCAGACCGACACCAGCGCCTCTTCGAGCGTCATTAGCCGGCGGCCTTGGCGCTGGGCCGCTGCATTTGCTGCATCATCTGGCGCATGGCTTCGGTGGAGCCGGGCGAACGCTTCTCCCGCCATGCCTCCATTCGAGTGGCCACAGCTTCGAGGTTCGCAAAGATGTGCGGGCTCTTCATTGCTGCCCGCCACGCCGGCACCACGGCGCGGATGCGGTCCCACGCCACCCACAGCTCCCCCGTGTTCTCGAAGAAAAAGTCGTCGTCAATCAAGCCCCGGTTGACGACGCTCGCCACCATGTCCCAGTAGCTGATGACCATCCGGATGTTCGTGTTTTCTTCGCTTCCTGGAGGGTACTTCGTCATCATCTCTTCCGGCGTGCTGGCCGAGTAGTTTTCCACGAACCAGGATCTTGCCTGGCGGAGTCGCGGCTCGCGCCGCATGTCGTACAGTTTCAAGAGAAGTTCAGCCTGCTGGTGTGTTACCTGTCCCATGGTTTTCTCCTTTTGTGTGTTTATTCTCAGTTCATCGCGGAACTGAAAACTCGTTCAGACCTCGCGCGCGGTGCCCACCAGGCGCACGCGGTGCGCTCTGCTTAGCGCGATTTCGTCCAGGCTGCAAGCTGCCAGCACGCGGCGCCGCAGCTCGCGCGCCGCTTCCTCGTTCCGGTTCGGCGCTGTGCGCACTTGGAGGCGCACGGTGACGCCGTTGAGCGTCATCGCCTCCACTCCCAGCACCCGCGGCCCATCCACCAGCGCCGCCGACCACACCGGGTCAGCGCGGAACTCGCCGCAGGTTCGCTCCAGGGTCCGCAGGGCCGCATCCAGCGGCTGCTCGCTGTCGAATTCCAGGTCCAGGAATACCTGCGACCAGTCGCGGCTCAGGTTGGCGACCTCGCGCATCTCACCATTCGGGATGGTGACCACCGCCCCTCGCGCATCGCGCAGCACGGTGCGCCGAAGTGTGACATGCTCCACACGTCCCGTCGTGTTGCCCGCTCGAATCGTGTCGCCCACCACAAACTGGTCCTCAAACACGATAAAGAATCCGTTGATCAGGTCGCGGATCAGGTTCTGCGCCCCAAAGCCCAGGGCCACGCTGGCCAATCCGGCCAGCGCCGCCAGCGGCGTCACGTTAATCCCGAACAACGGCAGCGCCATCAGCAGCGCCACCGCCAGGATCAACACCGTGCCCGCGCTCTGCAGCACGCCGGCCAGCGTGCGCGTCTGCTGCTCGCGCATTCGCGCCACGCGCGATTCCGAGGTGGCCATCTTCACCAGCCGCCGGGTGAGCAAACGCAGGACGTGCGTCAGCCCGATGGCGAGCAACAAGATACCGGCCAGCCGTAAGCCGGTCGCCAGTGCGAAGTTCATTCCCCGGAAGAGTTCAATGCTCATACAATATAAGGGAGCGCGATTATACCATCGGGCAGCTAACCTGGTGCTTGCCCGGCTGCTTCTTACCGAGTGGCCTAATCCCGCGCTCGCTTTGGGAGGAACGATGAATACTACTCGCCGAAAGCTACTGGAAAACATCCTGCCCTCAGCTCTGGTGCTCGCAGTAACCTCCGGCCTCGCCGGCACCCTTGCGGCCCAGAGCCCCACGCCTCCCCGTGTTCCACCTCCAAGTTCTCCTCGCTCAGATTTCCCACCCTTCCCCCAGCCACCGCCGTCGGAGCCTCCCAAGCTCGACCCGCGGGCCGCGCTCAAGAAGAATCAGGAGGAGCTTAAGCGTGACGTCAAGCGTCTGGCGGAGCTCGCGCGCCAGTTGGAGAGCGAAATGGAAAAGACCGACGCAGCCGAAGTGCTCTCCCTTCAGGTTGTGCGCAAGGCAGAAGAGATCGAGAAGCTGGCCAAGAACATCAAGAACCTGGCCCGCGGCTGATCGGACTCTCCGCAGGCCGATTTTTCGTTCCGTGGAAACCTGAACCCTTCCCTGCACGTCCTTCTCCGCGGTTGCCAGGCACATGGGAGCTTGCTCCCGAGCCCTGTCGGGAGGCCTGAAGTTGTGCCGTCCGATTTCCAAGTAACTCTGGAGGCTGCTGTGAAGCTTCGTCGCGTCGTGCTGCTGGTCTCTGTTTTTTTCTCGCTGGCCGCTGCTGGCTGGGCCAGGCCCATCAAGATCCCTCGCCATCCCGACTACCACAGCGGGAAGATCGTCTTCAGCTATTTGAGCGACATCTGGATGGTCAACGAAGATGGCTCGAACCCGCGCCGTCTGACCGTCCACACCGCCCGCGACATCTATCCGCGCTTCTCCCCTGACGGCAAATGGATCGCCTTCTCCTCAGACCGCTACGGCAACTACGACGTCTTCATTATCCCCTCTGGCGGGGGCGAGCCGCGCCAGCTCACCTTCAACAGCTCGGCCGACACGGTGGTCAGCTGGTCGCGCGACAGTAAGCGCGTGATCTTTTCCTCGGCGCGCGGCCTGCTCTACCCGGGTTCGCCCAACCTCTACGAAGTGTCCGTGGACGGCGGCCTCGAACAGCCAATACCCACCGACTGGGGCACCTGGGGCAGCTATTCGCCCGACGGCAGCAAGTTCGTCTTCAACCGCCATCCCTTCCCCTGGTGGCGCAAGCACTACCGCGGCAGCTTTAGCGCCGACTTGTGGGTGATGGACGTCGCATCGAAAAATTCAAAGAAAATCCTTGATGAAAACCTGCCCGATGACCAGAAGCCGAACAACTTCTGGCCCCAGTTCGGAAACGGCGAGATCTACTTTGTTTCTGACCGCGCCACCGCTGGTAAGGCCGGTTCGCCCGAAGTGATGAAATCTATCAACAACATCTGGAAAATCCCGGCGGGCGGTGGAAAGCCAATTCAGGTCACCAATCACAAGGACGGCTCGCTCTTTTTCCCCTCGATGTCCTCCGACGGCAAAGTGATCGTCTACGAGGAACACTTCGGCCTCTGGAAGCTCGACGTCGCCTCAGGAAAGACCACCGAAGTGCCCATCGAAATCGTCTCCGACTGGAAAGAGAACAACTTTGAACTGATGACCATCAACGGCGAAGCGGATAGCTACGACCTCTCTCCCACCACGCGCCGTGCCGTCATCTCCACTCACGGCGAGCTGTTCACCATTGCCACCGACCGCGGCGACATTTCCCGCATCACACGGAGCGGCTGGCGCGATTCCTCGCCGCAGTGGTCGCCGGATGGCAACTGGATCGCCTTCGTCAGCGACCAGTCCGGCCGGGATGAAGTCTGGGTGATCGGCACCGACGGCAAGAACGCAAAGAAACTCTCCGATTCGGACACGGAAAAGAGCGCCATCGCCTGGCTGCCGGACTCGAAGTCGCTTATCTATTCCGCATCCGACCACAAGCTCTACTTCGTTGACGTGGCCAGCGGGGAGACCCGCGTTCTCACCTCGCACGACGTCAGCAACATCAATTCTCCCGTCGTCTCGCCCGACGGCAAG
>Ga0209321_10002532_pt1 | contig 12329 bp, 11 predicted proteins | sample Rifsed16ft4_FD_184012 | JGI IMG/M metagenome (GOLD analysis project Ga0209321, IMG submission 184012) | Soil microbial communities from Rifle, Colorado, USA - sediment 16ft 4 - CSP-I_5_4 (version 2) | ecosystem: Environmental > Terrestrial > Deep subsurface > Rock core/Sediment | place: Rifle... | reverse complement strand
TGGACGGATTCACTTCGGCGGACGTCCACTTCGAGATCGCGCAGACGGACCTCATCCCCGGGGTCGCGGCGGTCCGCGCATCGTGCAACGTCACCGCCTCGGGCGAACCTCTGGCGCTCCGCGCGAACGAGACCGCGCGCACGACGATCGGCGCGGCGCCGGGCCCCTGTTCGATCGTCCTCGTCCTCTTCGGCCTCGACGTCGGGCTTCCCCTCGTCAACACGACCCCTCTCGGCCGCAGCTCCTTCTTCATCCCGGGAATCGCGACCGCGACGTTCGGCCTCGTCGACGTGACCCTGGATCTCGTGACGTCGCTGAACTCGACGACGCGCGTCGAGGATCCGAGGCTGGCCACCGTCGACCCGACGGACGTCGCCTGGTCGGCGTGGGGTATCGCCCTCCTGGACGTGCAGGCGGCGGACGGGTTCGGCAGCAACGCGACGTCGGCCCTGAACACGACGTTCGTGTACACGATGGCGCTTGCGGTGTCCGTCTTCGCGCTCAGCGTCGAGATCTTCCATGCGGACCTCACGGCGATCGGATCCGTGATCGGGACGCCCTCCTTGCGAACGGACCTCTCCGTCGATCTTCGGCCGCACGCGCTCGTCCTGGGCCCCCTCTCCGAGGTCCGGCACGATGGCGCGACGTTCGCCTGGGCGGGCTCCGTCGACCCCGACGTCGACCACCTTGAGCTGTTCGTCACGGACGGCACACGGAACGCTTCCTACCGCCTCGGGCCCGCCGCGTCGACGGTGTCGGTGCCCCTTGTCCCGTCCACACACTACACGGCTTGGATCGTCGCTGTCGATGGCAGCGGACAGGCCACGCCGTCGAACGTGATCGTCTTCGATACGCCCGGGGCTCCGCCCACCGTGCCGAACGTCCCCTTGGAGACGCAGGGGACGCCCGCCCTGTTCTGGGTCCTTGTCGTCGTCGCGGGCTTGCTCGGGGCGATCGGCTACGGCCTCGGCCTGCTGCGCGGACGGCGTGAGGAATAGCGGCCGCGCGGCTGCACGTTTGCGACCACCTCCCATGGCCCGGGTTTCTGCTCACATTAGATGCGGCGGTCGCGGTCCCTCTCGGCCAGACGGGTCTCGATCGTCTTGACGAGGGCATCGGCCATCCGACGGTAGCTGTCGACATCGGGATGCAGGCCGTCCGGGGAGCCGCGAAGCCGTCGAGGCGCGGAGGGATCCGCCACGGCGGCGACCGTGTCGCAGACGGGGATCCCCAGGATCGTTGCGAAGGATACGATCCATCCGTTCAGCGTGAGAATCGCCGCGGACGCGTGAGGGGTCGCGCGGTCGTACGGCAGCACGGTCGCGGCCACGGGCACGACCGCTGCGTCGATCGCGTCGGCGTACATGGCGGAGAGGTTCCGTTCGACGACCTCCGGCTCGAGTCCGCCGTGAATGTCATTCACGCCCGCGAGGACGATCACGTAGTCCGGATGAACCGAGGTCACATCGCGCTCGAACCGTGCGCGGACCTCGGCGGACGTCTGACCCTTCACCCCACGGTTCAGTACGGTCCATTCGGGATGGGCGCGCATCATCCAGTACGCGTACTGGCTCTCCCGGTCGCCTTCTCCGTCGGGCGGGGCCTCGAGCGGCGAGAGGAATCCGGGCGTCCCGGCCGTCGTGGAGTCACCCAGGCCGACAATCGTCACCCCGCGTCGCGCCACAGAGGGACATCGGCCCCGTGGTTAACATGTTAACCAACGTTCCGATCGGACGGGTCCTGGCGGCCTCAGGCCCCTGCTTTCCGTGGACGTCGGAACGCCTCCAAGGCCGCCCGACTCACCCGGATCCGCGCCACGGCCAAGCGGACGCCCAGCCGCGCGAGCCGGGATCGCAACTCTTCCGCATCCCGCGGTGGCATCGCGAGGACGCTCTGGCCGATCCACACGACTCCAGGGCGGTGCACGAACCCTTTCTCCTGCCGCACGACCGGTGGCTCGCCCACGGTCCGGGTCCGTCCGAAGACGATCTGGCAGACCCGCGCAGCCTTCGACCGCGCCTCCCCCGAGAGGTCGTAGGACACCAGGACTCGTTCGGACCCGTCGTACCCTTCGATCGTCATGCCGACCTATGAGAGTGGTCATATAATAGCTTTTCACCCGGAGGGCAGAAAGTGCTCGGCCCCGTACGGTTAACATGTTAACCGGCGGTCCGCGAACCCTTTATGGACCGCAGGGCCCATCCCGTCTCCATGGTCCGCGCCGTCAAGCCGACGCGCAAGAGGGACGGCCGCCTCGGCCCCCCGCAGGGCTATCCGAAGGACCCTGACAAATACGCGGACCCGGCGAACTGGAAGTATCCCGTCCACACGCCGTTCCATTCGCGCGCGGCCCGGCGGTACTTCAACGAACCTCGGAACCGGGCGAAGTACACCCCCGAAGAGCAGGCGTACATCGACAAGAAGATCAACGAGGCCCTCGAACGCTTCGGCGTCGCGGTCAAGGTCAAGGGCGGCAAGATGGAGGACGAGGCCGGGACGATCCAAGCGGACGTCCCGATGAACAAGGACATCGACAAGATGTCGTCCGAGGAGCTCCTCCTCGTCCTCCTGGGGAGGAACCGCCTCGCCTCCGCAAAGGGGATGGACCCAAGCCTCGTGTCCCTCGACAAGTCGACGGACACGCTCCTGAGCGGCAGCGTGAAGGAGTACTCGGTCCTCATCGATCGCCAGGCGAAGCGAATCGAACATGACTGCGTCGACTTTCGCACGAACCGCGCGGTCGCACGCCTCTTCTGCAAACACCTCGGCGCCTTCCTCATGCAGGCGGACCGCGCGAAGACCACGCGCCTCCTGCGGGAGCTCCTGAGGGAGCGGGACCACTGGACGTTCGAGTGAGGCTCCGGCCGTCCCGCCACGCGTCTCGCGGCGATCCGGACTACTCCCGCACAATCTTGCGCGCGACGATGGGCGCGCGCATCCGGGCCGAACGCGGGGCCCAGAGGAAGGCGGCGATCGAGACCGCCGTCAGGCCGAGAGCGCCAACGGAGGCGACGAGGGGACCACTCCCCGTCGTGGGCAGCGCGGCCGCGAGATACAAAGGGGCGATGAGCCCCGCCGCAAGCTCCGTGGCGAGGCCGAGGCGCAGCCAGAGACGTTCGTCCCGCACGCTCGGGGGCGCGGTCCGAGCGACGAACAGGGCCGCGAGTCCGAGGACGATCGGCATCGTGAACACCGCCGTCACCACGGTCCCAAGGTTGCCGCCACCGCTCAGCGCCACGGCGAACGTGACGAGGTGGACGGTCAGCGCGAGTCCGAACGATGTCAGGTACGGCCTCGGGCTCCCGCGCCCCCGCCACGGGTCCTCCGCCAGCCTCGCCCCATCGAGGACTTTCCGTCCGTAGATCAGGAAGATGACCCACACGACCGCCGCAAAGAGCGGCTGGATCGCGTGGAGGACCGCCGCGAGGCCGTACACGGGGACGAGGGCGGACCAAGCGCTCGGCCAATCCATCCCACGACGAGAGGCGGACACGCGGACCGCAGACCGCAAGGATGCGGACGGGATGAACCTTCCCGGTCAGAGCCTCTGGAAATCCGCCTCGCGATCCTTCTTCCGCTCGAGCTTCGCCGTCGCCTTCGCGAGGGGCGCCTCGCACTCCGGGCACAGGCCCTCCGCGTCCAGACAGGCCTTGCACAGCCATCCGCCGCAATCGTGCTTCTCCACGCCGGGCGCGTGGTGCGCCTTGCACTTCGTCCCGGCGGAATCCGTCGCGACCTTCGGTGAGGGTTCCTTTGTCGGGACGGCTTGCTTTCCGTCTGCATCGGACGGGGCCGCTCGGGGCGTCGTCGACACATGGGACTCCTCGTCGGGTTCCTTCGGCGCCTCCTTCTTCCGGACGACGTGGGTCTCCGCCTTCACCTTCCGTCGCTTTGGCTCGGGAACCCCCCGCGTCGTGATCCGGTAGCCGCCACCCTCGAAGATCTTGAGGGACACCTCGAGCTTCTTCGCCTCGTAGGGCCCGAGGTTGAGCTCCTTCGCGAGGTCGACGAGGTTCCACTCCTCCTGCGGGAGGTCGAGGGCCTGTCGGATCAGGTCGTCGTTCTTCCACTCCGGCGTGGGCTCGAGGGGCGCATCGCGCACCCAATCGATGTAGCCCCAGATCGTGCGGGCCTCCTCGACGTCCACATGAGGCAGGACCGCGCTCACATCCGTGAGGCGCATGGAGTCGAGGTTCTCGCAGTGCCGCAGGACATTCGCCCCGACGGCCTCGAACTTCCGGAGCTCCTCCGCTTCGAGTAGATCCGGTGCGAGGACCGCGGGCTCGTTCACGTACCGGATGACTTCGTCCAGGTCGTCCAGGGGGACGGAGCAGTACTTGAACACCTCCTCCCGCGAGGCGGGCCGTCCGATGTGCCTCTCGTACCGCACGACGTTCCCCGCATACCCGGCGATCTTCGCGGCGCGGATCCGTGCGTCCGCGGTTTCCCGGCCGCCCAGGGCGGGCTCGTACGTCGGGTCGAGGGCGAGAGCCGCCTCGAAGCACTTCCGGGCGTCCTCGTACTTCCGGAGATGGAGGAGGGCGAGTCCCTTGCTGTTCCAGGTCGCCTTGTCGCGGGCGTCGAGGCCGAGCGCGCGATCGTACGACTCGACTGCGTCCTCGTACCGACCTGAGCGCTCCTCCGCAAATCCCCGCATCGTCCACGCGCCTTTGTCCGTCGGGAGGACCTCCGTCGCCCGGGCGAAGGCGTCCGCGGCCTCTCCGTACCGCTCCGTCTTCACATGGACGAGGCCGAGACCCCGCCACGCGTCCGCGGACCGAGGATCCGCCTCGCATGCGGCCTGGTAGCAGGCGAGGGCTTCCGAATGGCGGTCGAGCGCCCCGAGGGCCTCGCCCTTCCACGTGAGCACGGCCGCATCCCGGGACTCCGCCTTCAGGACGAAGTCGAAGCAAGCGGCGGCCTCCGCCGCGTGGTCCGTCCGAAGGAGGCAGAGGCCTTTCGTCCGGTACGCGTCGTAGTTGTTCGGATCCCGCTGGAAGACGAAGGCGACGATCGAGAGGGCATCGTCGTAGTGGCCCTCGTGGGCGAGGCACATCCCTCTCCCATTGAGGAATTCCAGGTTCTCGTGGTCCAGGAGCAGGCCGTCCTCGAAGACCCTCCGGGCCTCGGGCACGCGACCGAGGGCGTACAGGAGCCGTCCCTTCGCGACGAGGGCCACCCGGTCCCCGGGGTTCAGGCTCAGCGTGTACTCGAACGCCTGGAGCGCTTCCTCGCGGCGACCCATCCGGACCAGGGTCGCGCCCTTCGCGTTCCACGTGCGGCGGTCCATCGGGTCCACGCGGGTTGCGTGCTCGATCTCCTCGAGCGCGGCGTCCGCCTTGCCGAGGGCATCGAGGGCGAAGGCCTTGCCCCGGATCGCGTCCGTGTCCCGCGGATCGATCTCCAGGAGGCGTTCGCCCGCGTCGACCGCGGCCCGGTACGATTCCTGGAGGAGCAGGAGGTCCCGCTTCGTCCGCAGGTAGTCTGCGCGCGCGGGGGCCAGGGAGACGGCCCGGGCGATCGACGTCAGGGCCTCCTTCCCCTCTCCGGCCGCGCGGGCGAGACGCGCACGGCGCGCCCATCCGTCCGCGTCCTTCGGGTCGATCGCCGTGAGCCGCACGGAGGCATCGAGGGCTTCCTTCGTCCGGCCGAGGGCCTCCAGGGCGTCGACGACTCCCGCCAGGGCGACGCGGTCCTTGGGCTCCCGGAGGAGGACTGCCTCGAGGACCGGCAGGGCTTCCTCGTATCGATGGAGCTCCAGAAGGCATCCCGCCTGTTTGAGCAAGGCTGGCGTCATCACCGGTTCCAGGACCGCCGCTCGGCCGTACGCCGCCGCGGCCTCCTCGTATCGCTTGAGCCAATGCAAGGCCGTGCCCTTGCCGAACCACGCCTTCGCCGAGGCCGCGTCGATTTGGATCACGCGCTCGAACGCCGTTACCGCGTGCTCGTAGCGCTTCGCTCCGTCCAGGGCGAGGCCGAGGACGTACCAGGCCTTCGCATCCCCGGGCGCGTACCGCGTCGCGCGGTCGAGGGACTCGATCGCGTCCGCGTACGCCTTGAGCCGATACTGGGCGCGACCCTTCTCGAACCAGAGGTCCGCGGAGGTCGGGTCCGCCTCGAGCGCGATATCGTGCGTCCGGATGGCGTCCTCGTACCGTTCGAGGCCGACGAGGAGGGCCGCTTTCTTCGCCGCGGCGATGCCATGGCGGGGATCGAGCCTCAGCGCCGCATCGTATGCGCCGAGGGCTTCCTCCTTCTGGCCAAGGGCCTCGTGGGCTTCTCCCTTCGCGAGCCAGGTCGGCTGATCGGCCGAGTCAATCGAGAGGAGCTGGTCGCACGTCCGCAGGAGGACCTTCGGGTTCTTCGAGGATCGGAGGGCGTCCCGCTGGCCGCGCAGGGCGTCCAGATCGTCCGGGGCGACGACCCGGAGCTGGTCGAACGTCGCGTACGCCCGCTCGGGTTTCCCGAGCGCCAGGAGGGCCCGGCCCTTGTCCTTCAGGGCGCGGCCGTTATGAGGCTGGATCGCAAGGATCGCGTCGCACGTGGCCACGAGGTCCGCCCACCGCTCCGCCGCGAGGAGGAGCTGGCGCTTCGCCTCGAGCCCGTCGTAGGACTTCGGCTCGACGGCGAGGAACTCGTCGAGGGACCCGATCGCCTCCTCCCGCCGGCCGAGTTGCGCGTACGCGTGCGCGCGGGCATACAAGGCGGCCGCGTGGCGCGGATCGAGCGAAGCGATCCGTGAGGCTTCCTTCACGACCTCGTCCCAGCGAGCGAGAGCGCGAAGCGCCTCGAGTCTCCCCGTGTGCGCGGGCAGGGACTTCGGGCTCAGGGCGATCGCCCGGTCGTATGCGGCCACGGCGTCGACGCTCCTCCCGAGTTGGTGGAGGAGGTTCGCGCGCGCGAGCCAGGCGCCCATGTCCCCGTCCCTCTGGCGGAGGGCCTCGTCGTAGGACCGCAAGGCGTCCTCACCGGATCCGCTCGACACGAGCACATCGCCCCGGAGCTTCCACGCGTCCGGGTCGTACGGATCGATCTGAATCACGCGGTCGACGCATCGGAGGGCCCTCTGTGGATCCTGCGTCGCCACGTAGGAGAGGGCTTTCCCTTCAAGGGCCTCCTTGCGGCTCGCGTCGATCCGAAGGGCCCGGTCGAAGGCCGCCTGGGCCTCCTCGAACTCGGAGCGCCGTCGATGGGCCTCTCCCTTTCGGACCCACAGGTCCACGTCGTCCGGGACGAGTCCCAGGATCCGCGCGTACCCGTCCACGTCATCGGGATTCAGGTTCACGACCTGCGTGTACGCTCGAATCGCCTCCGGGTGCTGGCCGAGCGCCACGTGGGCGTCGCCTTTCTTCTCCCATATGGGGCTCGCCTTCGGATCGATCCGGAGGGCCGCATCGTAGTACGCAAGGCCTTCCGTCGCGCGGCTCGACGCGACGAGGAGGTCTCCCTGGAGCGCGAGGCCCGTGCGGCCGGACGGATTCAGGGTGAGCGCGCGCGTGGCCGCGGTCTGCGCGGACTCCGTCTGCCCCGCGGCCAAGAGGCCCGTGCCCACGTTCGCATAGGCGTCGGACCACTCCGGGCTCGGCGTCGTCCGGTCGGCGCTTTCGAGGAGACTCAGAGCGCGTGCAAACGCCGTGCCGGCCCGAGACGCCGAGCCGGTCCCGAGGGTCCCGCGACCGGACTCGGTGAGCCTTCGGACCTTCTCGAGGAGGCGAGCTTCGCGATTCAGGAGGCCTTGGAAGAGGGCCATCGGTCCATCCCATCCCACTGGACACGGCCATGGAGACCGTGTCGGACAAGTGGCCGACATGGAGCACGATGGACTTATAGATATCGTCAACGGCGGACTGGAGCCTCTCGGCCGCATCGCGATTTCTTCCGGCATGGGGCCGAACCGTCGTGGTTGCGACCTGTCGACGCACCTAAATACATCGTCCGCCATTTGGCGGACGGTCGTCGGACCGGGATGGGACAACCTTGGCCACGAAGAAGACGAGGGCTCCGACTCCGCCCGCGGATCCGGGCACGCTGCGGAAGGAAACACGGGACTGGCTCACGCGAAACACGATCCCGAATCTGCGGGAGATCGCGACGGACCTCGAGAACACCGGCGAGGACGTGGGAGACCTCGTCGAGGCCATCAACGAACTGGAGACGCTCGTGAAGTCAGGCCCAGCGGGACGCAACGTGCGCGGGAAGGCAGAAGCCTGACGGTGCGCGGTCATGGTTCGGATCCTCCGAGCACTCAGGATTACGCACCACGGGAAAGACCTCAAGTACCCCCCCGCGAGTGTCCCGACCCCGCGCGTGGGTGGTCCAGCGGTCACGACCCAGGCCTTCCAAGCCTGAGACGCGGGTTCGACTCCCGCCCCACGCATGGGCGGACCTCTCGCTGTGAGAGTCCGCGAAAAAATAGGTGGACCGGCGGAGTCGTGGAGGCGACCCTTCTCCGCCGATCTGGGATGGATGGGTTGAGCGTTACCCGTCGTCGTCGGACACGTCGAACTCGAGGGAGCATCCGTACGACGCGTAGACGTCCTGCCAGCTGTGGTCTTCTCCCGCGTACATCTCGTTCACCGGGGCCATGATTGCCGCGCTTTCCACGGACGTCCGAAGCGCCAGGGTATATAAAGCGACGAGCGCAGGGGAGGTGCGCGAAAGTAATCGCTTGTGTGCGTGAAAGTACCGGTGCCCGAAGGGCCGAGGCGCGTACGCTTCAAGGTCCCGTGGGCCGCTGCGTCGGTGGACCGTCATGGCCGCTCGGATGGCGCCCTCGTCCCGATTCGGGATGATCATCGTCCTGGGTGCGGTCGCCATCGCGATCATGGTCGGATGGATGGTTGTGATCCAGTTCCTCCTCGGACCGATGGACCCGAGCGAGGAGACGACCGTCTCCCTTTTCCTCCGTTACTCGAACTTGGGCAGCTTAGTCGGCGGCACAATCCTCATCCTTGGCCTCGGATGGATCCTCTACCGCGCGCACGAAAAGCCTCCCTGGATGTTTGCCACGCTCGTGCTCCTACACACGGGCGAGGTCGCAATCGTCCTCGTGAACGCGTACGCGCTCGTGTCGATCTTCTCAGGCCCGTCAGCGATAAACTTGAACATCCTTCCGTTCACGTACACGTTCCTCGCGTTTGCCTCCGCCACGAGCCTTTTCGTGCTCCTGTTGCTTGCGCTGCCCGGCCCCGGAGTCGTCCCGCGGCCCGAGGCCGCGGAACCTCACGTGGCGGCCGAAGCCCCGCCGGACCCCCGATTTCCCTGACTATCGAGTCGTGAGCCACTCGAACGCATGACTCGCGGCGACGGCCGCGCCCATGGCGATCGCGATGAGGGCGAGACCCACTTCGCTTGCGAACGCGAAGGCCGCGGCCGCGGCGATCGTCCCCGCCACCACGACGATCGCCCGTCGTCCGGGGATCGTCTCGACGAAGACGACGAGGATCCCGAGGGTCACCAGGAAGACGACCGCGGCATAGAGAGCCGCAGCGCCGAGGTCCGGCAGGACCGGCATCCGAGGCCGAACGATCCGTCGGCGGATAACCCTATGGAGGCGCCTCGAGAGCATGACGGACGTGGATCGCCTCGCCCCGCCGCAGGTCGTTCATCTCGCGCCATGAGAGACGAGCGGTCCCAACCGCCCGGACCTCGCCCGCGTGGCGCACGACGACCTCGTCCCCCGGCCGGATCTCCCGGGCGGCGTCGACCACGCCGACCGCGAAGACGTTCCCCTTGGGGAGGAAGTCTTCGATCTCCGCCCAGTAGGCGTCCTTCGCGGAGAGCCGCGCGCCACCGGCGAGGGTCAGGGACAGCATCCCGCGGGCCGTGTGCATCGCGAGCTGCGTCCCGCGGTGGAGGACCCTCACGTCCGGGACCCGGCCCCGGAAGGTCGCCCCTTCGACGAGGACCGCCCCCGCCGGGCCGAACTGGAAACGGGCGACGTTGCCCATCTCTTCCGCGAAGCGCACGCCTTTCGGGACGCGTTCGTGGTCCGCCGCGACGCCATCCAGAGCGCGGGTGAGGGCCGCGAGGGACTCGTCGGACGTCGTCTTGGCGGCAGAGGTCAGGATCGCCTCCGGGAGCGCTTCCTTCACAATGGGGGCCTCCGCGCCGAGGTGCGCGACGACGGACTCGTACCGGTTCGCGGCGGCGAACGTCCGGAGGTCCTCGAGGACCACCGCGGCCTCGTCCCGGCTCCAGTCCCCCGTGACCGGGATGTCGTATGCCCGCGCGGGATAGAATCGCTCGAGCTCTCGCGGGATCAGGCCCAGAGGGGACGTGACGACGACCTCGTGCACGACGGACGGATTCACGCTCGCGAAGACCGCGTCGCGGAAGCGCCGGTGGCTGCGGCTCGCGGAATACGGCTTGCGCGCGGAGCAGGGGAGGAGGAGGAGCACGCGAGCGGATTCCGGCTTCCGATACCGTTCGCGGATCCGCTCCCGGAACCGGACGACCTCGGGCCGTGTGAGGGATTCGTGGGAGTAGGCATGCATCGTCGGTCCGGCGACGGGCACGTGCGGCTCGACGAGATCGTACGCGCGCAGATCGAGGTGCCTCAGGACCGCGGCATTCCAGGGCGCATTCGCGAGGCGTCGTTCGACGAGTTCCCGCAGGCGGCCGTGGAGGAGGTGATTCCGCACGAGGAGGATCTCGCGAAAGAGCGCGCGCTCGTTGTGCGCGACCACGTCGGCGGAGGATGCGCAAGCCTCGCATCCGCAGGCCGCGCGGTCGACCTCTTCGACCGGATGCGCCCCATCGGACGTGTGGAAGGTCCCGCGGGCTCCGTCGAGGACGACCCGGCTCGAATCCATCAGGTCGATCCCGGCATACGCGAGGACGGCGGCGTTCGAGGGGCTCGCGAGGCCCGTGATCCCAAGGACCTTCGCCGGGCCGAGACCCTCCCGGATTCGGCGGATCGCTGCGACGAATCCACGGGGCGATCGCTCGTACTCGATTCCGTTCGCGAGGAATACGACCTCTGCGTCCTTTGCCGGCCGGAGGTCGGCGTCGCTCGTGACAATCGCGAGGTCCCCCGAGAGGCTCTCCTGCGGGGTCTCGAGATCGACGAGGGACAGGGGCAGGCCTTTCGAAGGCGGGAGATCATCGGGAGACCCTCGCGGACGGGGGGCGAAGAAGCTCCCGCTCGCACGGATCTGGAGTCGGGGGTCGTCCGTCCGCTCAGAAACGAGGAGGGCCTCCGCGAACGCGGGCGCGGCCCGCCGCGATCCCCGGACGAACAGGACGAGGGGCGTCGGGAGGTCCCGGTCGCCGCGCGTCCACAGACCTTTCCGTCCGAGGCCCCCGTGCCCGAGGATTTCGAACATGGAAGGGCGCGGATGTGCCCAGCGGCTAAAAAGGAGTCGGCTACTCGAGGGGCGTCGTGTTCCGCTCGATGTACGCGAGCTCCTTCGGATCGAACGCCCGCTCGTCGACGCTGAGGATGAGCGCCGCGCGGCGGAGCGCGATGAGCTCGTTCACGTACTCGAGGAAGTGGAGGATCCGCGCGAAGTCGTTGTTGATCGTCAGGTATTCGATCCCGTCGAGGAGGACGACGGCCCGGGGGCCGTCGTTCACGAAGTTCCCGATCAGATTGCTCAGGCTGTTCAGGTTGTGCGGGTCCACGTAGTCCTTGCCCAGCGTGGTCGAGAGCCACACGACCCGGATGTCCCGATCCGCGTGGCGCTTCACGACGTGGTTCGGGTGCTGGCGTGTCACGTAGAGGGGCCGCCACCCCGCTTCGATCGAGTGGCGGAACGCAGCGAGGGCCTTCTCCGGCTTCCGTTCCTTCACGAGGTAGACCCGTCCTTCCTCGAGGTCCTTCTTCTTCCCGAAGAGCAGGTCCCTGAGAAGTTCGTCTTCCTCGAAGGCGAGCAGGAGCGGCCACGGAAGCAGCCGCATCGGAACCACCCTTGCCATCCAGAGGTCCGTTTTTATACGTATGCTAACACGTATCGCACATGAGACTCAACGCGGACGCGTGGCCTCGAAGGACCCTCGCGTGAGCCCGCGGAGGACCCGGTAGGCCGGCGCGCGATCGTGCGGAACGAGCGCGAAGCTCGCGATCGTCGTCGCGGCCTCATCCGGCGGGAGGGCGAACTCGTTCTGGACGAGCCCGTGGTACCCGTGGCCACGGAGGTTGAAGACCTCGAGCCTCGCCGGGTCCGCGGCGCTGAGGGCCAGGGTCCTCGGTGCTCGCCGTGCGCGGAAGACCGCGAACCCGGCGTCCGCCAGGGACCATCCCAGCCCTGACGGGTTCGTCCAGTCGCGGGCGCGCAGCCGATCGAACTCGACGCCGCAACGGCCCTTCCGGTCGAATCGGAGGAACG
>Ga0209321_10002526_pt1 | contig 12338 bp, 8 predicted proteins | sample Rifsed16ft4_FD_184012 | JGI IMG/M metagenome (GOLD analysis project Ga0209321, IMG submission 184012) | Soil microbial communities from Rifle, Colorado, USA - sediment 16ft 4 - CSP-I_5_4 (version 2) | ecosystem: Environmental > Terrestrial > Deep subsurface > Rock core/Sediment | place: Rifle... | reverse complement strand
CCGCCCCTGCCGCACTGATCAAGCCTGAGCTGTTTTTCAAGTGCGGTAGAAGTGGACACCCCCTGCATCGGAATACTGCAGTTCGGACAGTGAGCTGGTTCTTCTTTCATGGTTAGTTCACATCCTTTCCTTGTAACCCGGCGATTAAGTTATACCTTTGGCACCACAATGCCCTTCTGTGCCTGATATTTGCCTTTCTTGTCAGCGTATGAGATTTCGCACACCTCATCTGCTTCAAAGAATATGACCTGTGCGATGCCTTCATTGGCATAAATTTTGGCAGGGAGGGGCGTCGTGTTTGAAATCTCAATCGTTACATGCCCTTCCCACTCTGGTTCAAATGGCGTAACATTTACTATAATCCCGCACCTCGCGTATGTGGATTTTCCAAGGCAGATTGTTATTACATCCCTTGGAATCCTAAAATATTCCACAGACCTTCCGAGTGCAAAAGAATTTGGGGGTATTATGCATACATTTTCTGTTTTTAAGTCAACAAAGGACTGGCTTTCAAAATGCTTCGGATCCACCGTAGCAGAGAATACATTTGTAAATACCTTGAATTCATCCGCTATGCGCATGTCATAGCCGTATGATGAGAGACCATAGGAAATGACATTTTTCCTTGCCTGTTTGACAACAAACGGTTCTATCATCTTGTATTTTTCAGCCATTTTTCTTATCCAACGGTCAGATTTTACGCCCATAAGATTATCCTTCCTTTGTCCCTATTTTGTACAGATTCCGCATTTTTAAAATGGCTTCCATATTTGTTGGCGGAATATCGTCCCTGTCAGTCGGGATTTCAAGTATTGCCGGCGAATCGCATTTTATGAACTCTTCAAGCTCAGTCCCGAGGTCATCCTGTGATGTCAGCCTGAACCCCTTTACATTGAATGACTCCGATAGTTTTATAAAATCTGGATTGCTGTGGTCTGTTCCAAAAGGTTCAAGTCCATCCATAATCTGAGAAAGCCTCAACACCCTGTAGGAATTATCATTAAGTATAATGACCTTTATGTTTAGTTTTTCGCGCAAGGCTGTTTCAATGTCCTGCAGAGTCATCATGAATTCGCCATCGCCAAGAATCGCTACGGCATGCCTGTCCGGATATACCGCCTTTGCTGCCATTGCGGCAGCGAGCCCAAACCCCATTGAACCGAAATTATTTGTAGCAAGGTATGTGGATGGTTCATAACATTCAAAAAAGTCATTGGCATAGACAAGATGCATTCCTGCTCCGGCAGAGAATAATGATTCGCGGGGAAGCATCTTGCGGAGTTCTTTTAGCACCCTTGCGGGCGATATGCCTTCTTTTTCCAGTGATACCCGCAGCATTCCAAGCCATTCCTCCCTTTTTATATCCAGGGTTTTTATCCATTCATCTTTTTTGGGAATCAATTCGCCCGGCGGAACCTTCAGCATAGAATTGAGAAAACTCCTGGCATCGCAGATGAGAGGGATAAATCCTTTTATCTTTGCTTTCTCTGCGACGACATTATGGGGGTTAACAACCATTATCCTGCCGGTGTGGTTCCATGTTCCGTTGTAGTCTGTCAGATCAGAAATGGTGGCCCCTATGGCAATGACAAGGTCTGCGTTTAGAAAGGCGTAATCTGCCACCGTATTTCCTCCGGCATAGCCCGATCTTCCGTAGGACAAATAGTGGTCCTCAGGAATTGTTCCACGCCCGTTTCCGGTTGTGATAACAGGGATATTATACGCTTCGGTAAATTTTTTCAGCTCCTGAGTCGCTCCGGAGTGAAATACCCCTGCTCCGGCGAGTATCAGGGGCCTTGTAGCTCTGTCTATGAGCTCCTTGCTTTTTTTTACATCTTCGTCTTTTGCCCTGGGGACTGAATCGGCCTTGAAATTAAGATCGTTCTCGTCAAACTCTGTTTCAACTAACCACAGGTCCTCGGGAATCTCTATGAATACCGGTCCTTTCGGTACGGATATCGCTTTCCTGTAGGCGTGGGTTAATAGATCGGCAAGTTTATGCGCTTTTCCAAGCCTGAATGATCCAAACGTAAAAAGATCAAAAATTTCACTGAGTTTTAATTCCAGAAAGCCGTCCCTGTCCCTCTCCCTTTCCGGAACAGATCCGGCGATCAGTATCATCGGAGAAGAATCTTTGTATGCATTAGCTGCGGAAATGGCGGCATTTAGCGAGCCGGGCGCAGCATGGACAATTGCCACCCCTGGTTTCATGGTAATCCTGCCTTCAGCATCCGCCATGCTTGCCGCAACCTGTTCATGCCTGCAGGAGATGTATCTGATTTTATTCTTAAATTTTCCCAGGGCGTTAATTGCAGGAAGGATGGATGTTCCGACAACTCCGTATATTCTTTGAACGCCCCCTCTGTGGAGGATCTCTGCAAGCCCTTCTGCTACGGTTGTTTTCATAAGATTACCCTTAAATTTGTTGCCAGTTAAAATATCATAACATTATTGATCCGTCAAATTAAAGTTTCTTGCCGCTGGGATAGCCCACAATGGAAACATTAGACTAAGAATTTTCTTGAAATTAATACTGCATATTAATTACAATATCAAATTAACTTTGATAACCGTTATTGAGGAGGTTAAGATGTTTAATAATATTGGAAGTTTAGCGAATCTGATCATTACCCAGTCTTCTGGCACTGAGCCCAATACGTGGGGTATTCTCTTTCTTGTAATTCTGATAAGCTTATTCGGCCTGGTAATCGCTCTTTGGCTGGCGAAATGGGTTCTGAAGAAGGATACAGGAACAGCGGATATGCAGAAGATTAGCAATGCGATAAAGATGGGGGCTGAAGCGTTTCTTCGCAGGCAGAACAGAACAATTATATACCTTGCCACCGGAGTGGCCCTGCTGATTTTTGTCCTTTATGGCTTTGTTAGAAGCCACCACGATTTTGATCCGGTGCCAACAGCTCTTGAGCTCGCTTTCTGGGTATCTGTCTCGTTTGTCCTTGGTGCCGGTTGCTCTTTGATTGCAGGGTATGTTGGCATGTGGGTATCCATTCGCTCAAATATCCGTACAGCTTCTGCGGCGATAAAAAGCCTCAATGATGCACTCCAGATAGCGTTACGCGGAGGGGCTGTCTCCGGGCTCTTTGTGGTTGCGATGAGCCTTCTCGGCGTGGGCGGGCTTTATGCGGTTCTGCTTGCGCTTGGCAAGGATCCTGCGCATATACCGCTCATGATAGTCGGGTACGGCTTCGGCGCTTCCTTTGTTGCGCTTTTTGCGCAGTTGGGCGGTGGAATTTATACAAAGGCTGCGGATGTGGGCGCTGACCTTGTGGGAAAGATAGAGGCTGGAATACCGGAGGACGATCCGAGAAATCCGGCTGTTATAGCTGACCTGGTAGGCGACAATGTTGGCGACTGCGCAGGAAGGGGTGCGGATCTTTTTGAATCAACAGCCGCAGAGAATATAGGCGCAATGATTCTCGGCGCAACACTCTCCACATTTGCGGAGAAGGGAGGTTTTCCATTTGCTCTTGGCGGTGTTGCGGTGATGTTGTTCCCTCTCGTTGCCCGCGCATTCGGAATCATAGCCTCAATAGTTGGCATTGTCCTTGTCAAGATGGATAAAGAAGAAAAGATTGATCCGATGCAGGCAATGAATCGCGGTTATTCCTTTGCGGTAATTCTGTCAATGGCTGCATTTGGATTTGCAAGCCGTTGGCTTCTTTACAATGAATACGCCCCGCAGGCGTGGTGGCATTTCTTCCTTTGCGGTGTAATAGGCGTGCTCACGTCGGTTGCCTTTGTTTACATTACGCAGTATTATACTGAATACAAATACAGACCGGTCAGGGAGATTGCAAAAGCGTCCGAAACCGGACCAGCAACAAACATTATAACGGGAATTTCCGTAGGCTTTGAATGCACCGCCCTTCCTACAATAGTTATTTCCGCAGCGATCCTTGCATCGTATTACCTCGGGAAAACAGCGTTTCCTGAAGATGCTGTCGTGAAAGGGGTAAATGCCGGGCTCTTCGGGACCGCAGTGGCAACCATGGGAATGCTTGCTACGGCAGCCTTTATCCTTGCCATGGATACCTTCGGGCCTATCACGGATAACGCAGGCGGAATTGTTGAGATGTCGCGGCAGCCGGAGGCGATAAGAAAGAAAACCGACAGGCTGGATGCGGTTGGAAACACGACAAAAGCACTCACTAAGGGATATGCTATTGGTTCCGCAGCCCTTGCTGCATTCCTGCTCTTTTCGGCATACATGGATGAGGTTAAGCTCTACTCCGGAATGTCCGAGGGCTTTGTTTTCAAGGTTGACATAAGCAAGCCTGTGGTGTTCGTAGGCGCGCTGCTCGGCGCAATGCTTATTTTTCTTTTTTCGGCGCTTGCGATACGGGCAGTTGGGAAGGCGGCGTACTATGTGATCAACGATGTCCGCGCTCAGTTCAAGGAGAAGCCCGGAATTCTTACTTTTAAGGATGAGCCGGACTACGGCAGGTGCGTTGATATTGTGACAAAGGGTGCGCTGAAGGAAATGATTCTGCCAGGGCTGCTTGCTGTTCTGATGCCCGTTAGCGTGGGTATAATCTTCAGACTCTTCATCTCAGAAACAGACCGGCTCATTGCAGCAGAGTCTGTGGCTGCGCTGCTCATGGTTGGTACTATATGTGGAATCCTGATGGCAACCTTTTTGAACAACGGCGGCGGGGCATGGGACAATGCCAAGAAGTTCATTGAGGCAGGCAATTACGGCGGAAAGAAATCCGACGCGCACAAGGCAGCAGTGGTTGGCGATACGGTCGGCGACCCCTTCAAGGATACAGCAGGGCCATCGCTCCATGTGCTGATAAAAATGCTTTCAACAATTACACTGGTGCTCGCGCCTCTGTTTATTTGAGAATATTTTATTATAAATGTGGCATAAAGGCAGCAATCTTAATTGCTGCCTTTTTATTTTGCAGGATACCTATAAATCTGCTCTCCCTCTGATTGACAGGGTCGGATTTATATTATATTATAAACTAATATATGAAAAGTTCTGCCGCTGAAGATAGCAATATTAGGGAAATAAGAGAAAAGGTCTATTCGGGCACGAGGCTTTCCGATGAGGAAGCGCTGGATCTTTTCCGTTCAAATGATCTGCTGAGCATTGGCGAACTTGCTGATTATGTTAACAGGCGGAAAAACGGCGAAAAGGTATATTTTGTTGTAAACAGGCACATAAACCCAACAAATATTTGCATTAACAAGTGCCAACTCTGTGCTTTTGGCAGGGATGAATCGGACAGCGATGCGTATTTGATGAGCATGGCAGAGGTTATGAGCGTGGCAGGGGCGGCAGCAAGTGATGGCGCAACCGAGGTGCATATTGTCGGCGGTCTGCATCCCACTTTGCCGTTTGAGTTTTATCTGGAAATTATAAACAGGATAAAGAATGAATTCCCCGGTTTGCATATTCAGGCTTTCACTGCTGTGGAAATAGATTATTTTTCAAGAATATCAAGGCGTTCTATAAAGGATGTTTTCAGGGCGTTGGTTGATTCAGGGCTGGGTTCTCTTCCTGGCGGCGGTGCGGAAATATTCAATTCAGGAGTGCGTAACGATATATGCAGCAAGAAGATTTCAGGCGAACGCTGGCTTGAGATTATGGAAACAGCGCACAATTCCGGATTAAGAAGCAATGCCACTATGCTTTACGGACACATTGAGACATTGGAAGACAGGATCCAGCACATGAGTCTGCTCCGTGATCTTCAGGACAGAACAGGAGGCTTTCAGTCTTTTATTCCGCTGGCATTCCATCCTGAAAACACAAGGATCAACAAAAAAGGGCTGACAACAGGGGTTGAGGACCTGAAGACCCTTGCTCTTGCGCGTGTTTACCTTGATAATTTCAAACATATAAAGGCATTTTGGATAATGCTTGGGGAAAAATTATCGCAAATATCCCTTAATTTCGGGGTCAATGATCTGGATGGGACTGTTGTTGAGGAGAGGATAACTCATTCTGCAGGGGCACAGACAGGGGAGTTTCTTCCCCGGAACGAACTGATACGGTTTATTCAATCGGCAGGAAGAATTCCGGTAGAAAGAGATACACTCTACAATGAGTTGAAGATCTATAGTTAATCCAGGGCAAATCAATGGACAGGCGAAAACATAAACGAAAAACTGCCTCAATAGAAGTGGAATACATTGCAGATGGTAGTTTCTTCACCGGTTTTTCAAAAGATATAAGCACCGGAGGTATTTTTATAATTACTAGCAATATTTTTAAACCAGGGGAAAAGATATTTGTGGATTTTTATCTGCCAGGGGTTAAGCACAAATTCAAATTAAATGGGAAAGTTGTAAAAATCGTAGAATTCAGCAACGACGGCTCCGTTCCGGGAATGGAAGTGGAGTTTTTTGATATGAGAGAAGATATAAAGGATATACTTGAATCTTTTGTTATTTTAGAACTTGATGCAGAAAAAGACAAAGATGCCACAGACAAATAACTTTAGAAGGCTCAACAGGGAAGCAGCCCTTGAACTTTTCACCAGGGGCGATCTTTTTGCTCTCGGGAAGCTTGCAAACGTTATTCGCTGGATAAAGCATCCTGATCCGGTTGTAACATACATTGTTGACAGGAATATAAATTATACGAATATCTGTTCTATCCGGTGTGCTTTCTGCGCGTTTTCAGTGGATATAAACAGCTCAAAAGGCTATGTGCTGTCCACAGGGGAGATTATCAGAAAGATAGATGAAGCCGTAAATCTCGGCGCAACCCAAATCCTTATGCAGGGAGGGGTGCACCCTGACCTGGATCTGGAGTATTTTGAAAAACTTTTTAGGGATATAAAGTCCAAATTTAATGTCCAGATCCATTCCCTCTCCCCGTCAGAAATATCATTTCTTTCAAAAAAAACAGGAATAAGCGTTCAGGATGTTATCCTGCGGCTAAAACAAGCGGGGCTTGACAGCATTCCTGGCGGTGGCGCAGAAATGCTGGTTGACAGTGTCCGCAGGATAATCAGCCCGCGGAAAATAAACGCATTGGAATGGCTGGATGTAATGAGAGAAGCGCACCTTATCGGTATGAAAACTACTGCCACAATGATGTTCGGGAGCATTGAATCTCCAGGCGATATTGTTGAGCATCTGCTGAGAATAAGGGATCTTCAGGACGAGACCGGAGGCTTTACATCTTTTATTCCCTGGTCCTATCAGCCGGGAAATACTGCGCTTGGAGGCAAAACAGCAACCGGGACGGATTATCTTCGTGTTTTGGCTCTTTCCAGGGTAGTTCTTGACAATGTTGACAATATCCAGGCCTCATGGGTAACGCAGGGTCTCAAGGTTGCGCAGATAGCCTTATTCTTTGGCGCAAATGACATTGGTAATGTAATGATTGAGGAAAATGTAGTTGCCGCAACCGGTGTTAAGAACAGTGTAACAGAGCAGGATCTGATTGACGTTGTAATGTCAGCTGGATTTCACCCTGCGAAGAGAAATACGCTTTACGAAATATTAGAATTGCATTAATTAGACGTTTTGATATAATACATACATAATGAAATTTTACCTTGTGAGCCCGTCGGTTGATATTGCTCAACAGATTTCCTATGTTTTCAGGCAAAACAACAGAGAGATAGAAATTGTTCGGGATGAAGATGCCCTGATTCTGAAAATAGGCGAGCTTCCCTGTTCAGTGGTTCTGATTGATGTAAAATTAAATAATATACCAGGATTTAACCTTTCAAGGGAACTAAAAGAAAAATCACCGAGTCGGTTTATAAAGACTTATCTTATAATTACCCATGCAGAACCAGAAGTGATACAAAAGATGATGGAACTCTGGAAGGTAGACGGTGTTATAATGCTGGATAATCTTGAGCAGGGAATAACATCGCTTCTAAGTGAATTCTCCCTTATCGTTAAGGGCAATCTTAAAGAGGCGTCCTTTATACGCGTCCTGATGGATATAAGGTCCAAATGTCTTAACGGGACCCTTACCATATCAAGAGAGGGTGAGGAGAAGGGCATATATTTTAAGGACGGAATCCCGATTTTTGCAATAACATCCCGTTGCTCCGAAAGAATCGGAGAGTATTTGAAGGAATATGGAAAACTGTCCCGAGAAGATATTGAGTCTTCCCTTGCTGAAGCAAATAAGAGCAAGAAACGCCTCGGTAGAATTCTTATAAAAAAAGGACTCTTGACCGAGGATGAATTAATATATTTTTTAAAGAAACAAATGGAAGAAATAGTGCTCTCGGTATTTTTATGGGATGATGCAGATTATACCTTTGGCCCTGATAATATCGCTGAAGGAGAGGATGTCCTTATGGAGAGCCCCGTTGAGGACCTTATTTATAATGGGATGGGGAAATATTTCCCGGCTGAAACTATAGATTCGTCTGTTGGATCAGTAGGCATTGCACCTGCCATGCAGGTTGCTTTTGATAAAATTTGCGGGCAATTTCCTTTTACAGAGGAGGAGAAATACCTTATTCAAAGGTTTGATGGCACTGAAAGCATAGTAAGTCTTTTTGAACAGACAGAGATTCCTCTCAAGGATATACAGAGGATAGTGTTTATACTGCGGGAATCCGGAAGCCTTTCCGTTGTGGATGTGCCTTTTGAAAAGGAAGCAGTTATGCGGGATATAGAGGGAACATCGCGTGCGCTCCTTGATACCGATATAGTTTTTGAACCTGTGAGTCCCGTAATGGCAGCGGCAGAGCAAGGCGTAATTGAGGCGATTCCGCCAAAGCCGAAAAAAGGCATTCTGCGACCTCAACTTATTACAGCGATTCTTGCTGGGATTGCCGCATTTGCTGTGATAGGCGGGCTAACCTACGGTATCATGGTTCACAAAAGGGCTAACGCAAGGCTTAGTGAGGAACTTTTTTTACAGGCGCTGGACATTCTTAAAACCGATACCATGCCTGGATTGACAAAGGCATCAAAACTTTTCAGCAGATCCATGGATCTTGGATGGAGAGATTCTCTTGCCAAAACATACTATGCTCTTGCTCAATTCAGGCTCTTTGAAAACACAAATGACAGTAATTTTCTGAAAGAGGCAAAGAATGTAATTGTTGATCTCCTCCATTCCGGGAAAATGGCGCCTGAGAGCAGGGCAGTGGCTTTGCTTGTCTATTCAGCAGAAAACGAGAATGAGAAGGTGCGTGAACTGTTGGATAAGGGGGTGGACGAAACGGGATTGCAGAAGTTTGCCAGAGCAAAGTTTTTGCTTGATCACAATGGTAATCCAGGTGATGCCGCCTCATTGCTTATTGATGCTGTCAAAGAGGATGATGGCATGGTTCCTTACAAACTGGAACTCATAAAGGCATGCCTTCTCTCCGGATGCATAGAGTCAAAAAATGCTATTTTGGGCGAGATTGAACGCACTGTTCCAGGGCATCCCGATCTGCTTACGATAAAAGGAGAATTAGAATCGTTGGAAGGCAGGCTGGTTGAAGCAGAGAACCTTTTCCGGTATGCGCTTGAATTGAGACCCGGCTATCCTAATACACTTTTAAAGCTCGGGGCATTACATATGAAAATGCATAAAAACAATGAAGCTATGGCAGAACTCGGAAAGGCCTCTGAACTAACGTTGATAACAACGACTGTGGGTGCGCAGTCAAGATTCTACTACGCGAGAGCGCTTATGAGGGTGAACAGGTTTGACAAAGCAATGCCCTTGCTGAAGGATTTAATAGGGATGTTTCCTTACGATATGGCAATTAAAAGCAAATATGATGAACTCACAAGGACAATGAAGAAACAGGTGGAACAAAAGGATGAAGTTAATCTAAGCCCGACCGCTATTATTAAAAAGAGCAGGGAATATCTTGATGCAGGCAGATTTGAGGACGCAGAGAGGGTCTTGAAGCATGGGCTTGCTAAGCCTAATGACGAAATCCTCTATTATTACGGGATAAGTCTTGATAAATTGGGAAAGCAGAAAGAGGCATTTTTGCAGTTTAAAAAGGCTGAGGGGTTAAATCCGGAGAATCCTCTCGTGCACAAAGAACTCGGACGCTTGTACAAGGAGTTATTTGGAAATGAAGAGGCTTCAGCAGAGCATTTGAAAAACTATTTGCAATATTTAAAAAAATAAATTATAATTATAATTAAATAAATACCATTATCCCTCTTGAAGAAGGATAATGGCGGTGTTTTGTATGTTGGATATGAGGGCGGGATCCATGAGGCAAGGGATTTGCCCTTAACGATTCAATAGAAGGAGACCCCTGACTGTTAAGATAGGTGATAATCTCTATCTCTAAAAGGTGCCCTTGCGATTAAAAAAGAGCTATAAAAATATCTGTTTATTTCTTTTGTTAACCCTACCTAAAACCATTCAGGCAGAAAAATTCTTATACCTTGGAGGCGAGAGCGGGATCAGCTATGATAACAATATCACACTCTCTGAGGACGCAAGATATGATGTAATAACCTTTTTTTCACCAGGGATCAGATACAGGCGGTGGGGTCAATCAGGAGGGCTAACCCTGGGATATGGCTTTATATATTTTGATTATTCAAAGTACTCCGACATGAATTATTACTCCCATCTTATAGAATCCAGGGGTGAATTCCGCAGAATAAAAAACATTACCCTTACTGTTGATTACACCTACAGGCTCTTTCCTTTGACTTTAGGATTGCCCTCGGATTCCCCATCAAATCTTGTTAAGGGCTCGGTGCTGCTTGGAAGCGCCAAATACAAATGGGATTTCACACAGAGGACAATGTTTGAGAGCGAAATTGAATGGAAACATACTGAATACGAAGGCATTGGCAGCAGTAACAAGGAGTGGAACCTGCCTGTTTCTATAACACAGAAACTAAACAGTCATAGTTCTGCCGGAATAGAATACAGGTTTACATCAAGGGATTTTCTGTCGGATATCTGGAAGGATTATATTCTGCATAAAGCGGCTGTTAACTTAAAATTTAAGTTCAAAAAAACCGATTTTTTAATAGAATCAGGCTATCAATGGCTTGATTTTTCGGGCCCGGGTGTTAATTCCGGACCGCTCATAACTACCGGTGGTATTTATAATTTTACAAAAAGGATTAGCTTCAAGGCCGGTTATAATTATACATACACATTGGATGCAGGTGGAAACCCTTACCGGGGACAGCACGGTGACGCGGGGGTCAGCCATAAAATATCCGAACGGCTGATGCTCTCTCTCCAGACGTTCTTTGACAGGTACAAGATTTTAAAAATAAACTACAAATTGGATTCACTGGATTTTGACGGGAAATTGGATTACAAACTGACGAGGAAATATTTATTCTTAACCAGCGGCTACTCATACAGCAATATTACACAATCCGTTCCGGACATTAACGGGAATATGGGAAAGAAAAAGATAGATGACAGTAAAATTACCATCTCCATCAAGATAGGGTTGTAATTTGTGCCTTATATTAAGATGTTATTTACGGTGGATTGGAAGAATTATTAACTCCTTTCTCAGAATATATTGGGACGATGGAACGGGAAATATCAATATCCCCGCCGTATAGCCATGAATAGTAGCAGTATATTGAAATAACCTTCTTAATGTAATCCCGGGTTTCGGCGAATGGTATATTTTCCACGAACTTATCCACTTCATTTATATCCCATTTTTTAAGCCAGGAGAATAGATTGCCTCCTCCTGCATTGTAATGCGACAGCAGGAGCACCAGATTGCCAGAATACCTGTTTATCAGCGTTGAGATATATTTTGTTCCCAGTCCTATGTTGATCTCAGGATCAAGAAGCATTTCAGAAGAGAAATATTTTACCCCGGCATCTGAAGAAATGAATTTGCCGGTTGAAGGGATAATCTGCATAAGGCCGATCGCATTTGCCCTTGATACAACTTTCTCTTGGAACATACTCTCAGAATAAATAACCGCATAGATTAGGTTTGGGTCAATATTATATTTAGACGCATATTCTGTAATCAGATTGCTGTATCCCCTGGGGTAGGCAAGGGTAATTATATCCGGTGGCGCTGTTTTAAAATCCTTTAAAAAATCACTGAAATACACCTGAGCCATTATGATGGCATCATAGAACATTTTGTTTTTCAGGTAAAAACCACCCACCTGCGCCAGGCTGTCTATATTCCCGTGAGATTCTATTTCCGCAAGTTTTACCTCAACCTCTGAATCAGATAAGAACCCGAGCCCTGCAAGTTTTTTTGCGCGTTCAAGATGAAAGAGGTTGATTTCGTTCAGGGGCATGCTAACTTCGCTTCCACGAAGTTTAAAATCAAGTGGCGTAGATATAGAATTCAGCCTCCAATTTGCGAGCAGGGTGTAATAATTCGGCGGTTCTATTACAGCAAGCGCCTGGTACATCTTTT
>Ga0209321_10002524_pt1 | contig 12342 bp, 8 predicted proteins | sample Rifsed16ft4_FD_184012 | JGI IMG/M metagenome (GOLD analysis project Ga0209321, IMG submission 184012) | Soil microbial communities from Rifle, Colorado, USA - sediment 16ft 4 - CSP-I_5_4 (version 2) | ecosystem: Environmental > Terrestrial > Deep subsurface > Rock core/Sediment | place: Rifle... | reverse complement strand
GCGTCGCAAGGAGGAAGAACGACATGGCTTTGAAAGTGGACCCAGTTCGCGTAGTGCAGGACCCGGCGTACGCGGCCGGTTTGACCGACGCCCACTGGAAAGCCTTGGCGGGTGACCCAGTGTGGAACGAGATGGTGGGAGAGTTCCGCGAGATGGTGGAGCCCGTCCTGGCGCTTTACGCGCAGCGAATGGGCGAGGCAGCTCCGCCAACGGCCTCATCTTCGGCAGTACGATCGGAGGTGCCGCCGGCCGCTTTCCAGGTGGTGGGCAAGCGAGTTCCGCGTCTGCACGGGCTCGGCGTCGTTACCGATCTCGGGCAATACACGGAGAACATGCGGATGCCGGGCATGCTCTTTACCAGGACCCGGCGCAGCCCGCACCCGCACGCCAGGGTAACCAGGGTGGATGTGAGCAAGGCGGAGGCCTTGCCTGGCGTGGTAGCCGTGCTGCATCGGGGAAATCTTCCGGAAGCGTATCGCGACGTCACGGCGGGGAGCGGGCCGCCGGACCGGTTCCTTTTCAACGAAGAGGTTTTCGAAGTAGGTTCGCCCATTGCGGTGGTCGCGGCGGAGAGCGAGCACATCGCGGATGAGGCGGCGCACCTGATAGAGGTCGAGTACGAGGTTCTTCCCGCCACCTTGGACATGATGGAAGGCACGCTACCCTCCGCATTGAAGCAGTGGGACAACGAAGAGAACGGAACGATCGTCAGCGTGACACCCCCACTGGTCCGTGGCAATCCGGACTCGGCGCAGGCCGACGTGACGCTCGATGCGGTGCTGACGCGGGCGACCGAGCAGCACATGGCTCTGGAAGTGACCAACTCTCTGATGTACTGGGATCAGGACCGGCTGGTCGTCTACTACACGAACCAGCACGCGCATGGATGCCGGGCGCGGCTCTCTCAGGATCTCAAGATTCCCGCCAATCGCATCCGGGTGGTCCAGAACGGCTACATGGGCTCCGGGTACGGCTATCGGTCGGGGACGGACCTGGCGGAAGTTCACACCGCGATTTTGGCGATGATGACCGGCAGGCCGGTCAAGTGTATGTACACGCGTGAGGAGGACTTTGTAACACGAACCCACCGGCCGCAGTTTCGAAACGAGATGAAGCTCGGCGTCAACCGGGACGGATCGATCCAGTACGGCCATTTCCATGTGTACGGAAACGTGGGAGCGCAGCGAGCTGGAGCGGCCAATGGTGCCTGGTTCATCATGCAGAACCTCTACAAGATTCCCAACCTGAAGCTTCAGGCGACCGACGTATTCACCAACAGCTACAAGTCGGGGCCGTACCGTTGTGTGAGTCATCCGAACGGAACCTTCGCCATGGAAATGATGATGGAGAAGGCGGCCTACGCGCTGGGGGTCGACCCGGTCGAATTCCGGCTGAAGAATCTGAACGAGGAGGGAAATCCGGAGAACAAGAGGCCGTTCAGCAATCCCGGCATTCGGGATTGCATCAACGCGGCGGCCGAGCGGATCGGCTGGAAGGAGAAGTGGCACGCGCCGCGGGCGAAAGAGGTCCGTCCGGGAGTGTTCCATGGAATCGGTCTGGCCGCTCACGCCTGCAGCCATGGGGGCGGAACAAACCCTTGCACGGGTCAAGTGATCGTGAACACCGATGGAAGCGTGCAGTGTGTCTCGGGGAGCACCGAGATCGGGCCGGGCCAGCGGACGCAGATGGCGATGATCGCCGCCGAGGCTCTCGGCGTGCCGTTGAATCAGGTATCCATCGCGACCTACGTGGATACGGACAACACCACCGACACCGGCAGCACTTCGGGGAGCCGTCAGACCAACACCGGCGGGCGCGGCATCTACGAGGCGGCGATCGATGCCAAGAGCCAGATCCTGCAATATGCGGCGGAAAAGTTTGTTGGCGATGCCAAGGAGCAAAACCAGGAAATACAGGTGACGCCGGACCAGTTGGATCTGCGCAACGGCGAGGTCATCACGAAGTCCGATCCATCGAAGAAGCTCACTCTGGGCGCGGTGATGCAATCGGCTGGGATGACGGTCCTCGGCCGTGGTGCCTACCGGCAGGACACCAAGTGGCATCGCACCGCATGGGCGTCTCACGCGGTGGAAGTGGAAGTGGACACCCGGACCGGCTCGGTTGAGGTGGTCAAGTACGTGGCGGCGCACGATGTGGGCCGGGCGATCAATCCGTTCGCGGTGGAGCAGCAGATCGAGGGCGGCGTGGTGATGGCTTTGGGGGCCGTCTTCGGCGAAGAGATGCTGATCGACGCCTCCACCGGCCTTCCCCTGAACCCGAACATGCTGGACTACCGGGCCCCCAGCATCCTGGACGTGCCGGAAACGATCGATGTGATTCTGGTGGAGAAGCCGAAGGAGTACGGTGTATTCGGTGCGCATGGCATCGGAGAGCCACCCATGGCCCCGCCCGCGCCGGCAGTGGCAGCGGCAATCTACAACGCGGTGGGCGCTTGGATGGAGCAAATGCCCATTACGCGTGAAAAGCTCCTGACCGCACTAAAGACTGTGAGACTGTGAGGTAGAACGGCGATGAAAAGTTTCGAGCTGTACGAGCCGACCACTGTTCAGGAAGCCGTATCCATTCTCTCCCAGCACGGGACGAAGGCCAAAGTGCTTGCCGGAGGGAGCGATCTCATCGCCGGGGTCATGAAGGATTGGGTGGAGGGCGAAGGAATGCCCTTGCCGGATGCTCTGGTGGATATCTCGCTCGTTCCTCAGCTGCGCGGCATCAAGGTCGACCAGCAAGGGGCGACGATCGGAGCGATGACGACCCTCAGCGAGATCGTCGAGTCGAAGGAGCTGGCCGATGGATTTCCTTTGCTGACTCAATCGGCGCATAGCATTGCTTCGCAGTTGATCCGGAACTACGGCACGCTGGGCGGGAACCTGAACCAGCGGCCGCGGTGCTGGTTCCTCCGTGGCAGGGACTTCAACTGCTTCAAGAAAGGCGGCGACTTCTGCTTTACGGTGAGCGGGGACAACCGCTATCACGCCATTATCGGCGGGGAGCTGTGCTACATCGTGCATCCTTCCGATACCGCCACCGCCTTGCTGGCGCTGAACGCCAGCGCGAAGATCCATGGGCCGAATGGCGAGCGGACGGTGGCGTTCGATGATTTCTTCATCGGACCGCGTGAGGATATCCTGCGAGAGAACGTACTGCAGGCGGACGAGGTATTGGTGGAGGTTTTCATCCCCACCCCGGCGGCGGGGACCAAGCAGGGCTGGACCAAGTTGAAGAATCGGCAGGTGTATGACTTCGCCCTGGTCGCCGTCGCTACCGCCTTCACCGCCGAGAACGACGTTTGGCAGGATGGCCGGGTGGTGTTGGGCGGAGTGGCCCCGGTGCCCTATCGCGCGCTGGTGGTGGAGAATCAGCTCAAGGGCAAGAACATCAAGACGGCCATCACCCAGGCTGCGGCCGTGATCCGCACCGTGTCGCGGCCGATGAGCATGAACGCCTACAAAGTGGACATTGCGCAGAATTTGATCGAGAGCACGATTCTGGGCGCGCTCGGTTAGTTGAGATAGAGCGGTAAGTCTACGGCCACAGCGAGCAAAGGTTTGCTGTGGCCTCTTCTCTTACGGGACGCGTGAGGGTCCATCAGAGCGCAGTTTGGGTTCGGTCATCACCGCCCGCACGCAATTGAGAATCCAGCTGTGGATGACTTGGTTGCTGGCGACGTATCCTCCGTCGGAGTAGAGCCAGCTATCGCCTTTGATATCAGTCAGTACGCCTCCCGCCCTCTGCAAAATCAAGGTGGCGGCTGCAATGTCCCAGATATTGAGGTCCAGGTGCCAGTAGCCGTGTAGACGGCCCGCTGCGACGTTGCACAGGCCGAGAGCGGGCGAGCCCATCACGTTGCACTCCATGATCTGATCCATCATTACGCTGACGATTCGCTCGGAAAGCCGGCGTCGATCGCCGCTGTGAGGCCAGTCGGTTGCGAGGAAGGCGGCTTCCCAGGCCTCGATGCCCTCCGAGACGTGCTGGACCGCGATCCTGCGTCCGTTGAGCTTGGCCGAAGTATCGTGGGTGGCTTCGAACAGCTCATCCCGGCAAGGATCATAGACGACGCCCAGACGGATCGTGCCGGCGGAGCGCAATGCGATGGAGACGGCAAAGCAGGGTATCCCCTGCGCGAAGTTCAGACTTCCGCAGACGGGATCGACGATCCAGAGGTGAGGGGCGTCCACCGGCACCGGAGCGTCTTCGGGTCCTTCCTCTGCGAGAACCCCTGAGTTGGGGAAGGCGGTCTGAAGCGTCGAGACGATCTCTTCCTGGACCCTGAGGCTCGCTTCCGAGACGACGTCCCGATCACCCTTCCATTTCAAATAGCCGGGTGAGCCCAGGCGCGCCTTGGCAATGGCACCGCCTTTGCGGGCGGCATCGATGGCAACGCCTAAGGCCTGCTGCACGTCCATGTTGTTACGCGATGGTATGGCATTCACGCCAAGAGGTCAATGCACCCGACAGATCCGGCGTGCGCAACGAGGTCTCGCTTGCCTCGACAGACTGGATTGTGTTTGGATAAAAAGCGATGAGGGTGGAAAAGCTGCAAGGGAATCGGGGTGTGAGTGCGTGGCGATTCCGGTGGATCTGCGTCGTCGTCCTGGCATGTTTCCTGGCTGCATGGATTCCCGCACCGGGCTTGGCGGAAGACGCGATGCCGGACCAGCAGGCCTATAAGAAGCACTGCGCCCTATGCCATGGCGAGGACGGGGAAGCGGTGGACGTTCTGGAGGAGCTGGTGGAAGTGGAGATTCCGCATCTCGGCTCCAGCTACGTCCAGTCGAAATCCGACGAAGAGATCCGGAAGGTGGTCACGGAAGGCAAGGGCAAGATGAACCCGGTCAAAACCATTCCGGAGGCGGATGTGGCCGGCGTGATCGCTTTCTTGCGAACGTTCGAAGAACCTTGACCGCCATCGAACGGGAGGATCTCGCCTCGATGCGTAATGGGGAGGCCGTCTTCCTCGAAAAGCAGAGCATCCCCCCCGGTCCCTCCCGGGCTGAGCGTGAACAAGCAACCCGGGCAGCTCGAGCTCTGATCGCTGACCCCCCACAAAAGCTCGCCGTCCCAAGCCAGCCCGGAGGGCTGCAGACCGAATCGACTGGCGGCGCAGGAATAGTCGTGGGGTTGGCCTTTGCTGGTGAGAATCCAGCGGCCGTGGAGATTGCCCGCGGGGTCCGACTGCATCAAGACAATCAGCGGGAGGAGCCAAGCGCAGATCCGATTCACTGGCGCGGTATTCACCGAGGCTGCCGCCCCGCTCTAAGGAGAAGCCGAATCCAACGAGCGAAGAAGAGCCTGGACGAACCTCCGACCCTGGTCGTCACCGCCGTCTTGGACTAAGGCCTTCTCGAGAGCGCGGCGAGCCTCTTCGAAGTGTCCCATGCTTTGCAGCGTCTGCCCGAGGAGCTTGAGTCCCGCGAAGGAATCGCGAATCTCGAGCGAGCGCCGGCAAGCCTGCAGCGCGGCTTCCTTCCTTCCGCTGGTGAAGTAGGAGGCGGCGAGCTCGACCAGGATGTCCGCCTCGGAATCGTAATCGGTGAGAACTTCCATGACGGACGGGGGGTATCGCTCGATCTCGGCGCGTATGGCCTCGGTGCGGTCCCGATAGAGACTGCGCGGAGCCGCGAGCTCCAGCAGTAGGTTGTCGTCGGTGTTCAAGGGCGCGTTCCGAGAGTAGGCGTCCATACCGGCGTCGTCGAGCCGTAGCTCGGCAAGGATGTCGGATGGATAAATAACCTGGGCGCGTTCGAGATTGTCTTTGATCTCCGGCTTCTCGAAAAAAGCGTGTATACGCGACATGGACAGATGGATGGGGCGCCGAGAACCGAGAAGAATGAGGTCGCGGTCCTTGAATGCCAGAGCGTGAGGGAACACGCTGCGGAAGGTGGCGAGGAGCGCGCGAGTGGACTCTTCGGACATACCGTAGAGGTGAAACCATTGGCAGACGATCCCGTTGGGCTTCAGCTTCGACGCGATGATTTCGAAGAAATCACGAGTGAAGAGATTCGAGACACCGGTGATCCACGGATTCGATGGCTCGGAAACGATCAAGTCGTAGTCCTCGGCAGTGCGCATGAGCTCGCTGCGTGCGTCGCCCAGCACCAGGCGTAGCCGTGGATCGGCAAGGGGCGTTCCGTTGTCGGGCTCGAAGAAGCGAGAGGCTTCGATGACCGCCGGCTCGATCTCGAAGGCGTCCACCGACTCGACGGGATGCATCAATATGGCGGAGGCTGTCATGCCGCTTCCCCAGCCGATCACCGCCACCCGGCTGGCGTCGGAGACCATGAACGGCAGGTGGCCCAGCAAGAGCTGCGTGGAAAGGTCCCCGGGGCCGTTCGAAGCGTCGGTCTTGCCGTTGATCTTGAGGAGGATGAAGCGATTGATTTTTTGTACCGCCACGGTCGCGGTCGGACCGTCACGGTAGTACACCAGCTGGTGCGCGTCCACCAGCTCGCGAAGCGAGCTGGGATCGCGTGAAGGATCCTGCGGATGGGTGTAGAGTCCGAAGCTCTTGACCAGTAGCTCTCCGGCGGGGTCGAAGGACAGAATGATCAACCCGGTCGCCATGGCCACGGTGAGAGGCGCTTTGGAAAGCTTTCGACCGGACCTGGCGGCCAACAAAGCGGCAACGGTGAGCGCCAAGGCGGAAGCTACCCGCACCGAAAGCTCGATGCCGAAGCTTCCCAGCAACACGCTGGCAGCGAGGATGGCGCCGGTTGCGGCGCCCACCAGATTGGACGCGTAGAGCCAGGAGACACGGCTACCTAGATCGGCTCTCGAGGACGGGAGGGCGGCGACCACGGCGGGAAGCATGGCACCCAGGCACAAGGTGGCGGGCAGCATGAGAGCGGCGGCAATTACGAACTGAGTCACAAAAAGCGTGAGATCCTTCTCGGGAGCGGAGCGGTAGAGATTCAAGAAGACGAAAGGCAAGTTCTGCGTCACCATGAGACTGAGGAAGGCGCCTCCCGCCGAGCCGATCAAGAGCCACGCCGTGACTTGGTAAGACAGGGCCTCCTTTCGTCTCCGCAAGAGGAGAGATGCCAAGGCGGAGCCGGCGGCGATACCCAACAAGTACGTCGACAGCATGATGGACACGCCGTAGATCGACGAGCCATAGACGAGGGACAGGGTGCGAGCCCAGGCCACCTCGTAAACCATGGCGGAGGCGCCGGAAACTGCCAGGGCGCCGAGAAGGAGGAGAGCGGGTCGCTCTCCTTTCCGGAGTATCTCGCCCGATGCGATGGACAAATTGGGCAGTGCCTTGCGAGCCAAGACGATGCTGCAGAGCACGATGAGATCCGCGCCCGCCGCGAGGTACAGGGTCTGGGTCAATCCGAGTGTCGGAAAGAGTGCGAAGACCGCCAGCAAGGGTCCCAGCACCGCACCGGCGGTGTTGACGGCATAGAGGCGACCGACCTCGGCGGCCGGCCAGGCGTTGTCTCTACCGAAGGCGCGTGACAGCACGGGGAGCGAGGCCCCCATGGCGACGGTTGCCGGAAGAAGCAAGATCAAGGCACTGACGAACTGCAGCCCGGCGGGCACCGCCGGCACGATGCGCAGCAGATGCGGAGAGGCCAGCCCGTAGCAACCCACCCATCCCTCGAGCAAGGCGAAGGTGAGGATGGGATCCCGTTGCCCCAGGAAGCTCCGTCCGGCGAGCGCGCTGCCTATCGCCATCCCACCCATGAAGGCGCCGAGCACCACTCCCACCGCGGCGGAGGTGGCTCCCAGAGAGAGCAATAGCAGACGGGTCCAGATGAGCTCGAAAACGAGTGCGGCGGCGCCGCTCAGAAAGAAGGTGACGAGCAGTAGGAGCCGGCTGCCGTGCCCTAGGGGCGGAGGTTCGGGCGGGTGCGGGGACACCCCGAATCATACGGTGAAAACCGAGCCCGATCAATTCAAACCGACGAACCGAGGGTAGACCAGCGGATAGGAAACTAGAGAGCTCTCTCGGTGAGGGGGTTGGCGCGGTCGACCAGTATTTCGTCGTTCCACTTGAGATAGACGACCTGCCAGGGGCTGTCGATCCGACTCGACTTGAGAATCAAAGTGGCTTCGACTCGGGCAACGCCCTCTTTGTTCAACATGAACCGGCTGGCCGGCTCGTCGAGGCTGAAGGTGGCTTGTTCGAATTTCTCGTCGTAGTCCTGGGGGAGGGTGCGGCCATGACGCAAGAGCTCTTCGCGAACCACCTCCATGATGCGGGGTCCGAAGTGTTTGACTTTCCACCGCTGCTCCCGCCGATCGAACTCGCAGAGCACGACCTTGGAAGATCCGTCTCTGAGCTCGAGAAGAGCGCGACATCCCAGGGTTCCCCGAATGGGGTTGACCCGGCAGTTGGCGACCTCAGACCAGTCCATCTGATTCGATAGCGCGGCCACGCGAATAGCGGCGACCACGTCCTCCTGGCGGAACTCGAACTCGGTGGCGAGCTCCCTGGTCTGACGTTCGAGCCAGGGATTGACGGAGTGTACGATGGCGACATTCAGGTATTTGAGTATGCGCTCGTGCTCGCGGCCGAAACGGGAAAGGTCGGCGGGGGAGCTGGTCTTATCGACGCCGGCCAGAAGCTCGTCGACTTTACGACTCAGGCCGGTCAGAATTTGAGCGACCGTCGCGGTGTCGGTCCGTGAGGCGGGATCGGACTCCAGGATCATGGCCGCGAACTCCTCCATGCGCCGCAGGAGGAAACGCGCGTTTCTGAGATGGATGAGAAGAGAGTTGCGATTCGGCTCGATCTTCTCGTAGGTCGTCTTGAGGTAGGTGGGCAGCTCGCGACGGCGAGCTAAGGGAAGCTCCCGTGCGCTGGTAAAGAGCTTGTGAAAGGCCTGATAGATGAGCGCCTGGTTCCTGAGCTGGCGGCGTAGCGCCTGCTCTATCTCGGCATGGTTGCCGCCCTGCGGCTTGCGAACCATGAGCTCGATAGGGACCTCGCCGAAACCGGTGCCGTGGTAAGAAAGGAGGCCGACCAACTCTCCCGACTCCTTCAGCCAGATCTCGCCAACGTACGGCGAAGCTTCGGTATCCGCCAGGCCTTTTCGAACACGCTCCTCTTCCACCGCGCGACGGAAGCGGCGCAGGTTCTCGAGGGCCTTACTGAGCTCCCAACTCTTCCCGGACTCGATGAACTGCTGGATTTCCTTAGCAAAGACCTCGAGTCGATTCTCCTTGTCAGGATGGGAGCCGATGCTGGCCAAGGCACGAGAGAGATCCACCGGGACGGGAACGGCGCCGATGGATTGCTGCCGATCGTAGGCCCCGATGCCTGTCGGTCGGAACTGGGCGACGACGGTCTTGGCAAGAACGGCGAGCTCGTTCTCAGTGGGAGGGGTGACACTGTAGAGAAATTGCCACGACGTGAGCTCCCGCCGGGGCAGGGCGAGCACGGCGATAGCCCGGATCACGGCCTGGGAATCCTCGGAGGAGGGCTGGTCGGGCGGCAAGTAGCCGAGCCGGCGGGCCATGTTCACCACCGCCTCCGCGGAAGGCCCGAACTCCTCCAGAAACTTCAGAAAGAATTGAGCGTCCGACGGCTGAATGCGGTCCAGGGGATGCAACAGCGGGAGCAGCTCCCGGTGAGTGCGATCGAGGTAGACGTAGATACGGTACTGAGTCTTGTTGAGTCGAACGTTCTGCTCGACCGCTTCCAGGGCCTTCTCATCGAGGTCGGGCTTCAGCAGTGTCTCCAGCATATGGAGCAGCGCCGTCGCCCGATGGACTTCGGTGGGCTTCAGGCTGGCGATGGGGCCCGCCAGGTAGGGAAAGCGCTCGAGCGCCAGGGGCCGCGTCTGCTCGATGCTGCGTCTCAGGATCGGCTTGATGGCCTCGGCAGTGCGACTGAAGGGATCGCCACTGGCGACCATTTTGTCCACGATGTCCCGAAAGAGCTCTGCCCGGCTCCTCATAGCGTCCAGAGGCTCGGGCTTCTCGCGGTCTCGAATGAAGAAGGCCAAGGGCACGATGATTCCTTCCACCACCTGGCGGTCGATCTCCGGACGCATCCTATCGAGACGATCGCCTCTGGACATTTGGAGCTGAGCCACCTTGGCGTGGTGGTCGGCCAGACGAGCGCCTAGAGTTCGGTAACCGTTCCGGTACTGGGCAGCTATCAGCCGTTCCCGGATGACCGACGCCTCCGGGCGCAGCCCTGGCCGGGCGTTCTGCAGCAGCGACGTCTCGGGGACGCTGGAGAAACGCTCGATGGCGACGCGGCATGATTTCCAATAGTTGGCGATGCGCTGTTTCAACTGCTCGGGCGGCGCCCCACCCTCGGGAAAGACCTGGGCGAGCTGAGGCAAGGCGTAGACCTCGACTTGATCCAGAAGGTGGGCGCTCACGATCTGATCGCGATACGTCTTGAGATCATCTACTAACGCGCTGGCCGAGGGCAGGAGCGATTCGACATCGTCTTCCTTTCTCCGCTCGCTCTTCAAGCGTTCGATCAGACGGAAGACCCGTGCGTCGATATCCGTGTCGAGCTTACGCAGGAAGCTCGGATCCAAAGCGAGCTCCAAGACGTCTTTCAAGACCCTGGGACCACTTTCCTGGTCCAAAGTGTTGTGGATCTCGAACAGGAGCTCATTACGTATCTCGCTCATGAGCGTCGCGGTACGGTTCTGGACTTGTTCCTTCAGAAGCAGCCGGGCGTCGCGACGCTGGGCCTCGCGACGGGCCAGCTTGGCGGCGACTTCTTGGTCGAGCTCCGGCGGCGACGGGGACCTCAGACCTTTAACGGGCCGGGGCATGGTAGGAGCTTCGGAAACCGGCGCGGTGGTCGGGGACGTTGCGGCGGGACTCTGTCCCACCAAGTCCCCGATCCGCTTTCGAAGACGCTGTAGCATGCCGCCGTTGTCTCGTCGGAAAAACCGCCACTTCAGGCGGAAGAACTTAAAGAATTGTTAGGAGTTACGGATTATTTTAGCATACCGGCGCGGTCCGACCAACCGCCCGGTAGGCCAGTCGCATTGACACTTCGAGAAACCCTATGCTAGCCTTCGCGCACCCGTTCAGGCGGGCCCTCGTCGTGGCGCTATCGTCTAGGGGTTAGGACGGGTGGTTCTCAGCCATCAAACCGGGGTTCGAATCCCCGTAGCGCTACCAAGTTGTTTTCGTCAGCGTGCTCTTCCTGTTCTTGATTCCCTGATCTTGCCCCGGACCACCGGCGACGAAAGAATTCCGTTACTGAAGGCTCAGAAGGGAAAACAGTGTCGTTTCTGAAAGCCATTCTCGTTCACGGTGGCGCCTGGGCAACGCCGGACGGTCAAGTGGAGTCGCACCGCCAAGGTGTGGAGCGTGCGGCGCGCGTGGGTTTCGATGTCCTTCGCGGCGGTGGCTCGGCGGTCGATGCGGTGGTCGAGGCGATCCGGGTCATGGAGGCGGATCCCGCGTTCAACGCGGGCCGTGGTGCGGTCTTGAACGAGGCCGGCGAAGTGGAGCTGGACGCGGCCATCATGGAGGGAGCCGAGCTGGCGGCGGGCGCCGTCGCCGCGGTGCAAGGGATCGAGCATCCGGTGGACCTGGCACGCCGCGTCATGGAACGTTCGCCGCATGTCTTGCTGGTCGGGGCAGGTGCCGTCGCTTTCGCCCGCGCGCAAGGGATCGCCACCTGCCCGCCAAAGTCACTGATCGTCGAACGGGAGCGGGAGCGATGGGTGAAAGCGAAGAGAAGTGAAAAAGATCCGACGCTAGGCAAGTTTCCCGTCGCCTTGGACCCGGCCGACACGGTCGGCGCGGTGGCTCGCGACGAAAGCGGCCATCTGGCAGCCGCCACCTCAACCGGTGGAACGCTTCTGAAGCTGCCTGGGCGCGTCGGTGATTCCCCTCTGGTGGGCTGCGGACTCTATGCCGACGATCGTTTGGGTGCGGCGGCCTCGACGGGCTGGGGCGAAGGCATCATTCGTGTAGTGATGGCCCGGAGCGCGTTGGACTTCCTGGGCTCCGGAAGCCCCGTGACCGAGGCGGCGCGGCGAGCGATCGATTTGCTCGAAAGCCGCACCGGAGGAAGGGGCGGCATCATTCTTATGGCTCCCGACGGGAATCTGGGATTTGCCTTCAGCACGCCTCACATGGCGCATGCCTATCACACCGACGGCATGAGCGATCCGGTGGTGGGTCTTTGATTCGCTAGCTTGATCGGACCCAAGGCGTTTGTTAGCATGAGCGTCTCGAAGGGCGCGCCCTTAGCTCAGTTGGATAGAGCGACTGACTACGAATCAGTAGGTCGGGTGTTCGAATCGCCCAGGGCGCGCCATTTTCCTACGTTCCTGCAGCTGCGGCCCAAGGAAGCGAGTGGATTGGTGTTATCCCAGGATCGGCGGGGAA
>Ga0209321_10002523_pt1 | contig 12342 bp, 11 predicted proteins | sample Rifsed16ft4_FD_184012 | JGI IMG/M metagenome (GOLD analysis project Ga0209321, IMG submission 184012) | Soil microbial communities from Rifle, Colorado, USA - sediment 16ft 4 - CSP-I_5_4 (version 2) | ecosystem: Environmental > Terrestrial > Deep subsurface > Rock core/Sediment | place: Rifle... | reverse complement strand
CGCCCCGGCCGTAGAATAAAGAGTAGGGCCAGGAATATCCCGCCGCCCCGGCCGTAGATCGGGTGTAGGGCCAGGAATATCCCGCCGCCCCGGCCGTAGATCGGGTGTAGGGCCAGGAATATCCCGCCGCCCCGGCCGTAGATCGGGTGTAGAGCAAGGAGGAGCTGTCATGTTCTAGGGGGTCGAGATGGTGTATGCCTCTGGAGGTATATGTGACACTGCTATTTTTTGACGTGTTTGAAAAAAGTAGATCAATAGGATCTCGACAAAGAAAGTCTGAAATCATTGGCGTATAACCGTTGCGTCATAGACGTGATTATTACAGCGGAATTCGGCCCAAAAAAATGCAGTACGCTTTATGCCTTTCGAGGTACATAAAAAACACAATCTAAAGGGTATGCACCTCGGGAGGCATTTTTAGGTTGTAACCCCCTGAAAATACAAGCGAATGTTATTGGTTTGTTATTGGTTTGGTGGGAGTAGGTTATAGAGGTTATAAGCCTTAGATATTGTTGAAGAATTCTGACCTAATTATAACCTCAATCACTTACCCCCCCCATCCCCTCAATTCAAAAAAATAATAACTGACTCATGAGTCATTAATTACGATCGAAAAAAAGCCCAAAATGAACTAAACCGTTTGAGGTTATAGAGGTCATGGGGTGTTTTGTAACCCGGTGAGGCCCTTGACATATTCGAGAAGGTTGTTAGTCTTTGAGGTGCCTGTTAGGGTGCTTGTAGGTTGTGTTTTTTAGGTAAGGAGGGGTCTTGACAGCGGCAGCGAATAGCCCTAAACTGCCCCTATGAGGATCAAACTTTCAGCCTGGGCCAAGCAGACCGGAATCAGTTTCAAGACCGCCCAACGGTGGTTCTACACGGGCAAGATGCCCGTCGCCACCGACCGAACCCCCACAGGCCGGATCATGGTCGTGCTGGAAGAGCCTGTGGCCAAGGACGAACGCACCGTGTTGTATGCCCGCGTATCCTCGTTCGACCAGAAGGACGACTGCACACGACAGGCCGACCGCCTGAGAACCCTGGCTGCTGGCCGAGGCTGGACGAACGTGGAGGTGGTTGTCGAAATAGGCTCCGGCCTGAACGGGCATCGCAAGTACCTGCTTCGTCTGCTGGCCGATCCGACTGTCCGCCGCATCGTCGTAGAGCACCGTGATCGACTTGCCCGCTTCGGTGTCGAGTACATCGAGGCGGCCTTGAAGGCACAAGGCCGCGAAGTTGTGTTTGCCGAAGCGGGCGAACAGAAACTGGACATCGTTCAGGACTTTATCGACGTGGTTACATCGATGTGTGCCCGTATTTACGGGCAACGGGCATCGAAGAACCGGGCGAAGCGTGCGTTGGCCGCCGCAGCAACCGAGGACGTTGATTCGTGAAGATCAACCGGGCATACAAGGTCGAACTCGACCCGAACAACAGGCAGCGAACGGCTTTCCTGCGTGCCGCTGGTTGTGCTCGTTGGGCTTACAACTGGGGCTTGAGAAAGAAGCTCGACGCCTACGCTGCCCGCACGGCGGCCCTTGCTGCCGGCGTGTTGAAGGCAGAGGCACCCAAGGTGCCTTCCGCAATCGACCTGCACAAAGAACTGAATCTGCTAAAGAAGGTGCCGCAGGTGGAAGGGGGCGTCCCCTGGATGTACGAATCAAGCAAGTCCGCGCCGCAGGAGGCCCTCCGCAATCTCGACAAGGCGTTCGACGGCTTCTTCCGCCGCTGCAAAGCCAAGACGAAAGGCCCCAAAGGCTTCCCGCGGTTCAAGTCGAAGAAGAAAGGCATCGGCGGGTTCCGCCTTGCAGCGTCCGCAACCCAGACGCACGCCGTCCTGCCCAGGATCGGCAAGGTAAAGCTGAAGGAACGTGGGTACTTGCCAACCAAGACGAGTCCGGGTGTCCGTGTTCTCGGTGCCGCTGTTTCCGAACAAGCCGGGCACTGGTTCGTCAGCTTGCAGGTAGAACAAGAGGCGCCAGAACCGCCCGACCGACCGCGCATCCCTGTACTCGGCGTGGATGTTGGGATCAAGATGTTGGCTACCTGCTCGGACGGCACGGTGTTTGAGAACCCCAAGGCGCTCAAGGCCGGAACAGCCCGACTTCGGCTGTACCAGAAGTCCGTGAGCCGCAAGGTCAAAGGATCGAATAATAGGAGGAAAGCAAAGGCTAAAGTAGCCCGTCAGCACTACAGGATTTCCTGCATCCGCAAGGACGCAATCCACAAGGCGAGCGATTCGATAACCAAGAACGCAAGCGTCGTTGTGCTGGAAGACCTGAACGTTGCCGGGATGATGAAGAACCGCTGTTTGGCGAAAGCGGTGGCGGATTCGTCGTTGTCGGAACTGCATCGGCAGATCCGCTACAAAGCGGCTTGGCGAGGCGTGAAAGTACTGACGGCGGATCGGTGGTTTCCGTCGTCGAAGATGTGCTCGTCGTGCGGAAACGTCAAGAAAGCCTTGACGTTATCTGATCGTGAGTATTTCTGTGAATCGTGCGGCGTGATCGAAGACCGCGACCTGAACGCCGCGATCAACTTGAGAAATTTGGCCGTCAGTTCGACGGTGGCAGCCTGTGGAGAAGCAAGCTCTGGCGAAGATCGTAAGATCGACGTGAAACTAGCCTCTGTGAAGCAGGAATCTAACACCGAGCAAGGCCTGTCCTTGTTTGGGTCAGTTTAGAAGAACGGTCTGGGATGCCCAGTGAGTCGTGGGAGCAGGGACAAGTCGTCAAACAATTAAAATGTCAGGGGTACCTGTGTGCGAGTATTCCGAACGAGGGGCGTCGCACGGCTGTTGGGCTAGCCGAGGCCAAGCGCCGGGGGCTGACAACTGGAGCGCCCGACCTGCTGGTGTTTACCCCGCCGCCGCTCAAGCCGTGGACAAGAGGGGTGGCCATCGAGTTCAAGAAGAAGAAGGGCGGCAAGGAAGACCCTGATCAGCTTGCGTTTCTCGCTGCTTTGACTGCTATTGGGTGGGAAACCTGTTTAGCGCACGGTGCAGCCGAGGCACTGGATTTCCTCGCGAAGCTAGGATACGCTGTTGCAACATACGGCCCGTCGCCGTCTGGAGCCCCGCAAGATGCTTGAAGCCACCCCGACACCCCTGGAGCAAGATGCGTGCCTTGTGCCCCCCGCCACGGCTGTCGTGGACCCACGCGAGGCAGGGATCCCCGGGCTGAAGATCCTGCGGTCCGAGCGCAAGCAGCTCCAGCACAACAAGCGCAACCGGAAGTGTGGGTCTTGCACGCGCTGCGGCTACGCCCACGGCAACGCTGTTGTGCCCTGCCTGTGGCGCGGCGGGATGTTCACCTCGGACCTGAGCCCGCAGAAAGCCGGTGTTGTCATCCGAGCGTCCCACATCTGGGAGAACCTCCCGGCGGTGTTCGTGGTCGAACATAAAGACGGGCTGTTGGCCCTGCAGATGTCGCCAGCGGTCAAAGGCTGGATCCAGATGATTGCGCTGGGCAACGCCGTCGCCGTGATGCACAAAGGAAGGCTCGTCGAGCTGATTTGTGGCGACCTGGTGTTGCAAGACAGGATTCGCATGGCCATGGAAGGCATCGCGCTCCCCGAGGAGCCCAAGCACGCCGACGAGAGAGCGGCGCAGGTATCGGAATGAGCATCCACGAGATGGAAAAGGAAGTCGCGTTCTGGGAGCGCACGTTCGAGCTGGCAGCCGCGCAAGGCATGAGCCAGGAAGCGGCGACGCAATTCGCCGACAACGCCCTGGAGGCCCGCAGGGGTGTTCGGGCAGAACTGCTGCGAAGGATCGCCGGTGAACTTCCGAAACCTGCCTGACCGCACCGATGTGCTCCACCGCGGCCGAGCCATCGCCACGGTGTGCCAGATCCAGCTGCAAGGCCAGTGGTGGTGGGCAGCGATGACGCCTGGACGGGAGATGCTCTCAGCCAGGGCACGAGAGTCGCGTCGCGAGGCCCTGCAGGATGCGGTAGGCTGTGTGCAGGCCGACGGCACCGTGAGGCCGCAGCAGAGGATCGCTGAAGATGCAGGATGACTACGATGTAGACATCGACCAAGCAGAGGCCAATGCCCGTTCGCAGGTCGGCACGCTCGTGGCTACAGCCCTGCCCGAGGCACGCCTCGACCCGGAGATGTGGCAGTTGATTCTGGAGGCATCCGAAGCAGGCCTGCCGCTGGTCAGGGCATGCCACCTCGCCGGTGTTTCCTCCAAGGTCGTCAACCGAATCCTCAGCCAGCACGAGGATATGGCAACGGAGCTCAAGCAGCGACGTGCCATGCGATCTGCGGACATGCTGCAGGTGATTTCCAGTGCAGCGCTGCACGGAGAGAAGCCTGACTGGCGAGCAGCACAGGCCTTCCTGGCGCTGACCGATCCTCGCCTGGGTCGGCCCAAGGACACAGTCAAGACCGTTGTGCAGAACAACCACCGGACGCTGGTCATTGAGGGCGCATCGCTGGCAGCCGTCAAGGCCATGACAATCGAAGAGCTACGAGCGGAGGCTGGCGATGCTGGATGAGCACCTGTCACCCCGCCAACGGGTTGCCAAGGCGCTGCTCCTGCAGCAGAGCTACGCCGACTTCGTCAAGTATTTCTGGCCCATCATCGAGCCCGGCACCAAGCTCGTTTGGAACTGGCACCTCGACAGCGTGTGTCAGCACCTGCAGGAAGTGACCGAAGGCAAGCTGCGGCAACTGGTCATCGAGATTCCCCCCGGCACGGCAAAAGCCTTGGCGCACGACACGCCGATTTTGACCACGTGGGGGTGGCGAAAGCACGGGGAGCTGCAGCCAGGCGACCATGTATTTGGACCAGACGGGCAGCCACGCAGGGTGCTACTGGTCACCGACCCTTGGGAAGCACCCGCCATAGACGTGGTGTTTGACGACGGGTCGAGCATCTGCGCCGCAGAGGATCACCTTTGGAAAGTGGAGCGCGCTGTTGTGAGTGTCGCGCCGAAATACAAGCGGGGGAGAAAAACGGTTGTGGTTCCAACCAGCGACCTGCATGTGAGTGACACGCAAGGGTCGTGGACACGGCGGCCAGATCGCATACCACTGTGTCAAGCCGTCGCCCTGCCCCACAGGCAGTTTCTGATAGACCCCTATGTGCTCGGAGCATGGTTAGGAGATGGGACATCGTCCGCAGGGGCAATCTCGGCGTCCCACCAAGATATAGAACATTTTCAAACGCTGGGTCGAATTGGAACCCCTTTTCAACCAAGCGGCACACGCAAGCAGCTGTTCTACCGAATTGTGGTGAAAGGGCTCCAAACCAAGCTGCGCGTGCTGGGATTGTTGAACAACAAGCACATCCCAGCGGAATACCTTGAAGGGTCAATCGAACAGCGTTGGGCCCTGGTGCAAGGCCTGATGGACACCGACGGGACATGCAGCGCGTCAGGTAGCTGCTCCTTCACCAACAAGAATGTGAAAATGGCCGAGGATCTTGTAGCCATTCTACAGTCGCTCGGGGTCAAAGCCTCTTTGACAATGTACCGCACGATGTTGAAGGGGAAGCAATATGGAATGCACGCTTGGGTAGTATTTACGCCTCTGAAAGGTACCCAAGTTTTTCGACTAGCTCGAAAACAAGAACGTGTGCGTGGGGCCCGGAATGCCCGAACACAGTGCCGCTACGTGCAGGAACTGCGCCCGGTGGGCACACGCGGCGTGAAATGTATTCAGGTAGAAGGAGACATCTACCTGGCAGGGAAGGCCCTTGTGCCCACGCACAACTCCAGCCTCACGTCCGTTTTCTGGGACGCGTGGGAGTGGCTGAGCCACCCACACTCCAAGACCCTGGTCGCCAGCTACGACATGAGCCTGGTGGTCCGCGACAACATGAAATGCCGGCGCATCGTGGAGTCCGCGGAGTACAAAGAAATCCTCGGGCTGTTGACCGACATCGAGAACGCAGGGCGGCCGAGCAATCTGCAGCAGAGGCCGTGGGGCATGGCCCCCGACCAGAATCAGAAGAGCTACTTCGAGAACGCCCGAGGCGGCTTCCGGCAGTGTGTCACGGTGGGAGGCTCGGCGACGGGCAAGCGCGGCGACAAGACCGTGGTGGACGACCCGGTCAAGATCCTGGACCTGATTCGTGCAGAGCCCAAGCGCCGCGTCGAGCTGATGGCCGAAGTGCGTGGCTGGTTCGACAACGTGTTTCGGTCCCGTCTGAACGACCTCGACAGCGGCAAGCGCGTGGTCATCATGCAGCGCGTCCACGAGACGGACCTCGCGGGATACCTCGACCAACTACCCGACTGGCACGTGCTCCGGCTGCCGATGATGTTCGAGCCGGGCGCCCGGGCCGACCCAGACGATCCCCGCACTGAGGCCGGCGAGCTGCTGTTCCCCGAGAAGTTCTCGGCCGATGCCATCGAGGTCATGCGCCGCAGCATGACGCCCGACCAGTGGCTGGCACAGTACCAGCAGGCGCCGATTCCCGCGGAAGGCAAGCTCATCAAGCAGGAGTACTTGCGCAACAGATACAAGTGGGTGGCGGGGCACTGGAAGAGCAATCCCAACCTGCCGCCGATGAAGCGCGTGTCGCTACACTTCGACTTCGCCCAGAAGGCCAGACACTCCAGTGACCCGAGCGTAGGCATGACGATGGGCGAGGGGCCCAACCACGAGGTCTACATCCTCGACGTCTGGCGGGTCCGCAAGGAATACGCCGTCATGGAGCCGGCGGTGTTGGGCGACATGGAGACCGGGCTGCCCGGCCTGCTCGACAGCATGCAGCCCCACGTGGTGACGTTCGAGGACACGGCCATGGGCACGGCCATGGGAAGCACGGCCACGACCAAGCAGCGCCGCAAGAACATCGTGATGGTCCAGCCGGTGAACAGCAAGTACATCCGCATGTCGACCCAGACGCCCTGGCTGTCCGGCGGCCACGTGTGGTTCCCCGACGACCTGTGCCCGTGGATGCTGGAGCTGGTCACCGAGATGCTGGCCTTCCCCGACTGCGCCAACGACGACCAGGTCGACGCGCTCAGCCAGGGCCTGCAGTACCTGTTCGACAACCCGCTGGACAAGCAGACGCACACCTACCGGACCAGCAACGGCTGGCGGACCTACGAGCAGGGTGTGGGTGAGACGGCGCCGGGGGTCGCGACCAAAGAGCTGGAGCAGGCCCTCACGACGGCCACCATCCACAGCGATATGCTGGAGCAGGCCCGAATCGATCAGGTCAAGTCCCAGATCAAGGCTTTGATGCGCCGCTAGTTGCCCGCAGCCGGCCGCCGGCGTAGACTGTTGAACTGGAGGCCGGCGCCATGGGTTTTCGAGACGAAGCAATCATCAAGGCTCTTGGTGAAGATAATCCGAGGGTTGTTACGCGCAGCAAGCCAATCGACCAGATAGCGATCGCGCAGCGGGATCTGGACCCGGAAGCGGTGATGGCCCGCGTGGAAGCCGCACAGCCGGTCAATTTCGAGGCCACACAAAAGCTGGAGCGCAAGGACCTCGACAACCTCGATCCCTACAACTACATGCCGCTGGAAACGCTTGATCGTATCCACCCAGGCACGCGGGCCTTTTCTGTCATCTCCATGGATACGCTAGACATGTTGGCGCGAGTCCCGGTCATTGACGCCATTATCGGTGCTCGACTGATGCAGCTCAGCAAGTACGGCGTGCCCCAGCGGTCGCCCTTCGAGGAGGGCTACAAGATTCAGCTGCGCGACCCCAAGCAGAGGTCGAGCACTGCAGCCCAGAAGCGCGCCCACGAGCTTCAGCAGTGGATGAGCACCTGCGGGGACCCACGGCTGCGAGAGAACGCAACCTTCCAGAGCTGGCTGGTGATGTGCGGCCGTGACTCGCTGGTGTTCGACCAGCTGTGCTCCGAGGTGGTCTACGGCTGGGACGGCAAGCCCGCAGGCTTCGTGCCCGTCGATGCCCGGACCATCCGCAGGGCCAAGCCCACGGACCAGGAGCTCAAGGAGCAACAGTCCAAGGGACCAGCGGGGCGCATCCAGTACGTCCAGGTCCTCAACCAGGAAATCATCGCACGCTGGAAGCCCGAGCGCTTCATCTTCGGCGTCCGCAATCCACGCACCGACATCAAGGTCAACGGCTACGGCTACCCCGAGCTGGAGCGGCTGATTGTCACCATCGGGGACCTCGTCAACGCCATCGTGTACAACGGCCGCAACTTCACCAACGGTGTGCACGCGACCGGCATCCTGGCCCTGATGAGCTCGATGGATAAAGAAACCTTCGACATGGTCTCCCAGGACATCCGCGGCATGATGGCAGGTGTTCACAACGCCCACCGAGCTGTCGTGATGCAGCTGAACCCCGAGCTCAAGGAAGCCCTGCAGTGGTTCCAGACCACGTCCACCAACAAGGACATGGAGTACAACCAGTGGCTCGGCTTCCTGCTCAAGATCGCCTGCGCCATCTACCAGATGGACCCGGCTGAAATCGGTTTCGTCTTCGGCAACGAGGGTCAGTCCGGTGCGCTGAGCCAAGCTGGCCCGGGAGAGCGCATTCAGGCGTCCAAGGAGCGCGGCCTGTGGCCGATGCTACGGTGCATGGAGACATGGCTCAACGACAAGGTCATCCACCGGATCGACCCAGACTTCGACCTGCTGTTGGCCGGCTACGACCAGGCGACCGAGGATGCCAAGCAGAACTGGATTACCAAGGTCACGGCCAGCCACTACACCGTGGACGAGGCACGGGCGCTGGACGACCTGCCGCCGCTGGGCGGCCAGGCAGGCAACTCCCCGCTCAACGGCATCTACACCTCGATGCTTCAGTACTTCGACACCATGCGGCGTCAGGATGAGCAGATGGCACAGCAACAGGCGGCGGAAGTGGCGGCGATGGGGATGCCCCCCGAGGGTGAGGATTTCGACGACGAGGAGCTGACCGACGAGGACCTGGCAGCGCTGTACCCGGAAGAGCCGCCCGAGGAGCCCGTAGCCAAGGCCCTGGTGGCCACCATGTTCAGCGCTGAGATATTCTAGGACCAATCAGCCACGTGGACGATTTCCCGCGGATCGTGCAAGATATGAGAACAGCGCACAGGCGCGGGCTGGAGTAGCATGAACACCTTCGAGAACATCCTGAGCGCGCCCGACGAGGAAGGCGAAGAGCTGACCGTCGAGCAGCTGTTCACGCTGTGTGTTGCCAACGGCATCCTGTCCGCCGAGGAGGCCGAGCGGCTGGCTGGCGAGGACCTGGACGGCGACTTCGAGTGGTGGGAGACCGGCGACGACGACGAAACGTCTGCGGCTGGTGGCAGCCCCTACATGATGCGTGCCATCCGCGAGACGCTGAAGCTGCGCGGTGACAGCGACGACGTCCCCACGGCCTACAAGCCCGAAGGGCAAACCCTGTACGAGACTTTGGTCTCCAAGGCGATGTACAAGAGCAAGCACTTGTCCACGACCGGCAGCGGCAACATGGTCTACGACTACGCCTCAACGGGGTCGGGGAAGGTCGACGCGCCAGGAGCGCCCAGCTCGGGGACCAGCTCGGACGGCGTCAAGCGCACCGACAACAAGCAGACGATCACCAGCTCGGCCGGGCAGCGCCACGAAGGACACGTCAAGACGACCGGGATGGATCCGCACCACGACGTGCGCGTCAAGATTGGTGGCAAGAGTCACCGCGTCCGCCCGAAGAATTCAGGCGAGGCCAAGAAGGTCGGCAAGCTCATCGCGTCCGGGCGCATCAAGAAGGGGTAAGACATGGCCGGCAAAACAGACTTTTTCTTGGCGGACAAGGACGTGAGCCTCATCGACGCTTACGCGGACGCGGGCTCGCGGATTGAGTTCAGCGGCCCAATGCGCTGCGTCACTGTGCACAACCAGCACGCCACCATTCCGCTATACATCAACTGGGGCAGCGGCCCCGGCGACCAGGCTGTTGTGCCGGGCGGGAAGATGGTCAGCTTTGACCGCATCCAGCAGCACGTCATGATTCTGCGTCGAAGCACCGCCGGCGGCGTGGCCACAGTCAAGGCCGACATCATGGCATCGTCAGTCGGCGGCGTGCGCGCCATCGGATAAGACATGACTGCCTCCACGCAAAGCAGGCCAGTGCGCATCATCAAGGGCACTGAGGGCAAGACGTGGGAGTGGGCGCAGCACGGCTACACCGAGAAGTGGAAGGGGTCGGACGGACGGTGGCGCTACCGCTTTCCAGGCGACCCGGCCCCCGGGTCCAAGCCCTTGGGCACAGGCGGTCAGCGCAACGAAGGTGAGCGCCGTCCTCGAGGGCGGCCACGCAAAGACGCCGCGGAAGCCATCCAGCCCTCCGACACCTTCACGATGGACGATCGGGTCCGGGACATCGCTTCGGCGGTCCTGGACAGCGTGCCGATCGACGTGTTGCAGCAGATGAACCAGGGATCCTTTGCGCAGCAAATGGACCACCTGAAGGCGCATGTGCCGGCGGTGTACGACGAGCTCAAGGGCAAGTTCGACGCCATGGGCATCAAGCCGTCGGACGCCCAGTCCTTCCTGCACAAGTCGCTCCAGCGCAAGGGCTGGTCGCCGGCGGCACGTGGGGCGCTGGTCGGGGTCGTGAACAAGATTCGACCGGAGCACGGTTTTGGGTTGAGCGACATGCCCCAGCTGGTGCAGTACGCCGAGCACCTGGCAAGCAAGCGCGGCGGCCCGGTGTTGTCCCAGGACATCGCTGATGCCGTGGCCTGGCGCTTCCCGTCGGGCAAGATGTACTCAGACGCCGGGGCAAAGACAGCATCTGCAGGCCGGACGCCCGGCGTGGTCCAGTCGATTGGCCAGGCCAACAACGGGCGAGCGCCCGAGTCGTCCTTTGACCGGATGTCCGCGATGGCCGAGGCGGGGCACCTCATCACGCCACCAGGGGCCGCAGGATCTGCAGGCGCGCTTACCGCAGGGCCCACCGACGCAGCGCCAGAGAAGCGCGGCCGCGGGCGGCCCAAGAAAGACCGGACGCCAGAGCTGATGGCTGCGGTGCAGGCAAAGGGCGGCAGCCCCGCCGAGCACTTCCGCAACATCGCTTCGCGGCTGGAAGGCGGTGAAAGCATCGAGAGCGTGCTCAAAGAGTACCAGCGCCCCGAGCCCAAGGTCCGGGAGCCCAAGGTCCCGGTGGAGCGGACGCCCGAGCAGAAGGCTGTCGAGATGGCGGACGACACCTTTCGCAAGAGGGTGTCGAATACCAAGAAATCGCTGGAGAAGTACCACAACAATCCAGGGCATTTCGCAGCGGCCTACGACACCTATCTGAACGCCCACGCGGACCACGCTGCGAAGATGAAAGAGCTGGGCGGCAGCAGCGTGCGGCCGGTCATGCAGGCGCAGGACTTCGGAATTGACGAGAAGGTGTTCCAGAGCAAGCTCGAAGAGGGGCGCAAGATCAACAAAGCGCGCGTGCAGATGCACCAGAAGCTGCATGGCCACGGGGAGACCCCGACCCCATCGCCACCCAAGCAGAACATGACGGTCGTGGACAAGCCCGCCGCAGATGTCGTGGACAAGCCCGCACCGACCCCCAAGGAAAGCCTCGCCCAGGCCATGGACCATGCCTACCATATGGACGGTTTTCGAGACATCTTTATCCCCAAGAAGATGAAGGGTTTGAGTCCCGCGGCGCTGGAAGAGACGCTCAGGCAGGCCAAGGTCTCCCCCGAAGGCATCGCCAAGGTTGCGGCCGCACCCGCGGCAGACAAGCTCCGAACAGCAACAGACGTGTTCAACCAAGAGCAACGGGCAGCTGCGCAGCAGGTGGAGAAGCTGCAGGAGCAGGCAACCAAGCAGCCTGTGGAGAAGCTGCAGGAGCAGGCAACCAAGCAGCCTGTGGAGAAGCTGCAGGAGCAGGCAACCAAGCAGCCTGTGGAGAAGCTGCAGGAGCAGGAGGCGAGCGAGAGTCCCGATCTCACAGAGAAAGGCGATCCGCCGAGCAGCCAGAAAGATGCCGGCACTGCCGCTCCGCCGTGGTCCGATAAAGACGGCAAGCGGTACGCTGATTTGCTGCGCAAGAAGCGGAAAGGCGATCTGGGGGAGATGAGCTTGGAGAGCAGTGAGTTGGAGAAGCTTCAAGAGCGCCGGGTTGCCTACAATACACGGGAGGCGGCCGAGGCGCAGCGCGTAGAGGTAGCTGCAGCGGAGGCAAGGCGCCTTTATGGAGGGCGCTCCAAAGAGCAGCTCAGCAACGCCGCGACGCAGTTCAAAACCAACGAGCACCCCGATGCTGTCAAAGCAAAGGGAGCCTACCGCGCAGCCCTGGAGGACATCGCACAGGGAGGGCACCCGCCAGAGGCAGCAGCCGCCCTCAAGAAGAAGGCCTACGGACAGTTTGTCAAAGCAGCAGCCGCACACTACGGTGAGCACGGTTGGCCGGGCGAGCCTGCGACGACGGCCG
>Ga0209321_10002519_pt1 | contig 12352 bp, 11 predicted proteins | sample Rifsed16ft4_FD_184012 | JGI IMG/M metagenome (GOLD analysis project Ga0209321, IMG submission 184012) | Soil microbial communities from Rifle, Colorado, USA - sediment 16ft 4 - CSP-I_5_4 (version 2) | ecosystem: Environmental > Terrestrial > Deep subsurface > Rock core/Sediment | place: Rifle... | reverse complement strand
GGGAGCCGGCCCCCTTCTGTTCCATCACGGATCGCTGCGGTCTCACCGGATCGTTGCCTCCGACGCGATGGTTCGGGAATGCCGAACTATATCCGAGAGCACGGCACGGCCGGGCTCGCCGGTCCCGGCACCTCTCCCAGCGGCGCCCGACCCGTGAGCTCACGCCTCGGACAAGCGTCGACCCTTGGCAGGCGGTGGCTCGTCGGCCGCGTACCCGGATGGCGATTCGGCAGCGCGCGCTCGTGGCCGCGTGTTTAGCTCGGCGTCGTGCTCGGCGAGCGCCGCGCCGAGATAGCGGTACGTCCACTCCTCGGCGAGCGGCCGTGTCTCGAGGAAGACGATCGGGATCTCCGGATAGCGAACCTGGACGCGCGCCAGCAGGTCCGGCAGGAAGCCAGCCGGGGCGTAGGCGTGCTTCAGCAGGTTCCCGTAGCGGTCCTCGACCACGACGGCGGCGCGGGGCATCTCGGCGAGCCTGGCCAACTCGAAGACCAGCGTGCCGTTGTTGAGGGCGCCGGCGAGGTCCCCCAGCGACTTACGCTCGACCACCGCGACAGGTGAGCCGTCATCCGATCGAACCGCGTAATCGCCGGCCGGGAGTGCCTCGCGGACGGTCGTGGCCTGCTGCTTGGAGAATCGACAGGGGTAATGCTCGCGGCTGTCGACGATGATGAGGAGCTCGCGGATCCCGCTCGCGCGGCGTCCGGGGATCCGCGCCCCGGGCCGCGCGGTCGTCACTACCTTGCGGGTCTGCCAGAAGATCCCCTCTCGTCCTGTCGGCAGGGTGGTGAAGACGAACTGGGAGCGGTTCTCGCGCGCCCGGTCGAGGACCAGATCGATGGATACGCCTCTCCGGCGGCAGAGGACGGCCCGCACCTCCTCGACGATCTCGGCCTCGGCCGGCCAGCCGCCGTCCGTCCTGGCACAGAACACCCGACTCGTCCTCGGCCAGGTGTCGCGGACCTTGAGGACCAGGCCACCGTCGATGGGCAGCCGGACCAGGTACGGCAACCGCGAGTCGGGATCGGGGTTGCGCGCGACGACGAACTTCACCCGGCCAGCTTAAGGCTCACGAGCTGGCACATGAGCCGGGCCGGCCGTGCGCTCGAGCCCGGCACTTCAGCCGCGCGCGGCAGCCGCCAGGAATGCCAGGACCTCGTCGGCGCTTGGCGCCGAGCGAGCGCCCGACCCGGTCGTGCCCACGGCCGCCGCGGCCATCGCCCAGCGCACAGCCTGACGGAAGTGGTCCCCGCGTGAGAGGGCCGCCGCGAGAGCACCGTTGAAGACGTCGCCTGCACCCGTGGTGTCAACGGCCACGACGTGCGGCGCAGGGAGGGGTCGGACAGCCGCTTCGTCCACGAGCAGCACGCCGTCTGCCCCACGGGTGACGAGCACGGCCGCGCCCGACCGTTCGCGCAGAGACCGGCCTGCATGCTCGACGTTGGTCTCGCCGGTCAGGGTCATGGCTTCGCGCTCGTTGGGCGTGAGGATGGGATGGAGCCCCAGGAGAGCCGCGGAGATCGGGCGCGCCGGGGCAGGGTTCAGGATCACCCGAATGCGATGGCCAACGGCCCAGCGCCCCGCCGCCGCGAGGGCGTCGTCGGCGACCTCGAACCCGAGCAGGCAGACCGCTCCAGGGGCGGGCTCTACCGACTCGAGCGCGCGCTCGACCGCGGGCGCGTCGAGGCGGTCGTTCGCCCCGGAGGCGACGGCGATCTGGTTCTCCCCGCCGGCATCGACGGTGATCAGCGCCACGCCGGTGTGAGCGCCAGCGATGCGCGTGACGCCCGTGGTATCCATGCCGTCGGCCGTCAGCTTGGCGAGCTGCCACTCCCCGAGTTCGTCGTCGCCGACCGCCGCGACCAGCCGAACCCGCGCCCCGGATCGGGCCGCGGCGACCGCGGCGTTGGCGCCCTTTCCCCCGCCATGACGCTCGAGCAAGCCACCCGTCACCGTTTCCCCTGGTCGCGGCAGGTGCGCAACCCGCACGACGAAGTCGACGTTGATCGAGCCGACGACGATGACGCCCGGTCCCGCCTGCCGCCGCCGCGCGGTCGGCGAGCAAGCGGAGCGCGCCCGCGTGGCACACCGGCCGCTGGTCATCTGCGACCGCTGTGTCGAGGAGGCCAGAGCGCCAGCCCAGGCGGTCCGCCGAGCCGCCTGAGGACGACAGGCCGCGGAACCCCGCTCGCCACACGACCACTTGGACACCTCATTCCCCTGGGAATGAGGAGCGGCACGACCGCGCTCCGCGGGATGACAGGATCGCCGGATTCGACAGTCAGGCGAGCGTGCTCATCGTCGATCCCATTCGCTTCGGAATGAGACCTGCCCAAGGACAGCCCCAGGGGGACGACCTCGTCGCGCGGGGGCCTATCCGCGTTGCCGCAGAGGCACGTAGTCGCGCGCCTTCTCCCCGACGTACAGCTGGCGCGGCCGCCCGATGCGCGACGCGGGGTCGCTCATCATCTCGCGCCACTGGGCGATCCAGCCGGGCAGGCGGCCGATCGCGAACAGGGCCGGGAACATCGAGACGGGGAAGCCCAGGGCCCGATAGATCAGGCCGCTGTAGAAGTCGACGTTGGGGTAGAGCTTGCGCTCGATGAAGTACTCGTCGCGCAGTGCGACCTCCTCGAGGCGCGTCGCGATCTCGAGCAGGTGGTCGTCCGCACCGAGCTTCGCGAGGACCGTGTCGGCGGCCTGCTTGATGATCTCCGCGCGCGGGTCGAAGTTGCGGTACACGCGGTGCCCGAAGCCCATCAACCGGAAGGGATGGTCCTTGTCCTTGGCGCGCGCCACGGCCCGGTTCACGTCGCCCCCGTCGGCAGCGATCTCCTCGAGCATCTCAAGCACTTCCTGGTTCGCTCCGCCGTGGAGGGGACCCCACAGGGCGGCGATGCCGGCCGCGATGCTGACGTACAGGTTGGCTTTGCTCGAACCGACCAGGCGCACGGTCGAGGTGGAGCAGTTCTGCTCGTGGTCGGCGTGCAGGATGAGGAGCGTGCGGAGGGCGGCTGCGACGTCCGGGTCGACCACGTACGGCTCGGCCGGGACGGCGAACATCATGCGCAGGAAGTTGGCCTCGTAGTCGAGGGCGTTCTCCGGGTACACGTAAGGCTGCCCGACGGAGCGCTTGTAGCCGAAGGCGGCGATGGTCGGCAGCTTGCCGATGAGGCGGATCGTGCTGATCTCGACGTGCTCGGCGTTCTCAGGATCCTCCGAGCCCTGGTAGAAGGCCGACAGGGCCGCCACCGCCGAGGCGAGGATGGCCATCGGGTGGGCGTCGCGCGGGAAGGCGTTGAAGAAGCGCTTCAGATCTTCGTGCAGGAGGGTGTGACGCCTGATCGAGTCGACCCACGTCTCGAGTTGGGCCGAGGTCGGCAGCTCGCCATAGATGAGCAGGTAGGCGACCTCGAGGAAGGTCGAGCGCTCGGCCAGCTGCTCGATGGGGTAGCCCCGATAGCGCAGGATCCCGCGGTCGCCGTCGAGATAGGTGATGGCGCTGCGCGTCGAGGCGGTGTTGGCGTAGCCGTAGTCGAGGGTGGTGACGCCGCTCCCCTTGAGCAGCGCCGAGATGTCCACGGCGCTCTCGCCCTCGGTGCCCGTCTCGATCGGGAGTTCGCTGGCCACCTCGCCGATGCGCAGCTCGGCCCGCTGGCGGTCGCCAGAGACGGATGCCTCGGGCCGCTCCGTCATGGTCATCGCGCTCACTTTACCCTCACCTCGGCTCGATGTGGAAGCGTTGACGTCGGCCCATCGAACCGATGGTCCGATGCGCGCCACGATGGGCCCGCCAGCTTTGCCCCAGGAGGGCCATCGGTCACTTCGACGTGGGCGGGAGGTAGCGATACCCGAGTCGGAGCCCCCGCTACGTCACGGATCGGCTGGCGAGTTCGCCAAGGGTGTCGAGCAGCCGGTCGACCTCGTCGGCCGTGTTGTAGTGCACGAGGCCGACACGCACGAACCCGCCGCGTTCGGCGAGGCCGAGCCGATCCATGAGCTCGACCGCGTACATGTTGCCGTCCCACACGAAGATGCCGCGCCCGCCGAGCTCCTCGGCAAGTCCGCGCGTCGGCCAGCCCTCGAGCGTGAACGACACGGTGGGCACGCGTCCTTCGAACCGCGCCTCGTCGGTGATGCCGTAGACGCGCAGGCCTGGGATCGCCGCGAGCCCGGCCATGAGGCGCCGCAGAAGCGTCGCCTCGTAGGATCGGATCGCCGCAAGGCCCGCCTTGAAAGCCAGGCGGCGGCCCCTGAAGCCCTGGAACGCGTCCCGGAATGGCGCCCCGTAGCGCGTCCCGACGTCGGCGACGTACTCGAGCGCCGCCGCCGCCCCCACGATGCCCTCATGGCTCTGGGTGCCCGTCTCCCAGCGGTCGTGGGCGGGGCGCACCTTGTACGCGGGGAGCGTCTCGAGGAGCTCCTCCTTCCCGAACAGGATCCCGAGGTGCGGCCCGAAGAACTTGTACGCCGAGCAGGCCAGGAAGTCGCAGTCGAGGGCCTGCACGTCGATGGGCCCGTGCGGGGCGTAGTGGACCGCATCGACGAAGACGAGCGCCCCGACGGCGTGGGCCCGCTCGGTGATCGCGGCCACCTCGTTGATCGTCCCGACCGCGTTGGAGGCCAGGCCTACGGCCACGACCCGCGTCCTCGGGCCGAGCTTGGCCTCGAAGTCGTCCATGGCGAGGGTGCAGTCGGAGCGGTCGATCTCGACCGTCCGGACGATGGCGCCCCGTTCGGCCAGCGCGCGCCACGGCGAGACGTTCGCGTCGTGCTCCAGGGCCGTCACCAGGATCTCGTCGCCGAGGCCCAGCGTCCCCCCAAGCGCCCGGCTCAGGCCGAAGGTGAGGGTCGTCATGTTCGGCCCGAACTTGATCTCCGTCGCAGACCGGGCATTGAGGAAGTCGGCGACCGCATCGCGTGCCGCAGCCAGCCGCTCGTCGCTTCGCCGGCTGGTGAGGAACCCGCCACCGACGTTGGCGTTCGACTCCCGGTAGTACGCCCCCACGGCGTCGATGACCCGCTGCGGGACCTGGGTGCCGCCGGGACCGTCGAGGTAGACGACAGGCCGGTCGTCGAGCGTCACGGCCAAGGCCGGGAACTCCGCGCGAAGGGCCGCAGCGTCGATCGAGGACGCGGTGGATGGCGAGGGGCCGGGCATCGTCGCCAAGGGTCGGGTCACGGGGCTACGCTAGGCGGCGTGTCGAGCGGCTGTCAACGAGAGCAGGCACCCCACCGTTGAGCGGCTCCTTCGACACCGAGCTGCGCGTTGCGATCGACGCCGCGTGGCGGGCCGGGGCGATCCAGCGCGACCTCTTCGAGCGGCTGGAGCAGGTCACCCCGAAGGGCCGCCGTGACGTGGTCACGGAGGCGGACTATCGGTCCGAGGCGGCGATCATCGAGACGATCCGCCGCGCGTTCCCGCACGACGCCATCCTGGCCGAGGAGTCGGGTGGGCACGGGGTCACGCTCGCCGACGCGATCGACGGCCCGCGCGGCGGTGCGGCCGCGTCGCGCACCTGGTTCATCGACCCCCTGGACGGGACGGTGAACTTCGCGAATGGGATCCCCTTCTTCTGCGCTGCCATCGGCTTCGCCCTCGCGGGTCGGCCGGTCGTCGGCGTGCTCTTCGACCCGAGCCGCGAGGAGCTCCTCCAGGCAGTTCGCGGTCGGGGCGCGTTTCGCGGCGGAGGGGCAACGACCGGCGGGCGACCCTTCCGGGTCGGCTCGAAGGAGAGCCTCGAGGAGTGCCTCCTCGGCATCGTCCACCAGCGCGGCTTCCTGCGGACGGTCGCTCGCCTGCGACCGAGAGTGCGCGCCGTGCGCGACCTCGGGAGCGCCGCCCTGGCCATCGGCTACGTCGGCGGAGGCCGGCTCGACGGCTACATCCAGCCCCGCGGACTCTCACCCTGGGACCTCTGCGCGGCCGGGCTCATCGCCGAGGAGGGCGGGGCGACGGTGAGCGCCTTCGACGGCTCCCCCTGGTTCCGCTACCCGGTCAGCTCCGGCGGGCAGACGCCGCGCTCGAGGCGTTCCGACCGCCGCGTGCCCTCGCTCAGCGCACTGGTCGCGGCGCCCGGCATCCACGCGCAGCTGCTCGGGCTCCTTCATGGCTGACGCCCCCGCGGCGGCGCCCGAGGCTATCGCGATCGCGGCGCCACCGGACCGCCGCTGGCCGACGATCGCCCTGGGCGGGGACACGATGCTCGGCCGGCTCGTCGGCGGGGCACTCGCCACGCGCAGACCATCATCGCTCTGGTCGCCGGAGCTGCTCGAGGTCTTCAGCGAGGCGGACGTCGCGATCGTCAACCTCGAGTGCTGCATCTCGGAGCGCGGCTCGCCCTGGGATCCGCAGCGCAAGCCATTCCACTTCAGGGCTCCGCCGGCCGCCGTGGAGACCCTTGCCGCCGCAGGGGTGCAGGCCGTCTGGCTGGCCAACAACCACGCCCTGGACTACGGGCCGGATGCCCTCCTCGACACGTTCGCGCACCTCGCCGGGGCAGGCATAGCGTGGGCCGGCGCCGGCCGCGACGTGACGGAGGCCCGCCGGGGCACGGAGATCCACGTGGGAGGGCGGCGCATCGGCCTCATCGGCATCTCCGACCACCCCGCCGATTTCGCGGCCGGGCCCGATCGGCCCGGGATCGCCCTCGCCGCACTCCAGGGCGGTCGGGCTCCGGGCTGGTTGCTGCAAGAGGTCCGCCGCCTGCGCGCGCGCTGCGATCTCGTCGTCGTCGGCGTGCACTGGGGCCCGAACATGCGAGCCGAACCGCTCCCCCACCACCCCGCCGTGGCGCGCCAGCTGATCGCCGCGGGCGCCGACGCACTGGCTGGCCACTCGGCCCACGTCTTCCAGGCCATCGAACTGATCGGCGATCGGCCCGTGTGCTACGACCTCGGCGACCTCCTCGACGACTACGCCGTCGACGACGAGCTGCGCAACGACCTGGGGATCCTCGCCCTGTGGCGCCCGCACGAACGCCTTGAGCTCGTGCCACTCAAGCTCGAGTTCTGCTCGACGACGGTCGCCCGCGGCGGGGACCATGCCTGGATCGTTCGCCGGCTCCGCGAGGCGGGCCGGGCCATCGGCTGCGAGCCGAGGCTCGAATCCGGGCGCCTGGTGTTCGACCTCGCCTGAGGCGCCCTCAGTAGGGCCGCTCGCGCCAGATCCCGATGTGACCGAGGGTCCAGCGCGCGAAGACCTTGAACAGCCCGAGCCGCAGCGGGCCCTCGTGGAGACGGCGCGGCGACGTGGCGATCCAGCTGTCGCCGACGTGGGTCACCTCGAGGCCGCGCCCCTGGATGCGTCGCAGAAGGTCGAGGTCCTCGGCCTGCTGGAGGCGTTCGTCGAAGCCGCCGACCTCCTCGAACAGGTTGCGCGCGCAGTACAGCATGTTGGCCCGGATCTTGAACAGGTTCTTGCCCCACTCGAGCAAGGCGAAGAAGCCGCGGTCGATGGGGTCGCGCGAGTCAGCCACGATGGCGACGCTCCCCGCGGGGGCCCCGTTCCCGCTGGCCGCCGCGATCCGCTCGACGAGATCGGGCGCCATGCGCGAATCCGCATCGAGGAACACGAGGACCTCCCCGCGGGCGAGGCGGGCGCCTACGTTCTTGGCGCGCGATACGCCGGGCGTCGGGTCGTCAACGATTCGAACGGCGAGTCCGTCGAGGCGGTCCGTCGCGGCACGCACGACATCGAGGGTGCGGTCTTGCGTCCCGTTGACCACGACGATCGCCTCGATCTTCGTCGGCGGCCACGTCTGAGAGGCCACCGACTCGAGCGCCGAAGCAACGAAGGCTTCCTCGTTGCGCGCCGGGATGACGACCGAGACGACGGGCTCAGGCGTCGAGGAGCGCGGCATACGTCACCGGGGTGCGCTCGCTCATGAGCCGCTCGAGGCTGCCGAGCACGGCGGAGCATGCCCGCGAGCGCGAGGCGCCGTGGGGGTGGAGGAAGACACGCACCGCCGGAAGGCGCGACGCGGCAGCCGTGACGAGCAGCCGCTCGATCGCGACGAGGCGCTCCTGGGACGGCCCTGCGCCCATGTAGCCGACGGCCGGGACGGCCCGCCTCAGGCGCCGCTGCAGGTCATGCAGCCACAGGAAGGTCACGAAGTAGCGGAGGCCGGCGCTGCGCAGCACGCTTGCCAGCCCACGATCGGCGAGCCAGGCCGGCGGGCAGAAGCCCGTCGGCCGGATGCCGATCCCTTCGCAGATGGCCATCCCGGCCTCGATCCGCGCGACCGCATCGCGCCGGGGGAGCGACAGGAACTCGGCGCTGTCGGCAGCGAAGAGACGCGCCCGGATACGGTCGAGCGGCGTCCCGTGGATCGGCCCTTCGGTCCGGTGCGTATGGCCATGGAGTACGATCTCCGATCCCCGTGCGACCTCCTCGCGGATGAGGGCGACGAGCCCCGGATCCCTGTCGATGGGCGCGGCGCCGCCCTCGTTCGGGATCACTTTGAGCACGCGGGGGCGGACGCCGAGACCGTCGAGCCGTTCGAGCAGCCAGCGCACCTCGGCGAGGTGCAACGGCGAGACATCGTGCACGCTCACCACGACTCGCCGGGCAGTCGCATCGAGACGGGGCAGCCGGCTCACAGCCCGACGGTCAGCCGCACGACCTCGGCGAGCGGCTTCGGGATCGCCTCGGGCGCCGCGTTGGCAAAGCGACGCCAGGCGTTGAGCACCTTGTCGTCGCGCGCGCGGATCCCGGCCGCGGCCTCGAAGTCGGGCTGGAAACGGACGGTCGGGGCGCCACCGGTCGCGCGCCGGATCGCAGCGTCGAGTTCGGCCGAGCTCGCTCCGTGGTCGGCGTCGAAAACGACCAGGAACGGGATCGCGAGCTGGCGCAGCAAGCGGGCCACGAGGGGAAAGTTTCCCTTGCCTCCGACCTCGACGATGGCGATGCCTTCGGCGTCGGGATCGTGACCCATCGCCCGGAAGATGAACGGCAACGACAGTCGCTCGGTCTGGCCTTCGACGAGGACGACCTTCTGGGCGAAGAACATCTCGCTCCGTTCGTGGTCGAACTCGGCCTGGATACGGACCCGCTCGGCGTCCGAGAGAGTTCCCGGGTCGGTCCGCCGCACGACCATGCCGCCCTGGCGCAGGTCGAGGCGCACGATCTCCTCGTGGTGGGCGGCGTCGACGAAGGCCGGCGCCCAGGTCGAGTAGACGACCTGGTTCCCGCCCTCGGCGAATCGACGTAGGAGTCCATACAGGTAGCGCTGCGCCTGCGGCGTGAGCAGGAGCTCGGGCTCTTCGATGAGGAGGACCTCCCCGCCCAGCCCTTCCCGGCAGCACGACTCGACCGCATCGATGAGGGCATCGGCCGCGGCCGCGTCCGTCGTGCGCGCCGGCATCCCCCGGGCCATCCGGGCCCCGACTTCGCCGCTGCCGACCTCCATCGGTGGGCCGAGCCGCTCGGCAGCGCGCAGGAAGCTGCAGCGCGGCAGGTCTTCGCCAGGCGGGACGCCGAGGACCTCGCCCGACGCGCTCAGCGCTCGGTTCACCCGCCGCGTGCCGGCGAGGCGGGTCACATCGCCGGCCACCCGCAGCTCGCTCGCCCCGGTGCGCAACCCGGGCATCGGCCGCCCGTCGAGGAGCCAGGAGATGGCAACCAGGAGCTGCGACTTGCCCGACCCACGCGTCCCGATGAACGCGGTCATGCGGCCGAGCTCGATCGTCAGGTCGGGGACGCCGGCGACGCCCACCGCCTCGAGGCGGGTCAGGGGCACCGCTCCGCCGCTCACGCTTCCATCTCCCTCCCTGTTGACAGGCTACGCCGCCGAACGGTGTCTTGACATGCCCCGACGACGATGTTAGATTGCTATCTAACAGGAGTTAGGAGCAGCGAGATGGCACGAGCGGCGAGCACAAGCCAGCGGCCCCGCGAGACGCGCGGGCGCCAGCCGGAGCGGCCCCCGGGGCGGCCGATGGTGCGCTCCATCGGGGGCGGCGGCTCGGTCGAGGTCGTCTTCGACGTACGGACGGCCTACGACTTCATGATCAGCCTGTCGGACGATGCGGGCTCCACAGAGGACCTTCCGGCGCCCGATCGAACCTGGCTCAAGAGTGCGCGCAACGCGCTGCCCGAGCTGGCCCGCCGCGACCGCGAGGGCTTCCTCGCCAACGAGGCATTCCTGGGTGCCGTGGTCGTGGCCGTCCAGCGGCCCGATGTACGGACCTCGGCGGATCTCGTCACAGCCCTGCGCGGTATGGATCCCAACGCGCTGGCACGCTTGCTCATGATCGACACGGCGCATGCGCCAGAGATCACGTCGCTTGTCGACGCAGCCCTGGCAGGCGACCACTCGGTGCTCCCGCGGATCGAGGCGATCCTCAAGAGCAAGCTCATGCCCGAGCACTGCGCATTGCGGGTCGACCTCCTGCGCCAGCCGGACGAGTACCACCACCGTCTCGTCGGCGTCCTGGAGGCGTGGCAGACGCGCTTCGCCGAGGTCGAGGACCGCATCGGTTCGATGATCCGGCGCGACGCCGATGACCGCGCGGGCGACATCCGGACGCTCGAACGGATCGACCTCATCGAGCGCACGACGGGCGGGATCCGCTGGATCCCCGAAGCGGCGGTGGAGCGGGTGATCCTGGCCCCGAGCTACTTCGCGCGGCCGTACAACTACGTGTTCTCCGGCGAAGGCTGGCGGTTGTTCGTCTATCCGCTCGCCGACTCGGCCCTCGACGGCAGCGATCCGCTCGCGCCGCCCCCGGCGATGCTCCGACTCCACCGTGCGCTCGGCGACGAGACTCGCCTGCGCATCCTGAAGTTGCTCGCTGAGCGGGACCTCTACCTCACCGAGATCGCCCACAAGCTCGAGCTCACGAAGCCGACGATCAAGCACCATCTGGCCCTCCTCCGCGCGGCCGGGCTGCTGACCGTGACGGAAGAGGGTGCGGTCATCTACTACAGCCTCCGGCGCGATCGTCTGGCGGAGGCGACCAGCGAGATCGGAAGGTTCCTGACGGCCTGAACGCGTCCACGGCCGCGGTCCCACCGTGGGGTCGCGGCCACCTTCGGCCCCCCAGGTTAGACAAGTGACTAACACAAGGACGAGCAACCAAGCTACCAAAGGAGGAACGACGTGATGGAAGCACGCTGGATCATCGTGCGCGACCGGCAGGCCGGCCTGCTGGCCGAGGCCGAGGCCGAGCGCCTCGCCCGACTCGTCCGCGAGTCCGCCGCTGTCGAGCGGGTCGACCCGGTGGCCGACCCTTCGGCCGACGCCTCGGGACCCCTGTTCGCGAGCGGGCGGCGATTGCTCGGACTCAGCGCCGTGCGCGCCACCGAGCCGCAGTTCGGGCGCACCTGCGACTGCCAGGAGGCGTGACGGCGACACCTGTCGTCACGCCCACCGGTGGCGCCCCGAAGACGCTCCGCTACCATGGGCGGCCCCATGAACGTCGTCTTCCTATCGCCGCATTTCCCGCCCAACTTCTTCCTCTTCTGCCTGCGCCTGCGCGAGGTCGGTGCCAACGTGCTGGGCATCGCCGACGCGCCCTTCGACTCTCTGCGCCCTGAACTGCGGGACGCGCTCACCGAGTACTACCGGGTCGACGACATGCACGACTTCGACGCGCTCGTACGGGCGCTCGGCCACTTCACCTGGCGCTACGGGCGCGTCGACCGCCTCGACTCGCTCAACGAGTACTGGCTGGAGACCGAGGCGCGCCTGCGCACCGAGTTCAACATCCCGGGCATCCGGGCCGACCAGATCGATCGCGTCAAGCGCAAGTCGCGCATGAAGCGCGTCTTCGAGCGCGCCGGCCTGCTCGTCCCACGCGGACGCGTCTGCCGCAACGGGCCGGAGGCGCGGCGCTTCGTCGACGAGGTCGGCTACCCGATCATCGCCAAGCCCGACGTGGGGGTCGGAGCCGCGCGCACGTATCGCCTCGACGACGACAACGATCTGGAGGCGTACCTCGGCGACAAGCCGCCCCTCGACTACATCCTCGAAGAGGCCATCAGCGGCGACATCGTCACGTACGACGGCCTGGTCGACCGCGACGGCGAGGTCGTCTTCTCATCGACCCTCACCTACTCCACCGGAGTACTCGAATCGGTGCGCGGCGCGGACATCTACTACTGGATCGCGCGCCAGATCCCCCAGGACCTCGACGAGGTCGGCCTGAGAACGGTGGCGGCATTCGGTGTCCGCGAGCGGCCCTTCCACTTCGAGTACTTCCGGCGCGAGCCCGACGGCGAGCTCGTCGCGCTGGAGGTGAACATGCGCCCACCGGGCGGGCTCACGATCGACATGTTCGACTACGCCAACGACTTCGACTTCTACCGCATGTGGGCCGAGGTGGTCGCCATGGGGACCACCGCCATGCG
>Ga0209321_10002509_pt1 | contig 12365 bp, 10 predicted proteins | sample Rifsed16ft4_FD_184012 | JGI IMG/M metagenome (GOLD analysis project Ga0209321, IMG submission 184012) | Soil microbial communities from Rifle, Colorado, USA - sediment 16ft 4 - CSP-I_5_4 (version 2) | ecosystem: Environmental > Terrestrial > Deep subsurface > Rock core/Sediment | place: Rifle... | reverse complement strand
ATCCGTCTGCCGCGCCGGGCACGGGGACGCCCGAGCCGGGCGGCCTCAGCGCGCGGGAGCTCCTCGGTGCGATCCGGCAGGTCGTCGGCCGCGTGGACCTTGTCGGGATGGATGTCGTCGAGGTCTGCCCCGCATACGACCACGCGGAGATCACGGCCCGGGTCGCGAACCGCTGCATCCTCGAAGCGCTGTCCGCCCTCGCCGCGAAGCGCTCCCGCCTGGCCGACGCCTGATCACCGGGCGATGACGCCTTTCTTCGCGAGGGACTCGATCCGCCTCGGCGCGTACCCGAGGGACCGGAGGATCTCCTCCGTGTGCTCGCCTTTCCTCGGGACCCCCGCGGGCGTGCGGATCGTCGAGTCGGAGTGGCGCGCAGGATGCGCCGTCACTTGCAGCTTCCACATCCCCTCGATCTCGACGACGGGCAGGAGGCCCCGCGCCACGACCTGGGGATCGCGGACGACCTCGGAGACGCGCTTCACGCCGTTCACGGGCAGACCCTCCTGCACGAAGATCGCCTCCCACTCCTCGAGGGTCTTCCTCCGGAATCGCGCCGCAAGCGTCTCCGCGACGGTCGCTCGCATCGCATCGTCCGCGAACTGATGGTCCTCCAGCTCGGGCGCCTCGAGCAGCTCGCACAGGCGCTTCCAGAATTTCGGCTCGACCGCGGCGACCGCGAGCCATCGTCGATCCTTTGTCTCGTAGAGGGCGTAGAAGGGGAACGTCCCTGTGAGGAGCATCTCCCCCGGAAGGGGCTCCTCCCCCGTCGCCAGGAATCTCGCGAGCCCGAGGACCATGAGCCCGACCGCCGTGTCGAAGATCGAGACGTCGATGAGTTCCCCGTGGCCCGTCCGATCCCGCGTGCGGAGCGCCGCCAGGATCGCGAGCGCGGCGTTGAAGCCGCTCGCCAGGTCTGCGATGGGCACGCCCGGGATCACGGGCTTCCCGTCCTCCTGGCCCGTGACGCCGAGGATCCCCGCCTTCGCCTGGAAGTTGATGTCGTGCCCCGGCAGGTCCCTGTCCGGACCGGTCTGCCCGTATCCGGAGAAGGAGCAGTAGACGAGCTTCGGGTTCATCATCGCGAGGCTGTCGTAGTCTGCGCCGAGGCGCGCCATCACGCCGGGTCGGAACTGCTCGACGACGACGTCCGTGCGGTGTACGAGTTTGTAGAGGATCTCCCGGCCTTCCGGTGTCTTCAGGTCGACCGCAACGGACCTCTTGCCCCGATTCACCATGAGGAACGGATAGCTGACGTCCCGGACGAGTGGGGGCACGGCGCGCATGTAGTCCCCGATCTCCGGGTCCTCGACCTTGATCACGTCGGCCCCGAGGTTGCACAGGAGTTGTGTCGCAAAAGGACCCGGCAGGAGTCGGGAAAAGTCGAGGACCGTGATGCCATCGAGCGGCGCGGGCACGGGTCGTGGAACCGGCGTGCGTCACTTCAACCTTCGCGCGGTGGCGAACCTTCTTATCTCACCCGTCCCATGATGTGCGCCGGGAAGCGCATGCCGGACGCCGTGATCGTCGAGGCGGTGCGGACGCCGATCGGGAAGCGCGGCGGATCCCTCAAAGATTGGCGGCCCGACGACCTCGCTGCCTTCATCCTCCGGGCCCTCGCGGACCGCACGGGCATCGAACCGAAGATCGTCGAGGACGTCGTCCTGGGATGCGTCACGGAGGTCGACGAACAGGGCTTCAACATCGCCCGGCTCGCGCCGCTCATCGCCGGATTCCCCGAGACCGTGCCGGGCGTGAGCGTGAACCGGATGTGCGCCTCCGGCCTGCAGGCCTTCAACTTCGCGATGATGGAAGTCCTCACGGGCATGCACGACGTCGTGATTGCGGGCGGCGTGGAGTCCATGTCTCGCGTTCCGCTCGGATCCGACGGGGGCGCGCTGAGCCCGACCCTCCTTGAGAAGTACGAGATCGTTCCGCAGGGGATCTCCGCGGACCTCGTCGCGGACAAGTACCACGTCACGCGAGAGCAGATGGACGAGTTTTCCCTGTGGTCCCACCGCAAGGCGGTCCGCGCGATCGACGAGGGCCGCTTCAAGAGGGAGATCGTCCCCGTGCCCGTCCTCGACGAGAACGGTGCGAAGCGAATGTTCGACACGGACGAGCACCCGCGCCGCAACACGTCCCTCGAGAAGCTCGCCTCCCTGCCGCCCGCCTTCAAGCCCGACGGACGCATCACGGCGGGGAACTCGAGCGGCATCAACGACGGGGCGTGCGCGATTCTCGTCACGAATCCCGATCACGCGAAGGAGTTGGGCCTGGAACCTCGCGCCCGCTTTGTGTCGGCGGGGGTTGCGGGCACGAACCCGACGATCATGCTCGACGGCACGATCCCCGCGATCCGCAAGGCGCTCGGGAAGGCGGATCTCAAGGCGGACGACATCGACCTCTGGGAAGTGAACGAAGCGTTCGCGTCCGTGCCGATCGCCACGCGCGACACGATCGGCTTCGATGATGCGAGGATGAACGTGAACGGCGGGGCGATCGCCCTCGGCCATCCGCTCGGGATGAGCGGTGCACGCCTGATCACGACGATGCTCCACGAGATGGAACGGCAGGACCTTCGCTACGGCCTCGCATGCCTCTGCATCGGCTTCGGGATGGGCGCCGCGACGATCATCGAACGGCCCACATGAGGCCGCTTAGCGCGGATCTCGGAGGGTTTCCCAATCCTCTAGGACCGCGTGCGCGCCGTTGTACCCGGGTGCACCGCTGACGCCGCCTCCGGGATGTGCACCGGCTCCGGCGAGGTACAAACCCTTGACGGGCATCCGGTACCTTGCCCAACCCGGTACGGGGCGGAACGAGAAGAACTGGTCCGGCCCCATCTCGCCATGGGACTGATGGGCCTCCGTCAGGCCATATCGTCGTTCGAGGTCTAGAGGCGTGAGGACCTGACGCGCGAAGATCGCCTTCGGCAGGTTCGGCGCGAACTCGGAGAGGGTCTCGACTACGCGGTCACCGTACGACTCCCGGATGTCGTCCCATGTGCCGTCGGCGAGATGATACGGACTGTACTGCACATAGATCGAGAGGGTGTGCTTCCCGGCGGGCGCGACACTCGGATCGATCGCGCTCTGCGTGACGACCTCCATCCACGGCCTCTCGGACGGTCGCCCGCGCTTCGCATCTGCGAACGCGGCCTCCGTGTACTCGAGGGACGGGCCGATGTACGTCGATCCGCGATGGTGCGGCCCCGGCGTCTGGGGCGCCGCCGACCAACGCGGGAGGTCGGAGAGCGCGCAGTTCACCTTCATCGCCGCACCGTGCATCTTGATCTTCCGCACCGCGTTGAGAAACGCGGGCGGCAGGGCCTCCGGCTCCATCAGGGTCAGGAAGGTGCGCTTCGGGTCCGCCGTCGAGATGATCGCCTTAGTCTGGAGGACCCGCCCACTCTCCAGACGGACGCCCGTCACGCGTCCTTCACGCACGTGGATCGTCTGGACGGGCGAGCGGAGGAGGATCTCCACGCCACGGGCGCGGGCCGCCTTCGCGAGGGCCTCCGGAAGCTCACCCATCCCCCCGACGACGAACCCCCATCCACCGACCTTCCCGTCGATGTTCCCCAGGAGGTTGTGCGCGAGGGTGAACGCCGTTCCAGGAGCCGACGGCCCGGCGAAATGTCCGATCACGCTTTGGTTCGCGAGGGCGGCCTTCACTTCGGCGGATTCGAAGAACTCGTCGAGGAGTTCCTCCGCGCTGTAAAAGAGGAGCCGCCGCAACAGCTCCTCCGCCTCCGGCTCTCGGAGGAGGGAGGCGAGGTCCGCGATCGGCACGGGAGGGGCGAGGAGCATCGGCTCGATGAGTTCGTACACCTGGGACCACATCGCGTCCCAATCGCGGTACGCGGCCGCGTCCCGCCTCGAGAACTTCGCGATTTCCTCGCACGTCCTGTCGAGGTCGTACCACAGGAGGATGGATCGTCCATCCGGGAACGGACAGAACGCCTGGGGGTCGAACGCCACCTGCCTCAGGCCGAACCTCGCGAGCTCGAGATCCTCGATGATCTGGGGACGCAACAAGCCGCTCACGTAGGCGGCTGCACTCACCTTGAACCCGGGGGCGATCTCGTCCGTCACGCAGGCGCCGCCGACGCGGTCCGCCCTCTCGACGACGATCACGCGGAGACCCCCCTTCGCGAGGTAGTTCGCGGCGACGAGGCCGTTGTGGCCCGCTCCGATGATCACGACGTCCGTCTCGGCCATCAGCTCTGCCGGGAGCGCCGGCTCCCTATTTCTGCATTCGGCGCTCGGTCAGCGTCGCTTCAGGCGCGGGTTGAGAACTTCTTCTAGGCCGTAGCTGAGCATCGAGAAACCGAGGACCACGAGAGTGATTGAGAGTCCCGGCGGACCAAAGTACCACCACATGCCGCGCAGGAGCGCCAAGGCGCTCCACGAGTCTTCGATCATCTTTCCCCAGCTGATCGTGCCGGGCGGGCCGAGGCCGAAGAACGAGAGGAAAGCCTCTGTGAAGATCGCAACGGAGATCGTGAGGATCGCCTGGGCGAAAACGAGAGGCATCACGTTCGGGAGGATGTGGCGGAAGAGGATGTGACCGTTCCCTGCCCCGATGGCACGTGCTCGTTCGATGAAGAGTCTCTCCCGTAGAGAAAGGACTTGGGACCGGACGATCCGAGCGGTCGTGGGCCAACTCACGATCGCAATGGCCGTGATCGTCGTCGTCAAGCCGGGTCCGAGAATCACGCTCAGGACGATGGCGAAGGGGAGCCAGGGAATCACGAGGAAGAAGTCGGTGAAGCGCGCGAACATTTGGTCCAGTGCGCCCCCGTAGAATCCGCCCACGAGTCCGATCAGAGTCCCCACCACCATGGCGACCGATGCGGATACGAGGCCGATGATGAGAGAAATCCGACTCCCGTAAACCAGGATCACGAGGTTGTCGAAGCCTTGGATGTCCGTCCCAAGGAGATGGCGGTCGGACGGCTCGAGCAGAGGATCGTCCTTGTCGAATGTGGTTGGATAGGGCCCGACCAGGACGGGTCCGACGACGGCGAGGACCCCGAAGAAGGCGACGACGACCAGGCCGGCAAGAGCGATCCGGTTCCGGAGGAGACTCCGGAGGAATTTGCGGAAACGAGCCAGGTCGGTCTCGAGCTTCTCCCACACGAGGGAGGATCGCTCGCGAACGACACGCGCGTCCACGGATCAAGTCTCCCGGACCCGAGGATCGAGGACGATGTACAGGACGTCCGCGACCGCGTTCGCAATCACGACCCCCAGCGTAGCGACGAGAAAGATCCCGGACATGAGGGGAAAGTCGAGGTTCAACACGGCGTCCCACTGGAGCCGACCGAGGCCCGGGAAGCCGAAGACGATCTCGATCAGGATCGCCCCGCTCAGGACCCATCCGAAATAGAACGCTCCAACTGTGACGACCGGAAGGCGCGCATTCGGCATGGCATGATATCGAAGTTGCCCGCGGTCGGTGAGACCTTTCGCACGTGCGGTGGTCATGTAGTCTTCCGTGAGGACGTCCGTCAGGGAGTTCCGGAGGGTGAGGGTGAAGATCGCAAAATTCGAGATCACGAAGGTGACGACGGGAAGGACCAGGTGGTAGGCGCGGTCCAGGACCTGCCCCAGGGGATCCAGATTCCGGTAGTTCAACGACGTCTCCCCTTGGACAGGAAAGAGCCGTAGCTCGACGGCGAAGACGAACAGCAGGACGAGGGAAATCCAGAAGGTCGGCATTGAGTATCCGACAAGTCCGCCCATCGTGATCGCCACGTCGGTCGGCCGACCCCGGTTCCAGCCCGCCGCTCGACCCATGATCGCGCCGAACCACGCTGTGAGGGCCGTCGCAATCCCCACCATGATGACGGTGGTGATCAGGCGGGGCTTGATGACATCGAGGACAGGAATCCCGGGCCGGTACGTGATCGAGGTGCCAAAGTTCCCCTGAATCAGATTGGAAAAGTAAATCACGAACCGCTGGGCCACGGGAAGGTCGAGGCCCCATTCGTGGATGAGCTGTTGGCGCAGGCCTTGGCCCGTGACGTTCGAGGTCCCGCCCCGCGGGATGAGCACGCGCGTGGGGTCGCCCGGAAGAATCTGGAAGATGAAGAAGTTCAGGGAGGCGATGAAGAAGATCGTGATGATGACGGAGACGGCCTTCCTGAGGAGGAATCGACGGAGGTTCATGGTCCCCTCTGGTCCCTCACGTCCTCGGCGCCGGGAAGGCCGGCGTCCCCTATTTCTTTGGCGGCGGCGGCAGGTCTTCCTCCTTCCGCCTCGCACGACTCCGCATTACGACGGCGACCCCAACCAGGACGGCGATCAGGATGAGGGCGATCCCGCCGATCACCCGGGCGTCCAGTCCGGATGCAGGAATCGTGGGCGACTGGATCGTGATCGTGACGCGGGCCTCGCTTGAGACGAATTCCCCATCCGAGACGTTCGCCGCGGCGATGTACGATCCCGCTTCCGCATACGTGTGGCTGAAGGTCACCGTCGTGATGGCATCCGGGGCGACGTTCGTCCGGACCACCATGTCGGTCGCCCCATCGTCAAAGTCGATCCGGAAGGTCAGTGTCCCTCCTTCCTCGTCGTGGCCGGACAGGGTGAAGTTCACCATCGTGCCGGGGAGACCCGTCGTGCGATCCGCGACGAGCGCTACCTGGTCGGGTCGGAGGTTCCCCACCGCGGCGATCTGGACCTCTCCAATCGCGGTGCGACTCGCCTGACCGTTGTCGGCCGTGAGCCGGATCGTGTACACGCCTTCGTCCGCGTAGGTGTGGACCTCGCTGACCGGCGTCGTGCCCGCATTGTAGGAACCGGTCGCGTCCGTACTGGTGTCTCCGAAGTCCAAGGTCCAGGTGCCTGCGAGCTCATCCGTGATGGTGCCCGCGATCGTCACCGGCTCGTCGGGCCTCCCGGAAGAATCGGCGACCGTGACCTCCGGTGCGGGAGCGGCGGCCGCCGGCCGGAGCTCGCGGAAGAGGGGAGGGGCGGTCCAGAAAGCGTTCAGCTGGCGGTACGGGTGGTCGGCCCAATCCCCCCATCCCGTGAACTCGGCTTCTCGGTAGGCCCACTGACCCACCGGATAGATCAGGATGATGTACACGCCGCTCTCGTAGTGGAGCTTCTGAGCCGCGCGTGCGATTTGCTGCCGCTCCACCGGATCCCGCGCCGCCAGGTGGTCGACGTACAGCTGGTTGTACGTCGCATTGTTCCAGTAATTGTCGTTCCACCCATCCAGCGTGAAGCCGGATTCGATCGAGAGGAGATAGTTCGGATCGGGGTCCCCGGACCAGTACCAGATGTACGTGTCGATCGAGTTCGAATAGTACACGGCGTCGCTGAGAGCCGATTCGAGCATGACCGAGAAGGTTCCTGGATTCCCACTTGTGTCGGTGATTTCGACTCCGATCTGTTGGAACATCGTCACGAGGTCCCGCGCGGCTGCCTGCTCCGTCGGGTACTCTTGCCGCACGCCCAGCTTGAACGAGAGGCACTTGCCCGCAGGCACCTGGCCGGGTACTCCGTTCGCGTCCACCACGATCGTACTGGCGGCTGCGCGGACGCCCGGCTTTCCGGCACATTCCGCGGTATATCCGGCCGCGTCGAGCAGGGCGTTCGCATCGTCCACGTCATAGGTCAGGTTCACGGTCGGATCGGGCTCGATCGATGGATTCGCAGGGTCATAATGCCAGGAAGGCGTGATCGGCGACATGAGGGAGGTCCCGCGGACGCCTTTCCCCAGGAAGTCCTTCTCGATGATCAGGTCCTTGTTCGTGGCCATCGCCATCGCCCGACGGACGTTCTGATCCCACCGGGCTGGATTCAGCTTGCTGTTCGCCTGGCCTTCGTTGAGCTGTTGGAACGAGAACTCGATCCAATACTGGGTGCTCAGGAGGTACTCCTGTCGTCCGACGCCGGGAGCGCCTTCGAGGGCCTCGTAGCCTCCCGGCTCGACCTGGGCCACGTCGATGTCCCCGGTTTGGAGGGACTGGACCAAGGCGACGTCGGTGAGCCCGGACCACAGCACGATCTCGTCGATGAAGGGCACGTACAGGTGGTAGTTCGGATTCTTCAGAAGCACGAGCGGCTCTTGGTTGGTCCACTGGTCCCCGATGTCCGGGTCCGCCATGAACGGCCCCGTGCCGATGGGCATCAGGTTGTTGAACGAGGTCTGGGCGGACTGCTGCGAGACGCCCTGCCACTGGCTTTGCTTGATGATGGGCACGTACAGCGCCTTTCCGGGCACGAACGGGAGGTCGAAGTACACGGTCACCTCATTGGGTCTTGTCACTTGGGCGCCGCAGTTCGTGGTCTGGCCGGCCGCGCACCGCACGATCCGGTTCACGTAGGGCTCGTAGGCCCAGAGATGGAAGAAGGTGCCTCCCGAAGGGATCTGATAGTTGATTGTGAAGGCGACGTCCTGGGGCGTAAGGTCCGTCCCGTCGTGCCACTTCACGCCCTGCCGGATTGTGTAGGTCCAGTTGAAACCGCTTTCGTCCTGCACGGCGTCCACCGCGATGTCGGGGAGCGGGTTGCCGTCCTCGTCGAGGGCGAACAAGTAGTCGTAGACGAGCCCGTAGAAGAAGTAGTCCGCGTCGTTGATGCCTCGGAACGGATTCAGACTCTCGATGTTCGCGAGGAATCCCACCGTCAGGGTCGACGGGCCTTGCGCCCTTGCGTTCATCGTGAGCGGTGCCAGGGCCGCGAGTTGCACGATCATCAGGAAGACCACCAGCGCACTCACGAGAGCCACACGATACGATCGAATCGCGATCCCCTCCTCCCACTGCGGCGGGGCTTGGACTTCGTCCCCCGCGTGCGAAAGTATGGCTCGGAGTCTTTATAACGATTCCTGAGGACCCGTTGGCATTTTGTGAGCAATCCGAGTCGCGAGACTCATGTGATTTATCGTTTTCATTGCAGAGAGCATCGTCGTTCGACGTTTGATGTCGGAACCTTTAAGGAAACCTCGGGCTTCGGACTTTCCGACACGTCGCCCGCGCGCACGTCGCGCGGGGTGTGTAGCGATGAACGATCGGGATCCCGACCATCGAAACGAGGCGCGAGATGGAGCTCTGGCTCGTCAGCGCCCTCCTCACGGTCGTGCTCTACGGCCTGGGCGAGGGGCTATCCAAAGAGCCGACGGTCCGGCTTGGATCAGCCCGGATGCTCGTCCTGTACGCCCTCGCTAGCGCCCCGATCTACGTCGCCTGGTTCTTCCTCGGCCGCGGCTGGGAGGCCCTCACGCCGACGGGGAGCGCGCTCGCCGTCGCGAGTGGCGTCTGCGGCTGCCTCGGCACCGTGTTCTGGTTCCGCGCGATGGAGTCCGGGACCGCCAGCGTCGTGAGCGGCTTCACGGCCGCATACCCCGTGATCACGGTCGCGGCCGCCGTCGTCGTGCTCGGCGCGAGCCTCGTTCCTCTGCAGCTCGTCGCGATCTCCTTCCTGGTCCTCGGCGGGGTCCTCCTGGGGATCCTCGAGCACCCGGGGTCCACCGGCGGAGGCCGCTCCTGGCTCGCCCCGATGCTCCTCGCCGTCCTGTTGTGGGGCCTCTGGGGAATCCTCGAGCGCCTGGCGATCGACGCGATCGGCTTCCCGGCGAACGCGGGGATCTACGTGCTCGTCGCGACGCCCCTCTTCCTCGCTGTCTCCTGGCGCGGGGTCCGCGACCCGCGGCCCTGGGACCGCCGCGGGATTCGCGAGGCGATCCCGTCCCTCGCCCTCTTCGCCGTCGCGGGGGTGACGATCTTCCTCGCGATCGGCCTCGGGCCCCTTGCGGTCGTCGTGCCCCTCACGACCGCCTATCCGGTCGTCGCGATCCTCGTCCGGCGGTTCTGGATGGACGAGCGGATGAGCCTCCCTCAGAAGTTCGCAGTCGGGCTCGCGATGGTGGGCGCGGCGCTCGCCAGTCTGTGACGCGAGCGGCAGCCTTTTCCCCGACGGCCGGCTCCGGGCCCGACGATGTTCCGCCCCTGGCGCAGCTTCCCCACGATGGTCGCCTCGGGCCTCGTGCTTGGTCTCCTCACGGGCGGCTTTCCACGCTATTCGCAGGAGATCTCCCAGATCGCCCTCGGGATCGCGATGACCTTCTCCCTCACGGAGATCTCCCTCCTGAGACTGTCTCCGAGGGACGAGGCGCGGGGGTTCCTCCTCGCCGCCCTCATGAGCTATGGCGTCCTGAGCGGTCTCGTCCTCCTGTTCGCGTTCCTCACGCCCGATCCCGCTCTCCATGACGGCTGGGTCCTCATGGCCGCCGTGCCCCCTGCCGTGGCCGTCATTCCGATCACCGCGTACCTGAAGGGGGACGTCCGTCGGGCCCTCGTCTCCCTCGCCCTCCTGTACCTGCTCGGCCTCCTCCTCGTGCCCCTCGTGACCCTCGCGCTCACGAATCAGCCCGCGCCCGTGTCGACCCTGATCCTCCAGACGATCCTCCTGATCGGCGTGCCGCTCCTCGCCTCCCGCCCCCTGCGTCGCTGGCGCGGAATCGGGGAGGTCCGGGGGACGGCTGTCGGCCTGGCGTTCTTCGTCCTCGTGTTCGCGATCGCCGGTTCCACGAGGGAGCCGCTCCTCGACCGACCGGAGCTCGGGATCTCCCTGTCCGTGCTCTCCTTCGTCCGCACCTTCGTCCTGGGCCTTGCGGTCTTGGCCGTCGCGCGAGCGATGCGCCTTCCGGACGATGAAGTCGTCGCGGTCGCGACGTTCGGCTCGTTCAAGAACCTCGGTCTCACGGTCGTCCTCGCGTTCGCGGTGTTCGGGGCGACGTCGACCTTGCCGTCGATCTTCTCCCTCGTGTTCGAGATCCTCTGGCTTGCGGCCCTGCCGTCCGTCTTCCGGTTCATGACCCAGCCTGGCGGGGGCAGGAAAAAATAGGGGAGCGGGCTGCCGAGGGAAGGCGCCCGCCAATCGAAGGGGTGTTCAGAGGAAGACGGAGGCCACAGTCCGCGCGAGCCGCCGGATCGCCGGGATCCGGGGGGCGGATCCCTCGGTGCACTCGTCGGATTCCGTCGACGCGCATGGGGCCTCGCGCCCATCGGCCGTGAGCCATGCGACGTTCGCGTCGCCGTATTCCGCGAGCGTGTATCGCGCGAGGTCCGTCGCGACGGTCCGAGGCGCGCGAGCCAGCGTCGGGGAGGTCCCAGGGGCTAGCACGGAGATCCCCTCCGGGCCCAGACCTCGAGCTGCGCCCGCAGGGCGCTGTCGAGGCCGAGGGGTTTCATCTCCCGGTCGACGCCGGGAAAGCCACCGTTGAACTTGCTGCGAGGTACGTTTGTCTCGTTCCAACGCATGTTTTGGTAATACAAGTCCTACCTATTAAAACCTCTGTTTGTCTTAGAGAAACGCTTATATCATGGCCCAAGTATATGCTTTCTTGAGGCGACTTCCATGCGTGCGTTTAAGGTGATCACGGACCCCGAAGCCTTCGAACTTCTCGCGGACGAGACGCGTCGGCGCATCGTGTACCTCCTCCGGGCGAACGAACGGACCGTGAGCCAGATTGCCGAGGAAGTAAAGCTAACCCCGCAGGCAATCTACCACCACATCCGGAAGATGCGGGACGCCGGGCTCGTCGAGGTCGGCCGGGAGGAGCGGGTTGACCACTTCATCGAGACGTACTACCGGGCGACCGCGGAGGTCTTCCACTTCTCCCACGGCAAGGCGACCCCGGCGGGGATGGCGGAGGCGAAGGCGAAGGCCGCGTTGGAGGCCCTCGGGAAGGTCGGCTTCCAGGTCGCTGCGAATCCGGAAACGATCGCGAAGCTCGTGGAGATCGAGCGGAAGATCGAGACGATGGGGGCGAAGGAAGAGCTCATGAACCGCGTCGCGGAGCTCGAGGACGTCGACTTCTTCACGAAGCAGGAAGCGGCGGAATTCGCGAAGCTCGTGTCGATGACGGACAAAGCCTACGACGAGTACCTGGAGTTATGGAGGGACCTGCGACGCCTCCTCAAAACGGAACTCGTCGAGACGGTCAAGGCGTAGGCCTCCCGGGCCCGCGCGAAGCTCACTGGAAATCCCGCGGGATCCCTTCGTCCCAGGTCTTCACCCGGAGCCGCGAGCCGTCCTTCCACAATTCCCGCGTATATCGGTAGTGGAAGGTTCGGGCGTCGCTCCGAAGGTCGAAGATCCCGCGCCACTCGAGCACGCCCGTCGGACGGCGGACCGTCGTCCGCATGACGCTGCTCACGCTCGCGGCCTCCGGATGGGCGTCTTCGACCTCGTAGACGATCTTCTCCTCGTGCTCCATCGCGCCCCACGAGAAATCCGTCGCGGATGTCCCGTGCCATTCGACGATGGACGCCTTCCGAGCCTCGTCCCGGGTCACGCGATGCCGCCCGGGCCAAGCGTCGCCGCGCGTGCGCACCTCCGTCACAG
>Ga0209321_10002508_pt1 | contig 12380 bp, 7 predicted proteins | sample Rifsed16ft4_FD_184012 | JGI IMG/M metagenome (GOLD analysis project Ga0209321, IMG submission 184012) | Soil microbial communities from Rifle, Colorado, USA - sediment 16ft 4 - CSP-I_5_4 (version 2) | ecosystem: Environmental > Terrestrial > Deep subsurface > Rock core/Sediment | place: Rifle... | reverse complement strand
CGGCGGCACCGTGATAATCAGGACTGAAACCACGAGGTCACGGATTGCCGCCAGCGCCCGACGGCGTCGGCCGAGCGAAAGCCTGTTCGACCTTCGACAGGGCGACGTGGAGGCCAGCCGCGAGGGCGAACGAGGGAAGTGTCGCGCCGATCGGGATCTGGAACAGGACGATGACGAAGTACAGGGCCGCGCCCGGGATCCAGCTCGCGAAGGCCGGCCACCGGATGCCCGGTGCGCCGTCCGCGAAGTCGTCCGGCGCGTATGCGCCGCGTCGAACGACGAACGAATCCGCGACGACGACGCCGAGCAGCGGCACGAACAGGCCGCCGATCAGGAATAGGAATCCTTCGTAGCCGCCGCCGACCCCCTCCCCGCGTCCCCAGAGGACGAAGGCCGCCGCCATTGCGAGGACGGTCGCCGCGACGATGAAGCCGATCTGGCGGCGCTTCGGGGCGAGGTTCTGCATCGAGACGGCGGTCGAGTACACGTTCGCGAAGGCGTTGTCCGTCTCGTCGACGAGGATGATCAGGAGCGGGAAGGCGCTCAGCCCGAGGAGCCCGATCACGCGCACGAAGTCCGGCTCGCCGAGGGCGAGCCCGACGGCGAGGAGCGTCGCGCCGAGGACGTAGAACACCGTGTTCGAGAGCGTGTAGCCGATCGACGTGCCGAGGAACGAGGCGCGGGTCGTCCGGGCGAAGCGGTTGTAGTCGGCGATGAGGGGCCACCAGGACACGGGCATCGCGATGACGAGGTCCAGGGCCAGGAGGAGGGAGGTCGCGCCGACGAACGACATCGGCACGAGCCGCGCGCCGAGATCCGGGGCCCGCAGCGCGAGGGCGACCGCGATCGCGATCGTGGACGCGTAGACGAGCCAGATTGCGAAGCGCTCGAGCCACTTCCGCACGACGACCAGCGGACCGCCCACGGCGAGGGCTGCGACGACCGCGCCGAAGACCGGGATGAACACGGCGGCGGTTGCGCTCCCGAAGACATCGCCCATGAGGGCTGCGGCCGCCAGACCCATCACGAGCAGCTCGAATGCCGCCCATCCGAGGAGCTGGAACACGTTGAACGCGGTCGGGACGTAGGACCCTCGCCGACCGAGGATCGGGCGCAGGCTGACCATCGTCGGCACGCCCGCGCGGCTCCCGTGGTGAGCCGCGGCCGCGAGCATGAGACTCCCGACGATCGAACCGGCGAGCGCGATGACGATTGACTCGCCGAGCGTCAACCCGAACGCCGAGATGAGGAACGTGCCGGCCGCAAGCACCAGGAGCCCGACGCCGAGGCTCGACCAGAGCACGAAGAGGTCGAACGTCCGGAGGATCCTCAGCGGTTCCGGGACAGGGTCTACGCCCCATTCCGGCGGCCGGCGAAGGCGGACCATCGCGTCGCCAAAGCCTCTCCGGATTATAACCGTATGGCGAACCGACGCCCGCTCAGGTCCGTGTCTTCGAGAACTTCTTGTACGAATGGCGCAGCGCGGTCACGAGGGGCAGCTCCTTTCCCGCGAGGAAATTAATCAACGCGCCGCCACCCGTGCTCACGTGGTCGATCCGGTCCTTGAGGCCGAACTGCTCGACGGCCGCGACCGTGTGGCCGCCCCCGACGACGGAGAAGCCGTCCGCGTCCGCAATCGCACTGAGCAGCTCCCGCGTGCCGACGGAGAACGCATCGAGTTCGAAAACGCCCGCGGGCCCGTTGAAGAAGATCGTCTTCGCGCGGCGGATCTCTTCGACATAGCGGGCGATCGTGTCGAGGCCGATGTCGTAGACGGGCAATTTCGCGGGGAGCGCCCCCGCAAGGACGGGCTTCCGCTCCCCGTCGTCGTTCAGCACGACGTCCGTCGGGAGGAGAATCTGATCCTGGAACCGTGCGAGGAGCTCTTTGCACCGCTTGACGAACGCATCGTATTCCTTGACCTCCTTCCGCATGAACTCCGTCGTCCGCTCCCCGGGGTCGATCCCCGCCGCCGCAAGGAAGAGGGTCGCGACGCCACCGGACGTCAGGACGCGGTCCACGATGTCTTTCTCGAGCATGTGCTTCGCGACCGCGATCGAATCGTCCGCCTTCACGCCGCCGAGCAACGCGATCTTCGGCCTCGCGGGGTCTTGGAGCGCGCGGCCCACCATCGTGAGTTCCCGCTCCATGACGCGGCCCGCGAGTGCCGGCAGGACATCGCAGAATCCGACGAGGCTCGGCTGCGCCCGGTGGGCCGCCGCGAACGCGTCGAGGATGAAGTAGTCCGCGAGGGGCGCGAGCTTCCGGACGAGATGGGTCTTCGTCATCTTCTCGAGCTTCGCGTCCGCGAGAGCCTCCTCCTCGGAATAGAAGCGCGTGTTCTCGAGCACGATGACATCGCCGCGGCGCATCGCGCCGATCGCCTCGACCGCGGACCGGCCGAAGAGGCTCGACACGTAATTCACGGGCCGGCCCAGGAGGGCGCCAATCCGCTCCGCGTGGACCTCCAGGGTCGTGAAGTCGTCCTTGCCCGGCCGGGACTGATGGGCCATGAGGGCGACCTTAGAGTCGCGCAGCTCCCGCAGCGTCGAAAGATGCTCCCGGATGCGGGCGTCGTTCAGCAGCTGTCCCGTCGAGGGATCGATCGGCGAGTTGATGTCCACCCGGAGCAGGACCGTGCGGCCCGAGAGGTCGAAATCATCCATCGTGAAGAAGTCCCGGGCCATGGACGGCCGCGGCAGAATCCCGGAGGATAATAGTCTTTTTGCATTGGCGTCCGGGTCCGTTTGACTCCATACCGTGCAGTGTTCTCAAACGGGGAAACTAGGTTGCAACCTTTTTAGAGGTGACGGGGAAATGGACCGGAGCTAACGAGGGACCAGTACGCCCCAGGACCTCCTCCTTCCAGAGGGAAAACTCATCCGCACCATGCGGGGCGGCGCGAACGCTCTTAAGCAGCTCCTCCTCGACCTGAAGAAGTACTCCTTCTCGGGATATGTCCGTACGGTCCGCAACGTGAATGGGAGGCGCTCCGAGGGGATCGTCCTGTTGCGCGGCGGGAACCCGGAAGCGAGCCTATATCAGCGCGGGGATCAGCAGGACCGCGGGCGGAGCGCGCTCAAGAAGGTGTGGCAGGACTCCTACGACGAGTCGTGCGTCCTCGAACTCCACGCCCGCGTGGACATGGAGGGACTCGTCCGCGAGTACGGGGACGCGATCCTCGAGAAGCCCGCGAAGGTGCTGAAGAAGACGAAGGTCCCGCAGCCCATCGACCGGACCGAGGTCGAAACCCAAGTCACCCGGTGGAAGGAGCAAGGATACGCGGTCGCGTCCGTCGAGTCGGCCCTTTCCGGCGATCCGGCAGGCCTCACCGCGGCGTTCGTCTCCATGAAGGAGGCGGTGCGCAGGGCGCAGGCCGTTCAGGAAATCCTCGATGGCATGGACGTCCCCGGCTTCGAGTCCCGCGCAGCGATCCTGCGGGGGAAGCTCAAGGATCCCGTCCGGAATCCGGACATCGACACGGAGGTCGAGAGCCTCCGGGATGCGGTCGAAAGCCTCAAGCGGATCGAGGCACGCCGCCGCATCGAACTCGAGCGGGAACGCGACTCGCAGGAGCGGACGAAGAAGGTGCTCGAGCTCGTCATGAAGCAAGACGCCCTCGGGGCCCAGGCCGTCGCCTCGAAAGAAGAAGTCGCGAAGGTCCTCGCGGAAGCGCCCCAGGAGCGGGACGAGAGGACGAACCTCATCCCGCCGTATACGTTCGAATCGTACATCGTCGGGGAGAGCAATCGCTTCGCCCATGCCGCCGCCGTGGCGGTCGCGAAGCAGCCCGCCAAGTCGTACAATCCCCTCCTCGTCACCTCGGGCCCGGGCCTCGGCAAGACGCATCTCCTCCACGCGATCGGGAATCATATCGTCTCGCATCACGGGGGCGCGAAGGTCCTCTACATGACGTGCGAGGCCTTCGCGACGGGATTCGAGGAAAGCCGGGAGAAGGGCACGCTGCCGGCGTTCCGCGACCGCGTCCGGGGCGTCGACTGCCTCCTCCTCGACGACATCCAGTTCCTCAGTGGCAGGGGCGAAGTCCACGAGGAGCTGTTCCACACGTTCAACGACCTGTACAATGCGGACAAGCAAATCGTCCTCGCGAGCGATCGACCGCCGAAGGCGATCCCGAACCTGGACGAGCGTCTCGTCTCGCGGTTCGAGTCGGGCCTCGTGGCGGGGATCGAACCACCGGAATTTCCCACGCGCATCGCGATCCTCGAGCGGCGGTCCCGAGACGCGAAGGTCCCGATCGAGCCGGATGTGCTCGCGTTCATCGCGAACCTCGTCGAGGACAACGTGCGAGAGCTCGGCGGGGCGTTCAACCGCGTCGTCGCGTTCTCGTCGCTCATGGGGCGGCCGATCACGCGCGACCTGGCCCGGGAGGTGCTAAGTGAAGCTGCGCCGGACTCAATCGCCGAGTCCCGCGTATCGATCGTGCCGATCGAATACGAGCTAAAGCCCGGCCGCAGCTACCTCATCGAGGAAGACCGTCCCTCCGAAGCCTTCCGGCTGTTCTCGAAATTCCTGCGCAACGGCAAAGGCGGCCTCGTGATCACACGCACGAACCCGAAGCGGGTGCGAGAAACGTTCGACCTCGGGACGGACCGGATCCTCTGGCTCACGGACCGCGAGAGCGCCGCGGAGGAGACGATGGCGCCCGCGCTCGAGCGGATCGTCTACGAGATCGAGACCCACCTCGCGAAGCAGTCGCGTGGGGCTGTAATGGTAGACGGGATTGAGTACCTCGTTTCGAACAACTCCTTCGACGCCGTGCTGAAGTTCGTTCGGCGGCTGCTCGACACGATCTCGGAGAGCCAATACGTGTTCATCATCTCCCTCGGGCCGGCGACATTGAAGGAACAGGAGCTGAAGATGCTCGAGCGGGAGATGGACGTGATCCGGCTCGCGTGACGGCCTTAGGGATCCGGTCTACTCGATCCGCTCGACCTCGTTATAGAAATCCTTGACGTATCGGAGGGCGTCGCCCCACGCCTCTTGCTTCGCGCGCGCGCTCGCCTCTTTCAGGATCCCGATCGGCTTGCCGAGGTCTTTCCCGCGGACCTTGAGGTCCAGCAATGCGTTCCTCGCCTTGCGCATCTCCTCTTGGACGAACGCGGGCACGTCGCGCTTGAGCCGGTCCTGCGCCTGGCGGCCGAGTTTCAGTGCGGACGTGGCGTCGCGCCGCTCGAGCGCCTCTCGCCCTTGGCGGGCAAGCCGGTCCGCCTCGCGGACGTCCATCCCCCTCGCCTTCACGTCCCGCACGAGGCGCTCCGCACCTTCGAGGGACGTCCTCGCTTCGTGGTAGTCCTTCGCCTCGGACTGGAATCCGGTGAGTGCGCCCTCGTACAGGCTCCACGCGCCCTCGTATTCCGACTTCTCGAGACGGGTCACGGCCTCTTGGAGTCGGGGGAGGACCGCTTGGAGGCCGGAGTCGCCCTTCGCCCGCTGGATCTCCTCGAGGAACGTGTCGATCCGGCTGCCGATGTAGTCCACGAAGGCGACGTCGAGAGACCGCCGGGCCCGTGCGATGAGCACTACCGCGCGTTCGATGTCGCGGCCCTTGCCGGCCTGGATTGCATCGTTGATGAGCCGCTTGCCCTCGTCGATCTCGAGTCCGATGCGCTTCGAGGACACGAGCAGCGGCTTGACGTCGTTCACGAGTTTCGGCAGCTCGCGGTACAGGAGCTTCCGGTCGCCCGTTGGGACGTCGACGTCCTGATCCCGCTGCGCGCGCCGCATCTGGTCAATCCTGTTCTGCAGCGGGGTCCGCGACGGTCTCGGCGGGACGGCCGGTGCGGCCGTGGCCGCCGGGAGGTTCCTTGGCTCCGCGGCCCTCGTCGGGGGCGTCGGCGGCGCGATGGCGGGTTCCCCTTCGGATGCGAACCGGACGCCGCAGTTCGGACAATGGTCCGCGTTCGCCGGGACATTCGTCTTGCACACGGGGCACTCGTACTCCGTGGCCTCGCCCTCGGAGAACTCCGCGCCGCATCCGGGGCACACGGTCGCGTCCGCAGACACGAGCGTCTCGCATACAGGGCACAGGAACTGCTCGCCAAGCTCCTTCGCGGTCTCCGCGGCGGCGGTCGACTCCGCCTCGAGGCCTGCGTTGTCTGCGCCGGGCGAACCTCGCGCCACGCTCTTCAAGGTCTCGAAGATTTCCGGATGGTCGTCTTTCCCTTCCATGATTGACGCGAGGATCTCGTCGATGCTCCGTCCTTCCTTGACGGGCACCTTCACCCCGTCGTCGGAGCTCCCGCCACTCACGTCGAACAGCGTCAGGTCCGTCTGGCACGAAGGACACACGCGGGCGTCTGCGGCGATGGAGGAATCACAGACGGGGCATACCTTCGTTTCCTTCGGTGGCGTAAGCCGACACCTCGAACTCGTCGACACGTTTGCATCCTTGCGCGGCGTACAAAGAGTTTCCGGTATCGGTACAGAGAATGATAAGGCCTCAAGGTAGATAATCAGCGCAAAAGCGTTAAGTGAGCCTTGCACCCGTGCAATTCGCATCGGCGAGGCCATGGGCTTTCGCACTTCGATTGATGGACTCGACAAGGTGATCCGCACGGAGATCACTCCGCCGAAGGTCGTGCTCGTCACCGGCCCGCCCGGGTCTATGAAGACGTCCTTCTGCTACACGCTCATGTCCCGCTACCTCAAGGACACGGGCGAGTTCGGGCTGTACACGACGCTTGAGGAAACGGTGCAGTCGCACCTGCGGAACATGGAGTCTCTCGGTGTCGAACTCTCCATGAACATGCAGATTAGCGACTTCACGGACCTCCGGGAGATCGACGCGGTCGTGAGCCCGGAGGACCAGACGGACTATCTTGCGTTCATCGAGCGGATGATCGCTCACTATCGGAAGGTCCACGGAAACAAGTTCAAGATCTTCGCCCTCGACTCCCTCGGCGCGCTGTACTCCCTCATGGAGAACACGAACAACATGCGGAAGCGCATGTTCTACTTCTTCAAGATGTTGCGGGACAACAACCTCACGTCTCTCGTCGTCATGGAACGGAGCACGAACGGAGACAGTCAGCTCCTCGGGAACGAGGGGTTCCTCGTCGACGGCATCGTCCTCCTCGGGCTCGACCGCTCGCGAGGGAAGCTCGTACGGTACCTCCAGGTCGAGAAGATGCGTTCCGTCGATCACTCGATGGAGAAGCACGCGATCGAGGTCCGGAAGGGCGGTCTCACCGTCCTCGGCCCGATCTTCGAATCCGGAGGTGCCTGATCCTGTCTCACGCTCACACGCCGACGCCTGGGAGGCTCGGCGCCTTGCACACACCCAACCGGAGGGCGCAGTAGATGGCCGAAGCATCGATCTTGGACGCGCTAGACGCGCTGAAGAAACTCGAGGAAAGCCTGAGGTCCCGAGATGCGGAGTTCAAAGAACGAGAGGCCTCCATCCAGGAACAGGCGTCCAAATTGGAAGAGGACCGCCGCGCTTTCGAGCAGGAACGGACCGCCCTCGCGGATGAGCGGGACTCCCTCGTCGGCCGGGAGAAGGGCCTTCGCGCCCGGGAGAAGGAGCTCGAGCAGCACGAACGGGTCATCGAGCAGCAGGAGAGCGAGTTCGAATCTACCCGGCAGCGGATTCTGCAGAAGGAGAATGAGGTCCTGTCTCGCGAACAGGAACTCGCGAAGCGCCTCGAAGGCCTCGTGCGGCGGGAAGAGGAACTCGCCCGCCGGGACGCGGACACCGCGGTCCACGTGCAGGAAATCGCGTCGCGGAAGACGGAGATCGCGTCGCGGCAGGAACAGATCGTCACGCTCCTCGAAGAGCAGAAGGCGACCCTCGAGGCCCAGATCGCCCGGAACCGCGAGCTTATGGACCGCGAGAGGAAGCTGGCTGCGGAGGAGGAGAACCTCGCCGCGGCGAGGGCGAAGATCGCGGAAGAAGCGCGCCGACTCCTTGAGCGGGAGAAGCAGGTCCTGGCCCACGAGCAGGCCGCGAAGAGCACACCCGCGGCAGCCGTCACGTCGCCGCCGATCGCCCAGCGCGCCGCACCGACCACGCAGCCCGTGGCTCCAATGCGACCGCAGCCCGCCCAGCCGACGTCTTCCCCCGTCCAGCCGAGGCCCACGGCTCCAACCCCTGCCCCGGTCTTGAAGCCGACTCCGAAGCCCGTCGTCGATGCGGAAAGCGAGGAATCGGAGACCGCGTGTCAAGCGTGCGGTACGATGATTTCGTCGGACGCCATCATGTGTTATGCCTGCGGGCACCGCCTGCAGGAGGAATCCGCGGCTGAGGAGCCGACGGAGTCGGAGGGAGAGTCCGAGGTCCCCTGCCCCTCCTGCGGCACGCTGATCTCGTCCGATGCGATCATGTGCTACGCTTGTGGCCACCGCATGAATGCCGACGACGACAAGGCGGGCAGGAAGGCCCCCGTCAGCGTCAAGAAGGTCTTGAAGAAGAAGGTCATCTGACGCTGTGGGGTAGCGCACTCGCAATTTTCGCAACGTTTTTTTTCGTCGAATCTTGCGATGCGGATCTTATTTTGATAGTCATGACGAAATAAAATTATTCCCTCCATGGGACGCGTTTCGCTCTCTCGTGTGAGAACACGTGCGTATCGCGATAGATAATCGCGCGGTAACCTATTTATAAAGCAGCTCGGGATGGCCCGGCAACATGCCCACCGGTCGCAGTCCTCCGGATCGGCCAAGGAGATTCGACCTCGGGAGGTTCTGGATTGTCTGACGTATTCGGACGGAATGGCAAGGCGCTCACCCTCTTGATCGTCTGGACCGTCGCCCTGGGCGGCCTCTTCACGGCCCTACTGGCCCTGAGCACGCCCGCGTCGGCGGGTCCATGCGATCAGGTCGGCGGAGTGATCACAGGAGACTGGACGATCAATACGGTCCAGGTCTGCAGCGGCATCGTCTACTCGGTTGATGGGACGATCAACATCAACGCCGGCGGCAGCCTCACCCTGATCAACGGAGGCCTGAGCTTCGCAAAGGATACGTCCCACGCGGGTTACGCGCTCAGCGTGAACGCGGGCGGCGAACTCATCCTCGACAACTCGATCGTCACGACGCAGACCAATGCGATCGCTCCCTACGTGAAGTTGATCTTGACCGTCTCCGGTGTCAACAGCCGGTTCAAAATGATCAACGGAGCGATCCTGAAGTTCCCCGGCTGGTTCAACGCGACGAGCGCGACGGTCAACATCACGGACTCCACGATCACCGGCTTCACGGACGGAGACCTCTCGAGTCTCGGGATCGACATGGACGACAACAACGACGCGCCCGTGATCGCTTGGGCCTCCACGACCGCAAGCATGTACAGGTCACGGTTCGACCGGCTCTACGAGTACATCAGCGGCGGCAATATCACCCGCACCGGCAATGTCAGCCTGACCGCCTCGAGCAACCTCTATGCGTACGACTCGTACATCGGAGTGGACTACTCGAACCTGGTAGACCGGCACAACGAGCTGCGTGTTGACGGATCATCGAACGCATACTTGTACGGTGTCACGATTGACCGCACGCAGGATCCTCCCTCGAAGTCAGACTGGCAGCCTGCCTATCGGCCCACGGCGGCGGGCGGCAGTATATTCCTCCTGCGGTGGCTCCATGCCACCGTCGTCGACTCGACCGCATTCCCGGTGAGCGGAGCGACGATTTCGTCAGCCCTCAGTCCGAGCGCGACGTCGGCTCAATATCCGGACAACGGCCTTGCAACGACGCCCAGCTCGCAGACTCTCTGGTACATCGGCCGCACGGCGGGCGGCACAACCGCTTGGTATCTCACAGGCCCCGCTGGCGAGGCGCTGATCCCGCTCTACACGGACCAGGTCACCGTTGCCTCCTTGCCGAACGCGGAATCCTTCGGCAACTACGAGGAGGTTGCGACGTATTCGTCCTCGATAACCTCGGGCGGCGCGTACTTCCCTCCGTATCCTGCAGTCAGCTCGGAGGACAACAACAAGGGGCTCGCTCTGACCTTCAGCGATCTCCAGGTGCGGACGGGACCGGACCTCGAACTCCGCCAGGCAGACTACAGTGCCACGCTGACCGTCACGCAGAACCAGCCCTTCACGGTATTCGCGAAGATCTACAATAGCGGGCAGACGACCGCATCGGACGCTTCCATCGCCGCCTACCTGAACGGAAACCGAGCGTCCGAGGTCGCTCGTGTGAACGGCCTCACTGTCGTCACGTTCCTGGACCAGTCCGTGGACGTAGCCGGCATCGGCCTTACAGGCACGCAGTCCATCATGCTCGTCGTCGACCCGGACAACCAGATCAACGAGGGCGGCGCCGCTCAGGAGGCCAACAACTTTGCGAACATCACCCTGAACGTCCTGCCCCCACCCGACGGATTCGTCGCGATCCTCTCGCCATCCGCGGGCCAGACAGTGGAACCCGGGAGTGCGCTGAGCGTGACGGGATTTGTTCGAGACGTGGACTCGAACGGCATCCTCGGTGTCCCGCTGACGATCGAGCTGCGCTCTGGCGCCACGGTCGTCGCGACGGGCACGACGGTGTCGGGCGATGTCGGCTTCTTCATCGGGACGATCAATGTGCCGGACAACGCCCAGGACGGGTCCTACGGCATCGTGGTGACGGCCACATCCGGCGCCATCTCGTCGGACACACGGGCAATCGCCGTGCAGAGGAACGTGCCGTTCCTGAACCAGCCCGTCCCGATCCTCGGACTGCCGTACTGGCTCCTGTTCATCATCATCGCGGCCGCCGTGGCCGTCGGGATCGGCGTCACGCTGTACTGGAAGGTCTACGGCCTCGGCAAGATGGTCGAGTGCGGCGAGTGCGGCGCCTTCATCCCTGAAGACGCGACGACGTGCCCGAAGTGCGGCGTCGAGTTCGAGAAGGACATGGCGAAGTGCTCGAACTGCCAGGCCTGGATCCCCGTCGACGTGAAGCAGTGTCCGGAGTGCGGCGTCGAGTTTGCGACAGGCGAACTCGAGATGGCCGACTACCAGGAGAAGATGCGCCTCCAGTACGACGAGGTCGTGCTGAAGTTCAAGCAGGAAGCCTCCCGGCAGCTGGGTCGTTCCCTTTCGGACGCGGAGTTCCAGGAGTGGTGGCGGAAGCAGCCGACCTTCCTGACGTTCGAGGACTGGCTCCGCGAGGAAGAGGAGATGCGCAAGATGGGCTCGAAGCCGTGCCCCGTCTGCGGCACCCTCAACTCCGTGACCGCGACCGTGTGCCACAAGTGCGGCTCCCTGATGCGGGACACGCCTCGTCCGCCGAGCGGCGGGGCGGTCATGACCGGAGTCCCGCGAAGGCCGGGGATCCCCGGAACGGGCGGGTCGGAAGGGCCTGCTGGGCCCCAGGCGTCCCCCTACGACACGCAGGGCGCCCAGGCGACAGATGCCGGGACGACAACGATTCCGCGCCGAGTCTTCTCGAAGCCGGCCACGCCTCAGCCCGTCGTGCAGAAGCGGGTCATCAGGAAGCCGGTCGAGAGCCAGGAAGGCGAGGGCTCCGAAAGCCAGTCCGAGTCGAGCGGGGAGAACCCGCCGCAGGACGAGCTCTGAGCTCGCCTCGCCTCACCGGCCGTCCTTGCCCGTCCCCTGCAGTTCGAAGACTTCGCTGGCGAGTTGGCTGCCGCGGTCCGGTAGGTGTTTGGGACACCGGAGTCGTCGGCGCGCGACGCGGGGGTTCCGGCTCGTGGTTCCCAATGCCGGACGGGCCTCATGCCATCCCGATCTGCGGCGGCTCCGGGATCACGGCCTCATGCGGCTCCCCCGCGGATGTCGGGAATCCCGAAGTCGGTGAAGGGCCTCGCCATGGCTCCAGGCGGGGACCGGGGCCTCGGGGCTTCGTCGGCACACTGGCATGATGAGCGCCTCTGCATCCCAGACCGCAAGGCGCATCGCAAATCCCGCATTGCATCCTGGCGGGGCCGGACCTGCCCAGTCCTAGAACCTGGTGGGACCGTCCCTCGGGTCCGACGCACCCGGAAGGGAGGGCCTGCGCGAGCTTGTGGCCTGCATGCGCAGGCATGTCTTCGTACCGCAACCTGGAGGACGGTGTCCGGGCTCTTGCCTGCAGAATCGGCCCGATGCCATGGCCAACCCCCTGCAATCTGAATCTCCTCAGGAAGGGGCCTTAGACCAAGGGCCTCCGTGCTCACGCCGAGGGCTCACGAAGCGGGTCCTCGCCTACGATCCCCTAGTAGACGGTCATCCCGATGAACGGAATCACTTGGGCGTACCACTGGGTCCTCGTGGTCGGATCCGCGTCGTTCAGGTGGTCGAAGGGGTTGTCATCCGCATCAACAGGGGCAAGATAGACCAGAACTTTACCGTGCGCCGCATCGCCCACGGCGTCGGTGTGGAGCGCACGTTCTTCTCCCTGTCACCCCGGGTGGACAAAGTAGAGAT
>Ga0209321_10002502_pt1 | contig 12390 bp, 9 predicted proteins | sample Rifsed16ft4_FD_184012 | JGI IMG/M metagenome (GOLD analysis project Ga0209321, IMG submission 184012) | Soil microbial communities from Rifle, Colorado, USA - sediment 16ft 4 - CSP-I_5_4 (version 2) | ecosystem: Environmental > Terrestrial > Deep subsurface > Rock core/Sediment | place: Rifle... | reverse complement strand
CGGCACAGGGATAGTCTAGGGTGCGGGCAACCAGCCGGACGGGAAATTCGACCTGGGGGCAATAGGAGCGCCCCCGCTGCCGGGAGCGGGGCTTGCGCTCCAAGTCGCCCGCAGCAGGCGAATCAGACTCTTGCGGTGTCGTCCGGTCACCCGCTCGGCTTCGTCCAGCAGCTGACTGCGCCCCCGGCGGCTGGCAGAGCGGTATCTGGGCTGGAGCAAGCGCAGGTACTTGCGGCGCTCAGATAGGGTCATCGGATCTGGCTCGGCCACGGTCCCCTCTCGGTAACATTATCATTTGAGGGAACCGTACACCGTCAGTAGCATTTTAGGTGAGGGAACGCGCAGACTTGATGCCCGCGCGGGCCTATGGTAAACTTCGGGCGTTCTGGGGGTGTGGTGTAGCGGCCTAACACGCTGCCCTGTCAAGGCAGAGACCGAGGGTTCGAATCCCTTCATCCCCGCCAGCCGCCCGGCGTTCGCCGGGCGAGTTGATTCAAGGCGGATGTATGTGCGGGGGGGTTGCCCGACCCCGATCGAGGCACGCGCGGGGCGTGACGGAGGGCGCGATCCTCGGCCACGCCAGGGGCCACCGTAGCTTCCCGGAGAAATCCTGGCGTACAATGGCGCAGGCCCCCTAAGCGGGCGTCCATTCGGGGAGTCGTCGTACTCCAGGAGAGGCCATGTCCGTCGTCGAGTCGGAAACGCCTTCGGGCGTGAATGCGGGGGCCAGTTGGGCGCGATGGGAGACGGTGCGCTCGGCGCTAGGCCCCCTCATTCTCTTCCTGATCAACCTCTTCCTCGTCCACCCCCTTCTCACGCCGGGGCTCACGGAAATTGGGATGTGGGATGAGGCCGGCTACATCAACAGTGGGCGGGCCTTCGCCGAAGGGGTGATCCCCGGCTTCGCTGCGAACCCGCTTACGGCGTTCTTCTATGCGCTCACCTACCTTCCATTCCGCAACTCAGGTTTCTGGTTCGTCTATAGCGACTGGCTTGGCCGATTTCTCCTGTTCGGTCTGCTCTGGCTGAGCCTCTATCTGATCTCCAAGGAGCTGCCACGGCCGTCCAGGCCCGTCGCGGTGATGGGGCTCATGCTTGTCGCTCCCCTGGCGATCGAGCTCATCCGGTTCCCGAGCGACGCGCTCTTCGCCGCTCTCGCGGGCTTTAGCTTCTGGCAGGTTCTCCGGCTCCACAACCTGGGGAGGCTCCGAAATCTCGTCGCGGCCTCGGCGTGGATGGGCCTGGCCGCGCTGGCACGCAACGATGGCCTGGTGCTCGAAGGGATCCTCGTGATTTCCGGAGTCGTGATCGCTCGAAAACCGAAGGCCGCCCTCCAATCCCTCCTCGCCAGCGTCATCCCTTTCGCTCTAATCGTGGGTGGCAGCGTTGTGCTTGCGGGCCTGAGGTCGGGAGATTTCAGCCTGGGGGTCATGGGGAGAACCTACGACAATTTCGAGTCGGGCCAGATGGTGATCTACAGCGGCACGGGCCAGATGGATCTTACGATTGAATCCCATGCGGAGGCGCGCCGTCACTTCGGCACGCCGGAGGAAAATGGATACTCGGTCTTCCGGGCGATTGCCCGAAATCCAGGCGTCTACTTTCAGCGCCTGGCTGCCGTGGTCCGGGAGCTGCCTCGGACATTGCTCTACGCCTACGGAATTCGTTTCTCCGTTCCCATCTTTCTTCTCGCTGCCCGAGGCTTACTGGAGCTGATCCGGCAGCGGAAGCGCATGCTTGCTTTTCTGCTCATCCTCTGGCCGGCTCACCTGGCAAGCGGATTCCTGATCACCCTCTTCCGGGAGGGTCACCTTCGATTTCCCTACTACGCCGTTTTCGCGCTCGCCGGGATCGGGGTGGGGGCGGTGATCGAGAGGCTGAGCTCGCGTCGGGAGGTGCTGGCTTGGAGCCTGGTGCTTGCCGGATTTGCTCTATATGCCATCCTCGATGAGAAGGCCGCCATCCTCTATGGGGCGGCCGTCCTTCTGATTGGTCTCCTCGTCGGCGCCTTTCTCACCCAGCGCGGCCAGCCTGAGGGGATCTCACCGCAGCTCTCCCTTTCCGTCCTGCTGGCTGCCGGTCTCGTCATTCACGGAGGCTACCCTTCTCCCGAGCCTCGGAGGCTGGGCGAGGCGGACATCGAACGAGCCGTGCTCTATCTGGAGCAGAATTTCGAGGAGGGGACGCTGATCGCGGCGGGAGCGCCGGGGGTCATTTGGGCGGCCAGGATGCGCTACTTGGGAATGACATCCGGCGACGTGCCGATCGGCCGCCCGCCGGAGGGCTTCCTCGACTGGCTGCGCGACGAGGGCGCTGTGGCCGTGTATGTCGATGACGGCCTGCGGACGTCAAGCCCGCGATTGTGGGAGCTTCTGGAGCCACTGATCGGGCATGGCCTGGAGGAGGGCTTCGTGGGAGAGCAAGACGATGTCCTCGTCTTGCATGTCACACCGGGGCCGTAGGTCTCCACCTCCGGAGCCGGTGAGGAGATTCCGGGCCGACCGACCGGAACGCTTCTCTGCGGCTGGCGCGTCGGGAATGGCCCCCACCCCGTTCGCCTGTGCCTGCGCCTGTGGCGCAGCCACAGGTGAGGCGGAAAGCTGCTACACATGAAGGGAGATGGATCAGTCGAATTGGATGCGAAAGATGAAGGCGCATCCTCGTCCGATTGACCCACAGCCTCTGGGCTCGAAGACCGGTCGTCTTCCGGTTGTTACTTCGGGGAGCGTTCCACCTCGCGCGCAGGCGACTTCGCCGGGCGATCAAAGTAGATGCTCTTCCCGGTGGCCGAGAGCGGGATGCCCATCACGAAGTCGGCGTCGATGAGGTGCAGTTCCCGGGCGACGACGCCGGCGCGGTACATGATGCGATTGTCGACGTTGAGCATTGCCGCCGTCCTTACCGCCGACCCCAATGCAATGCCCAGATCGAGGTGGCGCAAGGCGCAGTTGGGCCCCTTGAACTCTCCCTCATAGGTGTTCGGGGCGATGCACGTTGCCTCCCCGCACGCACCGCAATTCAGATCAGGAACCTGGGCCTCCTTCAAGCCGATCAGGACGACCGCCTCGGAATCGAGCACGTTCTTCCCGTCCCGGTCGAAATTCGGCTTACGGGTCCGCTCCCCATGGGCCAGCATGCCTTCTCCCAGACGTCGGAGCCCCTCTCCATCCAGGATCTCAATCACGAGGAAATCGGTCCCCGCCGTCTTGGGGGCGGTGCGCGCGGCAATGGCCATCAGGTCGGCTACCGTCCTCATTCCTTGCATTCCCGTTCCCTCCTCGAGCTTCGGCAGGTCTGCGATCTCGGCCGCCACCGAAGAACAAGCATGGGCTCAGGATACCATGAAGCGGAATAAGGCCCGAATCGGGGTGAGTGCTCCAAGGTGCCGCGGCAGGCCTGAGGAGAAGGTCCCATCGCCCCGCACTGCACCCCGAATGGGAGCGGCGGTCGAGAGGGTGATGGCGGAGTTGCGAACGACTCAGGCATCGCAGATCGGGACCCGGGCTGGCTCGCCTGCCCGCATCGATGGCCACGAGCGCGCCCCTTGCGGAGCGAGGACGTGAGCCGTCCCGGGAACTGTCAAGGGCAATCTGACGTCATACTCTTGAGAAACGATGGAGTGCACGAGGAGGTGCCCGATGCTGAGAGCAATCTGGTTTCTCGCGCTCGCCGCGCTCCTGGCGGGCTGCGGCGCGAGGATCGAGGAACCGTCTTCGGCCACGCCCGCTCCCCCGGGAAGCGAGCGGGTCCGCGGCCCGGCCTACGTCGACCGCAGCGATGTGCTGATGCTCGAGAGCTTCCCGGTGCAGGTTCGGCTCCACGTAACCGGCACGCTCCCCACGCCCTGCCACGAGCCGCTCTGGGAGGTCACCGGGCCGGATGAGGAAGCCAGGATCCTCGTGGATCTCTACTCCGAGAGCGACCCAGGCCTGGCCTGCATCCAGGTGCTTGAGCCGTTCGACGTGAGCATCCCGCTGGGCAGCTATTCCGAAGTCTCGTTCACCGTCTGGCTCAACGGCCAACAGGTGGGGGAAATCGAGCTTCCCTGACAGCGTCTTGCGGAACAAGTCTGGGGTAGTCTGGGCGGCAACTCCGCGACCCCTTCGCCTACGCGCTCGCCCCGACCATCTTGAGCAAGTCATACTCCCGCTCGAGATGGCGTCGGAATTGGCGGGTGTAGAGATCGTAGTAGCGCCCACCCACGCGCATCAGTTCGGCATGACTCCCCATCTCAACGACTCTCCCGTCGTCGATCACGAGAATCCGATCGGCACGGCGGATCGTTGAGAGACGATGGGCGATGATGAAGGAGGTGCGGCCGGCGGTGAGCGCCTCCATCCCCTTCTGGATGAGGGCCTCCGTGAGGGTGTCGACCGAGCTGGTCGCCTCATCCATGATGAAGATCTCAGGCTGGGCCAGAACGGCCCGGGCAAGGCTGATCAACTGCTTCTGGCCGACGGAAAGCAGGCTCCCGCCCTCCCCTACCTGCGTTTCATATCCCTTTTCCAGCCGCACGATGAAATCGTGCGCGCCAGCGGTGCGGGCGGCCTCCTCGACGGCGGCGTCGCTCCCCGTAAGCCGTCCGTAGCGAATGTTCTCGCGCACCGTCCCGGAGAAGAGATGAGGGGTCTGAAGCACGATGCCGAGGCGGGATTGCAGCGCCTGGAGAGAGAGCCTCCGATAGTCATGGCCCCCGATGCGGATCACGCCGCCTTTGGGCTCGTAGAACCGGCAGAGCAGGTTAACGATCGTCGACTTTCCTCCGCCGGTCGGCCCCACCAGCGCGATAGTCTCTCCGGGTCCGACCGTGAGGCTGAAATCGCTCAGGACCGGCTTGCCTTTCTCGTAGAAGAAGTCCACATGTTCAAACTCAACCCGCCCGCGCACGCTGCCGGGATCGCTTGCCCCCGGCCGATCGACCACCTCGGGGCGTGTATCGATGAGAGCAAAGACGCGCTCGGCCGATGCGACGGCATGCTGCATCTCGGCGTACACCCGGGCGAGGTCCTGGATCGGCCAAAGCATCAGGGTGATGTAGGCGATGAAGGCCTGAATCCCACCGATGGTCATCTCCCCCGCGTTCGCCTGGACGCCTCCAAACCAGACCACGCTGCCGAGGGCGACGGCGCTGACCATCTGAACGGCGGGGAGGAAGAGGGCCGAGAGCCACGCCGCTCGATACGACGAGCGGTACATATCTCCAGTGAGGCGGCTGAACTCGCCAAGGTTGGCCTCTTCCCGGGTAAGGGCCTTCACCACGCGCACGCCCGTGATGTTCTCGTTGTAGGAGGCGGTGATTCTGGAGTTTGCGCGGCGCACGGCCCGGAACTCCGCCAGGATCCGCTTCTGGAACTGAGCGGCCACCAGCAGCAAGATCGGAAGAATGGCAAGGACGACGAGCGCCAAACGCCAGTTGATGATCGTCATGAAGACCATCGCCGTGAAGACGTTCAGCAGGCCCCACGTCGAATCCAGGAGTCCCCAGGTCACCAACTGGGCGATTCGCTCCGTGTCGGACGTCACCCGCGCCATCAGCCAGCCGACGGGCGTCCGGTCGTAGTAGGAGAACGAGAGCTCTTGAAGGTGGTCGAACATCCGGCGGCGAAGGTCATACTGGATGCGCTCGCCCAAGACGCCGGCGAGATAGATAAACGTGAAGACGGCGACGGCCTGCACCAGAATGAGGGCCCCGTAGAGGCTCACGATCCGCAGGAGCGCCGAGCGATCGCCGGCAGCGATGCCCTCGTCGATGATCTGCTTCCCCAGATACGTGAAGAAGGCGTCCTGGAAGGATACGAGAGCCACGCTGAGCAGGAACCCGAGCACCCACTTCCAGTGCGGTCGGGCCTGGGCGAGAATCCGCAGGACCGTCCTGCCGGTCACCCTTCCGGAATGTTCTTCTTCGTCGAAGTCATGTAAGGACACGGTCCACTTCCTGGCTCACTTCTTGATCGATCCTCGCCTGCACCTGGTAGATCTGGCGGTAGATCCCCGGCTGCGAGAGGAGCTCGGAATGGGTGCCGCGCTGGACGATCTCGCCTCCCTCGAGCACAAGGATCAAATCGGCGCGCATGACCGTCGGAATGCGGTGGGCGATGATGAACGTCGTCCGGCCCTCCATCAGCCTGTCGAGGGCGGCGCGGATCGCGGCCTCCGTTTCCGTGTCGACTGAGGATGTCGAGTCATCCAGGATCAAGATCCTGGGATCCTTCAAGAGCGTGCGGGCGATGGCCACGCGCTGCTTCTGGCCGCCGGAAAGCGTGACGCCTTTCTCTCCCACAAGCGTATCGTAACCCGAGGGGAAGCCCACGACGACGTCGTGGATGGCCGCGGCGCGCGCCGCGGCTTCGATCTCTTCCTGGGGCACCTCCCGACCCACGCCGTAGGTGATGTTCTCCCGGACGGACCGCGAGAAGAGAAAAGGCTCTTGCTCGACGATGCCGATCTGTCGGCGGAGATAGTGCCGCGGGTAGTCTCTCAGCTCCACACCGTCGATCCGCAGGCTTCCGCCCGTGTACTCGTAGAAGCGGGGCAGCAGATTGACGAGGGACGATTTGCCCGATCCCGTCGCCCCCAACAGGGCCACCGTCTGCCCCGGCTCGCAGCGAAAGGAAATGTCGCGCAGCACGCGGCCCGAGCCGTCATAAGCGAAGGCGACGTTTTCGAAGACGACCTCGCCGCGGAGCGGGCCGACGGGCTCGTGACGCCCTTCGGCCAATGGTTCTTTCTCCACCTTGATGATCTCGGCCACCCGGCCGTGGGAGACGACGCCGGTGGACATCTGGACAATCAGCCGGGCCAGATTGCGCATGGGAAAGATCAGCCAGACGACCATCCCCGCGTAGGCCAGATAGGTGCCGAGCGTGATCTGGCCGTCCATCGTCATCAGGGCGGCCAGATAGAACCCGGCCAGCAGCTGAGCCCCGCAGAGCACATCCGAAGCGGGCCAGAAGAAGGCGTGCATCCTCAAGAGCCGCCGGCCCCGGCGGAACTTCTCCCAGTTGTCCCGATCAAACTTCTCGCGCTCGTATGCCTGGCGAGCGAAGGCCTTCACCACCCGCACGCCGGTCAGGTTTTCCTGGAGGGTTGTGGAGAGCTTCGCCTCCTGTTCCTGGTAGGCCTCGTACGCCTTGGAGACCCTTCGGAAGAAGAAGTAGGATAGGACGACGATCAATGGGACGACGGCAATCGAGAAGAGCCCCAGCTTCACGTTCAGCATGACGAGCGCGCTGAGGTTCACGGCGAAGAGCAGCGTGATTCGGCCTGCGGCGATGGCCTGATCGGCGAAGAATCGGCGCAGCGCGTCAACGTCGGAAGTCGAGCGTTCGATCAGATCGCCGGTCTGTGTCCGGTCGTGATAGGTGAAGGGCAGCCTCTGGATGTGATCAAAGAGGTAGTCGCGCAGCCTGCGGGCGATCCCCTCGGCCGTGAACGCCGCCAGGCGCCCGCTGAGGAATGTGAATCCGCCCTCGAAGAGCGCCAGGCCCACAAACGCCAGCGCGATCCACGGCAGAGATGCCATCGCCTCCGCGTTGCCCAAGGTGTGGTCGACGAACCGCCGCAGCAGGAGGTAGGTGCCAGTCTTCGATACCGCGGCAACTCCCAGGCTGAGGGTGGCCAGCAGGTAGGCTCCCCGGAATCCGGTGAGCATCCGCCACAAACCCACCAGTCGGCTGGCGGAGATTGTTTGCTTGAGGTCGAACGCGTGTTGTGGTGCGGGTAGTGCCATGGGGCGCTGCTCTCCCAGAGGAGCGATGGGCTTTCCCAAAGGGGACCGCCCATACGGGCCGAAGCCGATCCCGCCTCGGCGCCCGTCTCCCGAGCGTCGCCCGGGTTTGGAGGGGCAGCGGTTTGAGGGACCGGCAGTCTACTGTTTGCGCGACATGAGATCCTTGCCTCTCACGGAGTCCTCCTGAATCGTAGGGCGCCATTCTACCACGAACTCCCGCCTCGCGGCTCGCCCTACCCGCCGTGCAGGAATGCATCCGCGGCTTATAATCGGGCCCCGATGTGTGCACGGCTGACCAGGACTCGATCTGCTGCGCGCACTGTGAGAACGCCGACGTGAAGAGTGCGAGCCCGCGAGAACCCCGGCACGAATGACCCTCCGCCCATTGCGGCGAGATTAAGGCCCTGGGGTTCTTCGCCGTCCCGATTTGGCCCGCTGCGCCGGCCATCACGACCCACGCCGGCCCGGGCACGCTGGCCGTCGGATTCCCCGCAGCAACCCGTCGGGCTCCGCTCGGCAGGTACCCTGGAGGGAAGGTGGAACCATGAGCTTGATGCGACGAGTCGATCAGGCGCGGGAGGCCTACCGCCACGAGGATCGCGAGGCCTCCGCCCAAGCCCACTCGGGCCGGCGAATCGTTCAGGCCGCGGCGGAGGAACACGGGGAACCGAGCCATCAGTATATCGGCGACTTGGTCTACGGCGGCCTCGACGGCATTGTCACGACCTTTGCCGTCGTGAGCGGCGTTGCCGGCGCCGAGCTTGGCAGCCACATCGTCTTGATTCTCGGCCTGGCAAACCTCTTCGCCGACGGCTTCTCGATGGCCACAGGCGCCTACCTCTCTTCGAAGAGTGAGGCGGAGTACTACCAGCGCGAAAGGGAGCGTGAGGCCTGGGAAGTGGACCACTTCCCCGAAGGAGAAAAGGCCGAGCTCCTGGAGGTCTATCGGGCCCGCGGCTATGGCGATGAAGACTCCGCGCGTTTGGTGGAAATCCAGTCGAAGACGAAAGACCGCTGGGTGAACGCGATGATGATCGACGAACTGGGGCTTCTTCCAGACGAAAAGAGCCCTCTCAGGAGCGCGCTGGCCACCTTCCTGGCCTTCGTGACGGCGGGATCGGTTCCCCTGTTGATCTACCTGGCCGGCTTTATCCTCCCGGTCCCGGCCTCCGTTGCCTTCCCGGTTTCCATCGGTCTGTCGGCCCTGGCCCTCTTTGGTCTCGGGGCGGCGAAGGTCCTCGTCACGGAACGGAATCTGCTCCGCAGCGGCCTGGAGATGCTGCTCGTGGGGGGAATGGCCTCGGTCGTTGCCTACATCGTGGGTGCGATGCTGAAGGGGGTTGGCGGGTAGGCCAGGTGCTCGGCCCGTTGCTGAGACGCGTTCTCGCTTATCTCCGCCGCGTGCCAAGCGCTTCCCGGATCCAGCCGCGCGCAAGTTCGTGCTGGGCGGAATAAGCTCTGCCGACATCGCCTGCCCAGGCACGCGCCGCCTGGATCCGTTCTTCAAGACGATCCGTGGCCCGGATATCAACGATCGTCATTCGTCCTCGATGGGCGGGAGACTCGGGCCTTTTAGGCCCCGCTGGCCTGTCAAGCCATCGCTGGATCGCCCGATAGACGTCGGGACGACCCGCAACCTTAAGCCCGCAGCACAGGCGGGTGAGGTGGGCTGCATACGACAGAAAGCCTCTCTTGAGGGCCCGGCGCAGCCCGCCTGCTTGCCCGGAGTTGGGGGGTATGGTAGACTTCCGCCGGTTTCTCCGGGGCTGCGTCCAGGACACCGCATGACGAGATCCCGCACCGACCAGATGGTCCAGCGCCTGAGGGACCTCCAGGCCAACACTCCCGAGGTCGAAGCCTCGGCGGTGGTCAGTGTCGACGGGTTGATCATGGCGTCGTCGCTCCCGGCCGGTGTGGAAGACGACCGGGTTTCGGCGATGTCGGCGGCGATGCTCAGCCTGGGAGAGCGGATCGCCCAGGAGCTGGGGCGAGGGATGCTGGAGCAGGTGTACGTCCATGGCGACAGCGGATATGTTCTGCTCCTCGCGGTGGGCAGCGAAGCCGTGCTGACGGTCCTGGCGCGCGAGCAGGCCAGGCTGGGGCTGGTCTTCTTGGAGGCGCGCCGTGCGACGGCCGATCTGGCGCAATGGGTGGAATGATGACCCGAATTCCGGGCCCTGCGGAAAGTCCACGGTGGGGAGGTCGCCAGAAGTCGGCCCTCCCCACCGCCCTTTATGGGAAGGATGGGGAGGCGAGGGACGCCGATGACTAAGTATGTTTTCCTGACGGGCGGTGTGGTGAGCTCGGTCGGCAAGGGCGTGACGGCCGCCGCCCTCGGCCGGCTGCTCAAAGAGCGAGGGTTCCGGGTCTCGATTCAGAAGCTCGATCCCTACATCAACGTCGACCCGGGGACGATGAGCCCTTATCAACACGGCGAAGTCTTCGTGCTGGATGACGGCGCGGAGACCGACCTCGACCTCGGCCACTATGAACGCTTCATCGACATCAGCCTCAGCCGCGTCTGCAACGTGACCAGCGGCCAGATCTACTCGGAGGTCATCGGGAAGGAGCGGCGCGGTGATTTCCTGGGTGGGACGATCCAGGTCATTCCCCATGTCACCAACGAGATCAAGCGCCGCATCGGGCTTGTCGCTCGCGAAACAGGCGCCGAAATCGTCCTGGTGGAGGTGGGTGGGACGGTGGGCGACATCGAGTCCTTGCCGTTCCTGGATGCCTTGCGCCAGATGCGCTCAGACGTCGGGCGGGAGAACACCCTCTACATCCATGTCACCTGGCTCCCTTACATCGGCGCCACGAAGGAGCTGAAGACCAAGCCCACGCAGCACTCCGTTCGCGAGCTCCGCTCGATCGGTATCTCACCCGACGTGATCGCTGCACGCTCCGACTACCCCGTCGGCGATGAGCTGCGAGAGAAGATCGCCCTCTTTTGCGACGTCGAGACGCGGGCCGTCATCCCCCTGGTGACGACACCGGTTCTCTACGAGGTGCCGCTGATTCTGGAGAAGCACGGCCTGGCTGAGCTGGTGCTGGCGCGGCTCGGGCTGAGCGCGCGCCGGAGGCCCGATTGGAGGGATTGGGAGCGCCTCGTCGAGCAGGCGCGGGCCGAGCATCCGAAAGTGCGGCTGGCGCTCGTGGGCAAGTATGTCGAGCTGCAAGACGCCTATATGAGCGTCCGCGAGGCCGTCAAGCACGCCGCCCTCTCCGTAGGCGTGGACGCCGAAATCCTCTGGCTTCATTCGGCCGAGCTGGAGAAAGGCCGAGGTTGGGACCAGCTGCAGACGGCTCACGGGATCATCGTCCCCGGCGGCTTCGGGTCCCGAGGCATCGAGGGCAAGATCGCGGCCGCCCGGTTTGCGCGTGAGAACAAGGTGCCCTACCTGGGCTTGTGTCTGGGCATGCAAGTCATGGTGATCGAGTTCGCGCGTGACGTCTTGGGATCCGATGACGCCAACTCGAGCGAGTTCGACCGATCCACTCCCCATCCCGTGATCGATCTGCTCCCCGAGCAGCGCGGAATCGGGGAGCTCGGCGGCACGATGCGCCTCGGGCTCTACCCCTGCCATCTCGTCACCGGGACGCACGCGGCCGAGGCCTATGGGCAGCCGGTCGTCGAGGAGCGTCACCGGCACCGCTTCGAGCTCAACAACGCCTATCGCGACGCGCTGGGAGCGCAGGGGATGGCCTTTTCCGGCCTCTCGCCCGACGGGCGCCTGGTTGAAATCGCCGAGATCTCCGACCATCCCTTCATGCTGGGCAGTCAGTTCCACCCCGAATTCCTCTCCCGGCCGAATCGCCCGCATCCGCTCTTTCGGGCACTGCTGGAAGCCGTTGCCGAGAAAGCCGGCCTCCGAGTCGAGGCTCTCAGCCGCCACGAGACGAAGATCGACGCAGACTCGACCGCGAATCGTCCTGAGGCAGCAGCCTAACTCTTGCCGGAGATTCCGCAGCCGCAGGTGGGATCGGGTTGGGGGACCAGCAGGAGCGTGAGACCGGCGCGCAGCCGCTGATCTCTGGCTTCACTTGCGGGCTGGCCGGCTGCAAACGAAAAGACCCCCGGAGCGCGGCTCCCGGAGGTCTGGCTTCTGTACGCTGGGCGGCTACTTCTCGCTCGCCGGCGCCCTCACCTGGCTCTCCAGGGCCCGCTGCCGATCCGCCGTGAGCTTGGCCATCCCGTTGCGCGCCTGAGTGAGCAGCTTGGTAAGCTCCGATTCCAGGCTCCCCAGCGTCTCTACGATGTAGTCATCGGCTTCCTGGCGAGTCTGCTCGGCCTCGCTCCTCGCCTGGGAGACGATTTGCTCGGAACGAGCCTGAGCGGCCTGCACGATCGCATCCCGGGAGAGGATTTCGTCGCCCTTCTGCTTGGCGAGGGCGATCGTGCGGTTGGCTTCCTCTTGCGCCTGGGCGAGCACTCGATCGCGCTGGGCGATGACCTGCTGCGCCTTCTTCACCTCCTCCGGAATCGAGATACGCATCTGATCGATGATCTCGAGGAAGCGATCCTCATCCACGATAACGTTGTGAGTGAGGGGGATCGGCCGGCTCTGATTAAAGAGCTCTTCCAGCCGATCCACGAGGTGAAGGATATCCATAAATTGCCTCCGGTCCGCAGGATCGGGCCGTCGGATTACCAGAGCCGCTGC